>Ga0209609_10000298_pt1:0-25000 | contig 30078 bp, 20 predicted proteins | sample LakKivw325mmetaG_FD_184136 | JGI IMG/M metagenome (GOLD analysis project Ga0209609, IMG submission 184136) | Anoxic lake water microbial communities from Lake Kivu, Rwanda to study Microbial Dark Matter (Phase II) - Lake Kivu water 325m metaG... | ecosystem: Environmental > Aquatic >... | reverse complement strand
GAGGGGATTACCTGTGTATGTGTGCCCGTGAAAAAAGGTCTTGAATTCATCAAATCTTCCAAGAAAACCATCAAAGACTGCATCAGTTGTGAGGGTGGCTGCGAGTGGTAGATACCCTCCGGTAATACCCTTTGCTACACACATGAAATCAGGTTCTACCTTTTCTTTTTCACAGGCAAACATATATCCTGTCCTTCCAAAACCAGTAGCCACCTCATCTGTGATAAAAAGGAGGCCATTTTCCTTTGTAATATTCCAGATAGCAGAGAGGAACCCCTCAGGCTGTGTTATCATGCCACCTGCCCCCTGCACAAGGGGTTCGATTACTATTGCACACACTTTATTTCTATGTCTCTTAACAATCCCTTCAAATTCCTCAACGCATGCCATATTGCATGATTCTTTTTTCAGCTTAAATGGACACCTGTAGCAATATGGTGAAGGAGACTTGTATGTCTTGAAGAGCAGCGGTCTGTAAACCTTATGAAAAAGGTTTATTCCGCCTACGCTGACTGACCCGATTGTATCGCCATGGTAACCGTTGATGAAGGATATGAATCTTTTCCTTGTTTTCTCCCCCCTTTGCTGCCAGTACTGATATGCCATCTTCAATGCAATCTCCGCGGATGTAGAACCATTATCAGAATAGAACACCTTTGATAAGCCACGGGGCGCTATATCAATAAGCCTTTTTGCCAGTAAAATAGACGGCACATTCGCAAGCCCGAGAAGGGTAGAATGACAGAGGATCTTCGATTGCTTCTCGATTGCATCAACCAGTTCCTTTTTTCCATGGCCATGAACCAGAACCCAGAGTGAAGAAACCCCATCAATATACCTGTTTCCATCTCCATCAATGAGATAACAACCTTCTCCCCTTTCTATGACAAGCGGCTCCATACCCATATAATCCTCCATCTGGGTAAATGGATGCCAGATGTATTTCTTGTCCCAGTCCTTTAGTAAGTCCTTATTGTGCATAAATCCTCCGTATAGCAGCAGAGGGCATAGATCTCAAAGCGAAGAGCAGAGAGTAAGGATTTTTTTTCACTCCAAGCTCTTAGCTCCATGCTCCACGCTATAAGGGCTCTTAGCTCCATGCTGATTTATATCAGTCCCATCTTCTATCCGGCATTTACAAGTGCCTCTATCGCATAATCCATATCATCCTTTGTCAACCCCCTTACAACCGTTAACCTCAGTCTTGAAGTCCCTTCCGGAACTGTAGGGGGCCTTATGGCCTGGAGAAATAATCCCTTTTTAAGCAACTGGTTCTGCATGGCGAGTGTCTTTTTATCTTCACCAACCACAATGGGAATAATCGGGCCTGCACTATCCTTTAAATCAAAACCAATCCCTGTCAGATTGTCCCTCATATAATCTATATTTCTCCATAGTTCGTCTTTAAAGGATGTATTCTTTTTTATCAGTCTCAAGGCGGCAACCGATGCTGCCAGGGAAGATGCAGGCAGTGCCGTTGTATACATAAATGTCCGTGCCCTGTTCACAAGGTATTCCAGTACAACCTTATCGGAAAGTACAAATGCACCAAATGAACCGAGCGCCTTTCCAAACGTTGCCATATGGACATCCATAGAGCCGGATAATCCATATAATTCCTCAATACCCCTCCCTTTTTCTCCGAATACCCCTGTCCCGTGTGCATCATCCAAAATTATAAGCACCCCATATTTTTCTTTAAGCTGAAAGATATCCTTGAGAGGGGCGATATCTCCGTCCATGCTGAAGATTGATTCGGTAACTATAAACCTTTTTCCCTTTGCCCTTTCTTTCTTGAGCTTCCTTTCAATGTCATTTACATCCCTGTGTCTGTAAATTACCTTCTTTGCCCGTGAAAGCCTCATGCTGTCTATTAAACTTGAATGGTTTAATTCATCGCTGAAAATCACATCATCCTTTTCAATCAGCGTTGATATTATGCCTATATTTGCCATATAGCCGTTTGAAAAGATTAGCCCCTTTTTATAGGCTTTATATTGAGCTATTTCTTCCTCGAGTATTTTATAGAGGTCAATACTACCTGATACGCTTCTTGAAGAACATGTACCTGACCCGTACTCACTGGTAGCCTTCCTTGCAGCCTCTACAATATCAGGGTGTGTATGTAAAGACAGATAGCTATTAGAGCAAAGATTAATGCACTCTTTAGAATTGTAAATTATTTTTGTAGCAGAAATTGGTTTTATATATTTTAATGTCCTGTAATTGCCCTTCCTCCTAAATTCCTCGAGTGTTTCGGAAAGCCTTTCTCTCATAGCCTGTCCACACCTGAAAACCACATAATACTATAAAAAATTGCCGTCAACACTATTTAGAATATTGGTTAACGGGCTTATTAAAAAAGAAGGTGGATACATCGATCCACCCCCTTTACTATTTTTACCCTTTAATGATCCTTGGTAGCATCATCTGATGCTGCGGACATATTGAGTTCGGATTCTGATAGCAGCAGTTGGCGAAAGCCACGAGATATTTTCTGATATCTGCCATCCGAACTACCTCATCCACCAATCCCGTCTTCGCGCAGTAGGATGGCCTCGATTTATCGTAATACTCTTTGACCGTCTTGTTCATGGCTTCAATCACAGGGGCAAGCGGTCTACCTGCATCTTTCTCTTTCACAAGCCTTCTTGCAAAGCTTGCAGCTGCAGCTGTTTCACCGTGCATGACGTATATTTCCGTTGTGGCAGTACCAAGGGTGAAGGCGTTGTTGTTGTTTGACTGAGGTCCGGCCATGATGTAGTGGGCTGCTGCAGTACCTTTCCTCAGAACGATGCACATCATCGGACTATCGTTTGCCTGCTCGATGGAATAAATGAGTGACTGACCGAGACCAAGAAGCTCTGCCTTCTCTGCTATGTCACCAACGTCGATACCAGACGTATCCTGTATCCACAGCATAGGAACCCTGTCCCTGCCACAGAGTGTGACAAACTCGTTGACTTTGATGAGTCCCTGACGGTAGAACTTGCCGCCTATACCGGGATAGGGCGCGTATTCTGGATAACCCTTCGGCATGATACCCTGCTTGTTCGCCACGACACCAATAAGGAATCCATCGATCTTCACGAGACCCGTGTAGAGTTCCGGACCGTAATCGGGTCTAAACTCCATATGTTCACTGTTGTCAACGAGCCTTGCCATGAACTGCTCAACATCGTAGACCATCTTCTGGTTGAAAGCAACAATGCTGTACAGGTCTTCAGCCGGGAATTTTGGTTCTGCCGGCTCTGCCACCCTGAAGAATTTGCTATTATAGGCGGGCAAATAGGTCACCCACTCTTTGACTGCATTAAGAATCGCCTCTTCAGTCTGAAATACCTGTTTGAAAAACCCTGTATGGTCGTAATGGATTTCAACCCTTCCTGGAGGCACAGACTTGAATTTCCTCGTTGCGTCGATAATCTGCTCTGCCATTGGCTCGTCGAAGTATCCCTTCGGCGCCATACCACTCACGATGCCTGCACCGCCGACAGCGATGTTACAATCCTTATGGGCAAGGAGTAGTGTCGGACTAATCCCCTGGTAGCCTCCACCAGCAGGGTTCGTTCCGTAGATTGCAGCAAGAACGGGGATGCCAAGCTTGTTTAGTTCAGCATGTCTAAAGAATGTTGTTCCACTGCCCCTTCTGTTTGCATACACCTTTTCCTGCTCAGTCAACTTCACGCCACTGCAGTTAACAAGCCAAACAAGTGGGCAATGTAATCTCTTGGCAATGTCGGTGACCCTGAGGATATTATCTGCCTGCCCTGCAATCCATGCTCCTGCCATAACCTTGTTGTCAAACCCGATTATTACACACCACCTGCCGTTTATCCTGCCGAGACCATCCACAACACCGGTAGTCCCTGATTCTTCATCCATCGGGTCATAGAGTATGTGAAGAGGAGCCCATGTGCCAGGGTCCAGGATGTATTCCAGCCTCTGGTGTACCGTCCATTCGCCTCTTTTATTAAGCGTTTCTTTCGGTAAACCCGCATTTTTCTTCTGCTCGACGAGCGCCGCAATGTCCTCTTCGACTTTCTTGATTTCTTCGGCGTTTTTCGCGTTCACTTTTATTGGTTTACCCCAATCCTGCATTTTTTCAAAATATGGTTTCATTTTTTACCTCCAATGGATTTTTTAGATAATTTGTTATTATTTTCACAATTATATTTTGACTTCAACATTTTGTCAACACAAAATATAATGGAACATAAAAATATTTAGATTTACTATGTAATCATTGAATAACATGTGATATTTTTCATTTAACTATATTCTTACACAAGGTATAGGATTCGAGGGGTCAACCTGCTCTAACTTTATTCTTCTAATGTTTAAACAGCCTCTGCCCTGCAAAAACCATCGTTACATTTGCCTCGTTACAGGCTTCAATCACCTCAAAATCCCGCTCCGAGCCACCCGGCTGTATAACCCCTGTAACCCCTTCCTTTATTGCCGCATCAACCCCATCCCTGAAGGGGAAAAAACCATCAGAAACGACTATCGAACCCACGAGCCCTGCCCTCTGCTCCCTTGTGTATTTCTCCACTTCTATCAGGTCTTCCATTTTTCTTAACCCTCTCTCTGCCTCCAGTTTGAACACTGCATAAGGAACCCCATGCCTCTTAAAAACCTCAAGGTCCATAAACTTTTTATACGCCTTGAAGACGGCTATCTCAACCACACCAACCCTGTCCTGTTCGCCTGTCCCTATTGCAACTGTAGCCTCATCCTTCACGAAAAGGGCCGAGTTAGAACTCACACCTGATTCAACATACCAGCCAAAAAGCATATCCTGGTACTCTTTCTCTGTGGGGGTCCTCTTTATCTTGTAAACTTCACCCTTATATATCGTTTCAGCCGGTTTAAGGTCCTCTTTCCCTTTTATTTTAAAGGGCTGCGATTCCTGAATAACAAGCCCGCCATCCATCAGTGATTTTATATCAATATATCGTTTAAATTTATATTCATGCAATCTCTCTATCTCCTCAATCTTTAAGAGTCTCAGATTCTTCCATTTCTTCAGCACATCAACCGCTTTCCCGTCAAACTCAGGGGCACACACAACCTCAAAATAGTAAGGGACCATTGCCTTTGCCGCCTCTTCATCTACCTTCTTTGTAAAAACAATGCATCCTCCAAAGGCTGCTATTCTGTCAGACATAAATGCCTTTTCAAAGGCTTCTTTCGGGGTAGCACCATATGCCACACCTGATGGGTTGTTGTGCTTCATAATGGCACACGCAGGTTTTTTATCAAGAAATTTTAAGATATTGAGCGCATTGTCCACATCGGTCAGGTTAATCTTTCCTGGATGTTTTCCTACCTGTAACATGTCCTTCTCAGTAATCCTGCTTACAAGCCCTTTTTTATAATCAAAAAACTTCACACCCCCGAGTACAATGTTGCCATTTGAAAGCTCGTACATAGCTGAAGCCTGGTCCGGATTCTCGCCATACCTTAAGCCCCGTTCCACATTGCATTTTTCATCGCCATCATAGATGCTCCATACCTTCTTTTTATAAAGAAGTATCTGCCCGCCCATATCAATTTTTATGGTATCCGGAAAGCTGTCCTTCACAACCTTCTTGTACATGCCCTTAATGTCTTCCATTAAAACCCCCTTGTGTATTTTAGCTCTGAGCTGGGCGCTGAGAGAGCTCAGAGTAATTTATTACTGCTTCAGGCTTTAGAGCCCCTTTTTTTAACTCTTAGCTCTCCGCTCTCCGCTCAAAATCTTCATTAAATTTTCTGCCATTGATCCAACATCGAGGCCCTCTACCCTTAATACCTCTTCGGTATCGCCTGATGCCCCATAATCTTTCACCCCGAAAGATCCCATCCTTCCCCTGTATCCATTCCTTAACAAATAACCTGCTATTAAAGGGGCAATGCCTGTTCGGAGATTATGGTCTTCATAGGTAAAGATATACGGCAGATTTAAAAGCCCTTCCATAACTTCTTTATCTATTTTATTCACACAGGGCATGTTGATAATACCCAGATCTATCTCCTCTTTCAGGAGATTGTCCCTGATACCAATTGCCCTACCTACCATACCCCCATATGTAATAATGACCCCGTCTTTTCCGCTCTTTAGTGTATCCATCCTGCCATACACGAATCCATATCCATCTCCAAAAAATGCCTTTCCATCATCCCTGTAAATCACCGGCCACCTGTTCCTTCCCATCCCGACAAGAAAGTTGCCTTTTGTCTTTGCCACATACCTGATAACCCTGTCTGTCTGGTTCGGGTCACAGGGTATAATGGTTTTAAAATGGTGGAGGTTGTTTGCAAGTCCTATGTAATCAACACACTGGTGTGTCTTCCCGTCAGGACCGACATCAAGCCCGACATGCGTCAGGATAAGCTTCAGATTTGTTCTATTTATATCGTTCAGCCTCTGCTGGTTATATGTTTCATCGATGCCGAAAACCCCAAAATCCGCAAAGAACGTGAGTATCCCTGTTGTAGAAAGGGCGCCTGCAACTGTTGCGGTATTGTGTTCCTGTATGCCTCCCTGGAAGAAATGATCCGGGAATGCCTTTGCAAAATCCCCTGTTTTTACAGAGCCTGCGAGGTCGCAATCAAACACACACACGTGACATCCCTTTTCAATATTCTTATCGCCAAGGTCTTTTAATGCCCTGCCAAAGGCAGTTCTATTGTCAATTTTATCTTCATCACGATATGTAAAAGGCTCACCCATACCAACAACTGTTTCTTCCTCTTCATAAGACACCTTCCACGCGCACACACCCTTTCTTTTCTCCCTGTAAAATTCGAGGTTATCCTCTAATCCAAGAATCTGAATGGCTTCTTTATACTCCTTTTCATTTAAGGGGCTCCCGTGATATTTTTCCTTATTCTCCATAAATGGTATGCCATTCCCCATCACTGTGTGCGCCACTACACATACTGGATTGTCAATTGCCTTTGCCTTCTTCAGCGCAGTATATATCTCATTGTAATCATGTCCATTCATCTCAATAACATCCCATCCATCTGAGAGATAATTCTCTATAATGTTCTGGGGCATTACATTGTCAATGCTACCGCTTATCTGAAGGCGATTATAATCAACCACAACTGTAATATTCGAGAGACCATATTTCTTTGCAAATCTCCTCGCCTCGGTTATCTGTCCCTTTTGCTGCTCTCCATCGCCCATAAGCACATAAACGTGGGATGCTTCTTTACGGATTTTTGAAGCAATGGCAAAACCACAGCCTGCAGACAATCCCTGTCCAAGGTTACCCGTAGACCATCCTATGAAAGGTACACCTTTGACCACATGTCCCTCAAATGGGCTTTTTGCCTTCCTGAAAAAGGCAATAACCTCATCAATGGGAAGATATCCGAGCCTTGCGAGGGCAGCGTATGTCCCCGGGGAAGTGTGGCCATGGCTCACAACAATCCTGTCCCTTGGTTCGCTCTTCAAATTTGCACAGGAAAAGACAACAAGGTATATATCAAGGGAAGAGATGGATCCGCCAGGATGCCCCGAGCCTGCAAGCGTTGTCATCTTTATAATGTCGCCCTTTGCAAGCCTTGACAACTCTTTTAATCTGGATAACTCATCCTCTGCCAATTTTTCTCTGTCAAACATTCTTTCTTCCTCCCATCCAGTAATCGCAATCCTCTCTAAGGAGACACCGCTCACATTCGGGTTTTCTTGCCTTACATACATATCTCCCGTGAAGTATCAAAAGAAGAGAAAATGCCGTCCACAAAGATTCCGGTACCTTTCTCTTCAGGTCTTCCTCTATCTTATCAGGGTCCTCCTTCGTGGAAAAACCAATCCTGTTTGATAACCTCACCACGTGGGTATCAACGATAATTACAGGTTTTCCATACGCCAGTCCCACTATCATGTTTGCCGATTTTCTTCCGATACCTTTTATTGTGGCAAAGGTGTCCACATCCTCAGGAATGCGGTCTTTAAACCTCTCCACTATTTCGCGGGCAATGTTCTTTATGCTTTTTGCCTTATTCTTATAAAAACCTGTGGGCCTTATATCCTCCTCAAGCACATCAAGAGGAGCATCTAAATAATCCTTTAATGTTCTATACTTTTTAAAAAGAGATTCTGTAACCTTATTTACCCTTTCATCAGTACACTGTGCTGATAGCACAGTACTGACGATGAGTTCCAGAGGGCTTGTAAAATTAAGTTCAACCCTCGGCTTTCCATGCATCCTTTTCAACTTATCTATTATTGAGTGTATTTCTTTTCCCATCTCTTAGCTTGTGGAATGTATCTTTTATATCATTAACACCTCTTGTATTCAATATATCTTTCCTCTCCTGCCAGCCTTTTCTTGCAATCCCAACCCCATAGAAGATTTCGTAAAGACCCCCTGTTGCATGGGCATCAGGATTTATGGAGATCAATACGTTCTTTTCTTTCGCATATCTCAGATGCCTCCAGTCTATATCGAGCCTGTATGGACTTGCATTAAGCTCCATAATGACGCCATAGTGTGATGCACAATCAATGATGTTCCTCATATCCATTGCATAACCTTCCCTCGAGAGCAATAGCCGTCCTGTCGGGTGTCCAAGCATAGTGGTGTAAGGATTTTCCATTGCCCTTATAATCCTCTGCTCCATCTCATCCTTCTTCATATTGAAATGGGAATGGACTGAAGCAATGACAAAATCAAAACCTTTCAGTACATCCTCTTCGTAATCGAGGCTGCCATCAGCCTGGATATCACTTTCTATGCCTTTAAATATATAAAAGGGTTTATTTCTTTCATTCAATCTCTCGATAGCTTCCCACTGTCTTAAAATATCCTCTACCTTGAGTCCCCTTGCGTAATAGGCGCTCTTACTGTGATCTGAAATCCCGATATAGGACATACCCATCTTCTTTGCAGTATCAACAATCCTTTCTATTGTATCTATCCCATCACTGAAATCTGTATGCACATGAAACGTGCCCTCTATATCCTTCAAATCTACAAGTTCAGGGAGTGTTCCATGCTCTGCCGCCTCCACTTCGCCCATATCTTCCCTCAGTTCGGGTGGAACAAAAGAAAGCCCGAGGGCGCGGTATATCTCCTCTTCACTCTCAAGCTTTATAAGTGTATCGCCATCAAATAACCCATACTCATTCAGCTTCCATCCCCTCTTCTTTGCAATCCCCCTGAGCCTCACGTTGTGTTCTTTGCTTCCTGTAAAATACATCAGGGCATAAGGAAACTCTTCTTTATTGACAACCCTCAAATCCGCCTCTATCCCTTTTTTCAGGCGGCACGCGGTCTTTGTCTCACCCTTTAACAAAACCTCCTCTACCTCAGGCATCGATACAAAATATGAGGAAAGGCCCTCATGGTCGCCACTGCCAACAAGGATATCTATATCCTTCACAATCTCTTTCCTTCTCCTTATGCTCCCGCACACCTCTACCCACTCAGGTGAAACAATCTCTCCAAATCTCTCCTTAATCTTTTCCGCCTCCTGATATACATCACCAAACAAAAACTCCCCTTTATGCCTTTTCAGGAATTCAATCCCCTTGAGTATATTTGACTGTGTCTTTTCTCCAAAACCAAAAAGCGTCACGAGCCTGTTCTCTTTGCAGGCATACTCAAGCTCGCCTATATTTGTTATCCCAAGTTCATCGTAGAGTACCTTAATCTTCCTTGGACCCAGGTTGGGTATTCTCATAAGCTCAAGGAGGGCTAAGGGGATTTCCTTTTTCAATTCCTCGTAGTATTCCATCCTTCCTGTTTCGCTGTACTCTTCAATCTTCTTAGACAGCGCTTCCCCTATCCCCTTGATCTCCCTCAATCTCTTTTCCTTTATCATCCCTTCAAGATTATCAATACCTGAAAGTACCTTTGCGGCATTATAATACGCCCTCGTTTTAAAAGGATTCTCACCCTTAATTTCAAATAGCATGGCGATTTCTTCAAGTATTTCTGGAATAGATTTTTCGGCCATTTTTTATTATCCTACACTGAAAAATGCAAAGTCAACAATCAAACAGATTAGCTCACGGCTGATGGCTCATGGTAAAACCCAAAGAACATAAATATATCTTGCAATGAGTAATACTATTGGGTATCCTTGGATGAAGAGGATTGACAGTGTCCGATAAAGGCAGGGTAAGATATTTTCAGGAGCCGCTCTTTGAGGAGCTTAAAAAGGATTACTGTTATGTGTGCTACAGGAGAATCAAAAATAACGATGGCATATATATCGGTAACAGCATGTGGCGGCACAAAAAGTGTAAACCAGGCGGAAACACCTGGCTGAAAAGCAGGATAGGCCGTGAGAGCACATCATTGAATCCCTCCAACTCAGAAACCAGTTCATGACAGTTTTCTATAAAAACATACTAAAGATAACGATCAGGTTCACTTTTATTTTCAGATTTTATAGGCTACCCATAGCTATTAGTTTGGATAGCACAAAAGGTGGTCATTAAAATGAAACAAACAAGCAGTTCAGGAGAAACCACAAGACCAGACCCCGATGCTCTTTTGAAAGAGATACAGCTGGAGGAGACAAAAAAGGGAAAGCTAAAGATTTTTCTGGGTTATGCACCAGGTGTTGGAAAAACCTATGCTATGCTTCAAGAAGCTCACGTCCTGAAAAACCGTGGTGAAGATGTTGTAGTCGGTATCATAGAAACACACAAACGTGCTGAAACTCAGGCTCTCCTTGAAAATCTGGAAATTATTCCAAGACAACGTGTTGAATATAGAAACATCATCATTGAAGAATTAGATCTCAATGCAGTTTTTGCACGGCGACCCTCCATTGTCTTGGTTGACGAGCTCGCCCACACAAATGATCCCAATAGCCAGCATCCTAAACGGTATCAAGACGTGGAGGAATTACTCAATTCCGGAATCGATGTGTATACAACGGTCAATATACAACACTTCGAAAGTCAGGTGGATGTGGTAGCAAAAATCACAGGGGTCCGCGTGCAGGAGACGGTGCCTGATAGTCTGCTGGATAGGGCTGACGAGGTTCAGGTCATAGATATCCCTCTTGAAGAACTCTTCCAGAGGCTGAAGGAAGGAAAAGTCTATATTCCCGAACAGGCGAAACAGGCAATGCAGAACTTCTTCCAGCGTGGTAATCTCGTTGCGTTAAGAGAGCTAACCCTCACCCTGGTTGCCCGGAAGATGGATACCGAACTTCTGAACTATATGAAAGCAAAGGCCATTTCAGGACCCTGGCCAGCAGGCGAAAGGGTAATGGTATGTATAGCACCAAATCCTTATGCACTACAGTTACTCCGCAGAGCATATAAAATTGCAAAAGACACCCATGCCGAATGGTATGCTGCCTACGTTTCTACTCCAGCTTTAAAACACCTATCGGATATAGAAAAGGGTTATCTAACTGGTGCATTAAATTTAGCTGAGGAACTTGGTGCAAAGGTTGTAACCCTTTTAGGAACAGATATTGCGGATGAAATACTCCGCTTTGCTCAAGAAAACAATATCACTCGAATAGTTATCGGCAAACCTCAGCGATCAAGGGTGGCTGGATTCTGGAAGGGCTCACCGGTAAATCGTTTACTGCACGCAAAAACAGATTTTGAACTCCACCTTGTGACCCCTTCAATTGACAAGAAAGAGAGTAGCGAAAAAACAGCCTTAAAAAGATTTACATTCTATCCCAAAGACTATGCAATTACCCTTGGTATGGTTGCCGCTATTACAGTTTTGAACTTTTTTCTGGAGGAATTTATTCATCCCAGGTCGCTTGTCTTCATGTACCTGATAGCCACTATTGCGAGCGCTCTTTTCTTTGGAACAATCCCCTCCATATTCGCATCAATAATAAGTCTGCTCACATTCGATTTTTTCCTCGTCGAACCCAGATATAGTTTTTCCATGCATCACACCTACGATATTGTTAATACTGTGGTATTCTTCTTTACTTCAATAGTTGTCGGACAACTCGTGAAGACAACGAAACAGCAAAACCTTACACTGCAACTCCGTCTTAAGCGGGCCACTCTTATTGAAGAAATGAGCAGGGAGTTTTTAACACTTCCGCCTGTGGAGCAACTGGTCGGAGGGTTTCTACAAGACTCGAGAGAATGGAGCGGCGTTCTGCCTCTATTACGTACAACTGTGCTCGATGAAGTAGGTCACATTACAATCAAATATATCACAAAACTTATTGATGCACCGTCTTTCGTACTTTTCAAGGGGAAAAACAGGAGGTTACAGGTATGGGCCCGGAGTAACCCTGAAAATGACCTCGATCCCCATGAGATGGCTGTTGCTGAATGGACCTATGCTAACGGGGAAATAGCAGGAGCAGGCACTCAAACCCTTTCAAACATCAAAGTATTTTTCATGCCCATGAAAGTACTTGAGGAGGTTGTCGGGGTCATAGGCATTCAATATGAATTCAGGAATCTTTTGCTCGACCAACGTCGTCTTTTGGGCACAATATCCAACCTCTCATCCCTCTCAGTTGCCCGGTGGGTGAGTGCTGGGTCGTAGGTAACGAGAGCTCAATTCATCGAGAGTGAGATTGAGCCGAAGTACATTGATCCTTTCTTGACCGAGGAAACCGAGCAGAGGGACTTCAATATATCTTTGCATTAACTCTTGTACTTCTAACTCCGACAGCCCCCGTGCCTTTGCCACACGTTTGACCTGCACCATTGCCGCCTCAAGACTGATATGAGGGTCGAGCCCACTCGCTGAGGTAAGTGCCAAGTCTGCAGGGACGGGTGTTGCGTGGGTTAGTCCGTTGTCCTTTCGAACCTTCTCGATCCGCCCGCCCATTTCTTCAAGAGACTTCGCATTCGACGGCCCCACATTACTCCCCCCGGAATTACTTGCATCGTAATCCACAGCGGATGGACGTCCATAAAAATACCTGGGATTTGTAAACTTCTGGCCTATCAGTTCTGAACCGATGGTTTTACCGTCAACGGTTAAAAGGCTTCCTTTCGCCTGTCTGGGAAATACAAGCTGAGCCACGCCGGTTATGAGAAACGGATAAACAAGACCTGTAAGAATAGATAACACAACGAAGAAAAGCAACCCTCTCATTAACTTTTTCATTTCTCCCCTCCTAAGCAATGTGCAAGAATACAATTAAAAGGTCAATCAGCTTGATCCCGATAAACGGCAGGAGCAGACCGCCAATACCATAGATAATCAGATTTCTCCACAAGAGTGCTATAGCAGTCATTGGACGATATTTGATGCCTTTCAACGACAGCGGAATCAGCAGCGGAATGATAATGGAATTGAATATTATCGCTGACATAATAGCACTTTGAGGTGTGGCAAGCCGCATCACATTCAGAATACCTAACACAGGAAAAGAGCTTACAAAGATGGCAGGGATGATGGCGAAGTATTTCGCCACGTCGTTGGCGACACTGAAGGTAGTCAGGGCACCACGGGTCATAAGGATTTGCTTTCCGATTTCAACGATGTCTAAAAGTTTTGTCGGGTTCGAATCAAGGTCTACCATGTTGGCCGCTTCCCTGGATGCTTGTGTCCCTGCGTTCATAGCAACAGCAACATCCGCCTGGGCCAGGGCCGGAGCATCATTGGTACCATCGCCTATCATGGCCACCAGATTACCTTCTGCCTGATATTTCCGGATAAGTTTGAGCTTCTCTTCCGGACGCGCCTGGGCAACAAAATCATCAATCCCTGCCTCAGCGGCAATTGCGGCTGCTGTGAGCAGATTATCACCGGTTATCATGATGGAACGAATACCCATGAGACGGAGCTGAGACAGGCGTTCTTTTATGCCTTCTTTGAGAACGTCTTTCAGATAAATGACCCCCAGTGCCTTTGCAGAATCTACCACTACAAGAGGGGTTCCACCCTCACGGGCTACCCTATCCACAGCCATAGTCACACTTTCAGGCATCACACCGTCTCTCTCCTGGACAAATTTAGCTACAGCATCTGCGGCACCCTTACGGATTTCACGCCCATTCCACGAAATACCGCTCATACGAAGTTCAGCACTGAAAGGAATGAACGTGGCTGCCAGCGAAGTCTTTATATCACGCCCGCGTATATCTAAGCGATACTTGGCCAGGGCCACGATACTGCGACCTTCCGGTGTCTCGTCCGCCAGCGATGCGAGCAGGGCTGCCTCAATCAACTCTTCATTTTTGACCCCTTGAGCCGGAATGAAGTCTGTTGCCATACGGTTTCCAAGCGTTATGGTTCCTGTCTTATCAAGCAGCACCACATTGACATCGCCCGACGCCTCTACTGCCCGGCCGCTCAAAGCGATGACGTTGTGCTGGATCAGGCGATCCATGCCCGCGATTCCGATGGCAGGGAGCAGCCCGCCGATGGTCGTTGGTATAAGACAGACCAGAAGGGCTACCAGCACGGGTATGGTAGTCTTTACCTGTGAATAACCGGCAAAAGGGGACAGAGTGCCCACCACCACAATGAAGAGAATAGTTAGTCCAACAAGGAGGGTTTCGAGGGCTCGCTCGTTCGGCGTTTTCTGGCGCTTGGCACTTTCTACCATGGAAATCATATGGTCAAGGAAGGTTTCGCCTGGATTAGCTGTGATGAGAACCTTTATACGTCCGGATAATACACGGGTGCCGCCTGTCACACCAGTACGATCACCCTTTGCCTCCCGTATTACAGGAGCTGATTCGCCGGTTACGGCGGATTCATCAACAAGGGCTACCCCTTCAACGATTTCCCCGTCACCTGGTATAGGATCATTGTCTTCCGCTACTACCATGTCATCCTTGCACAAAGAGAGTGCAGGAACGGTCTCTGTCTTTCCATCAGGCAGTAATCGTTTCGCATACGCTTCACTCTGGGCACGCCGTAGTGTCTCGGCCTGTGCTTTACCACGGCCCTCTGCGAGGGCCTCGGCAAAATCGGCGAATAATACTGTAAACCAGAGCCACAGGCTGATGTGGATATTGAACCAGAATGAACCGCCATAGATGAGGTTGCTTGCAGAGATCAGGGTTGTGATTACTGAAACTATTTCCACCACAAACATAACGGGGTTACGCCACAAAAGACGGGGATCCAACCTGAGAAAAGATCCTTTGATAGCGGATTTCATCAGATCAGGGTGCCAGATTGCTGCTTTCTTTTGTTCCATAGATCATTCCTCCTCAGAAAGTCCGGCCTGAAAGGATCAATAAATGTTCAAGAAATGGCCCCAGTACAAGAGCAGGTAAAAATGTGAGGGCGCCGACAATGAGAACTACCCCTATAAGTAAAACTGTAAAGAGAGGACTCGCTGTAGGGAAGGTTGCAGAACTTGGTGGTACACTTTTCTTAAGTGCCAGTGACCCTGCAATAGCCAGGGCGGGTAGAATCGTGGCGAATCGCCCAACAAGCATCACAAAACCTGTAGTCAGGTTATAAAAAACCGTGTTTGCATTAAGACCTGCGAATGCTGATCCATTGTTACCCGCCGCAGAGAAGAAGGCATAGAGTATCTCCGAAAGACCGTGCGGGCCGGCGTTGTTTAAGCTGCTGAGCCCCGCCGGAATTGCTATTGCTATACTGGCGAATATAAGAGATGCAATCGCAGGTGCAATGACGACGATTACTGCCATAATCATCTCCCGTGATTCCAGTTTTTTCCCCAAAAACTCGGGCGTACGTCCGATCATAAGTCCTGCAAGGAATATGGCGAGGATAGCATACATAAGCATGCCAATAAGACCAACACCGACACCTCCGAAGATTACCTCCCCGATCGCCATATTGAACATGTAAATAAGACCGGTAAGGGGCATGGTGCTGTCGTGCATAGAATTCACGGACCCGTTAGATGTAACTGTAGTGGCCTGACCCCAGAGAACAGATGGACCGATGCCGAACCGAACTTCCTTGCCTTCCATGTTAATTTCACCTACAACACCTGATTTTGTTAGCAAGGGATTTCCGGTCCACTCGGCCCAGAGCGCCCCACCCAACCCGATCAAGAAGAGGATCATCATTGCTGCGAAGATGGCCCAACCTTGCCGCCGGTTATTGACCATCCTCCCGAATGTGAAAGGCAATGCAACAGGTATGAGCAAAATGGCAAGCATTTCGAGGAAATTGGAGACCGGTGTGGGATTTTCGAATGGATGGGAGGAATTGGCGTTGAAGAAACCGCCGCCATTAGAACCAAGTTCCTTGATAGCAACCTGTGAAGCTGCCGGCCCCACAGCAATCACCTGTTCGGTGCCTTCCAGGGTCTGTGCCTTCGCGTAATGGCTGAAGGTTTGCACAACCCCCTGGGAGACAAGTAGCATTGCCAATATAAGGCTCAAGGGGAGGAGCACATAGAGCACCGAACGGGTCATGTCAACCCAGAAATTGCCGATGGTGTTTTTCAATTTATAGGTGAAAGCACGAATGAGCGGCAGAGCAACTGCTATCCCGACCGCGGCTGAGACAAAGTTCTGGACGGTCAACCCTGCCATTTGGGTAAAGTAGCTCATGGTCGTTTCCCCGCCGTATGCCTGCCAGTTAGTGTTGGTTACGAACGATATGGCGGTATTCAACGCAGTGTCCCAGCGGACAGCACCAAAGCCCATCGGATTGAGGGGTAATCGGCCCTGAATTATCTGCAGCAAAAAGAGCACGACAAGACCAATCCCATTGAAAAGGAGAAGGGCAAATGCATATTGTTTCCAGGACATTTCTTCATTCTCATCCACCCTGCAAAACCTGTAGAAACCTGACTCGATGGGGCGAATCATAAAACTGAGAAAGGTGCGTCTACCCGTGAAGACTGCTGCCATATAGCCACCTAAAGGCACTGCCAGAAGCATGAGAACGCCAAGAAAAACTACAATATAGAGTATATCGTTCGCCATCGCATTAATCCTCCCTGCGGGTTATCGTTTACATTTTAGATTTTAAACAATCCAATATAAATTTGGCGTTAAAAAATCGGCGACAAGCATAAAAAAAATATAAAGAATGTTGTGATATACAGAAAAAGACGAAATACTGAAGCTATCTTATTAGAATTTGGCCAGTGAAGAGATTAACAATTGTAGATCAATCTCTTGTTACCAGCCGATACCCTACCCCGGGTTCAGTGATGATGTAAGTGGGCTGCGAAGGATCGGCCTCGATTTTGCGGCGCAGTTGGCCGATGTAGACTCGCAGGTATTGCGTTTCTTCCTGGTAATTCGGTCCCCAGATGGCACGGAGGAGTTGCCCATGGGTTACAACCCTACCTGCCTGTAAGGCAAGATATTTCAAGATTTCATACTCTGTTGGTGTGAGCTTTACATCCTCTCCCTTGAGTATCACATTGCGGTGCGCCAGGTCCACTGTGAGTTCACCAAAAAAGGTAAGTATTGGTTCATCCTCTGATTTGGCTACGTGACGGAGGGCAACACGAATCCGGGCTAAAAGTTCTCCCATACTGAAAGGCTTGGTAACGTAATCATCTGCACCAACATCAAGGGCTTTAATCTTATCGTCTTCATGTTCCCTAACAGAGAGAATAATGATAGGGATCTGTGTCCATTCACGAAGACGTTTAATTACCTCAATGCCATCAAGGTCTGGCAACCCCAGATCGAGGATAATTAAGTCCGGATGAAATATTGCTGTCTGATTCAAGCCCTCATGCCCTGAAGATGCCTCGGCAATATCATAGCCGTAGCCGGACAAAGCGGCCTTCAACATCCGGCGGATCTGCTTCTCATCATCGATAACAAGTATGCGCGCACCATCAGACGGCATGATCCGCTCCTTGTTTGGTGACTAATTGATCTGATGGCTGCTCGGATATGGGTAGAGAAAAGGTAAACCGGTTACCGTATTCAGAAGGTGAATCAACCCATATTCTCCCACCGTGAGCTTCAATGATCCCTTTACAGATCGACAGGCCAAGCCCTGTCCCGCTTACATGCTTTAAGGAATGTAGTCGATAAAACTTATCAAACACATGCTCCCGCTCCTGCATGGGAATTACCGGACCACGATCGGCCACGGTAACCAGCAATGTTTTGTCGCTGTAATGAGCAGAAATGGAGATTTCGCTGTCTGGTGGTGAATACTTTATGGTATTTTCCAACAGGTTAATTATTACCTGTTCCATGAGAATAAAATCAGCCTTCACAAGAGGAAGGTCCTGAGGGATATTAATCCGCAATGGATGTCCCTGTAAAATATCATTAATCTCCCTCAGTACAACACCCACAATATCCTGGATGTCACACCACTGCTTATTTGGTTTTAATATACCACTTTCAAGTCGTACCATATCAAGAAGATTTGCTACGAAACGGTTCATGCGCTGTGCCTCTTCCTTGATCGTCTGTAAAAGGACCCCTTTGGCCTCCTGGCTGTAAACGTTTTCTTCTGAGAGGAGGCTTGTTACTGCCCCTGTAATGGAAGCAAGGGGTGTGCGCAAATCATGGGAAATGGAATTGAGTAATGCTGTGTGCAATCTTTCTGACTCGGCCAACCACTTCGCCTGCTCGGCTTCTTTTGCTAACTGCACACGGATTATTGCCACAGCGGCAAGGTTGGTAAACGCTTCAATAAGTTGCAACTGTTCAGTCGTAAGGATTTCGTCCTCAGAATTGACTTTAATAGCAAGGACAGCCAGGGTTTTATCTTCTGCTTTAACTGGAAATAACAGCTCCTTTGCTTCCCTGATAATTTCTGTTCCCTTCCCGGCACTTTGACCATGCTCCAAAACAATGTGCAACTGCCCGTTCTTTTTCGTCAGGCAAAGCGCTATCAGGCGGGGCAGCAGCCACTTCACGCAGAACGTCAGCATCAGGGTCATGGATAAGAACAATTACCTCGCCGTTTATGGCTTCAGCCATCTTCTCTACAAAGGTTTTTAAGACTTGCTGCAAATCCGTTTCTGCGGCTATTTCTCGACTAAGCGCGTACAAAGCAAGCGTTCTTCTCTCTCGTTGTCTGGTTTTTTCCAGTTCATTCCGGAGCTTTGTTGCTATTGTTCCGGTCACAAGGGCTATGAGAAGGAAAATAACAAAACTGAAAACATAACGTACATCGCTCACCGTAAAGCTGAGAACTGGAGGTACAAAGAAAAAATCAAAAGCCAGTACACCTAAAAAAGCTGCAAAAAATGAAGGTCCTCGCCCCCAACGAACTGCGCTAATAAGTACCGGTAGCAAATAAAAAAGGACAATATTTACAAGATCAAAAAAGGGGGCCAGAACTTTCCCGATAACCGTGACGATCAGTACTGTTAGAAATGTCCACAAATAGTGTTTGAGAGACACGTGAGTGGAAAAGGACTGACCCGGCTTTCTCTCCTTTTTTTGAACGGTTTTATCCATTAATGCGCCAACACTTCTCTCAAGCATCTTTCAGTATTGTATTCAAATTATGGACTGAACACACACTTTTTCTTGACCCTCTTTTCTGTCTATGGCCTTCATAAATATTAAACATCAGAATTTACAAATAATATACATCAGAATATGCCCGAAGTCTATGTGTCCCCAATGAGTTGGGGGTTACATGAGTTTCTATTACAGATTTTAAAGAAATTGTAAACCAAACCTCCATGTATCTATGGCCATATCAGTACCCATTTTTTCTTTAAGATAGACCAGATTTTACTGAAGTTTTTATTGACTTTCAGCCTACTACAATCTTTAATAAAATACCCTCTATGGATACACTCATTCTTGTTGATAAGAACGATAGAGAAATAGGTTATGAAGAAAAAGAGCGTTGCCATCTTATCCCGACAAAGCTTCACCGCGCATTCTCTATATTCATTTTAAATATAAAAGGCGAAATGCTCATACACAAGAGATGCGGCATAAAACAAACATGGCCAGGGTTCTGGACAAATGCCTGCTGTTCTCATCCAAGAAAGGGTGAAAGCTTAGAAACGGCCACAAAAAGACGCCTTCAAGAAGAACTGGGATTCAAATGCGATTTAAAATATCTGTTCCCATTTCACTATAAAACAAACTATGACAAGAGATACGGAGAGAATGAAATCGACCACGTTTTTTGGGGAACCTACGACGGGATGGTAAAACCAAATGAAGAGGAAATTGAAGACTGGAAGTTTATGACAATAGAAAAATTATTAGCAGCTATAAAAAAACATCCGGAAAGATATACCCCCTGGTTTAAAAAGGCACTTCCAAGGGTGCTAAAACATATTCAGATAAACCCAGATTTTCCATTAGGATGAGCATCTGTGTCGGGATATTCCACGCAAACACGCTCATTACACTCCAGCGGCTTCGTTCGCTCGCGTTCGGCTTCGGAACTTTTGCTTATGCAAAAGACCAAGCTTCCTTGCCTCACGACGGTTTGCTTTGGAAACCCCGACACCATGCTCTAATGATATATCCGGGATAAAGTTATAAAAACAAAAAAGGTTAAAGGGCTTGACCTTGTATTATTAACATCATACAATAACCTAATCAATTTCCTTTATTTATTAAGGGGGGTGTTATGGTCTGGGGAAAGAAAATTGCCATAAATACGGGCGGTGGGGATGCACCAGGACTGAATGCGGTTATTGAGGCCGTGGTCATGTCCTCTTCAAAAATGAACTGGGAAGTTTACGGTATTAAGAACGGCTATGCCGGGCTTCTCAATACCAGTGAAATTATGCGTTTGACCCCAGAGAACGTTAGAGGAATCTCAAGCCTCGGAGGCACAATCCTCGGGACAACAAACCGCGGGAACCCATTCCAGATGCCCATAACCAACCTGTCTGGTGAGACAGAAATCCGGGATGTTTCTGACAAAGTGGTGGAGAATTTCAAGCTCCTTGGCTTCGACTGTCTGATAGCTGTGGGAGGTGATGGAAGCCTTAAAATTGCCTATGATTTCTATAAAAAGGGGATTCCGGTTATAGGGGTTCCCAAAACTATTGACAACGACCTCGGTGGTACGGTGATTACCTTCGGTTTCGACACTGCGGTGAGCATTGCCACAGAGGCCATTGACCGCCTCCACTCTACTGCAAGGTCACACGAAAGGATTATGGTTGTAGAGGTAATGGGCAGGCATGCAGGCTGGATCGCCCTTAACAGTGGTCTGTCCGGCGGCGCAGATGTTATCCTGATTCCAGAGATTCCATTTGACATCGAGAAGGTGTGCAAACACATAATGGAGAATGAACTCCACGGACGACGTTATGGTATAGTGGTTGCCGGAGAGGGCGCTACACCCATCGGTGGAGCTGAGATGGCGCGAGGGAAAGGTGAAGCAGGGAGACAGGAACTCGTTTTAGGCGGGATAGGAGAGTATGTAGCAAAAGAAATAGCAAAAAGGACTGGCAAAGACACAAGGTCCTTAGTACTCGGTCATCTTCAGAGGGGAGGATCCCCCACCACATTTGATAGACTCGTTTCTCTCCGTTTTGGTGCTGCTGCAGTACGTATGGTAGAAAGAGAGAATTTCGGTTCCATGGTTGCCCTCGATCCCCCTGAGATGAAGGCAGTCCCTCTCGAAGAAGTGATTGGAAAAATAAGGAAGGTCTCCCTGGATTCTGACTCCATTCAGACTGCAAGAGACATGGGAATCTGTTTGGGGGACTAAATATTAAATGTATGACCCACTTAACTTTTCTTGACAACCCGATGAAATCCTGTAAAATAAAGGCAAGGGGCAAGGGTTAATCACAAAAAACTATCAAGGAGGATAAAATGCTGAAAGAAGTAGAGTCATCTATATATGAGCGTATGGGGATGCTTGGAAAGGCCAAGTGGGGTAGCAATTTAACGGATGAACAGATGGAGGAACTGGCAAAATACCTTTATGTTACAAAGGTTGCCAAAGGGGGGCCGATATTCAATGAAGGTTCTAAGGAAGCATACATGTGCTTTGTGGTTACTGGCAGTGTCAAAATAGCGAAGGAAGATTCCCAGAAGAAAGAAAAAATTATAGCTGAGGTCGGTTCAGGAAAGACCTTTGGAGAGATGAGCATCATCGATAAATGGCCACGCTCTGCTTCTTCTGTAGCCGCTGATGATACAACGATGCTTGTATTGACAAAGGATAAGTTTGACTTAATCCTTCAGGAGAACCCAAAGTTAGGGAATAGGTTACTTATGGGGCTTGCCCAGATGATGAGTTCCAGACTCCGTCTTACAGACTGGATGCTTGTAGAGTATCTGTATCAGGATAATAAGTAGTCTTTCTGCTAAAGTTAAGATTGCTGTACTGCTTCTTCGTTCTTTAAATACAATAATCTAAAATTGCCTTACAGTAGACAACATGATTTCAGTATGAAGTAGTTCGGTCATTCTGGTGCAACTTCAATAAAACACTGGGGGTCTTCTGCAAGGAAATTGCCTTTACCTCTCGATTGTGCATATGCATAAGCTATTGCCCTGCAACCCCTGCAATAAGACCATCTCCTGCATCTTCCGCATTTTCCCTTATATCTTTTCCTGTTCCTGATTGCTCCTAAAACCTTTGAGGTTGCCCATATGTCCCGTAACTCATCCTGTAGCACATTTCCAATGGGGATAGGTAATCTCCTGCATGGTGTAATAGTCCCATCCGGAAGAAATGTTAGACCGGAGACACCAGCAGCGCAACCCCCCTTTGGGATAGAGTCTCCCTCATCTTCATCAGCAGATTTATAAAGTTGTGATGCAATGGGATCACCTGTTACAATTTCAAGTCCAGCAATGTTTTTAGAAAAAATCTCTTCGTATAACTCTTTTACCCTTTCTTTTTTCAGCATGCTGTCAAGCAATCCCATACCTCTTCCTGAAGGTACAAGCCTCGAAAATCCAAGCCGCTGTGCGCCAACAGAAGTTGCCAGGGTTATCATATCCAGAAGATAATCTGCATTTATCAGGGATAGGGTGACATTAAGGGTAACAGTGATACCCGCATCAAGAAGATGCTGTATCCCTTTGAGCGATTGGGAGAAGCTACCCTTACCCCTTATTGCTTCATGAACCTCTTCAGGACCTTCAATGCTTATCTGAACCCCTTTGACAGCCATGTCAGATAGTCGCTTTGCCTTTTCCCTGTCAATGAGAATCCCGTTTGAGAGAATGTGTATATCAAATCCCTTCTTTTTCATCTCTCCAAGGATTGAAAAAATATCCTTTCGTAAGAACGGCTCCCCGCCCGTGACATTGAAACTCCGGGAAAAGGTAATATCATACATTTCTACCCAGCTCTCCAACATGTCAGAGACATTACCTACTACCCTCTTTATCCCGGAAAGGGCCATCTCTTCAATCTTCCTGTCTTCCTGATAACAATGTTTGCACCTGAGGTTGCACCTCTCCGTGAGATGCCATTGAATAAAAAAATCAAATGCGTGATTTATTGACATGCCTTACTATCTTTTAACTCAAAAAATCTATTAATTCAATAAAGCCATACCTAAAGCTTCCTCAATTTTTCTATCATAAAACGGCATTTCGGTAAAATTACATATAGTAGAGCGTATCAACATTTATACTTTATAGCAAATGGCCGGAAGAGCTTTTTGCGAATCGCGACTTCGAGCACGCTTTGGGTCCCCACTTTGTTCCAATGGAACATTGGTGGGTAAATCCCGCTATAGGCGGGATGGAAGCCGCGCGCACCCAGAGGGTACCCGGCAGGGAGCAAAACAGCGTTCCGGCCTTACCTATAAAAAGATTGAGGAAACTCCTGCCCATTAATATATGTTGACATGTCGACTTGACATTTATAAAACATCCTGTAAGATTACAGAATAGCAGGCCTGAACGCTATAGCGTCAAATGAAGGAATAAAAGGTTAAATGAAGAGGGTCTTTTTAATAGCTATTGCAATGTCAATTAGCCTTGCCTTTGCAGTAACAGTCTTTTCTCAGGAAACGCCTGCCACACATTCCGAAAAAACAATACACACTTCCAGACAATCAAAGTTAGAAACCAATAAGCCATTTAAGGTGAGAGTCAAGGTTAAGACCATTGAAGAGTTTGCAGGCACAGTAGTAAATGTAGATGTGAGTGAAAAAATGATTACTGTAGCAAAAAGAGGAATAGCCTTAACATTCGATATATCAAACCCGACATTTAAAGGCTATAAGGACATCAACGAGGTGAAGGTTGGTGATTATGTTTCAATAACGTCTACAAATAAGGGTATTAAAATTGCAAAGACATCTGCTGAATCTCTCAGGCCACAGGTTAAAAAGGAAGAGGTATCTAAACCAATACCCAGGCCGGCACCTAAGCCCAAGAAGGTAGCTTCTATACCAAAGGAAACTCTTGTTCCAAAAAAGAGAAGTCCTGTACGTGTAAGGGAAAGGAAGATTAGCAGGGATTTTAAGGATGTAGATAATAATCAGGATGGAAAGATATCCCCCATAGAGTTGAGCGTCATTATCCCCGATTTAGCCATGAAACAGTTCAGAGAATACGATAAAAATGGCAATGGCTATCTTGATGAATCTGAATATAACGCTGTGGTGAAGGGAAGGAGATAAAAAATGGCAGATATGACAGGTAAGTGCCATATCTGCCTTCAGCCTTTAATGTTGCAGACCTGCAACATTAACTCTTTCAGCTCTTTCACTTGTGGCATCCCTTTATTGAATTTTTCTCCAGAAACTTCTTAATACCACTCCAGAAGGATGCCTCTTTTTCAAGAGCCTTTTTGCTCAAAGCCCTCTTCATCCGTCACCCCCTTTATTTTTCGTTTTATGAAAATAATTTATGTATAATGAGTCTCTAATAGAAAGATAGCATAGATTAGAATATTGTCAAGGAGGAAATTTTTAGGGAGATCTGGGCTTGTTTTCAAATGAAGTTTGATTTAAAAGATTTTGCGCCGCGTCCATAATTTGGCTGTGTAAGATTGTATCATGACTAAGTTTTATCTACCTATCAAGTATGTGGCCTTCTGTGCAGGGTTGCGAATTACGGAATGAAAGGTGGCCTTCATAGTGGATAACGCAACGTATACAGCAACGTCCCGCTCGCGTTCTCATTACCAGAAGAAAAGCGTTTTTCATTTTTACCTTTCCCGACATTTTACTATGATTTATGACACCTTAAATCTCTTCCAAGGTAGTATCC
>Ga0209609_10000297_pt1 | contig 30094 bp, 30 predicted proteins | sample LakKivw325mmetaG_FD_184136 | JGI IMG/M metagenome (GOLD analysis project Ga0209609, IMG submission 184136) | Anoxic lake water microbial communities from Lake Kivu, Rwanda to study Microbial Dark Matter (Phase II) - Lake Kivu water 325m metaG... | ecosystem: Environmental > Aquatic > Freshwater... | reverse complement strand
AATCTATCAGGTTTATCAATCAGAAAAGGCATTGTTCAAGCTGGTTCTGCGCCAGTGAATGCGCCTGATTTTTTTCATGAGGGACATAAATTATTTCAGTTTTTTTGAAAACCTTCAATATCTCACTGGCAATCAGATGCATCTTCTGCAGATTGGTATCCTTAACTTTGAAATTTCCATTGATCTGCTGGATAACAAGGTTACTGTCAGCTTGAATCGTGAGTTTTTCTGGCATATGTTTCACACATGCTATCAATCCAAGTATCAGTCCTAAGTATTCAGCGATGTTATTGGTACCCTCTCCTATGAATCTGCCTGATTTTTCAATTAATCTTCCATTTTCGTCAAGTATTACATACGCGCAGGCGGATTTTCCTGGATTTGGCCGGCTCGTACCATCAAAACAGAGAATAAGGGATTTCATTCGGAAAGGATTCTACCGCAATTCTCGCATTGAACTGCTTCTGTTTTTCTTTTTACTTTTTCTATAAGGTAACCAGGGATATAGACATAACAACCATTACAGATGCAGCCGCTGGAATCCTCTGTAATCCTGCATATGGCTATACCGTCCTTTTTTGAATTTTTTATTCTGGTATAAAGAGCAAGTAATGACCTGTCCACAGCTGCGGCATATTCTTCTCTCTTCTTTTCAATTTCGCTTTTTTCCTGTTTCAATTGTTTCAGGTTATCTTCAATCTCGTTTTGCTTTCTGGCTTTAAGTTTATTATGTTCTTCCAGTTTTTTTAAAAGAAATTTTTCTTTTTCTTCAAACTCCTTTTCTTTTTCCATATGCAGCAGGATTTCGTCCTCAATAGAAGACTTTTTTTGTTCCAGATTTTGAATTTCATGCTGTAAAGCCTGGTATTCTTTGTTGGTTTTAACTTCATACAATCTTGATTGCAGGCTTTTTATCTGTTCTTCAACTGTTTTGAGTTCTATGTCCTTCTGCCTTCTTTCAACCTTCATATGAGCGGAAGTTTTCTTGAATTCTTCTGTTTCCCTTTGAATGGAGATGTCATCTTTTTCAAGTGCTTTAATCCGTTCGGGTATTTCTTCAAGACGTGTTTTTATATCCTGCAGTTTTATATCAATTTCCTGTAGTTCTAAAAGTTTTTCAAGTTCTTCTTTTATTGTTGCCATGCACTTAATTTTAGCAGATTTTGTATTTCAGTCAACAGTTTCAGCAGGGATATTGAAAAAATATTTCGTTCTATCATATGTTATAATAATAATCATTCGAAAAAGTTATCTACCGGAAATTTATATAAAACATCCTGAAATTGGTTTGACAGCAGTCTGTAGAACCATTGAAATTTTTGATCGGCTTAAAAATATTTGAAAAACTTGATTTTTGCGGTTGAGTTTTATGATATGTGTCCGAAGAGTAGGGGTGAGAAAAAATGAAGAATATTCATTTATTAAAAGAACTCAGGCACCATCTTCCTTTTTCAATCCTGAGTGTTTGTTTGGGTTTGATGGTTGTGGGAACACTAAATTTTATTGCAAATATTTTCAATATTGAAAATACTTCTGCCTCTTCAATCTCCCTGTTTCATGTTTTTCACCCGGTACATCTGCTTTTTTCAGCCACTGCCACCACTGCAATGTTCTGGCAGCATGAAAGAAAAGTTCTCAAAGCAATTACAGTGGGTTTTATTGGTTCTGTTGTTGTGTGTGGAGCAAGTGATATTATTATTCCTTTTGTTTCAGGCACCATACTTGGCGCCCAGATGCATTTTCATCTATGTATAGTTGAGCATTCTGCTCTGGTTTTGCCTTTTGTTGTTTTGGGAATACTTGCCGGATTTCTGGCGCCGGGGACACTTGAAAAGCAGGAAGGAGTGATCTTTTCCCACTCTCTTCATGTGTTCACCAGTTCAATAGCATCAATTCTCTATCTTATCGGATTCGGGCTTACAGACTGGATCAGTCGTATCGGTGCAGTTCTTGTTTACAGTGTGATTGCGGTTATTATTCCCTGTTGCACAAGCGATATTATTTTTCCACTTATGCTTGTTGAAGGAGAAAGAAAACACTCTCATTGAACTATACTACCTTATTCTCTGACGGGTTTCTTACAGGGAACTGAATCGTGAATGTGGTTCCTTTTTTCAATTGTGATCTGACATAAATGTTTCCATCATGTTCTTTAACCACCTTCTGAACAATCGCAAGACCAAATCCTGTTCCTCTTGAACCTTTGGTTGAGTAAAAAAGGTCAAAAATCTTTTCCAGAGCATCTTCAGGAATACCTTTTCCATTGTCTGATATTTCAAACTCAATAATTCGCGTTTCAGGCCTGTATTCAGTTTTAATTGTTATAACTCCTTTACCATCCTCCACTGCATCAATAGCATTTATCAGCAGATTTGAAACCATCCTGTCAATTCTTTCAGGGTCCATGGTTGATTCAGGAACATTCCGGTCGTAATTTTCAATGATTTTTATATCTCTATCCCTGAATGACTCCTTAACTATTGAAACAGAATCAGCGATTACCCTGTTTAAATTTGCGAGTACCAGATCCGGTGCCCTGTTTCTGGCATAATCAAGCATTGAAAAGATCATTGACTTGATTCTCTGATAGCTCCTGTTCAGAATACCCGCACCTGTTTCTATTTCCTGAAAATCACTGTTTTTAAGACCACTGTTTATCATTTCCACGCTGCCCTCAAGACCTGTAAGAAGATTTTTTATGTCATGGGAAATGGTACCTATTGTTTGACCCAGTATGACAAGCTGTCTGTCACGCAGGATTTTTTGATTGAGTTTGAAATTGCTCAGAGCAAAGCTAACCATTGTTCCACCGGCAATAATAAGCGTTGTTTCTTCAGGGCTGAAGGTTCCGTGAGATTTTTTTCTTCCAACAAAAAAGATCCCAAATTTTTCGGATGTTGTTCGCAGTGGCGTGATTAAAAGGTTGAATTTTCTGTTTCCAATTTTTGTGTTTTCATAAAGCTGCACTTCTCCTGCATTGAATTTTTCTTTTGCGAAAAGATAAAATTCTTCCGGAAATGAAAAATTTTCAGGTGCGAATCTGTATCCGGGTACCAGTTTGTCTTCTTTTTCATGTTTAAGAAAACCGATTACAAAGTCCACTTTCATAAATTTCTGTATCTGGGTACCGAGGATATTCAATAATTCAAGTTCATTTGCAAGTGTTGCCATGCTCTCTGCAAGATTATGTACCAGAAGGATTTCACTCAGGAAAGGATAAAAACTTCTCTCAACTGTTTTCATATTTTCAAGAAGCCCATCAACAAAATTATCAACTTCTGAAATTTTTTCTTTTGTTGAGGCTCTTTGTTCAAGGTCCTTTATGAGCAGATTAAACCTGTCGGCAAGAAATTCAACCGGTTTTATGACAACAGGATTCACAACCGCTTCAATCGGTTTAATAACCATTTCAAGCGCTTCAGCAAAAAGATTTTTTTCTTTTTTCTTTTTCATTGTTAAAATTCTTTAAGTGGATAGCGCCAGCCTTGTTTTTTAGAGCGTTTCAATAACCGCTGGCTTGTATCATAATTATGGTGGGCGGTGCAGGATTTGAACCTGCGGCCTCCTCCGTGTGAGGGAGGCGCTCTTGCCCCTGAGCCAACCGCCCTTTTTCTATTCTACCATATTTTAGATAGAAATGGAGATATCCTGTTTCCCTGTAATTCTCTGAATGATCAAAAGCGAGATAAAGCTTACAAGCATTCCGAGGGTTCCGAGCGCTGAAGCAACATAAGGTCCATCGGTTACCCTTCCTGCAAGCTGGTATATCCCTTTTGCAATGGGGAAGTATTCCTGCCTGCTCACAAGTATTAAACTGCTTGAAACCTCCATCATAGAAAAGGCGAAAGAGAATATGAAACCTGCAATGATTCCGGTTTTAAGCATCGGTACGGTTACACTGATCAAACTTCTCAGTCTTGAAGCACCCAGGTTAAAAGCAGCCTCCTCGCAGGAAATATCTATCTGCTGGAAATTTGCAACAACTGCTCTTATCGCAAAAGGTAATCGTCTCAGTATATAAGCGACGATGAGAAGAAAAATCGGCCATCTTCTTGGATCCAAAAATGTTTCTGAAAAAGCCAGCACATAAGAAAAAGCGAATACAATTCCTGGTACCGCCATGGGGAAAATAACAAAGCCTTCAAGGATATTTTTCCCCTTAATGTTAGATCTTACCAGTACCAGTGCTGTGAAAACACTTATCACGACTATAAACAGACCGGTCAGCGCGCTATAAATAATACTGTTTAACAGGCTTGTTCTTGCTACCGGATGGTGAAAGACTTCCCAGTAGTATCTGAGAGTCCATTTATCAGGAATTACTGTGAAGAACCACCTTTCAGAAATAGAGTTGAGGATAACAGATATGTGAGGAAGTACAGAAATAAGAAGAAGAACACCAAACGAGAAAGATACCAGTACTTTTGTGATTGCTGAAATCTGCATTTGTTCCATAGGTGTTTTATATCTTACAATGCCAACAAATGACATTTTTGATAGAAAATAGCGGCTGAAAAAGAAAAGCGCGATGGCGATCATGCATATGAATATAACCAGCACATAACCGGCTGGATTGGAATGTATATCTGTGAGGGACTGAAAGATAAGAACCGGAATCAGTCTTGGATAATCAAAAACAAGGGGTGTTCCAAGGTCTGTCAGAGACCAGATAAAAACAAGAAATGCTCCGGCAAAATATCCAGGCAACACCAGCGGGAAGATAACCTTTCTGAATGTTTGAAAAAATGATGCACCGAGATTTTCTGCTGATTCAATGCATGATGTTTCAACATTTTCAAGAGAGGAAAGCAGATTCAGATATATTATAGGATAAAGGTGAAGAACCTGAAGAATAAAAATGCCGGTCAAACCTGTGCCAAGAAAATCCAAAGGTTTTTCAATAATGCCAGATTTTATCAGAAGAAGATTAACCGGTCCAAAACGGGATAGTATCTGTCTCATCCCTATGGCAGAGACAAAAGGCGGAGCCACCAGAGGCAAAAGGAAAGCTTTTCTCCAGAAATTTTTTGCAGGAAGTTTTACAATCCACATTAAAATTGCAGGAGGGAATGCAATGATACTTGCGGCAATAGTCACTGCCATGGCAAGCAGGATGCTGTTTAAAAAACTCTCTCTGACCGCGATGTTTGACCATACAACCGGAAAAAGATGTATGGATATGTTTGTGGATTTCCAGAACAAAAATAATACAGGGTATCCTGTGAAAATAAGGAAAAAAAGCAATATTGTAAAAAAAATTGATCTCATCAACAGTTCCTGAAAATCAGAATATCTTCAGATTCTATGCCGACCAAACATTTTTTCATTTCATCAGGTTTGAATAATGCCGGTGAAAGTGCGGCTTTGAAACACACATCTGATTTTTTTAAAACAACATTGATAAAAGAACCTGTGTATTTATAAGAAACAATTTCACACTCAAATTTATTAACAGGGTTTCTGTTAACAGGATACTGCACAAATTCAGGTCTGAAACAGATGATAATTTTTTCTCCCTGATTAAATGATTTCTGTGTGACAACCTGAATATCACCCAATTGTGTATCAACGATACACCTGCCTTTTTCAACCTGTTTGACCACACCTGAAAATTCATTGAGCTGACCGAAAAATCTTGCTGTTTCAGGATGTTCTGGTTTTCTGTAAAGTTCCTCCGGAGAACCGGTTTCAATTATATTTCCATCAAGCATTATGGCAATCACATCGGCAAGGTATACTGCTTCTTTCTGATCATGTGTGACATATATTGTTGTGATGCCAAGATTTCTATGAAGCGACTTGATTTCGTGTCTGAGTTGGTCCCTGAGATTGGCATCAAGATTGCTCAGAGGCTCATCAAGCAAAAGTATTTTCGGTTCCACGACAAGCGCCCTCGCAAGGGCAACCCTCTGTTGTTGACCGCCTGAGAGCTGCTGGGGTTTTTTTGACATATGCTTTTCAAGATGAATCATCATTAAAGCCTTTCTGACCTTTTCTTCAATAACCTGAGGGGGTAGTTTTCTTAATCTTAATCCAAAAGCAACATTTTCAAATACAGTCATATGCGGCCATAAACTATAGTTCTGAAAAACCATTGCCATGTTTCTTCTGTTAGGAGGTTTTTGGGTGATATCTTCTTCCTCCATAAGTATTCTGCCGCTATCCGGTTTAACAAAACCCGCAATCATCCGGAGAAGTGTTGTCTTTCCGCTTCCTGAGGGTCCCAGCAGCGCGAAGAACTTAGTTTTCTCTATATCAATTGAAACATTATCAAGCACAGCGGTTTTGTTGTATTTCTTAACTATGTTCTGTACAGAAAGCTTAATTCTGTCATTCATTGTTTATCCTCTGCATGGATTTCCACAAGATCCATGTCTTCAAGAATATAATCTCTTCCTGCAATGAGAGGATTTCCTTCACCTTTTTTCCATACCCTGGCGTATCTGAAGGTTTTGACAATATCCTTATGGATTGATTCAGCAAGATCTTCCAGTGTTGACTTGGCTGCAATTGTATAAGGGTCTTTCATTTCAGCAGGTTTACCCGGTATTTTTGTGTAAATCCTTATGATTTCAAGTTTCTTAAAAAGTTTTTCGCCCATATAATCGAGATTAATGTTCTCTTTTGCTGAAATGGTTATCAGTTCATCTCCGACCGGATAGAGTTCACATAACACATCCTTTATCTCCTGCCATCCCGGCATATCAATTTTATTACCGGTCCAGAGAATTTTTTTATTAAATTCCCATTTCCCCTCATTTTTTATTCTGAACTGTTCCAGAACCCTCATTGCATCTTCCATTTTTTCAAGGATATCATCATCAGAAAGATCAATCAGAATCATAATCAGATCAGATTTCTGCATCATATCACCGAGCCATTTTTCAGATACACCTGATGCAAGGGCAGGGGTATCAACCATCTGTATCTGTATATCCTGGTAAAGAAACATTCCGGGTTGAGGAATTTTCGTTGTGAAGGGATACTCTGCAATTTCTGGTCTTGCTTTTGTTAATGAAGCAAGAAGTGTTGATTTACCGGTATTTGGCGGACCCGCAATAATAACCTGTCCTGCGCCTTCTTTTTCAATTGTCGGGACAGGGCTGCCCCTTGATATGACTTTTTTTTCTGAAGCCTCCTTTCTGAGTCTGGCAATTTTTGATTTGAGTTCTTTCTGAAGTTTTTCCGTACCCTTATGTTTTGGCATGATTGCCATCATTTCAAGCAGAATCTGAATTTTTTCTTCAGGAGTTTTTGCTTTTTTCAGTTCAGCTTCTTTGGTATGATAATGTGGAGGAAGATTTGCAACCATATTTTTCTCCTTCACACCCTGTTAGATAAACTTGATTTCAAAGCCTCGCTTAAAAATTTTCCTGTATAGGACTTCTTATTTTTTGCTACCTCTTCCGGAGTCCCTGTGCACACTATCTCGCCTCCTTTATCCCCGCCTTCTGGTCCCATATCTATGATGTGGTCGGCAGACTTTATTACCTCTATATTGTGTTCAATAACAACCACGGTGCTTCCTTTTTCAACAAGCCTGTTGAGCACTGTAAGAAGTTTTTGGATATCAAAAAGATGCAATCCTGTTGTTGGTTCGTCAAGGATATAGAGGGTTCTTTCATTTCCTTTTCTTGACAGTTCTGCGGCAAGTTTCACTCTCTGAGCTTCACCGCCTGAAAGTGTTGTTGCGGGTTGCCCCAGTTCAAGATATCCCAATCCAACATCGCACAGTGTCTGAAGTTTGACCGAGATTGAACGTATATTTTTGAAAAATTCTTTTGCTTCCTTAATCTTCATCTCAAGAACCTCAGCAATATTTTTACCTCTGTATCTTATTTCCAGTGTTTCCCTGTTATATCTTTTTCCACCACAGACCTCACAGGGTATAAAGATATCAGGCAAAAAATGCATTTCAATTTTCGTGATACCCTCTCCCTGACATGCCTCGCACCTGCCATCTTTAAGATTGAAACTGAATCTGCCCGGTTTATAACCTCTTATTCTGGATTCCTGCGTGAAACTGAAAAGTTTTCGTATAAGGTCAAAAGCTCCTGTGTATGTTGTAGGGTTAGACCTTGGTGTTCTTCCGATCGGCGACTGATCTATGATGACAACCTTATCTATATGTTCAACCCCTATAATTGCTTTATGCTTTCCAGGCACAACTTTGCTGCTGTAAAGAATTTTTCTCAATCCCTGGGTTAACACATCATCAATCAAACTGCTTTTTCCGGAGCCGCTGACCCCTGTCACACATACAAACAGACCAAGAGGGATATCAACATCTATGTTTTTTAGATTATTATGTGTAGCGCCGACGATACGGATGTATCTGTCATTGGTCCTGCGTCTTTTTTGAGGTACAGGTATAAATTCCTTTCTTGCCAGATACCTGCCTGTTATGGATCTTTCTGAACCTATTATTTCCTCAATTGTGCCACAGCCTACTATTTCCCCGCCATTTTTTCCAGCTCCAGGACCCATGTCTATTATGAAGTCAGCATTTCTCATCATTTCTTCATCATGTTCAATCACAATAACCGTGTTGCCAAGCGAACATAGATGTTTGAGGGTTTCTATAAGTCTGTGGTTATCTCTGGGATGAAGTCCTATGCTTGGTTCATCAAGTATATAAAGGACTCCAACAAGTCCTGAACCAATCTGAGTTGCAAGTCTTATTCTTTCAGCTTCTCCACCTGAAAGTGTATGTGTCATTCTGTCAAGGGTAAGATAATCAAGACCAACTTCCTCCAGAAATCCTATTCTGCTTGTGACTTCTTTCAAAACCTGACTGGCTATAATCTGCTGCCTCTGCGAAAGCACAAGATTGTCAAAAAAGTTTTTTACTCCTGAAACACTCATCCTGCATATATCCATTATTGATTTTCCACCTATTGTTACAGCAAGCGCTTCAGGTTTCAACCTGTCACCATTGCAGGATGGACAGACAAGCTCTCTCATATATTTCATAATCTCTTCGCGTCTGAACTCACTTTCTGTCTGATGGAAAAGTCTTTCAAGATTTGGTATAACACCTTCATAACCTTCCTGCTGGTCTCCATAGAGGATAAAATTCAATTCTTTTTCACTCAACTGGTCAACCCTTGTATCAAGTGTTCTGCCGATATGTCTGAGCATACTTCGGAGAAGTCCCCTGTAATAGAAAAATATATGCCTTCCACCTGTATCCTGCCATGGTTTTATTGCGCCATCTCTGAAAGTTTTCGTTCTGTCAGGAATGACAAGGTCAGGGTCTATTTTCATCAGAAATCCAAGTCCCTTGCATTCAGGACAGGCGCCATAAGGACTGTTGAAAGAGAAATTTCTTGGAGCAAGTTCCTCAAAGCTTATACCGCAAACTGGGCATCCGAATTTTTCATTAAACAGAAGATCTGTTCCATTCTGGTTTACTATGAGAAGCCCTTTACCTATTTTCAAGCCCATTTCCACGCTTTCTGCTATTCTCTGCCGGTCAGAGACTGTTTCAAGTTCATCTATGACAACCTCTATTGAATGCGCTTTATATCTTTTCAGAGATATTTCATCGTCAAGGTCAAAGACCTTACCATCTATTCTCACCTTCAAAAATCCTGTTTTTCTTATCTCATCAAAAACCTTCCTGTATTCTCCCTTTCTTCCCCTTACAACCGGTGCCAGAAAAATGAGTTTTGCTTTTTCCTGCAGTGAGCTGATTCTATCTATTATTTCACTTGATGATTGTCTGGTTATGGATCTGCGGCATTTTGGACAGTGGGGTTCTCCTATTCTTGCATATAAAAGTCTCAGATAATCATAAATTTCAGTGGTCGTGGCAACAGTTGAACGGGGGTTTGAAGTTGATTTTCTCTGTTCAATTGCGATTGCTGGAGGCAATCCGAATATATGGTCAACATCGGGTTTTTTCATCTGTTCAAGAAACTGTCTGGCATAAGCAGAAAGGCTTTCTATATATCTGCGTTGTCCCTCAGCATAAAGAGTATCAAAAGCAAGGGAAGACTTTCCTGACCCCGAAATACCTGTAATTACAATGAATCTGTTTCTCGGTATTTTCAGCGATATGTTTTTCAGATTGTGTTCCCTTGCGCCCTGAACAACAATATATTGAGTGCTTTCTTCAGGAATAACATCTAAACCTGTCATTTCCTTATCCATCTGGTTCCATAAGGGGTATCTTCTAAAATAACTCCCTTACCTGAAATTTCATCTCTTATCCGGTCAGCAAGAACAAAGTTTTTCTCACGCCGCGCCTGTTCCCTTTTTTTTATAAGAAGAATAAGTTCGTCAGGAAGTTTTTCTTCTTCGGGTTCTATCACTCCGATTACCCGGTCAATCCTTTTCAAAAAAGAAATTATTTTTTCTGCATCCTTTGCTACAAGTTGCCCTTTCTCAAAAATTTCATTCACATCTCGCATCAATTTGAAAACTTCAGCCATGGCAGCAGAGATATTGAGGTCATCTGCAAGTGCGTTAAAAAAACCATCTGATGCTGCATCAATGATTTTTTCAATTTCAGAAACAGGATTCCCCTCAACATTCAGCGCAAAAGAAACCCTCTGGTAGAAAGCCTGAAGATGATTCACTGTTTTTTCCGCCTGTCTCAGGGATTGCTCTGAAAAATTAAGAGGATCTCTGTAATGGGTTGTCATGAGGAGATACCTGATTCCAGAAGGATTATACCCTTTTTTTAACAGGTCCCTGAGGGTGTAAAAGTTTCCCTTTGATTTTGACATCTTTTCGCCGTTGACAAGAAGGTGCGCGCAATGGAGCCAGTAATTAACAAACTTTTTTCCTGTCGCTGCTTCGCTCTGGGCTATTTCGTTCTCGTGGTGGGGAAATATATTATCAACCCCGCCTGTATGGATATCAAAAGTTTCTCCAAGGTATTTCATACTCATTGCAGAGCATTCAATGTGCCAGCCGGGTCTTCCTTTCCCGATTTCAGTTTCCCAGAAAAAAGGCTGGTCCTTTACGGCTTTCCATAGAGCAAAATCTCTTGCCTCATCCTTTTCATATTCATCTGCATCTGTGCTTGTGGAAATAAGTTTTTCAAAATCATATTGCGATAGCCTGCCATAGGAAGGGAACAGACTTATTTTGAAGTATACTGAACCATCTTTGTGGTAAGCATAACCCTTTTCTATCAGCGTTTTTATCAATGATACCATTTCAGGAATATGCTGTGTTGCCCGCGGGAAATAGGTGGCTTTTTTCAGGTTAAGGGACTCCATATCTTCAAAGAATGCCTTTATATATCTTTCTGTGTACCGGTCAAGAGAAACCTTTTCTCTTATCGCGCCTGCTATTGTTTTATCATCAATATCCGTGATATTCATAACCCTTATAACCTTATAACCCGCATATTCCAGAAATCTATGGAGAAGATCCTCAAACACATATGCACGAAAGTTTCCTATGTGTGCAAAATCATAGACAGTGGGTCCACAGGTATACATTTTTACAATACCCTCTTCAATTGGTCTGAACAATTCTTTTTTTCTGGATAAGGTGTTAAAAAACATTATCATTGTCAGCCCTTCCTTTTTATTAATGGATCTGTAAAAACATCTTTTTCATCAAAACTCGGAGAGGAGAATTCAGATACCACAGCACCATCTTTTCCTGCCTGAAACCAGTGAAGTGTATCAGGTGGTATTGTGTATTGGTCTCCTGGTTCAAGAACAATCTGGTTAAAAACCGTAAAATATTCCTTTCTGAATTCAGGTACAGTTGCCTGCATTTTATCAGCAGGTTTACCGGGAACCATCAGATAAACCTTTCCCCATCTGCATCTGAATGTTTCCATTTTTCCAGGGTTTTCATTGCTTAATGGTCCGTGTTTGTGTTCAGGACAGGTCTGGCCTGGAAGGAGAATGATTTCCTTTGCGCAATATCTGCTGTTATTGACATAGACAATGATTTGAATACCGATTATTTCAGGTTTCCCGAGACCCAGATCAGTGATTTCAAGTGAATCAATTTCATCTTTTCTGATAACAATGCCGGCCTTTTCCAGTATTTCAATTGTTTTATGTTTTATTTCAAGAAGCTTTTCACCTGTAATCATGAATTGTCCTCAATGGTTTTGAGAAAATTTTCAATTCTTCTTGTGCTGAGTTCTTTACCGAGCAGCTCAATCAATTCAAAAAGGCCTGCTCCTTTTGTCTGACCTGTCAGTGCAAACCTGAGTGGATGGAAAATTTCACCTGTCTTGAGATTTCTTTTTTTGCAGAAGTTCCTGATGAGTTCCTCTATTTTTGATTTTTCAAAGGGTTCAAGCGTTTCAAGTTCAATTTTTATTTCAGACAGGAGTTTTTCGGATGTTTGATTTTTTATTTTTTTTACAGTTTCGCTGTCCCATGAAATGTTTTCTGTAATAAAATATCCTGTTCTTTCAGGAATATCCTGAAGTGTTTTGAATTTTTCTTTTTCCATTTCTATCACTTTTTCAATGATATCTTTTTTTTGAACAATCTGAGATTCGCTGTATCCAGCCTTTTTTAGAAAATCCAGAGATAATTCCAGAAGTTCTTTTGAAGATTTCATCCTGATGTAAAGCCCGTTGAGCCACAAAAGTTTTGCGGGATCAAAGACCGCATTTGACCTGTTGCATGCTTCAAGCGAGAATTCTTCTATCAGCTGCTGTTTTGAGAAAACTTCCTGATTATCCTTGCTGCTCCATCCAAGCAGTGCAAGATAGTTGAATACCGCTTCAGAAAGATAGCCGGTTTCTCTGTACTGACGAACACTTGTTGCACCATGTCTTTTGCTCAATCTGGTTCTGTCGGTTCCAAGAGTCATTGACATATGCGCAAACATCGGCGGTCTGTATCCAAGTGATTCGAAAATGAGTATATGTTTTGGTGTGTTTGAAAGATGGTCTTCTCCCCTTATCACATGTGTGATCTGCATGGAAAGGTCATCAATTACCACAGCGAAATGAAATGTTGGAATTTCATTTGATTTCATGATAACGAAATCATTGAGGGCACCTGCTTCAAACAGTACAGTACCCCTGATAATGTCATTTACAATTATATCCCTTTCTGGAACCCTGAATCTGATAACGGGTTTTCTCCCTTCTTCCTGAAATCTGGAGATCTGCGAATCCGTAAGATTCCTGCAATGGTTATCATAACCTGAACTTTTCTGCTGGTCCCTGCACCTGTTTTCAATCTCCTCTTTTGTACACCAGCATCTGTAAGCCTTTCCTTCTGAAATCAGTTTTTCTGCATAATCTCTGTAGAGATGTAATCTTTCGGTTTGTATGTAAGGACCATAGGGTCCTCCGGTATCAGGACCTTCATCCCATGATAGTCCTAACCATTTAAGGTCTTCTATGATGCTTTCCTTGTACTCTTTTTTTGACCTTTCTGTGTCTGTGTCTTCTATCCTCAGTATGAATTTCCCGTTGTTTTTTCTGGCAAAAAGATAGTTAAAAAGCGCTGTGCGGGCATTTCCAATGTGAAGATAGCCGGTTGGACTCGGTGCAAATCTCACTCTTACCATTTTTCTCCTCCAGTAGCCTGTGGCATATACGATGTAATATAATAATTTACCTGTTTTTACTGTTTGTGTCAAAGAGCACCTGTTTTGACATTTATGTAAATTCAAGTATAATTCAATAGAGAATATAAACTGACAAACTGTGGAGGAATGATGTTGAGAAAATATGAATTTTGTTTGCTTCTGGCACCCGAACTTGATCAGGATGGACTTGAGAAAGAGACAGCCTCTATTTCAGAAATTATGACTTCAGCTGGCGCCAGTGTCATTCATAGGGAGTTGTGGGGAAGGCGAGGACTTATGTATCCTGTAAAAAAGAAAAAGGAAGGTTATTACTATCTTTTTTACATTGAGGCTGAACCAGAAGTTTTGAAAAAAATAGAAGATGGACTCAGACATAGAGAAAGTGTCTTGAGAGTTCTTTCCATTGCAAGAAAAGAATTCTCGGGGTTGATTAAAGATGGCAAGTCTTAACAAGGTATTCTTAATTGGAAGATTGACAAGGGATCCTGAACTGAGATACGTGCCCTCAGGTACTGCTGTTGCGAGCTTCGGACTCGCCATAAACCGAGAATATACAACAAAAGAAGGTAATAAAAAAGATGATACCTGTTTTGTTAATCTTGTTGTATGGGGAAAAAGAGCAGAGATATGTGCAGAATATCTTAAAAAGGGTTCCATGATTTTTGTTGAGGGTCGTTTAAGTTATAGAAAATGGGAAACACAGGATAAAGAAAAAAGGTCAACGATTGAAGTGCATGTGGAAAATTTCCAGTTTCTTGACAGATCCGTACCATCGGATATACAAGGAGAGGTAGAAAATGGATCAGAAGACGAAGGATTCAAAGAAAAAAACCAGGAAGAGACGGGCCAGGGGATGTAAATTCTGCGAAGAAAAGATGCATGAGATTGATTACAGGGATATCGGTCGCATAAGAAGATATATGAGTGGAAGAGGCAAAATTCTGTCTTCAAAACTCACAGGAGTCTGTGCCAGACATCAGAGGTCTCTTACAAGAGCGATAAAACGAGCAAGATACATGGCTCTTTTACCATATATTCAGACCTGAGGAGAAGACGCATGAAAATTATTCTCGTAAAAGATGTTAAGAATCTCGGTCACGAAGGTGAAACATATGATGTTAAAGACGGGTATGCGAGAAATTATCTCATACCAATGGGATTTGCCATTGAAGCAAGCAGGGAAAACATGAGAAAGATTGAGGAAATTAAACGAAACGCAGAAATAAGGAAAGAAAAACTTTTGAAAGAAGCAGAAGCCCTGCAGAAAAAATTGAATAAGATATCGGTTACCATTGAAGCCAATGCAGGCGAAGAAGAGAAATTATTTGGCGCTATTACAGCAGAACATATAGCCGACTCATTACAAAGCCAGCATGACATTCAAATAGACAAACATCAGATTAAGATGGAAGAACCCATCAAAAAACTTGGTATTTATAAGGTTCCTGTACATCTTATTGGAGAAATCAAAGCAGAATTGAAGGTATGGGTTGTTTAGAAACAGGAAACTGTTTAGTTTTTAACAGGTTTTGGACTATCGGCAGTTTGTCTGTTTGATTGCCCAGGGACGTTATGGCCAACAGAAAAAGCACACCTGTCAGTGATCAGGTTCCACCTCAGAATATTGAGGCAGAGAAAGCGCTTCTTGCATCAATGCTTCTTGAAGAAGATGCCCTGATGAGAGGTCTTGAGATTGTGAGGAAAGAGTTTTTCTATGATAACCGTCATCAGTTGATTTTCAATGCCATTCAGGAACTCTTCGACAAAAACATTAAATGCAACTTTATAACCCTTACAAATTATTTTCGAGAAAAAAACAAGATTGAACTTGTTGGTGGCATTGAATATCTCACTTCTCTTTTTGATCTTGTTCCGACTGCGGCTCACATAGAAGATTATATAAAAATTGTGCGCGACAATTTTGTGTTACGTTCATTGATAAATATATCCACCAGGATAGCCGCAGAGGCGTATTCATGTCCGCAGGATGTTGATGTTCTGCTGGACAATGCAGAATCCATGATGTTTGATATTTCGAGCCATATGATGTCAAGAGAGGCTTACCCGATATCCAGACTTGTTAAAGAAAATCTTGACCTATTTGAGAAAATCCACTCAAAGCAGGAACATGTTACAGGTTTACCCAGTGGCTATATTGACCTTGATAACATTACATCAGGTTTTCAGGGGTCAGATTTCATCGTTATAGCGGCAAGGCCTTCAATGGGTAAAACAGCCTTTGCCTGCAACATTGCCCAGAATCTTGCCGTGACTCAGAAAGTGCCTGTATTGATCTTCAGCCTTGAAATGTCAAAGGAGCAGCTTGTTCAGAGAATGCTCTGTTCAGAAGCCCGCATTGATTCCACCTTAATGAGAAAAGGAATTCTTTCTGATAGGGAGATGGGGAAATTGATTCAGGCTGCGGGTATCCTCGAACAGGCTCCAATTTTCATAGATGACACACCATCCCTTTCCATATTTGAGATTCGCGCAAGGGCAAGAAGGCTTAAATCCCGCGAGGATATTCAGCTTATTGTGGTTGATTATCTTCAGCTGATGAGAGGAAGGGGAAGGTATGAGAACAGACAGCAGGAAATTACAGAAATTTCCGCTTCCCTGAAAGCGATGGCAAAAGAACTTTCAATTCCTGTGATTGCGCTTTCGCAGATGAACAGGCTTATAGAAAGAAGGGAGAAAAAGGAACCAATGCTGGCGGATTTGAGGGAAAGTGGATCAATCGAACAGGATGCAGACCTTGTTATTTTTATTTACAGGGATGAGCAGTATGATGAATCGGAGGAAATGAAAGGAGTGACAGACATCATTATAGCAAAACACAGAAATGGACCGACAGACCGTATTAAATTGACCTTCCTGAAGAACTGTTTGAGGTTTGAAAATTTTTCAAGATTTCAACCAACATGACAAGAGTTATAAGTTTTCTTGGATGGCTTATTCTTGAATCCATCCTGTACCTTGGAGAAATATTCCTTATTATCTTTAGGTCTTTCATTCACATATTTCCTGACGGATTCAGAAGAAAAAAACTTTTACTTGAACATATGGTAAAAATTGGCATAGATTCTTTTCCTCTTGTTGGCATAATCGGAGCTTTTACCGGAATGGTCATGGTTATGGAGACTGCTGTGATACTTAAGAAATTTGGAGGAGAAAGTTTTGTTGGTGGCATTGTGAGCGTGTCAATGGTCAGAGAACTTGGACCCATCATTGTTGCTCTTATTGTTGCCGGAAGAGTTGGTGCATCGGTTACTGCTGAAATAGGAAGCATGAGAATAACAGAACAGATTGATGCTCTTGAGGTTTTTGGCGTCGATCCAGTATCATATCTTGTCACACCCAGGCTTATTGCCTCTATTGTGATGGTTCCGATTCTGACCCTGATGGCGAATTTTCTCAGCATTATTGGTGGTTATATAATCGGTGTGTATCTTGTTCACATAGGTTCCGGAGTTTATCTCTATCAGAGTTTTGAATTCATTAAGATCAGAGACATTTTTGTTGGCATTGTGAAGTCATTTGTTTTTGGCGTGCTTATCATTGGAACCTCATGTCTTGAAGGATTGAAAACCTCAGGAGGTGCTGAGGGAGTTGGGATTGCCACAACAAGAGCGGTTGTGAATTCTTTTTTTCTTGTGATTCTTGCCAATCTTGTTCTTACAGCAATTTTTTATTTCCTGTGAAATGGTTATAGAAATTGAAAATCTGAATGTGAGTTTGAAGGACAGGGAAATTCTCAAAGGGATCAATCTTACTGTCGGCGAAAGAGAGAGCGTTGTTGTACTCGGTCCATCAGGGTCAGGAAAAACAGTTTTTCTTAAAAGTTTACTCGGTTTAATTAAGCCATCTTCGGGTAAATTGAAGGTTCTCGGATATGACCTTTTTAATATTACCGCAGAGGAACTTTTTGATTTGAGAAAGAAAACAGGAATGGTTTTTCAGAATGCAGCTCTTTTTGATTCAATGAGGGTCTGGGAAAATGTCGGTTTTTCGCTGCTGGAGCATTCAGACCTGTCCGAGGAGGAAATTCGCAATCAGGCGCAACAGGCTCTTCTGGCGGTTGGCCTTTCAGATGTTCTTGATAAAATGCCGGAAGAGTTGAGTGGTGGTATGAAAAAAAGGGTTGGAATTGCAAGGGCTCTTATGATCAAACCTCAGGTTCTTTTTTACGATGAACCCACAGCAGGGCTTGATGTTATCACAGCTACCAGTGTTATGAAACTTATAGAAAACATCCACAGAGAATTCAATACAACCGATCTGATTGTGACGCATGACCTTTCAATAGCTCGTAATTTTGCTGATAAAATAGCGGTTATTAATGAGGGTAGGATTCTTGCTGCTGGAAAATGGGAGGAACTATTGAAGTCTGAAAACGAGTTTATAAAATATTTCATGAACGCTGGAGCCGGTTATGAAAACAAAAGATTTTAATCTTCAGTTTAAGGTTGGTTTATTCATTTTTCTGGGGCTGATCATATTTTTTGTATTTGTTTTTTCACAGGGTAAAATCCTGCGCGGAAAAGGATATGATATCAAGGTTGTGTACAACTATATTGGTGGGCTTGATCCAGGAGCTCCTGTCAGGGTGAGTGGTTATCGTGTTGGAGAGGTTAAGAACATAGAGCTTTCAATGGAACAGGATCGTCCGCGTATCATCGTTACCATTCGTATCAAACCTGAAATCCGGCTCGGACGACACAGCAGGTTTATGGTGAGAAACTATGGAATTATTGGCGAAAAGTATATGGAAATACTATCCACAGGTTTGAGAGACGTTCCACTGATAAGCCCTGGTGAATCAGTGAAAGGAGAAGACCCTCTTCCCCTGGAAAGATTTTTGAGTGCGGGTGAAGACATTCTTAAAAATCTGAACAGCCTGCTGTTGTCTCTTAATAAAATCACAGAAGACGAAAATCTGAAATCCGAACTGAAAAATGTTGTAACATCCGCAAACATAACGCTGTCAAAAGCTTCAAATACATTTGATAATTTCAGTCTTCTTGCTTCAAACCTGAATAAAACATCTACACAGATCAATGAAACGATTGCAGAAATAAGACCGGATTTAAAGCAAATCGTTATGAATGTTAATACATCTGCAGGTGCGATAAACAATATCATCGAGAAAAATAGTGAGAATATAGATCGCATTATATCAGGTCTTGAAAAATCAACATCGGAACTCGAAAAAACCCTGCCTGAAATCAGGAATGTCGGCGAAACATTTGTAAAAACCGGCCAGCGAATTAACGGTTTTTTTGAAAAGATAGAAACCCAGGGATTGTTTGCAGATCTGGTGTCAGATACAGAAATTGCCAGGGAAATAAGAAATACAATTGCCAGTCTCAAGCAGACTTCAAGAGACCTTGATATTGTTTTCATCAAGCTTGGATATGCCAGCGATCAGATTTATTCTGTCATTTCTGACATTCGTTCTGGGAAAGGCACAATAGGAAAACTTGTGGCAAAGGATGACCTTTATAACCAGATTTTTGATATGGTTCAGGATTTGAAGGCGCATCCGTGGAAGATTTTATTTAGAGGAAAATAGTGACAAAAGATAAGAAAATTTTTTCCTGTGAGGAATGTGGATATACTTCAACAAAATGGCTCGGTAAATGTCCCGCCTGCGGAGTATGGAATTCTTTTCACGAAGAAAAAAAGAGCAGGCATCAGGGTTTTTCTGCATCTGAGGTTGCCAGGCCGGTTCTTTTGAAGGATATCAAAGCCGATAAAAATATAAGAATATCAACGGATATCGGAGAACTTGACCGCGTTACAGGTGGAGGATTGGTACCCGGCAGTGTCATTCTGCTGGCAGGTGAGCCGGGCATAGGTAAGTCAACGCTCGTGCTTCTGGTGGCTTCAAAACTTGCCCGCAGAGGAAAAAAAATTCTCTATATATCAGGTGAAGAATCACTGGGGCAACTGCGGATGAGATCAGAAAGACTGGGTGTGGGAAACACAGAAAATCTTTTTTTCCTTCCGGAAAATGAAATAAGCGCAACAGAAGATGCTTTTGAATCAGTTAAACCGGATGTTATTATTGTTGATTCCATTCAGATGATTTATGATTCAAACTTTGATTATCCCTATGGCTCAATATTTCAGGTCAGAAAGGCGGCGCAGTTTTTCATAGAACGCGCAAAAAAGTTTGAAAGTCCTGTTTTTCTGATAGGCCATATCACAAAAGAAGGCAGCATCGCCGGGCCAAAAATGCTTGAGCATCTTGTTGATGTTGTTCTTTATTTTGAGGGTGACAGGCTATCAAACCTCAGGGTTTTGAGAGGAATCAAAAACAGATTCGGATCAACAGAAGAAATAGGCGTATTCAGAATGGATGAAAATGGTTTGATTGAAGTTCCGGATTCAAGCAGGATTTTCCTCACCAACGATACCACCAGTCAGCCAGGTCTTGTCATTTTTCCATCTCAGGAAGGGAAAAGAACAATACTTCTTGAAATACAGAGTTTAATAACCCCGAGTTATCTTGGGGTTCCAAGAAGGACATTTTCAGGATTGGATTACAATAGGGTGAATCTTGTTCTTGCTGTTTGTGAGAAAAAACTTCGGATGAATCTTGGTTCCAGAGATGTATACTTTAATGTTTCGGGTGGATTGAAGATCACCGAGCCCGCAGTGGATCTTGCTGTTGCGATCGCCTCTATTTCTTCATACAAAGATGTGCCGCCGTTATCACAGGCGGTTTTTATCGGAGAACTCGCTCTAACCGGAGAAATAAGGCCGGTTCAATATCTTTCATCCCGCCTCAGGGAATCTTCAAGGCTTGGATTCAGATACGCATTTGTCCCACATGGATCAGGAAATATTTCAATTCCAGGAATGAAGATACTTGAAGTGAAGTGGCTTGGTGATGCGGTGGGTCTGGCATTTGAAAAGGGTTGAATGCATAATACCTGTTGATGTATAATATCAAAAAAAATAGAAACAGGAGGTTTTAATGGGTCTTTATTTCATAAGGGCAACCTTTGTTCTTATAAGCGCTTTTGCTGGTTCAGTTTTCTGGATGGAAAACAAACTGAATGGTGTTATTGCGGGGCTCGTGGGCAGTTTAATTGTTGTCGGAATTGAACTTTTAATGCAGAAGATTCCTTTCAAGAAGTTTATCATGGGTGTTTTTGGTCTGATAGTTGGTTTAATTACAGCAATACTGATTGCTAATTTTGTACTTCTTGTTCCGTTTGCATCTCCCAGACAGGAAGACGGTGTCAGATTTGTTTTGTATTTCATTTTCAGCTATCTGGGAATTATGATAGGCATCAGAGGTGTTGGAGAGCTTGGTTTTCTTTTTCCGTATCTGCATCAGTTCAAGGCTGAAGCCATGAGAGCTATTGTCATTGATAGCAGTGTGGCTATAGATGGCAGAGTGCATGAACTTGTGATGAGTGGATTCATAGAGGGAACAATTATTATACCGACGTTTATAATTAAGGAACTTCAGGAACTTGCCGATTCAGCCAGTGAAATGAAGAGACAGCGAGGCAGACGCGGACTTGATACCCTGAATAAATTGAGAAATGACAGCAATTTTGATGTCAAGGTTTATGATGTTGATTATCCTGACATAGAAGAGGTTGATGCAAAGCTTGTAAAGCTGGCATCTTCAATCGGAGCAAGGATTCTGACAAATGATTTTAACCTTACAAAGGTTGCAGAGGTTAAAAATATTAAGGTGTTGAATCTTCACAATCTTGCGACATTGATGAGAGCCAAACTGATGGCTGGCGAAACACTCCAGCTTAAGGTTGTGAGAGAAGGTAAAGAACACGGTCAGGGAGTTGGCTACCTTGAAGATGGTACAATGGTTGTTATAGAAAATGGCGCAAAACATATTGGAAAGACAGTGGAAACTGTTATAGATAGTACCATCCAGACAGTGAGTGGCCGCATAATTTTTGCCAAGCTGAAATGACTGGATGTATTATTGTCGCCGCAGGCAGAGGCACGCGCTTCAAAAGCAGAATGCCAAAAACTTTTTTTCTATTAAAGGATAAACCATTGCTTCAATACAGTCTTGAAACATTTTCAAAGTGTGAAGCAATAGACGAAATAGTCCTGGTTGTTCAAAGGCGATTTTTAAAAAATAAATATGTTTTGAACTGGAAGAAACATTTTCCAAAGATAAAATCTTTTGTTGCCGGAGGCGAATTCAGAGAAGAATCTGTTTTAAATGGACTGAAAAAATGTTCGAATAATTGCGAGGTGATTCTCATTCACGATGGCGCAAGGCCATTTTTAACCTGCAATCTGATTAAAAGGGTGGAAGAGGCTGCTTTGAAATATGGCGCCTGTATTCCGGTATATCCGGTCAATGGGTCTGTAAAGATTGTGAGAAACAGAAAACTTGCCGGAACGATATATGAAAAGGATGTGGAAATTGCTCAGACCCCTCAGGGTTTCAGAAGAGATATTCTTGAAAAAATCTTTAAAAAATACAGAAAAGAATTGAATAAATTTCCTGATGAATCGAGTATGTGTGAAAAATACGGTTTTCCGGTTCACACAATAAGGGGTGAGTCAACAAATATTAAGATTACAAACCGACAGGATTTGAAAATTGCACTTGCCCTGCTGGCAGAAGACCATTGAAGATTTTTACAGGGGGAGATTAATATGTCCAAAAGCGGTGTTTGTTTTCCTCAGGGCTTCATAAGCGCAGGTATCAACTGCGGAATAAAAAAAGCCAGAAAAGACCTTGCTGTTATCATCTCTGAAAGAAACTGTGATGTAGCCGCCTGTTCAACAACAAATAAAGTGAAATCATATTCTCTTATCTGGTCTTTGAAAAATATAAAAAATCCAATCAAAGCAATCCTCATTAACAGCGGTAATGCAAATGTTCTGAGTGGAAGCAATGGATGGGAAACTACATGCGAAATCATGAAAAAATTTGCTGAAATTGTTGGCGTCAGCACGGCTAATGTGCTTTTTGCCTCAACAGGTGTTATAGGTAAGCCTGTACCTGCGGAAAAAATTACCGGCAGCCTTGAAAAACTGGTTTCCATGGCTTCAGAAACAGGTGGCACAGATGCCGCTGAGGCGATTATGACAACTGACAGATTTTCAAAGCAAATAGAAATTGAAACAAAGATTACAGGAAGGAAAAAAGACTGTTATGTAAGGATCGGCGGTATGGCGAAGGGTGCTGGTATGATATGTCCTAACATGGCAACAATGCTTGCTTTCATCACAACAGACGCTGTTATTTCAAAATCTGCGCTCAAAAAGGCGCTTTCAAATGCGGTGGATAACAGTTTCAATATGATTACTGTTGATAATGACCAGAGCACGAATGACTTTGTTGTTTGTATGGCAAACGGACTTGCAGGAAATGAAACGATTCACGAAGGCACAGAGAGTTACAAAATATTTTGTGATGCCCTGTCAGATGCATGCGTATTTTTAGCAAAGAAAATTGCTGAAAATGGAGAGGGTTCTGATAAATTCATTGAGGTTAGGGTTGAGAAAGCATGGTCAAAAAAGGACGCAAGAAGAGTCGCAAAAAAAATTGCAGGTTCAAATCTTGTTAAAGCCGCAGTCACAGGCGCCTGGCCAAACTGGGGAAGAATTGCTGCTGCTGCTGGTTCTGCCTGCAGCAGATTCAACCCTGAAAAGATGAAGATTTGCATAGGCAAATATCCTGTTTTTGACTGTGTACCCTGCGAGATTGATGAAACGATTTTGCGGGAAGAATTATCCAAAAAACAGATACTCATCACTGTCAGTCTTAATGGTGGAAAAGAAGATGCAATCGCATGGGGATGCAATCTTACAGAGGAGTACGTGAAAATTAACATGGAAAAAGAGTGAACTATGGCTGAAAAAAGAGACTACTACGAGGTACTTGGAGTAAGCAAAAGTGCCTCGCTGGATGAAATAAAAAAGGCTTACAGGGAACTTGCCTTAAAGTATCATCCTGACAGAAATCCGGGAAATAAACAGGCAGAGGAAAAATTCAAGGAAATTACTGAGGCATATGAGGTGTTGAGTGATCCTGAAAAAAGAAAGACTTACGACCAGTTCGGACATGCAGGGTTCGGTCCTCAGGGGTTTGACTGGAGGCAGGATTTTGGAAGGGTCAGGATGGATTTTTCAGACCTTTTTGGTGATTTTTTCAGCGATTTCTTTTTCAATATTTTTGAAAGAGAGGATGTTCAAACCCGCAATCGCGGGGAAGATGTGGAAATGAGAATTTCAATTCCACTGAAAGAAATCATAAATGAAACAGAAAAAACAATCAATGTTTCAGTTTATGAAAAATGTCCTGTGTGCAATGGAACAGGTAGCAGAAGTAAGAAAAATCCTGTGGAATGTTTGCAGTGTCATGGAACGGGTAAGGTTGTTTATCAGCAGGGATTTATTTCCATAGGTCAGACCTGTCCGAGGTGCAAAGGGCAGGGAAGTGTTGTTGTGGACCCGTGTATGAACTGTCGCGGCACAGGTCGCGCAAGGGTTATGCACAGGATAAAGGTTAAAATCCCTGCTGGCATTGAAACTGGTACATCTCTTCGTCTCAGGGGAATGGGAAATGCAGGCGCAAGAGGTGGTGAAAGGGGTGATCTGTATGTCACTGTTTTTGTTGAAGAAGATGAATTTTTCAAAAGAAGAGGATCAGACCTTTACTGTGATGTTCCCATAACAGTTACAACCGCTGTTTTAGGAGGAGAAATAGAGATTTCCACTTTATACGGTAAGGTCAGGGCAAGGGTATCACCTGGCACTCAGGATGGAACAATTCTCAGACTGAGAAATCTTGGTTTACCAAGGGGTTCAACAAAAGGAAGTCTTTTTGCGATTTTGCGGGTTATCCTTCCAAAAAACATGTCAAGGGAAGAGAGGCGGCTCTGGGAACAGCTTAAATCTGTTGAGGATGAGAGAAATTATCCAGAGGTTTTGAAATATCGCCAGAAAACTTCTGGCATTTGAAGAATGGAAAAAGTTTTTGTTCTTAATTCCAGATATAAACCAGCCGGCGACCAGCCACAGGCAATTGAAAAACTTGTAGAAAACCTCAATAAAAATGCAAAATGCCAGGTTTTACTTGGAGTTACAGGCAGCGGCAAAACATTTACCATGGCAAATGTCATTGCAAGGGTTCAGAGGCCGGTTCTTATAATATCTCACAACAAGACACTTGCCGCTCAACTGTACAGTGAATTCAGGGAATTTTTTCCTGAAAATAAGGTCAGATATTTCGTGAGTTACTACGATTATTACCAGCCAGAAGCCTATATTCCTGCCACAGACACATATATTGAGAAAGATGCTTCCATCAATGAGGATATTGACAGGTTGCGTCTCGCCGCAACAAGCGCAATCCTTTCAAGCAGGGATGTTATTGTTGTGGCAAGTGTTTCCTCAATATATCCTCTTGGTAGCCCGCAGGACCACAGAAGTATGATGCTGAATCTATCTGTCAGACAGAAAATTTCAAGAAAGGATATCCTGAGAAGACTTGTTGAAATACAGTATGAGAGAAACGATTTTGATATGACAAGGGGTAAATTTCGCGTGCGGGGCAATATTATTGAGATGATTCCCTCCTATGAAGAAACAGGTATAAGAATTACCCTGTTCGGCGAGGAAGTATCAAGACTTGAAAGATTTGAGCCATTCACAGGGAAAATTTTATCTCAGGAATTCCAGATTTCTGTTTATCCTGCGAAACACTTTGTCAGTCCACCTGACAAGATTGAAAGGGCCATCAGAACAATCAGGGAAGAACTCCAGATGCAGCTTGAAAAACTTAAAAAACAGGGAAAACTTCTTGAAGCCGAAAGACTTGAAACCAGGACAAAAAACGACATTGAGATGCTTTCAGATCTGGGTTACTGCCATGGTATAGAAAACTATTCCAGGCATCTGGCGGGTCGACTTCCAGGAGAAAGGCCTGAATGTTTGCTTGATTATTTCCCTTCTGATTACCTTGTTTTCATAGATGAATCTCATATGACAGTGCCTCAGATTCGCGGTATGCATGCTGGTGACAGATCAAGAAAGGAGACCCTGATTGAATACGGTTTCAGACTGCCCTCTGCTCTTGATAACAGACCTCTGACCTTTGAAGAATTTGAGTCCATGATAAATCAGGTTATTTTTGTCTCAGCAACTCCGGGTCCATATGAACTTGAAAAGATAGGGATAAAAAAGCTCGGAGAAAAATCACCTCTTCTTGTTGAACAGGTCATCAGACCAACCGGTCTTGTTGACCCTCCTATCAGGGTACTGCCCACTGAAAATCAGCTTGATGACCTTGTAAAAAGGATTCAGGAAAGAATCAGGAAAAAACAGAGGATACTGGTTCTTACAATAAGCAAGCAGCTTGCTGAACAATTGAGCGATTATCTGAAAGATTTGAAGCTGAAGGTTATGTATCTGCATTATGAGATTGACACCATTGAAAGAATGGAAATCCTGAGAAAATTGAGAGATGCGACATTTGATGTTCTTGTCGGGATAAATTTACTGCGAGAAGGGCTTGATCTGCCTGAGGTAAGTCTTGTTGCGATACTGGATGCTGATAAGGAAGGGTTTTTAAGGTCAGAAAGATCTCTCATTCAGATAGCAGGAAGGGCATCAAGAAGCATCGATGGAGAGGTTGTTATGTATGCTGATAAAATAACAGATTCCATGAAGGCAGCCATAGATGAAACAGAGAGAAGAAGGAAAATACAGCAGGAGTATAACAGGCTTCACAATATCACTCCGAAACCTGTTGTAAAACCCATATATCAGACCATAGCCGATATCATTGGAAGCAAGAACAAAAAAGAACAGGAAATGCTTCTTGCTGAAGAGGAGGAGTTTTACGGCAAAAATCTTTCAAAACTTATCAAAAAACTTGAAAAGAAGATGATGGTTTCTGCAAAACAGCTTGATTTTGAAACAGCCATAAAATACAGGGAAAAGATAAAAAGATTGAAGCAGGAAAGGTGAAAAAGGCGATGGCGTTTATTATGTTATAATTTATAACAAATTTTTTCGGAGAAAAAAATGAAAATAGGAAGATTCAGGTACAGGGATAGCATTTTCACCGGAATAGTTGAAAATGACAGGGTTTATTCCATTGGTGATATGCCTGTGGAAAAAATTATTCAGGATAACCTGATAGAAAAAATCAGTTGTCTGAAAAATGAGGAAATTCCAATTGAAAGACTTGAATTTATGCCCCTGTTGAAACCAGGAAAAATCATCTGCCTCGGTCTGAATTACAGAAGCCATGCGGCTGAAGGAGGCTGGATTGTTCCAGAGGAACCTGTTTATTTTGAAAAATCCTCCTCGTGCGTCATTCCTCATATGGCAGAAATCCACATTCCTCAGGATATTGAAAGAACTGACCCTGAGGTTGAACTTGCTGTCGTAATTGGTAAAGTCTGCAAAAATGCGGATATCAAATTTGCTGAATCATGCATTGCAGGATATACAATTTGTAATGATGTCACGGCAAGGAGTTTGCAAAGGATGGATCAGAGCAAAAAATATCCATGGTTCAGGTCAAAAAGCATGGACACATTCTGTCCGATTGGTCCATGGATTGTTACATCCGACGAAATAAACTGGAATGATGATTTGAAGATTGAACTGAAAATAAATGGTGTGGTCAAACAGAGTTCCAGAACAAGCAGCATGATATTTCAGATTCCGGAAATAATAGTTTCCATCACAAGATATCTGACACTTTATCCGGGAGATATCATCTCAACAGGCACACCCGAAGGTATCAGCCCGATAAAGCACAAAGATATCGTTGAATGCGAAATTGAAAAAATAGGTATTCTTAAAAATCCAGTGGTATCAAATGGGCACGATACTTCATCTTAATCCAGAAACCGATCAGGAAATAACTTCAAAAGTTATTGAAATCCTTAAAAACTCAGGTACTGCCATAGTACCTACAGACACAGTATACGGCATTGTTTGTGATGGACTTAACGACCCTGCAAAAAAAAGTATTTATCTGATAAAAAACAGACCCGAATCAAAACCCCTCATAGGATTTATAAACAGCATTGAAAAGGCTGAAAAACTTGCCTTTATTCCTGAGAGATTTTTGGGTTTTATTCATAAACGCTGGCCCGGAAGGAATACCTTTGTTTTCATTTCAAAAACAGAGATCAGTTTTATGGTTGATTCAGAAAAAAAAATAGCCCTTCGAATACCGAATACCAGTTTTATCAGTCATATCTGTGATAGTTTTCAGATTCTTGCTTCAACAAGCGCAAACATATCATTTCACAGAAGTGTTTCATCAATTGACAGATTGGAGCCAGAGATTATTGAAAGGGCTTCAATTACTGTTGACGGAGGTACTATTTTTGGACAGGAATCAGCAATCTGGGATATGACGCAGGATACACCAAGGCTCATCAGAGGCAGGATACTATTTGTTTGTTCAGGCAACTCATGCAGAAGCCCAATGGCGCAGGCTATCCTGCAGCAACTTGTCAGCAGTTCAATTCAGGTTATTTCTGCTGGAACAGAATCAAACTTCTATGGTAGTATTTCTGAAGAAGCATTTTGTGTTTTGAAAGAAACAGGTATGGAAATGGATAAGAAATTTGTTTCAAAAAATATGACAGAACAGATGATTGAATCTTCTGACCTGATCTTTGCCATGGAGGAAAAACATTTAGAAAGAATTTTGAAGATGTTACCTGATGCTTACGATAAAACTTTTGTTCTCAATGTGCCTGATCCAGCAGGCGGAAATATTTTTAAATACCGGCAGATAAGGGATATAATCAAAGAAAGAATAACCAACTTTGTTCTAACAAGGATAAAAACATGAAAATAGGTATAGCAAGCGACCATGCAGGTTTTGAAATGAAAAGGTACCTTATTGCATATCTGAAAAAAGAGGGATACGAAATCATGGACTTTGGGCCTGAAATACTTAAAAAAGTTGATTATCCTGATTTCGGGATGAAAGCAGCCAGGGAACTTTCAGAGGGCAGAATTGACAGGGCAATCCTTGTCTGCGGAACAGGGATTGGCATGAGCATTGCTGCAAACAGATTTCCCCGAGTTCGAGCCGCGCTCTGTTATACTCCTTTTCTGGCAGAGATTGCCCGCATTCATAACGATGCAAATGCCCTTGCACTTGGAGGAAGAATCATAGCAAATGAACTTGCCTGCGAGATTGTAAGGGTTTTTCTTGAAACAAAATTTGGTGGAGGCAGACACCTGAGAAGGATACGGAAAATAGATAAAATATGCCAGAAAGGTTTTTAAGATGACAGAAAAAGATATTCTGGAAATCTTTAAAAAAACCGGCGCAATAATGGAAGGCCATTTTCTGCTTTCTTCAGGGCTTCACAGCGACAGATATTTTCAGATGGCAAAGGTTCTTCAGTATCCTGAAATTGCAGGGGTTCTTGCAGAACAGCTTGCGGCAAGATATAAAAGCGCAGACATTGATGCGGTTATTGGTCCAGCGATAGGCGGAATAGTTCTTTCATATGTGCTTGCTGAAAAGATGGGTGTAAGATCAATGTTTGCTGAAAGGGAAAACGATATTATGTGTCTCAGGCGCGGTTTTTTCATAGAGAAAGACGAAAATATTCTTGTTTGCGAGGATGTGATAACAACCGGAAAATCGGTTTCAGAGGTTATTCAGGTTGTAAATTCATACGGTGGGAAGATTGCAGGAGTCTGCTGTCTTGTTCAGAGAGGACAACACAACCTCCAGTATCCTGTTGAATATCTGCTTAAGACTGATGTTAAAAATTACAGGCAGCAAGATTGTCCATTATGTAAAGAGGGAAAACCTTTAGTAAAACCGGGTAGCAAAAAATTCAATATCTGAGTTTTCTCAGTTGTTCCTCATTAAATCCGAAATAATGTCCGATTTCGTGAAAAAGCACTTCTTCCACTTTTTGTTCCAGTTCATCTCTATCTTTACAGATTTTTTCAAATGCCTTTCTGTAAATAATTATTTTGTCCGGCATAACCAAATTATAGTTTGTTCTTTTTCCATAAGGGACCCCGTGATAAAGCCCCAGAAGCCTTGTTGAATTTCCGTCCTCAACAAAAAACTCAATGTTTTCAAGTTTTTTCCTGAAGAACTCTGGCAATTTTTTTAATTTCTGATAAACTATCTGTTCAAGGTCTTTTTTTTCAATTTCCATACGAAAATTTTATCATAACGGAGGCTAAACATGCTAATAGTTGGTGAAAGAATCAATGCGACGAGAAAAAAAATTGGTGAAGCGCTTGCCAGAAAGGATGAAAAATTTTTCTTAAAAGAAGCAGGAACACAGATTCAGTGTGGAAGCGATTTTCTTGATCTCAATGCTGGAACAGGCTCAAACAAAGAAGCAGAAGACCTTAAATGGCTGATTAATCTTGTTCAGGCCGCTCATCCGGATGTCAAACTCACCCTTGACAGTTCAAATACAGCTGTTTTAGCAGAATGCCTTCCTCTTGTTAAGAACAAGCCGGTTATGGTAAATTCCATAAATGCTGAGACAAAAAAACTTACAGAATTTTTGCCTTTGCTGAAAGATTTCTCTGATGTTTATAT
>Ga0209609_10000295_pt1 | contig 30127 bp, 24 predicted proteins | sample LakKivw325mmetaG_FD_184136 | JGI IMG/M metagenome (GOLD analysis project Ga0209609, IMG submission 184136) | Anoxic lake water microbial communities from Lake Kivu, Rwanda to study Microbial Dark Matter (Phase II) - Lake Kivu water 325m metaG... | ecosystem: Environmental > Aquatic > Freshwater... | reverse complement strand
CCGAGGAGGAGGCCTGGGAGACAGCGCAGTTCTTCAACGCCCACCGAGGCCTGATCCATTCCGGCTGTACGGGCACCTTTCTATTGGAACGATACGCGCGCGTGGCCGATGAGCCGGCAGCGTATGGGGTCTCGCGCCTCATCGCCCGCCCGGAGCGGGACCTGGCATACTACTACGATTACGAGGTCTCCTCGGGGATCAGCTCTGCCCAGACTGAGGAGATCGAAGATCAATTCCTGGAGAGCCTGCCGCGCAAGCCATTCCCCCAATTCTATTTCCACGATATCTACCGCTTTCTCTATGCCAGCCGCTTTCGGGATTCGGAACCCTTTCCGACCATGCTGGGGGAGGACAACGGACTTGAGAATTAAACGGACTCAGCAGATCACGAAACAAGGAGGCTGGATATGGCTACTGCTGTGAAAATCAGCGTCATCGGAGCTGGGAGCGCGCAGTTCTCGCTGGGCCTGGTCAAAGACCTCTGTCTGACCGAGAGCCTGGCCGGCAGCCAGGTGTGCTTCATGGATATCAACCCGGAACGGCTGGAGATGATCCACCAGCTTGCTGCACGCTACGCGGGCGAACTGGGAGCAGGTCTGCACTTCGAGAGCACGGCAGATCGCCGGGCATCCCTACAGGATGCCGATTTCGTCATCAACACCGCCTACGTTAAGGGCCACCATCACGAGCGGGCCATGCGTGAGGTGACCGCTGGGCACGGCTACTACTATGGCGGCGTGCACCTGGGAAGTTTCTACCAGTTGCAACTGATGTTGGATGTGGCGCGGGACATGGAGGAAATCTGTCCCCATGCCTGGCTCATCCAGTCGGGCAACCCGGTCTTCGCTGGCTGCACCTTGATGACTCGGGCGACAGGCATCAAGGTCTGTGGCCTGTGCCACGGCCACTATGGCGTCTACGGGATCGCCGGGACTATTGGGCTCGAGTATCCAGAGCAAATCACCTGGCAAGCACCGGGCCTCAACCACAATATCTGGCTCACCCACTTCCTCTACGAGGGGAAGGATGCCTACCCCCTGATTGACGAGTGGATTGCGACGAAGGCCGAGGAATACTGGCGGACGCACGTGGCGACTCACACCCACGACACACAGATGTCACGAGGGGCGGTGCATCAATACCGCATGTACGGGCTGTTCCCCGTAGGCGACACCGTCCGCAGAGGTGGATGGTGGTATCATACGGACATCAAGACCAAGAAGCACTGGTTCGGCGAGCCGTGGGGCGGGCCGGACACCGAGCTGGCACGTCCCCTCTTTGTGGCGAATCTGGAAGGACGCATCGCCGAGATGACGAGACTGGCCCATAACCCCAAGGCGAGCTTGGTTGAGGTCTTTGGCTGCTCTAAGACCCGGGAGCAGCAGGTGCCCATCATGGATGGATTGGTCAACAACCGCGAAGCCCAGTTTCAGGTGAATGTCCCCAACCGGGGCGCGCTGGAAGGGCTGCCCGATAACGTGGTGGTGGAGGTGCCGGCCATCGTCAATCAGAAAGGTATCCAGCCCCTACATGTCGGATCCCTCCCGCCCAAGATCATGCTGGAGCAGATCCTGCCCAACTGGCTGGAGATGGAGCGTGCCCTCCTGTCCTTTCAGACAGGCGACCGCTCCATGCTGCTGTGGAACGCGCTGGAAAGACATCAGACCCATTCCTACGACCAGGCTGTGGCTGTTCTGGAAGATCTGCTGGCCATGGAGGGGAACAGAGAGCTGGCTGAATACTACAGCTGAGGAGTTAATGCATGTCCGTCTATTATCTGACCTACGAGCTGCACCCAGAGGGCTACATCCAACACTGGCTTCTGGCGGGGCCTCAGGCCATCCCCGTCCCCGAGCTAGACCGCTTCGCCGGAGAGGAGTTCCAGCTCCAGATTGCCCGCCACTACTATGAGGAAGGCTCAGGAGTCACTCAACCCCCCCAGGAGTGGGAGCCGCCCCTATCCATCGGTGATGAGACCTTCCGCTGGCGCTACACCCGCTGCCTGGAGGATCACTTCATTGACCTGTCGGCTTTCTACCCCACCTGCCACTACCTGCGCGCCTGGGCCTATGCCGAGGTGAAGTGTCCCCAGGAGCAAGAGGTGACCTTTGTCCTCACCACCCATGGCCCGGCGGACCTGTGGCTCAATGGCCAGCACCTCCATCGCCAGGAGCATTTCTACCACCAGGATCCCCACAGCGTCTCCTGTGCGGCAACTCTCCAGAAGGGCCAGAATCAGATCCTGATCCGCTTCGAGGAGGTGGCAGTACGGGAGTGCCCTTACACCATGGCTTTACAGATCATCGGCCTGCTCTCCGAGGGGGTGCTGGTGATGCTCCCCACACCCATCGAGGCCATCGCCCGCCGCCAGACTCTGGAGCGGGTGATCGAAGCGGCCTACCTGGATCGGTATCTCTACACCAGGAACGATGAGGTCATCGTGCGCTGGCCTGAGGACCTGGGGATCACAGCCAGTGTGGGCGTCCGCTTTCAAGACCCCAGGGGCCGGATCTCGCGGGAGGCCTGGATCACGGGCAAGGCCTCCGAATCCCACCGTCTGCTACAGGGTTTTGAAACCCCAGATGGATCGTACCAGGTGGTCGTGATGCCCCAGCCCAGGGAGTACTACGAGGGCAACCAGCGAGTGACAAAGACCATCAACCTCCAGGTACTCAACAATCTCTACTCACAGACGCCCTATGGCGCTTACGAGCAGCGCTGTCAGGAGGCTCTGGAGCACGCAGCTCAGAGGTGGAGACACGACCTCTATTCCGAGATGGCCAAGATGGAGTTGGGACGCTGGCGATATGTGGAGGCTGAGGTGATCATGGAGGCCATCGAGTCCATCAACCAGTGCCAGGCTGGCAGCGATGGGCACATGGTTGGCCTGCTGGGGATGATGTATCGCTACCTGCCGGATCCAGCCTTCCCTGAAAAGCTCAAAGAGCGGCTGGAGGAGTGCGTCCTCCACTTCAAGTACTGGCCTGTCCTGTCAGGCACGGGGATGGATGAGCCGGGCGAGGACGCCATGGACTATTGCTCAGAGAGCCACCAGATCTTATTCCCCACTTGCGAGATTCTGGCCGGGCAGCTCTACCCTGATCGGATCTTCACCAACATCGGGCAGAAAGGGCAGTGGCATCGGGAGAAGGGGGAGCGGAAAGCGCTCTCCTGGCTGCGCAAGCGAGGTCAAGGCGGCTTCCAGGAATGGGACTCCAACTGCTCCTTCGAGGGAGACCTCCTAGCCCTGGCCCACTTAGTAGACCTGGCCGAGAGTTCTGAGGTGCGGCAGTTGGCGGCGATGGTCATGGACAAAATGCTCTTCACCCTGGCCCTCAACTCCCACCGGGGGGCCTTTGGCTCCACCCATGGGCGCACCGATGCTCCATCCATCCTGAGTGCTCGCCTGGAGGCCACGGCGGGCATCAGCCGTCTGATGTGGGGCCTGGGTGTCTTCAACACCCACCTCATGGGCGCGGTCAGCCTGGCCTGTGCCAAAGGCTACGGGCTGCCAGCGGTCATCGAGCGCATCGCCTGTGATCTGCCCAAGGAGATGTGGAATCGGGAGCATCACGGAGGCGAGTTGGAGGAGGGGTGCGATCGAGCCACCAGTTCCTGGGAGGTGAACAAGGTCACGTACAGGACGCCGGACTACATGCTCTGCTCGGCACAGGACCACCATCCAGGCGAGAAGGGGGATCAGCAGCACATCTGGCAGGCCACATTGGGGCCTGACGCGGTGGTCTTTGTCACTCACCCCCCCTGCCTAAGCGAAGAGAGCTCACGGCGGCCCAACTTCTGGTGTGGGAACCGCATCCTGCCTCGGGTCGCTCAGTGGCGGGATGTGCTCATCGCTATCCACAACCTGCCCCCGGACGACTGGCTGGGCTTCACCCATGCCTACTTCCCCCTCCACGCCTTTGACGAGCACCTCCTGCGGGATGGCTGGGCCTTCGCCCGCCAGGGGGATGGCTATCTGGCCCTCACCGCTGCCCAAGGGATGACGCTCATCAAGCGGGGGCAGAGCGCCCACCGCGAGCTGCGCTCCTACGGGCTGCAGAATGTGTGGCTCTGCCACATGGGCCATGCCGCGCGGGATGGCAGCTTTGGCCAGTTTCAGGAGAAGGTGCTGGGGCTGGATGTGGCCTTCGAGGGGTTGGCAGTGCGCTGTGCCGCCCTGCGCGGTGAGACACTGGCCTTCGGCTGGGAGGGGCCGCTGACGGTGAATGGGAAAGAACAGCCCCTCACCGGCTTCCAGCACTACGAGAACCCCTACTGCACTGTTGACTGGCCTGCCTCTGATATGGAGATCCATTGGGGCGACCAGTCACTGACGTTAGACTTCAGCAGGCCGCAATAAACTCCTTGAGCTCCTGCCTGTCCCGGTCAGGGGTAGCCCGCAGCGTAGTGATGGCTTGTGATGGGCCAATAGCTCGTTGTCTTACTGATCCCAACAGCAAGCACTATCTGGCGTGCCGAGCTACCTGGATCATAGGGAGATGCTCGCCCAGGAGGATCTCGATGCGGTCTATGTGCTCTTGCCGCCTTATGCGCATGAGCCGGAGTGGGATGTGATCGAGGCAGGCTGTGCTCTCTTTGGGGAGAAGCTGGTTCACCTGAATCTGGCGGAGGCGATACGCGACGAGATCGCCCGCCGGGGCCTGATCAGCGGTGTGGGCTATATGACCCGCTATCGTAAAGACGACGCTGGCCGCGTCCACTTCCACTACGTGGTGAACTACGTGCGGAGCCGCTACCTTTCAGGCGAGCACCATGCCCGCTCCGACGCCCGCCAGGGCCGCTGGGTCACCGAAGCCGACCCCCAGCCCTTCCCATGCACCCCTTCGCCCGCCAGACTGCTCTTCGGCTTTTTCGGGAAGCCGCGCTGTGAGGAGATGCCATTGAGCTGCCTTCGCCGACTTTGGCCAGTTCTTGTCGCACTTGTAATCGCTGCTCTTCTGCTATCAGTAGGTCTGTGGATCACCCGTCCCTACGGGCACAATCTGCTCCTGCACTGGACGGGTGAGGAGGAGCTGCTGCCCCAGGTACGAGGGATGCTCCAGTTGGGCACTGATCTCATCCGCCCTCGGCTCAAACTTGAGCCTCTGGTGCCCATCGCTCATGCCGGCGTCAACCCCTTCGGCTGCAACACCTTCCTCCAGCAGGAGGTGGAGCTCTGGAAGCGGGAGGAGTCGCTGCGTCTTCTCCACGAGGCCGGCTTCCAGTGGATCCGTCAGGAGTTCCCCTGGGAGGATATTGAAGTCCATGCCAAAGGCGACTTCACCGATTGCCGACATGAGCAGTGCATCTCCGCCTGGGAGAAATACGATTACATCGTAGAGCTGGCCTATAAGTATGGTATAGAAATCATTGCCCGGTTGAGTAACCCGCCAGCCTGGTCACGTCACGACGGCGACGCACGAGGCACCTTCGCCCCACCGGATAACTTGACCGACTTCGGCGACTTCGTGGAGGCGGTCGTGCGCCGTTACCAGGGACGAGTCCGCTACTACCAGATATGGAATGAGCCCAACATCTACCCCGAGTGGGGGGAGCAGCCGGTGGACCCGGTGGGCTACACTGCGCTGCTGAGAGAAGCTTACATCCGGGCTAAAGCGGTGGACCCGGAGGTGGTCATCATCTGCGGTGCGCTGGCCCCGACCATTGAGCTTGGCCCACGGGACATGAATGATCTCCTCTTTCTGCAGCGCATGTACGATGCTGGAGCAGGAGAGTATTTCGACGTCATGAGCGTGCAGGGGTATGGGCTGTGGTCCGGCCCCTACGACCGGCGAATGCGGCCCATCACCATCAATTTCTCCCGCAACCTCTTCATCCGCGACATCATGGTTAAAAATGGCGATGCCCACAAGCCCATCTGGATCTCGGAGATGAACTGGAATGCGCTCCCGTCCGATCACCCCTCACCACCCTACTACGGTCGGGTCACCCTGGAGCAGCAGGCCCGTTACGCGGTGGAGGCCTACCAGCGGGCGCAGGCGGAGTGGCCCTGGGTGGGGGTGGTCAACTTCTGGTTCTTCAAGCGCGCCTCCGACGCCGAGCAGGACCAGGCCTGGTACTACTTCCGCATGATGGAACCCGATTTCACCCCCCTGCCGGTGTATGAGGCGCTTAAGGCCTACGCCAACCAAAGGCCGGTGATGTACCAGGGCTTCTATCAGGAGGATCACTGGGCAGTGCGCTGGGCGGGGAACTGGAAAAGGGTCAACGACGGGCAGGCTGTGCTGGGGACCTGCCGCAGGACAGATGAGACAGGAGCGCAAGCCGATTTCACCTTCCATGGCCACAGCGTGGCCCTGGTAGTTACCAAGGGAGCTGACGGTGGCCAACTCCGGGCGACCGTGGATGGCGGCCGGCCCAGGGTTTTCAATCTGAGGGCTGAGAGACCGCAGTACGGTGTCGAGTTGGCGATTACCAGCGGACTGCGCCCCGGCAGTCATCACGTCACACTGGAAGTGGTAGAGGGACCTGTGGTCATTGATGGCTTCATTGTGCGCTCCCGATCCTTCCCGCTCAATTGGATCCTGGCTGGGTCGGGTGTGGCCCTGGTTCTCGGGGCCGTAGTTTATGGCTGGCAAAGAGGGATGCGGTGGAGAAGACAACATTGAGGAAAGCACTCCCGCTGCTGATTATCCTTCTCCTAGCCGCCGCCCCGCGCTTCTACCGGCTGGATGGGCAGAGTCTGTGGGCCGATGAGGGCAACAGCGCTGCCCTGGCCCTCCGCTCGCTGGGCCGCATCGCCCGCGACGCTGGACACGACATCCATCCCCCACTGTATTACTGGCTGCTGCACTTCTGGGTGCGCGCCTTCGGCAGCAGCGAGGTGGGCCTTCGTTCCCTGTCCGCCCTGTTGGGGGTGCTGCTGGTGGCTCTCACCTACTTGTTGGGGAGACGCCTCTTCGGGCGGTCGGTGGGGCTGGCTGCGGCCTTCACTGCTGTGCTCTCCCCCTTCCAGGTGTACTACAGCCAGGAAGCGCGGATGTACATCCTGCTGGCGCTGTTGGGCGCAGCATCGATGTACGCTCTGCTGCGCTATCTGGAATCGGAGAAGCTGCTGGGGTTGATCGGCTTCATCCTCAGTGCGGCAGCTGGCCTCTACACCCACTACTCCTTCCCCATCCTCTGGGGGATGGCGAACGCAGTATGGGTGGCCTGGATCATTTCCACCCGCGCCAGTGGGGGTGAGGCATTTGGCACGAATGCCTCACCCTTACCCCAGAGGATCGGGATATGGCTTATTGGGCAATGGGTCATTGTGGGATGCTATGCTCCCTGGCTGCCCATCGCCTATCGGCAGCTTAGCGCCTGGCCGGCCATCAGCCAGGTGCACGGGCTCCGCTTCTACCTGCACCAGGCCTTTCGACTGTGGAGCCTGGGCGAGACGGCTCCGGGCGGCACAGGCAGCTTCTGCCTGCTGTGGGGGGTGATCGTGCTATGGCTGCTAGGAGCTTGGCCAGCACATCAGGAGGAGGGCCGGTTTGCCCTGCCCCTCTGGCTGCGCCAGGGCCTGGCCCTGGGATACTGCCTGCTTCCAGTGCTCTTTCAGTGGGGGATGTCCCTTTTCCAGCCCGCCTATCGGCCCAAGTTCTTCCTCGTGGCCGCACCCGCCTTCGCCGTGCTCCTCGGTCAAGGCATCGTCAGTGGCCTGCACACCCGGTGGTGGGCCCTGCGCAACGCCTGGGCGGTGGTCAGCCTCTCCCTGATCCTCGTCGCCTCCTCTAACTCTTTGGCCCATTACTACTTCGACCCCGCCTTCGCCCGCGACGACTACCGGGGCACGGCAGCCTACATCACCGCAGTAGAGCGTCAGGGGGACGCCATCCTGTTGAATGCGCCAGGACAGTGGGATGCCTTCACCTACTATTACCCAGGTGAACTGCCGATCTACCCCTTGCCCCGAAAGCGCCCCCTCGATGAGGAAAGCACGCTCGCCGAGTTGGAGAGGATCGGTGCGGAGCACCGCCGCCTCTTTTGCCTCTTCTGGGCCACGGAGGAGAGCGATCCGAAGCGCATCGTCGAGGGTTGGTTGGATCAGCAGGCCTACAAAGCCCTGGACCTCTGGCGGGGGAATGTGCGCTTCGTGACCTACGCCTTGCCCAAAGCCGTCACCCCCGCCGAGATGGAACAGCAACTTAACATCCGGCTGGGGGATCGGATCACCCTGCAGGGCTACACCCTGCAGGAGGAATCCATCGTCGCCGGGGAGATACTGCAACTCACTCTCTTCTGGCGCGCAGAGGCGCCTATCGCAGAGCGGTACAAAGTCTTCGTCCAGGTGCTCGATGCGGCCAATCACATCGTTGGCCAGCGGGACGCGGAGCCGGGGGGAGGGGCATGGCTGACGACGCTCTGGCCAGTGGGCAAGACCATCGCTGACAACTACGGGGTGCTCGTTCGTCCCGGAACGCCGCCGGGCCGCTATCGGCTCATCGCCGGCCTCTACAGCCTGACCACCGGGAAGCGACTGCCAGCCAATGGTGACGACAAGGTCCTGCTCGGCCAGGTCAGCGTGGCCCGTCCTGCTGCCCTGCTGCCGCTGGAGGCCTACGGGATCCAGTATCCCATTCAGCTCCCGTATGATCCCCTCACCCTTCTGGGTTACGACGTTTACAAGTTGGGCTTCGATTGGCGTCCGGAGGAACCGCTGCACCCCGGTGACATCCTGCACCTCAATCTCTACTGGCAGGCTCACCAGGCTCTCCACACCCACTGGCGGCTGAACCTGCGTCTGGTGGATGAGGGGGACCAGATCTGGTGGAGTGGGCAGCAGATCCCGCTGGCTGGGCAACCCTATCCCACCACCGATTGGCAGCCCGGGGAGCTTGTGCGGGGACAGTACGACCTGCTCATCCCGTCCCACGCTCCCCCGGGGCGCTACCGTCTGGAGGGGGAGGTACAGCCGCTGGGCGGTGGGCCAGGCCTACGGCCCCTGTGGCAGTCCAATTGGCTGACGGTGAGGCATTGAGGAAGAGAGTGCATGGGGGAGAGGGTTTCAGTCATCGTTACAGTCTGCAATGAGGGGAAGAACATCCGCCGTCTGTTGGATTCACTGGCTACTCAGAGCCGCCCGCCGGATGAGGTGGTGATCTGCGACGGGGGATCCACGGATGATACCCTGGACATCCTGCGAAGTTATGCCCGAGAGGGGAAACTGCCCCTGCGGGTGATCATGCGGCCCGGGGCCAACATCTCCCAGGGGCGCAACGCCGCCATCGCCGAGGCCAAGGGGCTCATCATCGCCGTCGCCGATGCCGGGGTGCGACTGGAGACCAATTGGCTGGCCTTTCTGATCGCCCCCTTTGAGGAGGAGCCCCGGACTCAGGTCGTGAGCGGTTTCTTCGCCCCTGATCCTCAGTCCATCTTCGAGACCGCTTTAGGCGCTACGATTCTGCCCGCGTTGGCCGGTGTGGATCCTTCCAGGTTTATGCCTTCCAGTCGCTCGGTGGCCTTTCGCAAGGAGGCCTGGAAAGCGGTGGGGGGCTATCCGGAGTGGATTGATTATTGCGAGGATCTGCTCTTTGACTTCGCCCTGCGGGAACGACACGGCCCCTTCGCCTTCGCGCCCCAGGCCTTGGCCCACTTTCGCCCTCGGCCCAACTTGGCTGCCTTTTTCCGCCAATACTACCACTATGGCCGGGGGGATGGTAAGGCGGACCTGTGGCGCAAACGCCATGCGGCCCGTTATCTGACCTATCTGGTCGCCGCTCCCCTGCTCCTTCTGCTGAGCCTGCTTCACAGCCCCCTGTGGCTAGCGGCCTTTCTTGCAGGGGGCGGGATGATGTTCTACACCCCCTACAAGCGGCTGCTTCCCATGATACGCTCGCTTTCCCTCTGGGGGAGGTGCCAGGCCATCGTCTGGGTGCCGGTGATCCGGGTAACGGGCGATGTGGCCAAGATGATCGGTTATCCGGTGGGATGGTGGTGGCGTTGGCGGCATCTCCAGCAGATCCCCGACCACTATCCCCATGGATAGCCTTTCGACCACGCAGAGTAAGTGAAGAGACTTTTGCGCTTACAGTGCATGGGATAGAAAGACCAAAGGGGATATCTGCATATCGCGATATCCCTCTTCTACATACGCGGAGCAACTAGAGGTCACACTGACGAATCCCTGCCCAGCAGAAAGGACTAAGATCAGGCCAAGGTGACTTATAGCCATAGCGATTTTTCAGCTCCTGGCAAGACCCAGAGCCGCTGCTATCAGGCTGTTTAACCCTAAAGCGATTACGCTTCTTCCTCTCCTTTAGGTTCAGATGGGGAGACCTCTTCTTCTTCCTCCCCCTGGCGTGTGGCCTCTCGGAACTCGTGGATCCCCCGACCCAAAGCCCCACCGATCTGCGGCAGCTTCCCCACGCCGAAGATGATGATGATAATCACCAGGATAATCATCAGTTCCGGAAGTCCCAAATGCGGCATTTTCTCCTCCTAACTAATCTCCTACCTGTTCCACTAGGATACTTCAGCCTTTATTATAGCATAGATTCACACCAAAGGCAAAAGCCTTTCCTCAGGTGTCTTACCAAGTCCAGGCAACCTTGGGGAGGGTAATGCGGCCGGGACTCGTCGGAGGTTCATTCCGAACCTCCTCGGGTTTCACCTAACGGGGCCCGGTTGGCGGACTCTGGGTCAAGTCTGGAGCCCAACAGAAGGATCTGCCTAGCTTGGGTTCCGCTGCAAACCCGCGAGATAGGCAGAGTCGCTCGCACCGCTCGCGACCGAGCACATCTGCCCGTACCCCAACGACCCTGTTTTCCTTTCCCCACGTACTTGACAAAGCTTCCATTCAGGCTATAACTATCATCACTTGATGCGCTACCAACGGGCGAACTCCTGTGGCCTGCGGAGGCAAGACACGCTCTGGCGGATCAAAGTTCTCGCCTTGGTTGTACCCATTGGAAGGTAGGAAATGGACTGGAATGTTCTCCTCAGCACCTTCGTGCTGCTGTTTGTGGCTGAACTGGGGGATAAGACACAACTGGCCGTTATTAGCATGGTCAGCAAGTATGGCCATCCGGGGGCGGTCTTTATGGGAGCGGTTGGGGCTCTGGCAGTAGTGACACTTCTGGGCGTACTAGGAGGTCAGGTCCTGTGTCGGCTGGTACCTGCTATCTTCCTACGCAAAGCTTCGGCGGTAGCTTTTGTAGTACTGGGCATCCTGATATGGTTCGAGGTACTCTAGCCACCCTTTTGGAATCCGCTACCCATTCCATCTACCGGCGGAATAGCACCGTGAACAGGGCCAGATACCAGGTTACCTGAGCGCTGATAGCGTACAGGCCGCCCAGCATGTCAGCGATGAGTCCCAGGAAGGCGCAGGCCATGACAATGTACAATGATCTCTTGGCCAGGCGCTTTCGGATACCCAAAGCTCCTAAGGCAATGACCACTGTCCCGGCCAACAGATCGCCGATCGCGCCGATACGGAGAGCAGTGGATGCCGGCTCCCAAAAACGCTGGACGCGGGGAAAGAGTTGCGGAGGGAGGATACCGATCAGGTACAGCCCGCTGGCAAACATCCCCACCCCGCACAATGCCAGCAGGATGCCTAGCCACTGAATGCCTGCTTCCGACTTGCGGCCCACCTCCTGCCGCGCCCGCTTCCGTCGCTCTCGCTTGGGACTCATGTACTCCTCCTGATCCTACTTCCCCCCGCCGTTTCCTGCAAATGCCTCTTGAGTATAGCAATGTTAGGTCCAGTCCGCAACCTGGCCTGTGCAGTCACGCCGGGCGAGGAGTAGGCCTGGTTACTCAGCTCACTCCTATGTTCGTCCTACAGCTACGTGCACTGCTACGCGATCTCGAGTGATAAATGATCAGGGCGGTTCGCGACTTGCGCGAAACCGCCCGGTGGGAAACTTGTGGGGTGTGAAAACTAGTTGATGGCCAAATCGCTTTACGGCAGCGGTTCTCTTCTACATCATACGCGAAACTTGCTTCTCCTCCCCCAGGATGCCCTGCGGCTGGGTCAGCAGGATACCCACCAGCAGCAGTCCGATCACCAGCAGGCGGATAAAGGGCGCCCGGGCGGCCCAGGCGACCGGTATCACCCGATCAATGACGTAGCCCGTCCCCGACCAGATCCCCCAAACAATGAAGGCTCCCAGCACCACTCCCTTGTTGTTGCCGCTGCCCCCCAGGATGAGCATGACCCAGATGATGAAGGTGCCGAACAGAGGGGTGAAGACGCTGGGCTGAATGGCGCGCACCGAGTGGGCGTACAGCGCCCCGCCGAGGCCCATGATCGCTGCTCCCAGGACCAGAGACTGCATCTTAAACCGGAACACATCTTTGCCGGCGGCCTCAGTGACGATCTCATCCTCACGGATGGCCCGCAAGACACGGCCCCAGGGGGAGCGAATGCCCCGTTCCAGGGCTATGTAGACCACCACCAGAACCGCTAAAATGATGGCCAGGTAGACGAAGTTGTAGTAGTTGGGCGGAACCAGTTCTCCCAATGGCTGCGCTAGCCCCACCATCCCCTGTGGCCCGTTGGCCAGCCAGCGCTCGTTGTTGAACACCCGTCGGATCGTTTCGGCGATGCCGATGGTGGCGATAGCCAGGTAGTCCTCCCGGAGCCGTAAGGTGGGAATACCGATCAGAATGGCCAGCAGGCCGCAGACCAGGCCGGCAGCGATCACCCCCACCGGGAAGGGCAGGTTCAGCCCGATGGCCTGCTGGACATAGTCGGCGCGGACGCCGGAGGGCGGCGGGCTGGTCACCAGCGCCGAGGTATAGGCGCCAATGGCGAAGAAGCCGGCGATGCCGATGTTGAACAGCCCGGTGTAGCCCCAGTGGACATTCAGTCCCAGGGCGAAGATGGCGTAGATGGAGGCTGTGATCGTAAAGCCAGCCAGGAAATGAAGCACGCGGACGATGTCCATCAACTCCCTCCGAAGATGCCCTGGGGGCGAAACAGAAGGATCACGATCAGGACAGCGAAGGCCACAGCTGGTTTATAGGCCGGAAGCAGCCACTGGGTGGAAACTTGCTGGACAACACCAATCACCAGGCCACCGACCAGAGCGCCATAGGGGTTGCCAATACCACCCAGGATGATGGCGGCAAAGAGGGGCAGGAGCAGAATCCAGCCCATCTCCGGTCGGACCTGGGAGTCAATGCCCAACAGGATGCCACCGGCCGCCGCCATTCCCCCGCCGATGATCCAGGTCCAGGTCGTCATCTGCTCGGTGGGGATGCCGCTGATGCGTGCCAGGTCCGGGTTGTCGGCCATGGCCCGCAGCGCCTTGCCCATCTTCGTCCGCTGCAGGAAGAGGTACAGAGCCACGACCAGGACCCAGGCGGTGACGATAATGAAGATTTGGTCAGGGCGCAGTTTGATCCCCAGGGGCAGCATCAACATCGGTCGTAGGCCCGAGGTGTAGAAGTGAAAGTCGGGCCCCCAGAAGATGTAGATCAGGCTTCGCAGGATGAAGGCCATAGCTAGCGAGGCCATGGCCAGCATCACCGGCGGGACCCTCAAATGCCGCAGCCGCTGGTACACCAGCCGGTCCACCCCCACCGCCACCAGGCCGGTGACCACCATGGCCGGTACAAATGAGACCAGCATCACCCAGCCGAAGGACAGGGCGCCCAGACGGCTGTCGGATACGCCCAAAGCAGGGAATAGGCGCGCCGCCAGCAGCAGGGCCAGGTAAGCTCCCAGGGTCATCAGATCGCCGTGGGCAAAGTTGCCGAAGCGGACGATGCCGTAGATCAGCGTCAGACCAATCGCTCCTAGAGTGATGATGCTGCCCAGCACAACGCCGTAGCCCACCAGTTCAGCCACCGCCTATCTCCCCAGGAATAGCTCACCAATTTGCTTATCGGCCAGCAGCGCCTGTCCCGCGCCCTCCAGGCGGTTCTGTCCGTCCACCAGGACATAACCCCGATCCGAGTTCTCCAACGCCTTGCGTGCGTTCTGCTCCACGATCACGATGGTCACCCCCTGCTGGTTGATGGCCCGAATGCGCTCGAAGATCAGCTCCACAACCAGGGGGGCCAGCCCGGCCGAGGGCTCATCCAGCAGCAGCATCTGGGGGTCTAGCATCAGCGCCCGGCCCAGGGCGACCATCTGCCGCATCCCGCCGCTGAGCCTGCCGACCCGAGTGCCCCGCCGGCCCTTCAGGTCCGGAAACATGTCGTAGACCTCATCTATGCGCGGCCGGTAGTCGTCATCACGGATGAAGGCCCCCATCTCCAGATTCTCCTGCACGGTCAGCGAGGGGAAAACGTTGTCCACCTGTGGCACATAGCACAGTCCCCGGCGCACGATCTGTTCGGGCTGCAGGCGGGTGATCTCCTCGCCGGCGAAGAGGACGCGACCCTTCCAGGCCCTCAGGAGCCCGAAGATGGTCTTCATCAGCGTGGACTTGCCGGCGCCGTTGGGTCCAATCAGTGAAACAATCTCCCCCTTCTCGACGCGGATGGAGACATTGTGCAGGATCTCCATCTCCTCCCCGTAGCCCGAGACGACATTTTCGACTTCTAGCAGGCTCATCGCTGTTGCCCTCCCAGGTAGGCTTCCAGCACCTGCGGATCGCGCCGGATGGCATCCGGCGGTCCCTCGGCCAACTTCTCACCGCTGTTCATCACGATGACCGGGTTACAGGTGCTCATCACCAGGTCCATGTCGTGCTCGATCAGGAAGATGGTCACCCCATGTTCAAAGGCCAGCCGCTGGATGTACTCCACCAACCGCTTCAGCAGAGTGGGGTTCACCCCAGCACCCGGCTCGTCCAATAGAAGGAGCTGCGGATCGGCCATCATCGTGCGGGCCAGCTCCAGCAGCCGCTTCTGTCCGGCTGATAGATGGCCTGCATATTCATCCTGCAGGTCAATCAGCTCCACGAAGCACAACACCTCCAGCGCCTTCTCCCTGAGCTCCCGCTCCTGGGTCCGTACCCGCCAGGGCCGCAGCCAGGTGTTCAGCAGGCTCTCCCCGGCCTGGCTTGGCGGCACCAGCATCAGGTTTTCCAGCACGGTCATCAGTTTGAGCTCACGGGTGATTTGAAAGGTACGACAGATGCCTTTGTGGAAAATCCTGTGCGGTGGCAGACCATCAATGCGCTCTCCGTTGAAATAGATGGCCCCAGCGTCGGTCTTGTACAGCCCGGAGATCAGATTGAAGAGGGTGGTCTTACCGGCCGCGTTGGGGCCGATGAGGCCCGTGATGGTCCGCGGAGACACCTCCAGGGAGAGGTCGTTCACAGCCATCAAGCCGCCGAAGGCTTTACTCACCCGCTCCACGTACAGGATCGAGCGCTGCTTTCTGTCACTACTGAGATTATCCAACGGCCTACCCTCTCCTGTGGTTTCGGGATTCTGCAGAGGCGCAATGACCTCCCTGCAATGGCGTCAATTTTACCACAATACTTCGATATAGGCAACACGGGTCAGCCGCAGCCAGGTGATTTGACAGATTAGCAATTGTCGCTATAATAGTACTCAAATCCTGGAGACCCACCATGAATTGTAGCTGAGGATCGCCTCGCGGAGGAGGCAGGACTCCTGCTTTCTCCCTTGCTTTTGGACTGGCGTGTGATGAGTTCTCTGCGAAGGGAGGTGATGCCGAAGAGAGACCGTTTTCCTGTCCTGTCCATCCGTGTTTCAAGACCTGCATTCGAGAGGAGGAGACATGCTTATACGCAATAGAGCTTGGACCATCATGACTTTGGGCCTGATCGTCAGCCTGCTTCTCACCGCCTGCGGCGCTCCAACCCCTCAGGTGGTTAGGGAGAAAGTGGTGGAGACGGTGGTGGTGGAGAAGGAGGTGCCGGTCGAGAAGGAGGTGGTCAAGGAGGTGCCGGTCGAGAAGGTGGTGGTGGTGACGCCCACGCCAGCCAAACTCGGCAAACTGAAAGTCGGCATCAACGCTGAGTACCCGCCCTTTGAGATGGTGGATGAGGCGGGCAATATCATCGGCTTCGACCCCGACCTCTTCGACGCCATCGCCAAAGCGGCGGGCTTCGAGTTCGAGTCCATCAACACCCGTTGGGATGGCATCTTCGTGGCCCTGGCCTCCGGTGAGTTCGACGCCGTCATCTCGGCGGCCACCATCACCGAGGAACGGGCCCAGACCGTGGACTTCAGCGACCCCTACTTCAACGCTGGGCAGATGATCGCCGTCCGCACCGACGAGACCCGGATCAAGGGCCCCGAAGACCTGGCGGGCAAGAAGGTGGGCGTCCAGTTGGGCACCACCGGCGACATCTGGCTGACGGAGCAGACCAAGGCTGAGGTGGTGCGGTACGACGAGAACACCCTGGCTTTCCAGGCCCTGGCTGCCGGTGACGTGGACGCGGCCGTGGCCGACGGCCCGACGGCCATTGAGATTGTCAAGGCCAACCCGGAGATGAAGCTCAAAGTGCTGCCGGGCGTCTATACCGAGGAGCAGTACGGCATCGCCGTGCGCAAGGAGCGCCCCGAAGTGCTGGCCGCCATCAACGCCGGTCTGGCCGCAGTCAAAGCCAGTGGCCAGTACGATGAGATCTACAACAAGTGGTTCGCCGTGCCGGCGGCCCCAGCAGCACCGCCAGTTGAGGAGGCAAGGTGCGTGCTCAAGTCGGTGGAGAAGGTGGACGATTACACCGTGAGATTCACCTTCCACCGGCCCCATGCTCCCTTCCTGGCCCAGTTGGCCTCGGCCATGATGCCCATGGTCAGCCCAGAGGCAGTCAAGAAGAACATGGCAGACAGCTTCAAGAACCCGGTGGGCACGGGTCCCATGAAGTTCGTGGAGTGGAAGCCCGAGGACACCATCACCATTGTCCGCAACGACAACTACTGGGGCGAGAAGGCCAAGCTGGACAAGATGGTCTTCCGGGTCATCAAGGATGACGCCGCCCGGCTCCTGGAGTTGCAGACGGGGACCATTGACGGCGCCGACAGCGTCCGACCTGACGACATCCCCGTGATCGAGGCCGACCCGAATTTGGCTCTGTACGTTCGCCCGGCTTTCACCATCGGCTATCTGGGGATGAACACCGACCGCGAGCCGTTCAACAAGCTGGAGGTGCGCCAGGCCGTCAATTACGCCATTGACAAGCAAGCCATCGTAGAGGCTATCGCTCCGAAGACAGCTCAGACGGCCAAGGAATACCTGCCGCCCTTGATGTGGGGCTACAACGACGCGATCGTGGACTACGAGTACAACCCTGAAAAGGCCAAGGAACTGCTGGCCCAGGCTGGTTACTCCGAGGGCCTGGAGATCTACCTGTGGTATCTGCCGGTGCGACGCTCGTACTATCCGGAGGCCAAGCTGATCGCCGAGATCATGCAGAAACAGCTCCAGAGCATTGGCATCAATTGTCACCTGGTGACCTACGACTGGGGCACCTACCTGTACAAGATCCGCCACGACGAGGCCGACCTGTGGATGGGGGGCTGGATGTCCGACTTTGGCGATCCGGACAACAACCTGTTCACCTTCTTCAGTGGCACCACCGATAGCTGGGCTAAGGGGCCGCCTGATCAGGAGCTGTACGACCTGCTGGTCAAGGCCCGCTCTGAGCCCGATGTCGCCAAGCGCACCGAGCTGTACCACCAGGCCAACCAGCGCATCCACGACATCGCCCTCGGTGTGCCGGTGATGCACAACGCCGGCGCCTTCGCTGCCAAGAAGGACGTCAAGAACATCGTCCCTGACCCCTTCTACCTGGAGAACTGGTGGCCAATCGAAACCCCTACCGGCACTTTCATCTGGGGTCGCGCCGGCGACGCCGTGGGCCTGGATGCCTGGGACGAGACCGATGGCGAGTCTTTCATGGTCACCAACCAGATCTTCGAGGGGCTCTATGCCCGGAAGCCGGGCTCAACTGAGATCGAGCCGAAGCTGGCCGATGGGATGCCTGAAGTCTCCGCCGACGGTCTGGTATGGACCATCAAGCTCAAGCAGGGCATCAAGTTCCACGACGGGACAGACTTCAACGCCGATGCCGTGCTTTTCAACATCGAGCGGGCCTGGGATCCCAATCATCCCTATCGCGCTACCGCCCACACCAACGAGTACGTCTACTTCGCTGACTTCTTCGGCGGGTTCAAGGGAGAATAGGCTCATCCGGTGTCAGGCCATACCCTACAGTGCAGGGGGATCTTCCCCCTGCACTGTAGTCTAAGAAGGAGATGAACGTTTGACCCGCTACATTATCCAGCGTTTGCTGCTGTTATTTTTCGTCTTATTGGGGATTTCGATTGTCACTTTTACTATGATGCACCTCATCCCGGGCGATCCGGCCGATGTGATGCTGGGAGAGCACGCCACGGATGAGAAGGTGGCTCGCTTCAGGAAGGCGTACGGTCTGGATGATCCCATACCTATCCAGTACTTACGCTATGTAAGTAAAATTGCCCGGGGAGACCTGGGGCGCTCTGTGCGTACCAATTTCCTGGTCACAGAAGAATTGGCCCAGCGATTGCCGGCCACGGTGGAACTGACCTTGGGGGCTATGTTTGTGGCCTGTTTGATCGGCATTCCGGCCGGCATCGTGGCCGCCTACCACCACAATTCTTTCTTCGATTTGACCACCATGGTTGGAGCCCTGATGGGTGTCTCCATGCCTGTCTTCTGGCTGGGCCTGATCCTGATGTACCTTTTCGGTTTCAAGTTACAATGGCTGCCTCCCTCCATGCGCCTGACAGTGGGGGTCGAACTGAAGACCATCGCTGAGGCCTATCACCTCAAAGAGACCCTCACTGGACCCACTGGAGCCAAAATCATCGCTTTTACCGATTTCCTCTCCAACTTCTATATCCTTGATGCTCTTATCATCCGCAATCTGACAGCTTTGATAGATGTTCTCAAACACCTTGTGCTTCCCTCCCTGGCTTTGGGCACCATCCCCATGGCCTACATCGCCCGCATGACCCGCAGCAGCCTTCTGGAGGTGCTGGGCCAGGATTACATCCGTACCGCCCGGGCCAAGGGATTGCAGGAACAGGTAGTGATCCTGGTTCATGCTCTGAAAAACGCTTTCCTGCCGGTCATCACGGTGATCGGCCTGCTGCTGGGTGGCCTTTTGGGAGGGGCCATCCTGACCGAGACCATTTTCTCCTGGCCTGGGATGGGGCGCCTGGTGGTGGATCGCGTTCTGGCCCGCGACTACCCTGCCGTACAAGGGGGTGTTTTGCTGATTGCTTTTATGTTTGTGTTGATCAACCTTTTGGTGGACATCTCCTACGCTTATCTGGATCCTCGTATTCGCTTCGATTAAGCGGAACAGAGTGATTCAGTGGGACTGTCAAAGGAGAAAAGATGAAAAATGGCCCCGCGGTGGTCAGCCCAGCACAGAAGAGGGGCTCAATGGAGCTGCCAGAGAAAAGGAGCGTTGTTTTTCAATTTGAAGAGCGAGCCCTCACCAGCCTTTGGCGCGATGCCCTGCGTCGCTTGCTGAGAAACAAGTTGGCCATTGTGGGCCTGGTCATTCTTGGCGTTTTTCTCCTCTGCGCCTTATTTGCTCCGCTTTTATCACCCTATGATCCCACCGCGCAGGAGCTAAAGATCCGACGTCAACCCCCTTCACCTGAGCATGTTTTTGGTCTAGATGATTTGGGGCGTGACATCTTGAGCCGGATCATCTATGGAGCTCGGCTCTCACTGCGCGTAGGTGTGCTCTCGGTTAGTTTCGCTATCGTGGTCGGCACCTTGTTGGGGGCTGTATCGGGTTACTGGGGAGGTGGGGCAGACAACGTAGTCATGCGTGTCATGGATATCATGCTGGCCTTTCCTGCCCTCCTTCTAGCCATCGCCATCGTGGCCATCCTGGGGCCGGGGCTGATGAACATGCTGGTAGCCATCGCCATCGTCTCCATCCCGACCTACGCGCGCCTGGTTCGAAGTCAGGTCCTGTCAGTCAAAGAGCAAGATTACATCCTGGCTGCTCAGGCTATTGGCGTTGGCCCGATGCGGATGCTTTTTCGGAGCATCCTGCCCAATTGTATCACCCCCATCATCGTCCAGAGCACCCTGGGGATCGCTACAGCCATATTGGACGCGGCCGGGCTGAGCTTCCTCGGCCTGGGAGCCCAACCACCTACTCCAGAGTGGGGAGCCATGCTCGGCGAAGGAAGGTTCTCCATGTTCACCGCTCCCCACATCATCATCTTCCCCGGCGTCGCCATCATGTTGACTGTCCTGGGTTTCAACCTGCTGGGAGATGGCCTACGCGACGCCCTGGACCCCCGCCTGCGCATAGATTGAGCCCTTGAGGGTTAAAGGGGAGAATGGAGGGGATTCCAATCATGAACTCTGAAGTCGGAAAGTCAAGGAGAAGCGTGGCCTTGCTTATCCCTTGGGGACGCGTTCCCTGGTGGGCGGTCATCATCGCCGTCCTCGGCATCTTCGTCGGTTACTCGGTGTTGAACTCTGAGGCCTATCTCAAAGTCATCCGCTTCGTTATGGAGGGGGTCAAGCTGACGTTGCAGACCACCGTGTTGGCCTTCGCCCTGGCCCTGGTGCTGGGCCTGATGGGGGGCCTGGGGCGCGTTTCCAAGAATCCCATCCTGTACGCTATCGCTACCCTCTACGTCGAGGTCATCCGTGGCCTCCCCATGCTGGTCATCATCCTGTACGTCGGCTTCGTCATCGGCCCCTGGGTTCGTGACGCCACCGGCGGGGCCTTCGATCCGCCCCTGCTTCAACGGGCCATCATGGGGCTGGGGTTCGGCTATGGGGCCTATCTGACCGAGGTCTACCGGGCTGGCATCCAGTCTATCCACCGGGGGCAGATGGAGGCCGCCCGCTCCCTGGGCATGACCTACTTTCAGTCCATGCGCTACATCATCCTGCCCCAGGCCTTTCGGGTCATCCTGCCCCCTCTAGTCAACGACCTATCTGCCTTGCTTAAGGACTCCTCGCTGATCGCGGTTATCGCCCTGCCCGACCTGTTGCAGATGGGCCGCCTGTATATCTCACGGACCTTTCGCGCCTTCGAGGGGTATAACACCGTGGCCCTGCTGTACCTGATCATGACCCTGGCCCTTTCCTCGTTGAGCCGAGTGCTGGAAAGGAGAATGAAAATTGCCGAATGAGCCCATGATTCAGATCCGGGACCTTCACAAACGCTTCGACCACATCCATGCGGTGCGTGGTGTCAGCTTGGATGTCTATCCAGCCGAAGTCGTGGTCATCATCGGCCCCAGCGGCTCTGGCAAGTCCACTCTCTTGCGCTGCATCAACCGGTTGGAGACCCCGGACTCGGGCACGGTCATCGTGGATGGCTTCCCGGTGACCGATCCCAGGACCGACATCAACAAGGTGCGCGCTGAGGTGGGCATGGTCTTCCAACTGTTCAACCTCTTCCCCCACCTGACCGCGCTGGAGAATGTCGTCCTGGCCCAACGGGTGGTGCGCAAGCGCTCGAAAGAAGAGGCCGAGGCCATGGCCATGGAGCAATTGACCAAGGTGGGCATCCCCGAGAAAGCCCACGCCTATCCCGGTCAACTGTCTGGGGGACAGCAACAGCGGGTGGCTATCGCCCGCGCCCTGGCCATGCAGCCCAAGATCATGATGTTCGACGAGCCCACCTCAGCCCTGGACCCGGAGATGATCAAAGAGGTGCTAGACGTCATGCTGGAGCTGGCCAGCGAAGGGATGACGATGCTGGTGGTATCCCACGAGATGGGGTTCGTGAAAGCCGCTGCCAAGCGCCTGGTCTTCATTGACGAGGGGCAGATCATCGAGGAGACGACACCAGAACAACTTTTCACCAATCCCCAACACGAGCGCACTAGACTCTTCCTGAGCAAGATTCTCTATTGATCCCGCAGGAATTGGGGAAGTAAGCTTTCAGCGATCAGTTATCAGCTATCAACCGTGGAACAGGCGGACTGATATCTGAGTGCTTTTGGTTAGGAGAGCGCAATGCGCATCACCCAATTAGAACTGATCCCTATCGCCTTTCCCGATCCTCCCTTGCGCAACTCCTGGGGCGTGCACGCCCCCTTCGCCCTGCGCACCCTTCTCCGACTTCACAGCGAAGAAGGGCTGGTGGGGCTGAGTGAGACCTACGGTGGGGAGAGGATGCTCTTGGCGCTGCAACGGGCCGAGGCGAAAGTAGTGGGCGCCGACCCCTACGACCTCAACCGACTGCGGCTCCTTATCCGCGATCCCCACGCCTTCAGCGCCATCGAGGTAGCCTGCCTGGACCTCATTGGTCGGGCCACGAGGCGGCCCCTGTGCGACCTGCTGGGTGGCCGGGTGCGGGATGGAGTGAATTTCTCCGCCTACCTCTTCTTCAAGTATGCCGGGGATGACCGGTGGGGTGAGGTCCTGACCCCCGAGGCGATGGTGGAACTGGCCCGCCGGTTTGTAGATGAGCATGGCTTCCGCACCCTCAAGGTGAAGGGAGGGGTGCTGCCACCCCAGCAGGAGATAGAGACGATGCGCCTCCTGCGGGAGGCCTTCCCTGACCACGAGCTGCGCATTGACCCCAACGCTGCCTGGTCGGCCGAGACTTCGGTGCGCTTCATCCGGGAAACGCAGGAACTGGGCCTTGAGTATGTGGAGGACCCTACCTGGGGAATCGCGGGCATGGCTGCCGTGCGCCAGCGGGTAGAGGTGCCTCTCTCCACCAACATGTGCGTCACCACCTTTGAGCACATCGCCCCTGCGGTGCGAGCCGGCGCGGTGGATGTGATCCTCCTAGACCACCATTTCTGGGGTGGGCTACGGGCCAGCCAGGAATTGGCTGCCATCTGTAGCGCCTTTGGGCTGGGGCTCTCCATGCACTCCAACAGCCATCTGGGGGTATCGCTGACCGCCATGGTCCATCTGGCGGCGGCCATCCCCAACCTGCTCCACGCCTGCGACACTCACCATCCCTGGGTGGAGGAGGATGTGCTCGTCGGGGGAAAACTCCAGTTTGTGGGTGGCGAACTGGCCGTGCCAGAGGGTCCAGGGCTGGGAGTTGAGCTGGACAAGGAGAGGGTACAAGTGCTGGCGGAGAACTACATCCGGCTTCAGGAAGGTGAGCGGGATGACGCGGCAGAGATGCGCAGGCGAAGCCCCGATTGGGTGCCCTTGAGGCCGCGGTGGTGAATGTGGAGAGGAGGGGAACGGCTTGGCTGCCGAGGGATACCAGTTCTACGCCCACGAAGTGGAAGAATTCGCCGAGGCCAGCCGACGAGCTGTGTCGGAGGCTGTGAACGATGCCGGTTCAAGGAGCTGGGTAGCCATGCAGAGATACAAGCTCATGATCCCCGGCCCGGTGGATGTCGAGCCGGAGGTGCTGGCCGCGATGGGCCAGCCCATACCAGTCCACTACGGCCCGGAGTGGATGGAGGTCTATCGGGATGTGGTCGCACTCCTGCGGGCGGTCTTCCAGACCCAGGGGGATGTGCTGCTGATGCCTGGCCCGGGCAGCGCTGGGCTGGACGCCGCCCTGGGCAGCCTCCTCCCACCGGAGGCCCGGGTGCTCATCCCCACCAATGGCTTCTTCGGCGAGCGAATAGCAACCATCGCCGAGGCCAACAGCCTGGAGGTGGAGCAGGTCGCATGTGAGTGGGGGAAGCCACTGGACTTGGCGATGGTGGAGACCCGGCTGCGGACGAAGAAAATGGATGGACTGGCAGTGGTCCATCACGAGACTTCGACCGGGGTGCTGAACCCCCTGCCGGAGATCGCCACCCTGGCTCGGAAATACGGCCTGCCCTTTATCGTGGACGCCGTCTCCTCGCTGGGCGGGGTGGATCTGCCAGTGGATGAGTGGGGGATTGACCTATGCATCAGCGTGGCCAATAAGTGCCTGGCTGCGCCGCCGGGGGTGGCGCTGCTGTCGGTGAGCGAGCGGGCCTGGGAGCGGATCGAGGCCAACCCTGCCCACCGTGGATGGTACCTGGACCTGCGCACCTGGCTCCAGTACGCCCGTGACTGGGCGGACTGGCATCCCTACCCCACCACGCTGCCCACCAACAACATCCTGGCCCTGCAGGTCAGCCTGCGACGCATCCTAGAGGAGGGGTTAACCGCCTTTCAGGCCCGCCATCGCATGGCAGCCCAGAGGGTGCGCGATGGCCTGCGCGAGTTGGGCTTTCCGCTGATGGTCGAAGAGCCACTGGCTGCGCCCATCATCACCGCCGTGGGTTCCTATCCAGGCCGGACAGCGGAGGAGTTCGCCGCCTTTCTCAGGCACGAACATGGCATCCTCATCGGCGGAGGGATGGGCCCTCTGCGGGGGAAGATGTGCCGCGTGGGCCACATGGGGCGGGCCCATTCCGAGGGGTACATCGCCGCTTTCCTGGCCGGGGCAGAGGAGTTCATCCGCAGATGAACACCCTACGCCAAAGCCTTCTGGACCGAGACCTGACTTTTCTGGAGGTGATCGCCCAGCGCTGGGGGTTGGTCCTGGAGAGCCATCAAAAGGGAGAGGTGCTCGATCATCTGGAGTCGGCGCTGCCGCGGCCTGAGGCAGTGGCGGCAACGCTAGCTGACCTCTCTCTCCAGGAGCAAGCCGCTTTGGATGCGCTCCTGGCCGCCGGAGGCCGAATGCCAGCGGGGCGTTTTACCCGCCATCACGGCCCCATCCGGCGCATAGGCCCTGGCCGCCTGCGGCGGGAGGAGCCCTGGCGCGAGCCCGTAAGTGGCGCGGAAGGCCTCTGGTACCGGGGGCTCATCGCTCTGGGTTTCAATCTGGAAGCCCCCGACGCAGAGGTGGTTTACATCCCTTCCGATCTCCTTCCCCTGCTGCCCAAGCCTCAGGAGGGGGAACCGCCGTTCGTTGTGGCCCCTGCCCCGCTGCCAGAGCAGCAGAAGGAGGGCGGGCAGGCCTTCCGACAGGATATGTGCACCTTTCTCATCTACCTGTACCGTGTGGCGGTGCGGCCCGGGCCGAAGGGCACACTTCCGCAACAACATCACGGACGATTGCTGGGAGCCCTACTGGAGGAGGACCCAGACCGGCTGGCGCTCATCGAGCACCTGTCCTGGCGACTGGGCTTGATTAGGGAGCGCGATCGCCGGCTGCGACTGGACCCTTCGCGGGCCAGAGCCTGGCTGCGAGCATCGCCCGCGCAGCAACTGCAGAGCCTACAGCAGGGCTGGCATGACAGCCCAGACTGGAATGAGCTGTGGCGGGTGCCAGGCTTGCAGTGCCAACCCACCGGTTGGAAAAATGATCCCCTGGCCACCCGTCATCGGCTCCTGAGCTGGCTGGCCCGCTGCCCAGCCGAGGAGTGGCGAAGCATCGAATCCTTCGTCCAGGCCCTCAAGTTCGCTGATCCCGATTTCCAGCGCCCCGACGGGGACTACGACGGCTGGTACATCCGCGATGCGGCTAGCAGGGAATACCTCACCGGCTTTGAATCCTGGGATAAGGTGGAAGGGGCGCTCATCCGCGACCTCCTGACCAGAACCCTCTTCTGGCTGGGCATCGTGATTCTGGGGATGGATGAAGGGAGGCCTGCGGCCTTTCAGATCACCCACCAGGGAGCGGCCTTTCTGGCCGGTGAGGAGCTATTGGCGCCTGAACCCCCACTTCCCCTGGCCGTAGCTCCAGACCTCACCATTCGAGCCCCGGTGGAGGGCAGCCTCTACGATCGCTTCCAGTTGGCCCGCTTCGCCGAGCGGGTGGAAGGCGTTGTGCCCTTTGGCTACCGCATTACGCCGGAGTCTTTGGCCCGCAGCCGAGAGCAGGGAATCGCCCTCTCTCAGATTGTGGCCTTTCTGGAGCAGGCGGCGGGGAGGAAGTTGCCCCACAATGGGCCGATCCTTTTGGCCGACTGGGAGCGGAAAGCGGGCAAAATCGCACTGCGTCAGGCGGTGCTCCTGCAGACGGCCGATGAGCTGACGTTGCAAGAGCTCCAGCATTTGCCCCAGATCCGCGATTATTTGCAGGAGGTGCTCGGCCCCCAGGCGGCACTGGTGGCCGAGGATGACTGGCCACGGCTGGTGCAGGCGCTGAAGGAGCTAGGATACCTGCCCAAGGTGGAGGGTCTAGGGCGGGATAAGCGGTAGGGGCGTAGCGCGCTACGCCCCTACTCTCCTCCTTCTTCTTCCGCAGATACTCTTTGGCGAGAAGGAATTCCCGATCCAGAGCCTTGGTCGAGGGCTGGCCGGGACGAGATACGCCAGGCACATCCTCCAGCTCGATGGAGACCACATTGTCGTACCCCACGTCCTTAAGAGCTTGGAGAATACCCCGCCAGTGATTGGGGTTCGAAGAGGCCTTTCGCCTGGACCACGACGGCGAGGTGTGGCTTGTCTACCTGCGGGCAGCGCCAAGACAGCCTGTGGAGCTCTTCCCCGGCGGGGAGCCTGCGACAGGAGCCCGGGGAAGGGGTGGGGCATATGCACCTCTGTCATTGAGCTCATGCAGATTACGCCCGATTCGCTGCGGGCCCGGTCCGCGAGATGAGTAAGAACAAAGCTCCCTGGCTTGTACCCTTCCTGGCCGGGGCCTTGGTCCTGATCGTCCTGGTATGGGGGTTCCTCAGGTCCGGCCCCTCCTCCGTGCAGGTCGGAGGACGGGCCCCCAATTTCACCCTCTCTCTGCTGGATGGGGGCGAGCTCCGTCTGAAGGAACTGCGCGGCCAGGTCGTGGTGCTCAACTCTGGGCCAGTTGGTGTGGCCCCTGCCGCTTGGAAGCGCCGGCGCTGGAGCAGGTGTGGAAGGACTATAGGGGTGAGATGGCCCTCGTGGGGATCGCCCACCATGAGGTCCCGCAGCGGGCACGAGCCTTTGTGCAGCGCTATGGGCTAACCTATCCCAACGGGCTTGACGCACGAGGGGAGATCGCCCGTGCTTATGGCTTGACGGGTGTCCCGGAGACCTTCATCATTGACCGAGAGGGAGTGGTACAGGCCCATCGTGTGGGGGCTATCATCGAAGCCGAGGTGCTGGCTTCCATGATCGAGGAGGCGCTGAAGGCCTCACCTTGATGAGGGACCATGCCTCAGCCACCGACAGGGGGCCCAGGAGAGACGATGGACGGGCGAGGGCCCCAGCAGGTCCAATGCCCTTCGGTGAGCGGGAGTGCCATAGCCTTTGTGCTGGGCGAAGCCATACCCTGAGAACTGCGCGTCCAACTCCACCATCAGCCGGTCCCGATGCACCTTAGCGATGATGGACGCCGCAGCGATGGAGAGACACAGCCTGTCACCGTGCGCCATCGCCTGTTGGGGCACCTTCACCTCCGGCAGGGGGAGATAATCAATGAGGAGATAGTGAGGAACAACCTCCAACTTGGCGAGCGCCAACCGCATTGCCTGTCGGGTGGCCGGGACGATCCCCTGAGCATCAATCTCCTCCGGCCCCACTACCCCTACGCCCACCGCCCGGGCCTTCTCCTGGATAACGTGGAAAAGCTCCTCTCGCCGGTGGGGGGAGAGGAGCTTGGAATCCCGGATGCCCTTCAGTTCCTGGGGGAGCGTTGCCTCAACTGCCTGCCTCCGAAGGGACAGAATGACCGCTGCGGCGACCACCGGGCCAGCCCACGCCCCCCGGCCCGCCTCGTCCAGGCCAGCGATATGCAGGAATCCTTGGGCCAAAAGGCGACGTTCCAGAGTCAGGGTAGGCCACTGTGTCATGGCGGCTGGGCGCTTCAGAAACGCTCTTGGCGCAGCCGGGCTTTCTTGCCCCGCCGTCCGCGCAGGAAATAGAGCCTGGCCCGCCGCACATGGGCGCGGCGGAGCACCTCGACCTGCTCCACACGTGGGGAGTGGAATAGGAAGGTCCGTTCCACACCGATGCCGTGGCTGGCAATGCGACGCACAGTGAAATTGGCATTCACCCCACCCTTGCGCACGCGAATCGCCGTGCCCTGAAACACCTGAACCCGCTCCTGATCCCCTTCCACAATGCGGTGGTGAACCCGCACTGTGTCTCCAGGTCGGATGTCAGGCATTTCTGCTTTGAGCTGGCGCTGTTCCAGCGAGCGAACGAGGTCCACCATAAGACACCATCCTGGAAACACCTAGCACAGCTCGGCGCGGGGGCTGAGGACCACACCGCGCCGGGTAAGTGATCTATCACGCGAGTGAAAGATTATACCACGCTTGGTCGCCAGGGGCAAATCGAGTTTGCTATGCTGCAAGGCATGAGGTACGAGGATAGTCTGGATGCAGCCTGGCGGACACGCCAGGCCCATTTTCCACCCCTGATAGGCTTCGACTACCCGGTGGACACAGCCGTGATCAGCCTCACCGGCACAGCCTGTGCACTGGACTGTGCCCACTGCGGCCGGCGTTATCTAGCCCACATGATCCCCATTGAGCAGGCAGCGGAGCGGATCGGCCCTGCGCCGAGCCTGCTCATCTCCGGCGGCTGCGACCCACAGGGCCGGGTGCTGGTCGGGGAACAACACCTCCGGCTGCTGGATGGGCTTCGCCCTGGCCGTAGACTCAATTGGCACGTGGGGCTCATCGGCCAGGGTGAGCTGGAGGCAATCCGACCCTACGTGGATGTCATCTCCTTTGATTTTGTGGGCGATGACGAGACTGTCCGTGAGGTGTACGGCCTGGAGCGCAGTGTGGCCGACTATGTGGCTACCTACCAGCTCCTGCGGCAGCAGGTGCCTGTAATTCCCCACCTCACCATCGGCCTGAGAGGCGGCGAGCTGGGCCATGAGCGAAAAGCTCTTGGCATCCTGGCCGAACTGGGCTGCAAGGCATTGGTCTTTCTGGTGTTCATTCCCACTCCGGGCACTCGTTACGCTGACCATCAACCGCCCGCCGTGGCTGAGGTGGTCCATCTTTTGATCGAGGCCCGACTCCGCTTTCCCCAGACCCCCCTTTACCTGGGCTGTATGCGTCCTCGCGGCCCCTATCGAAAGGCACTTGACCCTCTGGCCGTGCGTGTTGGCCTCAACTGCATCGTCAGCCCGGCCCGCGAAGCGGTGGCGCTGGCCCAGGAGTTAGGGCTGACCATCGAGCGTGGGACCGAGTGCTGCGTGTTGACATCTGAGAGGACTTTATGAACGAAGGACAGACATGGCGAATTGAACACGATTCTCTGGGCGAAGTCCGTGTCCCAGCAGAGGCGCTTTATGGCGCCCAGGCCCAGCGAGCGGTGGAAAACTTTCCCGTCAGCGGGCTGCGCCCCTACCCGGCCTGCATCGTGGCCACGGCGGCGGTCAAGCAGGCCGCCGCCGAGGTGAACATGGCCCTGGGACAACTCGACCCCCAGATCGGCTGGGCTATCGTCCAAGCGGCGCAGGAAATCATCGCCGGCCAGTGGCACGACCAGTTCGTGGTGGATCCCTTCCAGGCCGGAGCCGGGACCTCCCACAATATGAATGCTAATGAGGTGATCGCCAACCGCGCCGGGGAACTGCTGGGCGAGCCACGAGGCACCTACCGCCGGGTACACCCCAATGACCACGTGAATATGGCCCAGTCCACTAATGATGTGATCCCCACCGTGATCCGTATCTCAGCACTGATGGCCCTGCGAGAGTTGTTGCCCACCCTGCGAGGTCTGGAGGCGGCGCTGCGGAACAAGGCCCAGGAGTTCGATCCCATCATCAAGGCTGGCCGCACTCACCTTCAGGATGCCGTCCCGGTACGGCTGGGACAGGAGTTCGGGGCCTATGCTCAGGCCGTGGCCCATGACATGGCCCGCATCGAGCGGGCGGCGGAGGACATGAAACGCATCGGCATTGGTGGTACGGCCACGGGTACAGGCCTCAATTCCGATCCTCGCTACCATCCGGAGATGGTGAAGCGGCTCTCGGAGCTGACAGGATTGGACCTGCACTCCTCGGGAAATCTGTTCGAGTCCATGCAGAACATGGCCGATCCTGTGCACCTCTCGGCGGCATTGCGCACCCTGGCGGTGACGCTGGACCGCGTCGCCAACGACCTGCGGCTGATGAGCTCTGGCCCCAAGACCGGCCTGGCCGAGATCAGGCTGCCGGCGGTGCAACCTGGTTCCTCCATCATGCCCGGCAAGGTCAACCCGGTGATGGCCGAGATGCTGAACATGGTCTGCTTTCAGGTGATGGGCAATGACCTGACGATCATGCTCGCCGCCCAGGCGGGACAACTGGAGCTGAATGTGATGATGCCCATCATTGGCCACAACCTGCTGCACTCCATCCACATCCTGACCCATGGAGTGCGTGCCTTCACCGAGCGCTGCGTGAGGGGGATCGAGGCCGATGAGGAGCGGTGCCGAGCC
>Ga0209609_10000294_pt1 | contig 30128 bp, 24 predicted proteins | sample LakKivw325mmetaG_FD_184136 | JGI IMG/M metagenome (GOLD analysis project Ga0209609, IMG submission 184136) | Anoxic lake water microbial communities from Lake Kivu, Rwanda to study Microbial Dark Matter (Phase II) - Lake Kivu water 325m metaG... | ecosystem: Environmental > Aquatic > Freshwater... | reverse complement strand
GGAAGTGGGCGACGAGGTCTCGTCGGGCATGGCGGTGGTGACGTTGGCGGACCTATCGAGGCTGGAGATCTCGGCGTCGGTGGACGAGTCGGAGATCAGCCAGGTAGCGGTGGGGCAAGAGGCGACGATCACGTTCGACGCGTTTCCCGGGAAGACGATGAGGGGGCAGGTGCTGGAGGTGCCGCTGGAGGGTTCGGTGGTGAACAGCGTGGTGAGCTACGCAGTACCGCTGAGCCTGGAAGGAGCAGAGGGCTTAGCCTTGCGCTCTGGGATGACGGCGAACGTGAAGCTGCAGGTAGGGAGCCGGCAGAATGCGTTGCTGATACCGGTGCTGGCGGTGAAGCAGTCGGAAGATGGGGATGTGGTGTTGGTGCGGGACGCGAACTCGGGGACGGTGGAGACGCGGGTAGAGACGGGGTTGAGCAACGGGACGTACGTGGAAGTGGTGAAGGGGCTGAACGAAGGGGACCAGGTGGAGGTACAGTACACAACGACCGCTGACGAGGAGGGCCTCATGGGCGGATTCATGATCATGCAAGGCCGCGAAGGCGGGGGCGCTCTGCCCCCAGGACAGCCGCCCTCGGGCGGACCGCCAGGACAGTGAGAGTCGGAGGCCAGACATGAAAAGGTGGAAGACGTACGCGTTGATGGCAGGTATCGTGGCGCTCGCTGTGGTTGTTGCGCTGTTCCTGCGCACGCGCGGCAGCCCCTCCAACTCGACTCTCACGCAAACGTGGGCGGTGCAGCGAGGGAACCTGGTGGCGTCGCTGACGCTGACAGGCGAGGTATCTGCGCAGCAGCGTGTGGAGTTGAGCTTCGACGTGAGCAAGATTCCGCTGACCGAGTTGAATGTGAAGGCCGGGCAGACGGTCAAAGAGGGCGACGTGCTGGCGAAGATTGAGACAGAGTCGCTACAGCGCGCGGTGGATCAGGCCAAGGCGGACCTGTTGTCGGCAGAGGATGCGCTGGAGAGCGCGAAGACGCCGTACACGGAGTTGGATAAGCGGAAAGCCGAGTTGGACGTGGCGCAGGCAGAGACGGCTCTGGAACAGGCCAAGCTGGATACGGCTGACAAGGCGCTACGTGAGGCCGAGTACAACCTGGAGAGCGCCAAGCTGAATCTGGCCATCACACAGCATAGCACGTCAGTAGGGAAGACGGTGCGGGACCTGGATTACTCGCTGGCCTGGCACGAGCGCAAATTGCAGGACCTTCAGGCCAAACTGCAGGCAGGAAAGACCAGCCAGGAGAGCGTGGATGAGGAGGGCGAGGCGCTGGCCAAGGTGCGTGCCCAGTGGGAGACCGCACACTCCACAGCGCGCGCAAGCCTGGCGGCTGCGGAGGACAAGGTCACAAAGGCCGAGGAAGCGCTGGCCACGCTCAAGGCCGGATCCGATACCCTGGCCATGGCGCAGGCGCGCAACAGAGTCGCGCAGGCGGAGTACAACCTGGCGAAGGCCAAGGACGCGCTGAGCAAGATCGAGGCGGGTCCGGAATCGAAGGCGGTGCAGTTGGCGCAGAGCAAGTACGACGCGGCCAAGGCGACGCTGGCGGAAGTGGAGGCCACGCTGGCGGCGGCGGCGCTGGTGGCGCCGTTCGATGGCACGGTGATCTCGGTGGGCGTCGAGGTAGGTGATGAGGTCTCGTCGGGCATGGCGGTGGTGACGTTGGCGGACCTGTCGAAGCTGGAGATCTCGGCTTCGGTGGATGAGTCGGAGATCAGCCAGGTTTCGGTGGGGCAAGAAGCGACGATCACATTCGACGCGTTTCCCGGGAAGACGATGAGGGGGAAGGTGCTGGAGGTACCGCTGGAGGGGTCGGTGGTGAACAGCGTGGTGAGCTACGCGGTACCGCTGAGCCTGAAAGGGGCAGAGGGACTAGCGTTGCGGTCTGGGATGACGGCGAACGTGAAGCTGCAGGTAGGGAGCCGGCAGAATGCGTTGCTGATACCGGTGCTGGCGGTGAAGCAGTCGGAAGATGGGGACGTGGTGTTGGTGCGAGATGCGAACTCGGGGACGGTGGAGACGCGGGTAGAGACGGGGTTGAGCAACGGGACGTACGTGGAAGTGGTGAAAGGGCTGAACGAAGGGGACCAGGTGGAGGTACAGTACACGGCCAGCAGCACACAGCAGGTCACTACCCGCCAGGGCGGCATCGGATCCATCTTCGGCGGCATCTCCATCCGCCTTGGGAGGTAGCCCCATGAATGCATTCGAAAGCGTGCGCATTGCGCTGCGCTCCATGGCAGCCAACAAGATGCGCGCCGGACTGACCATGCTGGGCATGATCATCGGCGTAGGCGCGGTCATCGCCCTGGTCGCTGCCGGCGCCGGCGCGCAGGCCACTGTGACCGAGCGGTTCTCGAGCCTGGGCTCTAACCTGTTGGTGGTTTCGCCAGCCAGGTCCTTCAGACGGGGCGTGTTCGGAGCCGCATCGACTGGTCGCGCCCTGACCAATGACGACGTGGATGCCATCGCCGAGCTTGCCACTGCCGTGTCGGGCATCGCGCCTGAGTACTCCACCCAAGCCCAAGTCGTCTACCGCAGCAACAACACGCAGACCTCCGTTGTGGGAGTCACACCCCCATACCAGACGGTCAGGAACTGGGCAGTGGAACGCGGCCGCTTCATCAGCGAGCTGGACAACACGAACCAGGCCAAAGTGGCTGTGCTCGGCTCGTCCGTGGTTGAGGACCTGTTCGGCGACACGCTGGTGGACCCTCTGGGCACGACGATCAGGATCAATCGCCAGAACTACGAGATCGTCGGCATCCTGGCCAGCAAAGGCACCAGCGGCGGCATGAGCAACATGGATGACCAAGTGCTCATCCCTTTGAGCACGGCGCAGATCAAGTTCGGCGGAGCGGGCAACCGCACCGTGCAATCCATCAACGTGCAGGCGGCTTCGGAGGACATGTTGGACCTGGCAGAGGCGCAGTTGACCGCCATCCTGCGCGCACGCCACGGACTGCTGTCCACCCAGGCGGATGACTTTTCTATCCAGAACCAGACCCAGATCGTGGAGATGGTGCAGGAGACGTCGCAGACCTTCACCACGCTCTTGAGCAGCATTGCAGCCATCTCTCTGGTGGTGGGTGGCATCGGCATCATGAACATCATGCTGGTTTCGGTGACCGAACGTACGCGCGAGATTGGCATTCGCAAGGCGGTGGGCGCCACCAGGCGGGACATCCTGTCCCAGTTCCTGGTGGAGGCCATTGTGATGGGAGTCATAGGCGGCTTGATGGGAGTGCTGGCCGGCTATGCCGCCGCGAGCATCGTGACCCCAATGCTCGGAGGCACGCGCGCCGTGGTCACTCCTGGAAGCGTAATCATGGCCCTGGGGGTCTCTGTGGCTGTGGGTCTTTTCTTCGGCATCTATCCGGCCAACCGTGCCGGCGCCCTGGACCCCATCGAGGCACTGCGATACGAGTAGCACAGCCTTTCAGCCCGAGGCTGACAGGTTGGACTGGACATTGGCTGCCCTCCGGACGGCCCAAATTGCAGCGCGTCTGCTTCCCCGAGCGGACGCGCTGCCGCCGTGCTCTGGGACGTAAGGATGTGTTGAACCAGGAAGCGGCTTGCGGGTTGCTGGCCTGGTGAGGCCGCCCACGCACTGGCAGATGCCGACGTTCCCTGGTATAATCCTTTGGCCGGCCGGGCGCAGGATGCAGGTTCCAGTAGGCCTGCTGACCCGCGGCAAGATGCTAGCCCCCCATCCGGTCCTGGATGTTGCCGAGGAGAAGATCAATGCTCAGGCGCAAAACGTCGGGCAGCCCCCTGAGCTCAGCGCTGAAGATCGTGGTCAGCGTCGGCCTGTTGGTGTATGTTCTTTATCATGTGGGTTGGCGTGAGACCTGGCAGACGATCCGGGCGGCAAGCCCAGCGTACCTTGTCGCGGCCCTGGCTTTGGACTTGCTCGCCATACCTGTGCGGGCATACCGTTGGCAGGCTCTGCTGGAAGCAATTGGAGTGCGAGTCGGACTGGCGAGGCTGACCGGTTTGTACTTCGTAGGCACCTTCTTCAGCGATTTTCTGCCTACCGGGGTTGGGGGGGATGTCGTTCGCGCCTACGAGCTTGCCGAACAGACCCAGAACAGCGCCGCGGCAGTGGGTACGGTGCTCGTGGATCGGGCCACCGGCCTGCTAATGCTCTTCCTGATAGCTTCGTTCTCCCTGCTTTTCAGCCACAGCCTGGTGAGCCCGCAAATCGCGTGGGTCATCCTGCTGCTGACCGCGGTCAGTTGGGGAGGATCGATCTTTTTGGTGCGCCGCGACTGGCTGGAACGCCTGGGCCTGTGGCGCTCTGTGGCCAGATTCCGCTCGCTCGAAAAGGTGTACGAGTGCGTGCGTGCCTGCGGAGCGCGAGCTGTGGGCAAGGCGCTGGGCGTGTCTCTGGTGCTCAACGTGCTGCTCATCTGCCTGAACTACCTTATCGCTCTGGCGCTGGGCGTGCGCGTCAGCCTGTGGTATTTCTTCTTGTTTGTGCCCATCATCTCGTTCCTGTTGGTTCTGCCCGTTTCGCTGAGCGGTTGGGGTCTGCGACAAGGAGGTTACGTGTACCTCTTCTCCCAAGCTGGCGTATCGGCACAGGCAGCGCTGACGCTAGCGCTGATTGTCCAGTTCTTCCAGCTGGCCATCGGGCTCATCGGCGCCGTGATCTACGCTACTGAGGGCATACGTGGGTTCCGCGCTGCATCCCGGGGCCAACGCTCAAGAAAGGGTGAGGGCTGAGGCCATGCAACTGTCGGTCGTCATACCCATTTTCAACGAGTCTGAGAACATTCGGGTTCTGTATCCCGCGCTTACACAGGCTCTACAGGCTACCGGGCGAACCTTCGAGATCATCGCCGTAGATGACGGCAGCCGCGATGATAGCTTTGGTGTTCTGAAGGAGCTGTTCAGGCAGGACCCCCATCTCAAGGTGATCCGTTTCCGACGCAATTCTGGACAGACGGCCGCCTTTGCTGCCGGCTTTGATCTGGCGCAAGGCGATGTGGTGGTGACCCTGGACGCTGACATGCAGAACGATCCAGCCGACATCCCCTTGCTTCTGGATGCGCTGGACAAAGGGTATGACGTCGTCAGTGGCTACCGGCAGGAGCGTAAGGAACCCTTTCTATCACGCCGCCTGCCTTCCATGGTGGCCAACTGGCTGATCTCGCATACCACCGGCGTGCATCTGCACGACTACGGGTGCTCGCTCAAGGCCTATCGTCTTGAGGTGGTCAAGGGGCTGCATCTATACGGTGAGCTGCACCGTTTCATCCCCGCACTGGCCAGCGCCATGGGGGCTTCAATCGCGGAGGTGCCCGTGCGCGACCACCCGCGTCGCTTTGGCCGCACGCACTATGGCATTTCGCGCACCTTTCGCGTGATACTGGACCTGCTGACGGTACGCTTCCTGCTGGTCCACTTCTCGCGCCCCATGCGGCTCTTTGGAGGCATGGGCCTCCTCAGTTCAGCTCTGGGCTTGGCATTGGGCACGTTTCTGATCGTCGCCCGCTTTCTGCTGCGAGTCAGTGGCAACTTTGCACCTTGGGCCTTGCTGGCGGTGCTGTTGGTGTTGGCGGGGCTGCAACTCATCGGCATGGGATTGCTGGGAGAGATGGCGCTGCGCATCTACTATGAGGCCCGGGGCAAGCCCATCTACCAGGTGCGAGAGATGCTTATGACGCCAGACGAGCGGAGTGATGCGTCCATGCTCACTCCGCTCGCCAAAGGCTAGTCACTGCCTGCTCTGTTGTTGACTACTCGGCTGGTGCACTGGTTAGCGTGTACTGGATGGTGAGGCCATCGATATAGTTGTAGATCTGGATCTGGTAGACACCGGGCTCGTTGGCCGATAGGGTGGTCTTCCGCTCTCCTGGAATGCCAGTCCCCGTGGCCCTCCCCACCTGGCCAGACGGACCGTAGGCCACAAAGCCCACGCCCTTGGCGATGTCAGGATTGTCAGGCGACCAGTTCATGGTCACCACGATATCCGAGCCATCCTCGGCCACGTTTACCTCGTAGAACGCATAGGCCCCGCCACGGTTTCCGGCTAGAAAGCCGGTCTCCGCCAGGTTGGATGCTGTGTGCGTCTCGGGTGTAGCGACGACTTCGGGGGTGTGCGTCACCGTTTCCGCCGCTGCGGGCAGCCCCTCTGCGACAATGCTGTAGGAAAGGCTCATGCTGGGCAAGTAGTTGTATACCTGCACCAGCCAAGTGGCGGGGTTGTTGTCAGAATACTCGAGTTGCAGCACACCCTCGCCACCGGTATCTTCAACCTTTTGGCCCTGCCCAATGAAGTAGGCGTTGGGACCGTACACGTTGAAGCCGACCGCCGCGTTGGTGACCGGGTCGGCCGGGACGTACTTCATCTCGATGCTAACCACGCTCAGGTCACCCGGGTAATCCAGCTTGTAGTAGGCAAAGGCGCCACCGGCGTTGCCGGTCAAAGTCCCGACCAACTGCTGTTCGTTGTACAGCACCTCGGGTGCATCAGCGCTGCTAGGTGCCGCAGCAATCATGCTCGAACTCAGAGCGCACACCGCAAGCACGGCCAATGCCCGCTTCCCGTTAGAAATCTTCATTCTCACCTTCCTCTTTCCTTGATTCTGTGGTTGCATTGTGCTCTTGAACTGAACTCCCAGCCTGCACCTCTGCCGCAGTCAGGCGCATCGGACCAAGATGGCTGGCGCCGCGCAAGCCTTCGTATCGACTGCACTCGCAATTGGCGATCGCTACCTCCTACGATGGGGCCTGCTGACTCCGGACTCAAGCGCATCTGGCGCTGCGCGCTGCCGGTGATCAGCTTTGAACCGGTCGCTGCAATACTCGCACAGGCGCCAATAGCACCCGGTCGCCCGCGCGCTGTCCGTCCACGCCCAGGACCGGTAGGCGCTCACCACTGGAAGGATCGTACATGCCAACTTCGAGCAGATACTCCCCGGGAGGCGCGTCTGAACGCACCGCAATCGCATACGTGTCGGTGATCACTTCGCCTGGCAGCCAGCCAGTGGTGGGATACGTGCCCTGCACAGGCACGTCGTCCTTCTGCCCCCAGATGCCCTCTTGTGAGTCCAGGAGGTGGGTGAAGACCTTGTAGCTGGTGTCCATGGCCTTCAGGGCTTGCCAGTAAAGGGTGACTTCCAGCACGTCACCCGGAGAGACAGAATCCTGGGCCGCGTCATAGCCCAGGAGCAAGACGTGGTTGCCCATGTTTGCGCCGAGCGTATGTTGCATGCTCTGCGGAGCTGTGAACACACGGCTCTGACCGGCGATGCTCAGGTTGGCCAGTGTGTAGTCTTGCTGCAGCAGCGGCTGGCCGGTGTTGGCATCCACCAGGTTGAGCGTCAATTCGGCCAAACCAGGCGGCGCAGCGCGATCCAGCGTCAGGTCGTATAGGCCCATCACCACTTCTTGCTCTGACCAGCGACTGGTGGGGTAGGTGGCATTCGCCGGCTCGAATCGCCCCTCTGCCAGCACGCTGCCATCGCTGCCCCGTACACGCAGGCATAGCAGCCAGTCTTGCTCCAGACGGCGCAAAGCTTGCCAGAACAATGCCAAGCGCAACGAATCTCCGGGGCGGACCGCCTGGCTGATTGGACCACGGCCCACCAGGCGCAGGCCGCCCAAGTCCCGCATCAACGGGGCGTTTATGGGCAAGTCCCTGACGTCCACAACATGCTTGGGTTTTGTTACTTGCACGGTGGCCACATCGCACTCGGCGCCCAACGTCTCGCCTAATGAGTCCAGCGCCTGAAGCACCTCTCCCGATACTGGGTCGTATAGGGTGGCGACCAGACGGTATGTGCCGGGTGGCGTGCCCTGGGAAACCCGCAAGGCGCATTCGTCCATCACTTGCAGGTCGCTCTGCCACCCGGAGGTGCCAGCACGAAGTATTTTCTGTTGATCCCCTGGAACCTGAGAGGTGAAGGTCCTTTGGAGCGATACATCCATCTGGCCATACTGATGTCCCAGTCCATCCAGCAGCCGCAACGAGACACTGTAGTTGCGTTGCATGGGCTTCAGAGCCTTCCAGCGCAGCAGTACTGAGACCTGGTCGCCACTCGATACCACCTGGCTTGTGAGCTGGGCGCCGGTCAGGGCAAGCCGGCCGCTGAAGGAAACATCCGGCAGCAGTGGTATCAGGTCGCGACGGCAGTAGACCTCGAATGTTTCGTAGGAGCGCCGGAACAGGCCGACCAGCCAGAAGCGCTGTTGCACGAAAGCATAAAAGTCATCGTAGTCGCGCAGAGGAACAAGATGGGATGCACCGCCAAACGTGTTGATCCACACCATCTGGACATTGTCCGTTTCGATCTCTTGAGCCAGGGCTGCGCCCGTGATCTGACCCGTCGAGGTCATTACGTAGGAGAGGCCAGCGCCAGAGTAGGTGTTCTTCCTCAAGGCGTGGAAGTTGAGTTCGTTGTACTCGCATAGCACAACATCATCCGGGGCGGTATTCGCCTGGATGTATTGGGCAAAGTGTGGAGTCTCTGTGTCTTCCCAGGCGGCGATCTCCATATCTTTGCGCCAGGAGGGCAGCAGAGCCAGAACGACCACAACTGCGCCCACCGCGGCGGGCAGCCACCGGACAAGGTACTCCACCCGTTTGGCGTTCCTGGTTTTCGCAGGCAGCTCTCGGATGGCTTGCAGAAGACGCTCCACTGCTAGGGCCGCCAAGGCGCACAGTGCTGGCACCAGATAGACGAGATGGCGGTCCTGCAAGCTGCGTGACAGCAAAAGGAAGGCCGCCGCCGTAGGTATCTGGCATGCGAACCATGCAGCCGCACTTGCTCGTGTGCAGGCGGCGAGCGCCACACCGAGCATAGCCAGCGCCACGAAGGCTGGATTGCCCCTGAAGTAGTCCCAGTAGAACTTGAACCCCTTGGCGACTACCTGCACCACACTGAGTTCTGCACCCTGCTGGATGTGAAGCCTGAACAGAGCATTCAGAAAAACAGGGTACTTTAGCTGGAAAGCGACGAAGACCCCTCCGACAACGGCAACAAAACCCACGGTCATTACGAGCAGGTCCCCGATCCAACGCTTCTCATGCGCGGAGCGCGACTTGCACAAGATGAACATGGCGCACCCGGCCGCTGGCAGAGCACCAAACAGCTTGCAGAGCGTGCCCAGGCCAAGCACGACCCCGGAAAGGAGCAGCCCCAGGCGTTGGCGCCGCGAGTGCGCGCGCAAGAAGATGCATGCGCCCAGAGTGCCAAAGAACAGCATGTACGCCTCTGCGCGGAAGAAGCGAGCGATCAAGTAGACGTCTTTGTGCACGATGAAGAGCGCCAGGCTCAGCAGAGCTGCGCGTTCGCCAAATGCCTCTCTGGCTGCAAGGTAGAGGAAGTAGGCGGCAAGCAAGGTCGCCAGCACCGTGGCGTAGCGCATTGGCATGACAGATGGTCCGAAGACCCGAACCAAGGTGCTGCCCCAATAGAGGAAGAGAGGCGTCTGTTCTGTGAAAAAATCACGATAGGGCACTTCACCTTCGGAGATGCGCCAGGCGGCATAGCAGTAACCGCCTTCGTCGTCATCCATCAGCCAGCGATCGATGCGGTGCAGGTAAAGGAGAAGCCCCAGAATCAGAATGACCGCAGCGATCAGGCGCCCATTCCTTTGTACCCGCAACGGTCCATGCTTCGATACACGCTGATTGTCCGAGGATGGCATGCGCCTCACCTTACTCCACACGATCGCCTGCAGCACTACCCGCCGGCATGCCTCACCGCGATCCTACCCGGAAGCACGATGCGGTCGTCGCTCCAACGCTTGTTCTCAACGTCAAGAGCTGGCAGCCGCTGCATCGTCGCTGGATCATACATACCCACTCCGACCCAGTAATCGCTAGCAGGTGCCTCGGGATCCAGTTTGATGGCATAAGAGTCTACGATGAACTCGCCCTCTATCCAGGTCATGGTCCCGCAAGCGCCCAGGCACGGTATGCCATCCTGCTGGCCCCAGATGCGATTCTGAGCATCCACAAGATGGGTGAATACCTTGTACTCGTGCTCAGTCTGCGCCAGGGGTTGCCAGTACAGGGTAAGCTGCAGTGCGCCGCCGGCCTCGACATCCAAACGATCGAGATCGTAGCCAACCAGCATGGCGACGTCGCCCACACGCGCCTGCACGGGATAGCGTATCTCGGGCGTGGTCATGAGGTGCTCGCGTGCGTGCACAGTCAGCCTGGCCACGGCCAATTCGACCAGCGTCGCGTCCCGACCCTGCGTGCCCGAGACACCGACGACCAGGTCATAGATGCCGGATGGCACGGCCGGGTCTATGCGCAACTGATAGCGCCTGTGCAGGACCTCACCTGCCCTCCACGCACTCAGGGGATAGTACTCATCAGAGACGGCACTCGTGGCTTCGGACCACACGCGTCCGGCCTGGTCTCGCAGCCTAAGCGCTTGTGTGAGGTCTTGCTCCGCCGGTTGCAGCGCTCTCCAGAACAGGCCGAGCTCCAACTTCTGGCCGGGTGTGACTGCTTCAGATGCCAAGTCGAAGCCCAGTAGCTGCAGCTGCCCCAAGTCCCGATTAAGCGCATGGGGGATGGATACTTCCTCCGGCGTCGCGGGGAAAGTGGCGGGCACCACCATAAGCATCGCCACGCTGTGCTCAGTGCCTGCCATTGCTCCCGTTTGATCCAGCACGGGGACCGGCGCGAGGTTCTGTGTGTCATAGATGGTGACGCTGAGCTGGTACGGTCCCGGTGGAATGCCGGCTGGAATGGGGAGCAGATAGTCTTCCCTGACGGTCTCATCCGCAGCCCAGGCAGAGGTTGCGGAACCTGCGGCGTTGAGCAGCCAAGAGTCCTGTTTGGCCCACGTGTACCCCCGCCCATCCAGCAAATGCAGTGAGACCGCATAGTTCTCCGCAAGCGGCCTCGCCTTCTGCCACACCAGCACCACTCCCAGTTGTTGCCGGTATTGTATGCGGTCGCTGTCCAGCGCATACCCAGCCAGCCGCAGCTTGTCGCCGAACCTCACGTCTGTGTCTGCCCGGACGGCGACGGCGCCGAAAGTGGTTCCCGAAGGCAGGAAGTAGCGCGACACCTCTGCCAGGCCGATGCTCTCGCGCCCCACCAACAGGGCATGCACAGCCAACTGGCGCTTGATCCACCCCTCCACATCGGCTTCGGGGAAATGCACATAGTTCAGGTATTGCCGTGCTGTGGCGATGCTTCGCAACTGGGCCGCGACCGCAGCTTCCGTCTGACCATCTGAGACGCGCAGCACACCGGGTAGGTCTCGATCCAAGCCTGAGGTTGCATCGGTCACGACTGCTTCGCGCGAGGCAGCCCGGTTCTGCAAAGAGGAAACTAGCCTGGCCCTCGCTTCGTTGGGGTACAGCCATGCATAGTCAATGCCGTGGATGCGTATTACCGTTTCGGGCTGCTGGGCGCTCAACATCTCGGCCGATGGTGATTTCTGCTGGACGTCGCTGACATACAGTACGGCATAGTCGCTCATCGCCACGCCATGCTGCGTCAGAGGCTCGACCCTGCCGTCAAAGAAGGACGCGAAACCTGGTATGCCTGCGGTGGCAACCGCAAGGTCTTGGGCGTGGTCCTTGTCGTTGAGATAGCCAGCAGCCAGATCCATACCTTCTCCCCAGCCCAGCGGCATGATCTGAGGCGCCACACGCGAACCGCCTACAAGTGGGTTGTAGTACGCGAAGTAATAGGGATGGTAGGAGACGATCCACACACCCTGCGCCAGGAGCAGCGCGATAAGCAGAGCCGAGGCGAGATTCCGTTTCGCATGTTCTGTGCAGCGCGCCAACCCGATGGCGGCCAGAATGTCCAGCGCAAGCATGGTAGGCAGCATGTAACGGTCGAACTTTTCCGTGGCTAGGGTCATGCTGACGCAGAACAGGCAGGCGTAAGCCACGAGAACGAACATGGGCAGCCAACGTCCAAGAACTGCCTGGCTCAAATCGAGCGTGCCGCGAGCGATCGACCTCCACACGGCTCTGACGGCCCAAACGAAGAAGGCAAGCAGACCCAGCAACACCAGGGGCGTCATCCGGAAGGCGAGGGCGACAGGGTAGAACCACAGGCCTGCATCCTCTACCACGTGCCCCATGAAGAACTCGGAGGTCTCGCTGAGGGTCCCGGCGTATCCGAAGGCGGTATCCAGAACGCTGCGCACGGTGCCCACAGGATCCACCCACATCGCCGGCCAGAGCACCAGGCAAACCATGCCAGCTACCAGGCACCAGCCGAGAAAGGCCGTCGCCGCCCGCTGCATGGGTTCACGCCGTACGGTGGCAAAGGCGCCCAACACCAGAGCAACGAACGGCCCGAGAAACAGCGCATAGGATTTAGTCAGGAAGGCCAGACCTGCCAATGCGCCAGAGAGCAACACCAGCTCTCTTCGGTTGTGCAGACTGAACAGGAGGACGAGCACGGAAAGCAGCATAAAGTCAGAGGCGGCGCCGTCAATGTGCAGCACGCGCGATAGCGCGATGTGGAATGGGTCCAGGGCGATGAGCACGGCAGCCACGCCGGCGGTGCGTACGTCCAGCAGGCGCCTGAGCAGTAGGTACATGCCAACAACGGCGGCAGCGTGCAACACCACCAGGGGCAGTTTGGCTGCGGGCAGGAAGGGCGCCAGTTTGCGCATGGCCGCCACGTTGGTGGGCTCCAGGGCAGGTAGTGTATTGACCCAGGCAATATCGGCGGCACTGTTTCCCATCAAAGCGCGGCGCACGGCCACACCGATGGCGCCGCTGAGCATGGTGGTAACGCCCGGGTGGCCAACCAGGCGAGTGCCCACGAAATCTCCCTGCAGCAGCGCGGAAAGGAAGTGGATAGAGCGGTAGACCCACATGGGCTCGTCCCAGGTGATGAAAGCACCCAAAGACGCGATGCGGGGCAACAAAGCGACCGCGAAGATCAAGAAGGGAGCGATCCTATCGAGTTTTGGCCTGTTCGGGAACTGAACCACGTGCGCTGGATCCTATCTGCGCGGCGAGCTTGATGGATATGACGTCGAGCTTCGCCTGACTCGATCAACCCAGTGATCTGAGACCTACAATTATAGCACAGAAGCTTGAAGGCAGGACCGCCGGACTATCACGTTCTTGTCAGGTGTGCCCATTCCGGGAACGATGCATCTTCTTGCGCCAGAGGCAACGAGACGCTCTCAAAGCTTACGCCCGGGGCCCTACACGCCGATGGCTCGTCGCCAGGGTGACGTTGTTGGCGCTGGCATCCTGCCCATCAGCGATCAGTGGTAGGAACCCCGGCGCGGTTTTGGGCGGGCGCAGCGCACGCGCTATACTTGGTGGCTGGAGAAGCGGCAGGGGCGGAGCGCTTTGCCACGTCGGCCTGCCGTGGCGTTGATTTCCAGTGCCTCGCCTCTCCCATCTGGAACCTTCAGCGAGAATCTCACCAGCGGAGTCCTAGAATGGCAATCAGCCTTCGAATCCCTGATGCTCCTGCCCTGGCAGGCTTGAGCTTCCGTCACGCCACTGGACCGCAGGATGCTGAAGCCCTGTATGCCGTGCATGTGGGGCGCAGAGCGCACGACCAGGTGGATCCTCTCTGCGCCTCGGAAAGCTGGCCCAGCCGGGAGCGTCTGCAGTCTGAACTGGCCCGGGCGGCTCAAGGGCAGCTCGATCAGTGGCTGGTGGCGCAGGTGGGGGAGCAGGTGGTGGGCTATGCCTGTATTGACTTCTGGCCGGAGGCCGATGGGACGCGAGTGTATCTCACTCTGGGCTGGGTGCTGCCGGACTGGCGCGGCCTGGGCATCGGCACAAGCATGCTGCGCTGGACCGAACAGCATATCCTGCGTCTGGCGTCCGAACAGCACCCGCAGGAAAAGGCCGAGTTTGCGGCCAACGCCAGCAGCACGGAGTTGGAGGCCACGCAGCTCCTGCTGCACGAGGGGTATTGCAGCATGTACACGGTCCTGGAGTTGGGTCTCGATCCCTCTGCCTTGCCGCCCCTGATAGCTCTGCCGGCCGGTCTGGAGGTGCGCCCCGCCCTTCCTGAGCACCTGCTGGATATCACCCGCAGCGTATGCGAGTCCTACGCACACGAGTATGACGGCGGTAGGTTCGATGGAGGTTGTGACCCGGAAGCCTTTGCCGCCAAGCTGCGCCAACCCAGGCACGATCCCACTCTGTGGCAGGTCGCCTGGGATGGCGACAAGGTCGCCGGACAGGTGCTTGCGGTGATCGAGAATGGCTGTGCCGCTGTGATTGAAGTCAGTGTGCGCTCGGCATGGCGCAGGCGTGGATTGGCGCGCAGTCTGCTGCTGCGCGCGCTACACGACCTGCTGGGGCGAGGGCACTGCGTCATCCGCCTGCGCACCGTGGCAGAGTTCCGCACGCGAGCGCTGGACCTGTACGAGAGCGTTGGCTTTCGCGTGCTGAAAGAGTTCCCGCGCTATCGAAAGCCGTTCCCCAAATCGTCGGCAGAACCATTCTAGAGTGTGAGGAGTTTTGACATGGCACATCCACTGGTCGATCAACTGCGCTTCACCCGCAAGGAGTGCTTGCGCGGGCTGGATGGCGTTTCTGAAGAGGATGCCAGGCGTCACCTCGGGCCGATGAACTGCATCGGCTGGATCGTAGGCCATCTGGCCTGGCACGAGCAGCGCTACTGGCTGGACCGAGCCCAGGGCCAAACAGCATTCTCCTATCTTAACGCGCTGTATGGCTACGGTGCACCAATGAGCACTCCGGCACTGAGCGAGACGCTCGATATCTGGCACAAGGTGACCCAGGCAGTGGACCCGTACCTCGACACGTTGACCACCAAGGCCCTGCAGCGCGACCTATTGCGCGAGGGCAAACCTGCTGGTCAAAGCATCGGTTCGGCGCTGCGGCGCATGACGTACCACTACTGGTTCCACACCGGGGAGCTCTCGGCTATCCGGCAAGTGCTGGGCCACATGGATCTCCCCGAGTATGTGGGTGACATAGAGGTGGAAGCCCCCTACCGGCCGGAGTAGCGCAGCAGAACCGAGCACCGCTGTACCGCACTTCAGGTGCACTAGGGCACGGGATAGGGTGCGCCGCCGCCCAAACGTGTGAACTGGCTTCCGTTTCAAGGTGGAGGAAGGCTACTCCGTTTGAGCGCGTCGCTCTGGCCCCCACCTGGCATGGACCGTCGCATCACCGGGAGGTAGACGCGGATCGGCCCGCTCGGCGGCCGGGTTGCAGTAGCCGTGGGCGTAACAGTTGGCGTCGCATCCGCAGGGTGGGTATTGGTGGCGGTGGGCGTGTGTGTTGTGGTCGACGTCGGCAGGCCGGTGTTTGTGGCTGTGGGTGTCGCTGTCGCGGTCGCATCCGGGGGGTGGGTGTTCGTGGCCGTTGGTGTGATCGTTCCAGCTTCCTCGCTGTATGCGCGTAGGACAATGCCGTCCACGTAGGTGCCTTCGTAGACGACGTAGGAGTCGCTGTAGAAGGCAAAGCCCAACCATACTTGCGAATGGCCGCACAGGTTGCCCAGCCCAGGAAAGTCGCTGAGCAAGAGGGTTTCAGAGCACCAGCCATTGCACGCGGTGTACAGGTCCCCGCTCCAACTCGGGCCGTCCCAGTTCTCGCCGTCCGCGCTGGCCATGACGGCGAATAGGTCACGCTGCTCGGGCTCAGTCTCCGTCCAATGCGCGAACGATAATTCTGCCTCGGTGGCCTGGCTGAGGTCAAAGGGCCCCGCAACCATCCAGGAGACCATGTCCTCAAGGTAGGGTCCCGGCGGCTCGACGCCAAACTCGCCACCGCCGGCGCAGTAGGCGCTGCCACTGCCCTCGTGCGCGCGGTATGTGCTCCGCCCCCAGGTGGGATCCCCCTCGGTCGCCCAGGTGGAACCCGGGAAGTCCCCTTCAAACCCCTCACTAAGCAGCGTGGTCCAGCCTTGGGATGTCAGAGCAAAGCTCGCCGGCGGCGCGCCGCGGTCAATCAGGTCTGATGGGTGGAGTTGCGTAGCCCCTATTGTGGATGTTTTCGAGTGCCCGGCGCCTGCAATGGGCAGGGCCGACGCCGCAAGCAGTACGACCAACGTGCATGCACACAAGGCGCACACGAGCCAGCGATGTTTCATCGTCATCCTCCTGGTAAGTAAGACGCGCGAGCCCTTCATTGCCTTGTGGGGCCTGAGGCTGTGGGGCTCGTTTCGATCCTGCCCGAAGACAATGGTGCGCGCGCCCAGCTGCTGTCTGCGATCCGATCCGAGTCCGGTGGAGTAGGTTGCCGGTTTGAGCCGCTGCGAACGAGTCGCCGAGGCTACTACCTTGACCTGTGCTTCCACATTCACGCTCTGGCACCCTCAGGCCAGCGACTGCAGCTTGTCGATGGGGGCGCCGTGAACTGGACACAGCTGCTGCTGAGCAACGCCAAGGAGCGCCTGTCAGTCAGTGGCCTGGGGAGCGACAGACTCTGTACCCACTTTTTGGAGGCTGCGTTTCCTACAGCGCTGTCTCCACGGCAGCTAGCACAGCCTGTGGGTTCTCCTGGTGCGCATCGTGGCCCGCGTTGGGGATCGTGACCAGGCGCGCTGCAGGTTGCAGCTCCAGCAGAGCAAGCCCATTCTGTATCGAGTTCATGCGATCGCTCTCGCCCCACAGCACGAGCGTTGGGACGCTCAACGCTGCCAGGCGTGCTGCCAACCCGTGCTGTTGCGCCGGAAGCCAGCGCGCCAGACTGCGTATCGTGCCGAAGAAAGCGCGGCGCTGGCCGTCGCTCCACACGCGCTGGTTGACGCGCTGGAACAAGAACGCACGCTCCGGCTCGGGCATACTCTGCAGGTCGGCATAATATGGCTCCAGGCTGCGATAGGCTGCTTGTGGTTTCTTGCGCAGACCGTCGTACCACCTCTCGCCCAGACCAGGCACCAGCAGCATCAGCGTAGCCAGGTCCAGCTTCTGCGAGCGTGCCAGCAGGCAGCCATCGACCAGTACCAGCCCCGCCACTCGTTCGGGACGGGTCAGCGCAACGTGCTGGCTTATAACGGCTCCCAGCGAATGACCTATCCAGACCACGTGGCTTCCGGCAGGCAGCAGAACGTCCAACGCTTCAAGCAGGACGTCGGCGAAGAATGGCACGCTGTATCCTCCGCTGTACTTTCCACTGCGCCCGAACCCTGGCAAGTCCATAGCGAGCACGCGACGCTTCGTTGCCAGGGCGGGGATGAGGTGGCGCCAGGTGTCGGCTTCATCGCCCAGGCCGTGTATCAGCAGGGCAGGTGGCGCGTCCTGTGGGCCCGCGTCAAACAGGAACAGGTTCAATCCGGTTTGCGCCAGGCGCACGCTGCGCGCATAACGCTCCAGCCCTGGGTAAGGCGCCATTGGCTCCAGGAAAGGGTTGGTCATGTGGATGGTCTCGTTTCTGATTGTCTACAATCGTCGGTCACGGCCAGCCACCATCAACCCCGGCTGGCACGTGCGGCAGAAGCAAGTCGCACGGCGCTGGCGGGTCACCTGGCTGATGGCGCTGCCGCAGCGTGGGCATGGCTGACCAGCTTTGCCATGCACGCTCAAGAAATCGCGCACCTCGATCTCGATGGCGCTGCCCACGCGCCGATCGAGGATCTCAATGGCTTCGGATAGCACCTCGTGCATAGCCGTGTAAAGGCGAGCCACTTCAGCGTCGCTCAGGCTGGCGCGCCGCCGGAACGGGTATACCTGGGCGCGCCAGCAGATCTCGTCCGAGTAGGCATTGCCGATGCCGGCCACGAAGGACGAATCGGTCAAGATGCCTTTGATCTCCCCGCGCCGGCCGCGCAGACGCTCGCGGAATGCCTCGAGCGTCAGGTCGGAATCGGTAGCCTCGGGGCCCTGACCGGCGAAATCGGGGACGCGGCCCAGGTCGTCGGTCAGGTAAACTTTGCCCATGCCAGCGGCATCGTGGTAGCGCAGTTCGTTGCCGTCTTCCAGAGCCAATACCAGTACGTCGCGCGCACGGTGGCGCGGTAGGGGCTCACCGTAGCGCAGACGACCCGCAAGCATGGCATGGATCACCAGCGTCAAGCCGTTTTCGAGGCGCAGGAGTAGGAACTTGCCCCGTCGTCTGACCGTGAGGAAACGCTGGCCAACCAGGTGTGTGGACAGATCGTCTGCCAGCAGGTTGCGCACCACCAGCGGTCGCAGCACCTGTACGCTGGCAATCGCCAGGCCCAGCAGGCGCTGCTGCAGGACGCGTTGAATCACTTCCAGATCGGGAAGCTCAGGCATGTCGTCAGCCTCTGCTCGCCAAGGGTTGGCCGCCAGCCAAGTGCGGACTTTCCGCCGGCGAGGTGTGGCAGCTGCTGTCTCTGCCTCAGAGCGGGCTGACTTTCACACCACGGCAAGTCTCGCGGTCAGATGCGGCTAGATCTCACTCTGGCAGGTGGCTCTTTGAAGCCTGCTGTCGGACTGTATTATAGACCGGGCGTGGGTGTGCGACAAGGGTGACTCACGCTAGAGCGGGGGCCGGCTTTCGGGGAGAACCTCGCGCCGTGGCCGGCGCATGCAGGCCGAGCGTACTCGCCAGTATGGGGATTGGTGTAAGAGCCAGGCTCGCACCAGTGGGCGGAAACAGCGGATCAGGTAGCGCCGGTACGCGAGCATGGCAACCATCTCGCGCGCATAGTCATCCACGCTACGCGTCTGGTAATGCAGCAACGCTTGGCTTTCGCTGCTGTCCAACCAGTCGGTGCAGTACGGCGCCTGGGCAAAGGCTTCTTTGGGAAGCATACCAACGCCCATGGCCTCCAGCAACCGGGCTACGAGTTCCTCGTAGGTGAGTTGGCAACGCGTTCCTCCGCCGATCAGCAGCGTCTTGCCCCACACGCCTTCGCAGGCCACTGCTCTGGCCAGCGCTGCACCCACGTCACGCGTGTGCCCGAACTCGATGCGGTTGTCCAGCGGCACATCAAACAGGCCTGGGTCCAAGCGGATGGCCAAAGGCAGGGTGGCGGGCAAGCGTAGCACGGTCCAAGGCAGCCCCGACTCACGCACCATCTGCTCGCACTCGACCTTGTGCCGTGTGTAGTGGTCAGATGGAGCAACCAGCTCTGCCGCTGTGCGCGGCGGCGGCAGGTGTTGCGTCGGCCCGAATACGGCCTGCGATGACGCAAACACGATGCGCGGGCGATGGGCGAGAGTCTGGAGGGCATCCAGGAGGTTGCGCGTGCCGCCGACGTTGATCTCTCGCGCCCACTCGGGACGCGCCTCCGTGCTCGCCCCGTTGGAAGACAGCCTGGGCAGGATGAAGGCCAGATGGATCACGCGCTCCTGGTCCTGCACTGCTGCCAGAACGTCTTCACGGCGCCGCAGGTCGCCCCACACAACCTCCGCTTGGGCTGCTCGCCGGCGCGCCGCCCGTTCATTCGATCGCGTGCGTACGTCAAAACAGCGCACCTGGTGTCCTAGAAGCAGCAACTCGTCCAGTGTGCTCTGGCCCAGGTTTCCGAACGCCCCCGTCAACAGGACTCTCAACTAACCTCTCCTCCTCAAGCCATCTACCAACACGCGCACGCTCTCCTGAACCACATGGCCCCAGTCGCTCCCCTGCGGATCCAGCAAGCTTTGCAGGATCAGCCCCACTCCTAATGACACAATCGCCTGCCCCGCGACACGCGAGTCCACGCCTTCCAACGTGCCCTCGTCGATGCCTGATCCGATCAGCACCGCTAGGGACTGCTGATAACGCCGGAATGGGGCAGTAGCAGCTTCCCAGACCGTGGGGTCGTGTGCAGCCTGCACCCAGAACTCGAGCAGGATGCGCAGTTGCCCGCTCCTTTGGTTCAGTATGTGCCCGCCCAGTTGTCCCATGCGCAGCAAACGCTCCGGGACCGTAGCCGCATCGGCTCCGACCTCCTCCAGACTCACGTCTAGCTTGGAAAGCCAGCTCTCGAGGATTTCGACGAAAAGCGCCTGTTTGCTGGGGAAATGGTGGTAGAATCCGCCCTTGGTGACACCTGCTGCTCTGCAGATGTCATCCACGCTGGTTGCATCGTAGCCCTGGCGAGCGATGCTACCCTCGGCGGCAGCGATGATCCGGGCGCGGGTCTGCTCTGCGCGCATCTGTGTCTTCATGGCATCCTCCATGAGTACCGACCGGTCGGTATGTTTATATCACAGGTCGCACCCTTTGTCAACTCCGGTGGGGTGCGCCAGTGGAGCCGCAGTTTGACTTGAAGCGTGAACTGCGTTAGCCTTAGCCCTGCGGAGTGATGCGATGCCGTCGACCTGCCGTGGTCCAGACGCCCCAAGGTGACATGCGGTCAATTGAAAACCAGGAGGTGTTGCGTGGAAGACTTGAAGCACTACCCGATTTCTGTGGCCGAAGTCGTGAGGGCGCGCTCGATCGTACGTGATTGGCTCAAGCCGACCCAGCTTACGTACTATGAGGGATTATCCAGGTGCATTGGTGCCGAGGTCTATGTCAAACACGAGAACCACAACCCCACTGGCACTTTCAAGATTCGCGGCGGGCTGAACCTGATGTGGCACTTGCGGCGCGGGGGAGTTCAAGGGGTAGTGACCTACTCCACCGGAAACCATGGGCTGTCCGTTGCCACCGCGGCCAAGTGGTTTGGACTGCACGCGGTCATCGTGGTACCGGTGAACGCCAACCCGGTGAAAAAGCGCGCCATCCGCGAATGCGGGGCCGAGCTGGTCGAGGCCGGTGCCACGTTTGACGAATGCGCCCAGAGCGTGGAGAGGTTGGTCCGGGAACGCGGGCTGTACTATGCCCATCCTGCCAACGAGCCCCTCCTGATCGACGGCGTGGGCACCGGATTCCTGGAGGTTATTGAGGATCTGCCGGATCTCGATGTGATGATCGTGCCCCTGGGCGCGGGCAGCGAGGCGGCGGCTGCTATCACCACCCTGCGCGCCTTCCGCCCGAAGGTGCAGATCATTGCCGTCCAGGCCCAGAACTCCCGGGCAGCGCACGAATCCTGGAAGACGAAAACGATACGTCAAGCCTCCAACACCAGCTTTGCAGGCGGCGTTGCGACAGGCATGGCTTACGAGTTGCCCTTCTCAATCTACAGCCAGGGTCTGGATGATTTCGTGCTGCTGAGCGAAGATGAGCTCTACGACGCCATGGGCGCAGCCTGCCACTATACCCACAACCTCGCCGAGGGCGCCGGCGCGGCCTCCATCGGTGCGGCCTACAAGATCAGACAGCAACTGCAGGGCCGCAAAGTGGCCCTGCAGTTGAGCGGCTGCAACGCATCTCCCGCGGAGCTGTTGGAAGCCAACCGGCGGGATGCGTTTCAGCATGGGTATGAATGACGCAAGTCCTCGGCGGCCAAGAACGCAACTACCCCGCCGTTGGGCTGCGCGCCTCTACGCCTGATAGCAGCTCGATGACCTTGATCACCGCCGAGTGATCGAGTTCACCCCAGCCGTTCGCCTGCATGGCGGTGAACAGCTCGTGAGCCAGGGCAGTGGCTGGCAGGCTACAGCCAAAGGCCCGCGCGGCTTCCTGGATGATGTTGAGGTCCTTGCAGTGGAAGCGGCTGCGGAAACCGGGCGCAAAGTCACCCTTGATGATCCTGGGGCCACGCACGTCCATGACGCGCGACTGCGCCAGTCCGCCGCTCAGGACTTTGACCACAATCGCGGGGTCAATCCCGGCCTTGGCGCCCAAGACCAGCGCCTCGGCCATGCCAATGTAGTTCAGCGCCACCTGGATCTGATTGCAGGCCTTGACCGTCTGGCCAGCACCCGAGGGTCCGCACAGGATTGGCTTGCCGAGCACTTCGAAGATCGGCCTGGCCGCCTCAAACGATTCCTCATCCCCTCCCACCATGATGGAGAGCGTGGCGTTGCGCGCCCCGACGTCGCCGCCAGAAACGGGCGCGTCCAGCATGGGGCACCCGGCTTTGGCTGCGGCTGCTGCTACCTTCTTGGCCGTGACAGGTGAGATCGTTGACATGTCGATTAGCAGAGTGCCGGCCTTGACGCCAGCCAGCACGCCTGCATCGCCCAGGTAGACGCGCTCGACGTCGGGCGAGTCGGGCACCATGGAGATGATTACCTCACTGCACTGCGCCACGTCTTGGCACGATGCCTGCGCTTGCGCCCCGCGCGCCACCAATGTTTCCATGTTGCGCGTAAGCAGGTCGTAGACCGCTAGGTTGTAGCCGGCATCGTGCAGATGCCCTGCCATCGGAGTGCCCATGATTCCCAGGCCAATGAACCCTATGCGCTGTTTTGTGGACATGTTCTTGCCTCCTAGCAGTGTTCTTGCAGATCGCACACCTGGCTACCGGACGTGTGGCTAGCCTATCTGCTGCGCCACGGCCGGCCAGGATGGGACCAGCGTGGCATCTAGCCGTCGCGCGGCCCAGCAAGGGGCCATGCCGATTGTACACCGCCTGGCAGTGTCCGTCAATCCGTCGAGCTGACTCATAATGGTGGTTACCGAGAGAGGTGCAGTTGCCCAGGGAGAAGAGCTGCCGAGAGGACAGGCTGCCCGGACGAGGCGCGCGGGTCAGAAGTTTGCTGCTGAGGCTCTCCGAGGCACATGAGCGGGCGACGCCATGTGCATACGTACCTACTCGTACGTGGGCGTTCCGCTGGTCGCTGCCTGCAGAATACGAAGCCCCAAAGGCTTGCCGAGGTCGCCTCTGGGCAACGGAATGGAAATGGCGCGAGGCCGTGCTGCGACCGCTGCCACATGCTCCTCCCATAGCACCGACGATAGTGCGGCCACCGCGCGCCTTTGCTCGCGGTGGTAGTGCGTCTGGCTGAGCCCAAGTTGGCTCATCACTTCGCGGAAGGAGAGCGCCTCAACGTACCTGAGTTGGAGAATGCGATATGTGCGCCACAATCTCTCTATGCGAGAGACTTTGTCGCCAGGCCGGAGTTGCTCAATCGCTGTGAGGATCTGCTGGTGAAGCAGTCTGGCCCCTTTGAGGTCGTGCCCGATGGTAGGGGGAACCAAGAGCAAAGTCAACGGGTGCCCCTGCAGGTAGACGGGGTCGTAGAGGTTATCGAGCGCGTCCTTCACCTGGCTGACGAATTGTTCCGGGGGGGCTGCGTCGGGCCCCTCCGGCCAATGGTTGACAGGTACGTTTCTCTCATAGCTCATGCCCACACCTCCACGCTGAGCAGGCCTTGACTGATGGGTTGAGTATACCTAGTCAAGCGACGTTATACTACCACAACTCGATCGATTTGTCAAAACCGCCAGATTGCCGTATGCTTAGCATGTAGAATGGCACTACAGGCCTGCTGCTCGATGGGCATTGACGATCGAAGATGGTCTCGACACGTCGGACCTCCAAAAACGCCTGGTGCCAAGGGGAACGAGTGAACCAGACCGATCCAGAAGTGATGGCTTTCCAGAGGCTGGAGCGGCCTCGCCTATCTCTGCTGGTTGCCGACCGGCTCGAGCAGGCGATTGTCTCGGGGACCTTCACCGGCGGCGCTCGCTTGCCATCCGAACAAGCCCTGGCCGACAAGTTCCAGGTCAGCCGCAATGTGGTCAGGGAGGCCTTCAAGGTTCTCGAAGAGCGCGGCCTGATCGAGATCCTCAGTGGCAGCGGCACCTTTGTTCGCCATCCCGGCCCTGAGGTGACCTCAGATGCCCTGCAGCGCTACATGCGCCTGACCACCGGCGGAGCTTCGATTCGAGCCCTTTTTGAGGCCCGCCGTATTCTGGAGTGCGCGAACGCGCGCCTGGCGGCCGAAAGGGCGGACGCCGAAGATATCGAGCGCCTAGCAGCATGCGTGGCACGCATGCAGGACCCGCAGGGCTCCGACGAGACATGGACTCGAGCGGACGTGGAGTTCCATTTGGCCCTTGCCCAGGCCACTCATAACCCCTTCCTGCAGGTGCTCTTGGAGCCACTGGTGGGGCAGATTCGCGGGGTGATCACGGGCTCGCGCACATATGCGGACACCACTCTCTCGGGCCATGCCCGATTGCTGGACTACATCAAACGCCAGGACGCACGGCGAGCGCAGGAGTGCATGCTGCAGCACCTGCGCCTGGCAGAAAAGGCAAGACTGCATCCTTCAACCCCGCGACACGTTTGACCAGCCCACTGCAGCGACACGCGCATAGGGCATGCCATCACGTTTGGAGGAAAAGATGATCAACGCAGAACGGCTCAGGTTTTTGGAGTGCACGGCCAACGAAGCTCGTCAATTGGTGCTCAAGACCATCAACAAGTCCGGGGCCGGCCACGTGGGAGGCCCCCTGTCGGCGATTGATGTGTTGGTTGCCCTGTATTTTGAGGTACTGCGCATCGACCCACAGAACCCTAACTGGGAGGATCGTGACCGTTTCATCCTCTCCAAGGGACACGCCAGCGTTGCCCTCTACGCGGTGATGGCGCTGCGCGGCTACCTGTCTGTAGAAGAGTTGGCCACTTTTGACGAAGTCAATTCGCGCCTGCAGGGGCACCCGTGTATGAAATGTCTTCCGGGCGTGGATATGTCCAGCGGCTCCCTTGGGCAGGGACTTTCACCCGGGATTGGCATGGGACTCGGGGCACGCATACGGGGCAAAGACTTCCACACCTGGGTCATGCTGGGCGATGGCGAGCTGCAGGAGGGGCAGGTGTGGGAGGCGGCCTTTGTGGCTTCGCGCTATCGCGTGGACAACGTGACTGCCATCGTGGACAACAACAAGCTGCAACTGTGGGGCTGGACAAAACAGCCCGCCTGCGAGCCACGCAGACCCATCGTGGCCATGCCCAACATCGGCGCCAAGTTCGCGGCCTTTGACTGGGCAGTGCTGGAGATTGACGGCCATGACATCATGGCGATTCTGGACGCCTGCGCTGAGGCCAAGACCATCCGTGGCCGCCCTACGGTGATCATCTCCAATACCGTCAAGGGCAAGGGGGTCTCCTTCATGGAGAACCAGTGCATCTGGCACGCCAAGCCACCGAACGCGGAGGAGTTGAGCAAAGCCCTGTCCGAGTTGCAGGCAGCACGGCCCGAGGGTGCGCGGTAAGCAGAGAAAGCGGGTGATAGCGACACGGGCGCGTTGATGCGCCACGGCACGGCCCACGCGTCTACACCCACCCGATTCCAGGATTCCAAGCGATAAGGAGACGACATGACTACCCTACAACTCGCTCAGCGCGAGGTCTGGATGGACACTATGCTTGAGCTGGGCGCCATCTATCCAGATATGGTCCTTTTGGACGGCGACTTGGCAACAGCCAGCTTCTGTCAAAAGTTCGAGAACGCATACCCACAGCGCTTCTTCCAGATGGGCATCGCGGAGCAGAACATGGCCGGAGTGGCGGCGGGATTGGCGACGCTGGGATTCGTTCCCTGGATCAACAGCTTTGCCGTCTTTGAAGCCAAGCGCATGCTGGACCAGATTCGGGTGGTGATTGCCCAACCCAACCTGAACGTCAAGATGGCGGCGCACTATAGCGGCATCCTGGCTGGCAAGACCGGCAAGACGCATGTCGCGGTGCAAGACATTACGGTCATGCGCGCCATGCCGCACATGACCGTGATCGTCCCGTGCGACGGCATCGAGCTCAAGAAGGCTATGCACGCCGTCATGGAATTCGAGGGCCCAACCTACCTGCGCATGACGCGCTCGCCCGAGCCGGTGATCTTCGGCGAGGACTATCACTTTGAGATCGGCCAAGCGGTGGTCGTGCGTGAGGGGCGTGACCTTACCATCATTGCCACTGGCGTGCAGACGTTGCGCGCGGTGGAGGCCGCACGGCAGCTGGCCGGCGAAGGGGTCGAAGCGCACGTTCTGCATGTCCCCACACTCAAACCCCTGGATGCCACTGCCATCATAGCTGCGGCCGACAAGACCGGTCTGGTGCTCACTACCGAAGAGCACTCGGTGATCGGCGGGCTGGGAGCAGCCGTGGCCGAGGTGCTGGGTCAAGAAAGACCGACGTTGATGCGCATCCATGGTTTGCAGGACACCTACGCCGAGTCCGGACCTGACAAAGCGATGTTGGAGAAGTACTGTCTCACGCCAAAGCATATCGCAATCGAGGCACAGCAGTTGCTGGCGCGGGCCCGCAAGCGTCAGAGTCCGCGACAGTGAGGGAAGTGAGATGGCCACGCGTCGCAGTAGCCAGATTGTAGAAGGACCGCACAGGACGGCGCACCGCGCTCTGCTCCTATCCTTGGGCCTGGAACGCGAAGAGTTTGAGAAGCCGTTCATTGCCGTGGCCAACAGTTGGAACGAGATCTTGCCTGGGGGCGCACACCTGCGCTCCGTGTCCGAGGCCGTCAAGCGCGGCATCTGGCAAGCTGGAGGCGTGCCGTTCGAGTTCAACACCATCGGTGTGTGCGACGGCATGGCCCAGGGACACGTTGGCATGAGCTACTCCCTGGTCAGTCGTGAACTGATCGCGGCAAGCATCGAAGTCATGCTCGAGGCGCACCGTTTCGATGGTGCGGTGCTGGTGACGAGCTGCGACAAGATCACTCCGGGCATGCTGATGGCCGCGGCGCGCGTCAACATCCCGGCGGTCATGGTCTGTGCGGGCGAGATGCAGGCGGGTGAGTATGAGGGCAAACAGTTCGCTTTGCCTGGCATGCGCGAGTACGCTGGCAAACACGCGCGAGGCGATATCACCCTCGACGAGATGTACCATATCGAGACATGCGCCTGCCCTACCCTGGGCGTCTGTCCCATGATGGGCACAGCCAGCACCATGGCCTGCTTGGCGGAGGCGTTGGGACTGACCCTGCCGCGCTCTGCAACCACTCTGGCGTTTGCCGCGGACAAGTTGCGCGAAGCGAGAAGCGCAGGCCGCCTGATCGTGGAACTCGTCACCAAGAACCTGCGGCCTCGCAATATTCTGTCGGATGCTGCTTTCTACAACGCTCTGCGGGTGGACATGGCCATCGGTGGTTCCACCAACGCCGCCTTGCACCTGCCAGCGATCGCCGCGGAAGCGGGAATTGCCTTGAGCCTTCAGGACATCGACCAGGCCAGTCGCGCGACGCCTTACCTGGCAAAGATCATGCCATCAGGGACGGCGTCGGTCAACGACCTGCACCGCGCCGGTGGCGTTCCGGCCGTGATGCGCTCGCTGGAGCCGTTGTTGCATACCGAGGCTCTCACCGTGTCCGGCAAGACAGTCAAGGCGCAGCTTGCCGAGGCAGATTGGGCGGATTGTGAGACAATTCGTCCCCTGGACAATCCCATCGCCTCTGACGGCGGGCTGGCCGTGCTGTATGGAAACCTGGCCCCTCTTGGCTGTGTGGTCAAGAAGTCAGCCGTGACCAAGCAAATGCTCGTGCACCGCGGTCCGGCGCGCGTTTTCAACAGCATGGAGGAAGCCATCGAGAGCGTCACGGCGAATCAGGTGGAGCCAGGCAGTGTGATAGTCATCCGCTATGAGGGGCCGGTGGGTGGTCCTGGCATGCGCGAGATGCAGATGATCACCTCTATCATGGTTGGCATGGGGCTTGGGGAGAGCACTGCGCTGGTGACTGATGGGCGCTTCTCCGGTTCGACGCGTGGTCCGTGCATCGGACACGTGTCCCCGGAGGCTGCGACGGGCGGCCCGCTGGCGATTGTGCAGGACGGCGACATGATCGCGTTGGACATTCCACAACACTGCCTTACCCTTGAGCTGTCGGATGCGGAAATCAAGCGACGCTTTGTGGGCTGGCAGCCACTGCAGCGACCCGCCAGGGGCATCCTGGACTTGTATCGCCATGTAGTTGGCTCGGCTGCCGAGGGAGCCGTGTGGCGGGTTCCCAAATGAAACCAGGCTACTTCTGTCTATTGCTACCCACGGATGTACACATGCCGGGAAAGCAATGGGGCGAAGCCTGCGAGATGCACAAGGTGATTGTCAAGATCCACATCTAGTTCAGATCAGGCCAGCAACTACGTGGCGTCTGCGTTGGAGGGGGTGCATGGCTTCGCAAGTGATTCTGCCAAAACTGACGTACGAGATGGAAGAGGGACGCATACTGGAATGGCTCTGCACCGAAGGCCAGCCCGTGGCCAAAGGCCAGAACCTGTTTGTGGTCGAGACGGACAAGGCCGCCATGGAAGTGCCGGCGGAGGTGGAAGGCACCCTGCTCAAGATCCTGGCACCTGCGGGCACCACCGTGGCGGTAAGCAAGCCGGTGGCCTGGATCGGAGCAGCCGGCGAGGCCGTCGTGGAAATTCAAGGCGCTGAGGCGCCCGCTACCCCTGTTCGGCCAGCAGCGGCCGAGGTCTCGGCAGAGCCCCCGGCGGCGCCAGCGAAGCCGAGCGATGACGGCGTGCTGGCCTCGCCGTTGGCGAAGCGTCTGGCTCGTGAGTTAGGTGTCGACCTGAGAGCGTTGCAGCGCACCATGGGTGCTGAGAAACGCATCCGTGAGTCTGACGTCCAGGCTTTTGCCGCTGCGCAGATAAGGGTTGCCGCTCCCAGTCCTGCTCCTGCATCGCACATCACACCCGAGCCCACTGCTCGCGTGCAACAGGCAAGCCCGGCGGCCGAGTTCGAGTTGCTCCAACTCAGCCCTGTGCAGCGCAGCATGGCTGCGCACCTGGCGCAGGCCGTGACGATTCCCACCTTTGCCGCCTCCTGTGAGGTGGATTTGAGCAATCTTGAGCGTTTCCGAGAGAACCTTCTGCCTCAATGGGAGAAGGTCTACGGGTTCCGCCTCACCTACACCCACATCTTGGCGGCGCTGGTGGCCCGTGCGCTCGAAGCTTGTCCCATGCTCAACACGAGCTGGAGCGCGGAGGGCATTCGCCGCCATCGCGACGTCAATCTGTGCGTGGCCATGGCCAGCGAGCGGGGACTGGTCGTCCCCGTAGTGAAACGGGCGAATCAGCTTTCCCTGCTGCAAGTCGCAACCGAAGTGGCCAGGTTGCGCAAGGGGGCAGAGAGCAAGCGCCTGGCTGCGCAGGATTTGCAGGATGGTACGTTCACTTTGACCAACGTGGGCATGCTGGGGATCACCTTGTCAATCCCTGTGATCAACCCGCCGCAGAGTGGCATCCTGGCCGTCGGCGCCAGACGGCAGCAGTTGGCATTGCAGGATGGCCTGATCAAGCCCGTTCCCGTTGCCACGATCACTCTGGTAGCGGACCATCGTGTGGTGGACGGGGCCATGTCTGCCGAGTTTCTGCGGAGGGTGAAGGAATGGATGGAGAATCCCTGGCCGCTGTTGTTGGAGAAGCCAGCGGGAGGCGCCTGAGTCTCCCTCACATAGGCTGTAATCGGAATGGGTGAGGAGCGAGCATGGATACGCGATTGATGTTGCAGATGCACCGCGACATGGTGTTCGGTCGCCTGTTCGAAGAGCGGGTGCAGCAGCTCTTTGACAAGGGCTTAATCCCTGGATCCGTTCACCTGGGCATTGGAGAAGAGGCCACCCAGGTCGGGGCAGTGCGCGCCCTGGCACCACAGGACTATGTCTGCCCCAACCATCGCGAGCACGTGGGCGACTTGGTCAAGGGCACTGACCCCAAGCGCCTGATGGCGGAGATACTGGCCAAGTCGACAGGTACAGCGGGAGGAGCTTCTGGCTCGTGCCATCTATCCGATGTCTCCTGCCGCAACCTTGGCGTGCAGGGGATCATTGGTGCAGTGTTCCCGGTCGCCGCGGGCGCGGCGTTGGCCCAGAAACGTCTCAAGACAGGCTGCATGGTGCTGGCCCTTTTTGGCGACGGCTGCTCCAATGAGGGCACGTTTCACGAGTCCCTCAACCTCTCTTCCGTCTGGAGACTTCCGGTGGTTTGGCTGTGCGTGAACAATCAATACGGGATGGGCACGGCCCATGTGAAAGTGTCCGCAGTGGAGGACATCGCCGACCGTGCCTGTGCCTACAACATGCCGGGCCTGGTGGTGGATGGAAACGATGTGTTGGCCGTGTACGAAGCCGTAAGTCAGGCGCGGCAACGCGCCCTGGCGGGCGACGGCCCTTCTCTCCTGGAATGCAAAACCTACCGCTGGGGCGGCCACTCTACTATGGACAAGCGTCTGTACAGGCCCAAGGAAGAAGTGGAGGCGTGGCTAAAGCGCGATCCCATCCCGCGCCTGGAAGCGCTGCTGCGCGAAAAGGGCATCCTCGACGATGCCTCGGTGGAACGCGTACACGCAGACAGCCTCAAGGCGGTCGACGAGGCCGAGGAGTTCGCCATGAACAGCCCAGAACCTAGGCCCGAGTCCGCTATGGACCTGGTATTCTGCCCGAGCGAGGTGTAGTCCATGACGATGCGAGAGATCACGTACCGTGA
>Ga0209609_10000292_pt1 | contig 30153 bp, 30 predicted proteins | sample LakKivw325mmetaG_FD_184136 | JGI IMG/M metagenome (GOLD analysis project Ga0209609, IMG submission 184136) | Anoxic lake water microbial communities from Lake Kivu, Rwanda to study Microbial Dark Matter (Phase II) - Lake Kivu water 325m metaG... | ecosystem: Environmental > Aquatic > Freshwater... | reverse complement strand
CTTTAGCCGGGCCGGGTTTACCGGGGCGCAGGCTTTCCCCTGTCATTGGGCTGGTGACCAGACCTCCACTTGGGAGAATTTACGTGCCTGCCTGCTTGCCGGGATAAATGCCGGGCTGTCGGGTATCCCTTTCTGGGGATGGGATATCGCCGGTTTCAGTGGTGAGATTCCGACAGCGGAATTATATCTGCGCGCGGCCGGGATGGCGGCATTTTGTCCCATCATGCAATACCATTCGGAATTCAACAACCATCGCAAGCCATCGCGTGACCGCACGCCTTGGAACATAGCCGAACAAACCGGGTACCCAGAAGTCCTTGAGATCTACCGTCACTATGTCAAGACACACATGCATCTCATGCCCTACATCACAGCCGAGGCTCGCTACTGCGCTGAAACCGGTGAACCGCTCATGCGACCGTTGTTCTTGGATTGGCACACAGATCCACAGGCCTGGAAAACTGCAGATCAATATTGCTTTGGCCGAGCTTTAATGGTCGCTCCTGTGCTCGAACCTGAGGCAAGGGAACGTCGCCTGTACTTGCCAGAAGGACAGTGGCAAGATTTTTGGACAGGGATAGAATTACCTGGTCAACAGTGGATCGTTGTTTCGGCTCCACTCGAACGCATTCCTGTCTTCCGAAGAATGGATCAAGCATGGCCGCTACCCCTCCCTTGAGATTTCCTTCCTTCAAACTAATAAAGCGCAGCTTAGAGATAATCCTGGAAAACCAATCTCCTTCTGGAGCCTTTATTGCCAGCCCCGACTTTCCCAATTACCATTATTGCTGGTTCCGGGATGGATCATTTATTGCTTACGCCATGGACTTAATCGGTGAGCATGCCAGTGCAGCGCGGTTTCATGAGTGGGCAGCTAGGGTGATCAATCGCCGCGCCGGCGTTGTGCAACGGGCAATTAGCCGCACACAGGCAGATGAACCTTTGAGCGATTCTGATTACTTACACACCCGCTACACCACAGACGGGGAGGAAGCGGCATCAAGCGAATGGCCCGATTTTCAAACGGACGGCTTCGGAACATGGCTGTGGTCATTGGGCGAGCACCTTGTTTCGACCGGTCGGTCCCTGCCAGCGACGTGGGAACAAGCGACCGAGCTGGTAGCCAACTACCTGACTGCCGTATGGCGATACCCTTGTTATGATTGTTGGGAGGAAAACCCAGATAGAATTCATCTCTATACGCTGGCTGCGATCCATAGCGGGTTAAAAGCTCACGCTCGGTTCATGGGTCGCGATCACCAGGAAATCTTGAAGGCTATAGCTGCCCTCGCTTTACAGGAAAGTCGGGGGAAAAGTTATTTTGCCAAGTTTATCGGTTCTGACATGGTAGACGCCAGCCTATTGGGCCTGGCAACCCCATACCGATTGGTTGAACCGGATGACCCATTGATATTAAAAACAGTATCGCACATCGAGCACTCTCTGATTCAGGGAGGCGGAGTTCATCGCTATCCTACAGACTCATACTATGGTGGTGGTGAATGGGTGCTGTTAGCAGGCTGGCTGGGCTGGTATTTCGCCGAAGTTGGGAAATATGAGCAGGCCAAGGTGATGCTTGAATGGATGGAGAGGCAGGCAGACGTGAATGGCTTCCTGCCAGAGCAAGTCCCAGCGAATCTCAATAGCCCGAACAGTTATGAACCTTGGGTCAACCGCTGGGGGCCAATTGCCAAACCCCTGCTTTGGTCACACGCCAAGTACATCATACTTAGCTATTACTTGTCGTTATAAAAACAATCCAAGCGCATTGGGTGGGGGAGGAGGAGGTTTTATGAGCCTCCAGAATGTTTAGCGAAACTCTGCCTCGCTTCCTCTTTGGCACTTCCGCTCTCCGATCTTTCTTACGTTGGGGGAAGGATAAGTTGGTTGTCTTGTTGCACAAGCGGGGCTTTGTCGCCTCTGCCTCGACCGTTGGGCGCATCTTGGGCAGCCTGAAACAGCGCAATTTGCTAATCGAGCCCCTGACCCGCTATGACGGCCGAGAAAACGAGTCACCCAGCGACCATATGCCAGGTGAGAACCCCACGAGTACACCGCAGAAGGTCAGGTGAACTGGTCCAGATTGATGCCTTTTAGTGCCGCTTTACTGGAGTGGGAGAACACCTACAATTTCATCCGACCCCATCGATCTCTGGACGGCTTGACCCCAGCAGAGTATATTCAGAACCACTACCCTGACCTCAATCCCTTTCTGTCTCATGTGTACTGAACAGGTACACCCACTTGATTCAAAGGTAGTTTTGCTCTATACTCAATATGCGCTGTTCATCGCGGTCAGAAGGCTGCAAATCCACCCCAGGATTTAACATTAGGCCCCTGCCAAAAGGAGAGACTGCAATGAAATCTCGCTTTCGAAGGCTCCTCGCGCTCATCTCCGTGTTCTTACTCGCCACCCCCGCACTCGCACAAGGCGTCTGTCCCCCAGGTTTCTATTGGAGCAGGGAAACGGTCGCCTGCGAACAGGAACAATGCCCACCGGGTGCTGGGCGCACTTATACCCTTGAATGTCAGTGTCCAGAGGGATTGGTCGGACAATATGAAACCCGAACCGATCCCGCTACCGGCAATTCCTATTCGATCATGACCGCCTGCGTCCAGCCGGGCGGCGGTGGGATTTTGGGATGGTGGAATCGGCAAAGCACCACGGTCAGGGTGGCCGTCGTCGCGGGGGCTGCTGTGGTTCTAGTTGGCGGTGCGATCGCGGCGGGGCTGATCACTTGGGCCGGCGTTACAGCTCTGGCCGGCGCGGCGGCCGCGACCCTTAGCTCGGTCACGCCCTTCGCAGCGGAGTTCGTCACTGCCTGGGCCACCAGAAAGGCAATGAAAATGTTCGCCCAACGTCTGGCGCTCCAGACTGGGAAATACCTGGCGAAAAAGCTAGGCCGCCGGGCAACAGCCGCCGAACTAAAAGAGTTGATGCTCCAGTTGCTCAACCAAGAACTGGCAAAGCGCGGCCTGGCCGCATGGACCATGCCACAACTTGAAACATTATTGTGGGGAATCAACTTGATATGGTAAACACTTCATAAAACGTCAAGGTAGAATTCAATGGGCTATGTGATCGCTTTATCCAACGAAAAGGGAGGCGTTGCCAAAACAACTACCTCGCTTGCCTTGGGAAGTGCCCTGGCCGGTATGAATTACCGTATTCTACTTATTGACCTCGACTCACAGGCCGATCTAACCCTCGGCGTAGGCCTCTACCCTAACAAGGTCCCGTATGCCTCGGTAGATATCCTCAGTCCGGGAATAGCAAAAACGTTCAAGGTAGTCAGCCTGTGTCTGCCAACTGAATTGACGAATCTGGATATCATCCCCTCAAACGGCGATATGTTCTTTCTGGAGCAAAAGTTGCCCTCCTTGAGCAATTCACCGTTGACTCTGAGGCAGTCTCTCCGACCGCTACCTCCTTTACCCTATGACTTTATTATCATTGACTGTCCTCCAGCGCTCGGCCCCCTGACGGTCAACGCACTGGCAGCCGCCGACCTTTTGATCATCCCAACGCAGGCTGAATATTTCTCGGCCTATTCTTTGGGGAAAATGATGGTCTTGATCCGCAACATTCGGAAAGAAACCAACCCGAATTTGGCGTACCGCATTCTCATCACGCTCTTGGACCTGCGAAATAGAGTCCATCTCAATGTGTTGAACCACCTCCAAAAGGTTTTTGGAGAAACTTTATTCAAAACGAAGATCGAGGTTGACACGAAAATACGCGAATCCCAAACCGAAGGGATACCGATCATCAAGTACATGCCCTCTACACGAGGTTCACTCCAATATATAAATCTAGCTCAAGAGTTATTAGCTTATGTCGAAGAAGCTCGACTGTAAACGGCTCGAAAGGCTCTTTGAAGATATTCAGATCCCCAGGAGCGACCTCCTTGGCAGGGAATCAACAGCCAGGCCGAACGAGCAAATGGATATTTCAAGTATCACTGCGGATACGGCACACTTAACACCTCCGAATACGCAGCAAGAAAATCTCCGAGAAAAAATAGAACTATCTTGTCCTCACATCGGCCTCCCGAACGATCCGCAAACTTCTTTGGCTTACCCGTCTGAGTGGAATCTCTGCCACCGCGCTTCACCTCCGATCCCGCCCAACTTCGAGCATCAAAGGGTTTATTGTCTCACGGGTTCATATACGCCTTGTCCATTCTTGCGCAAGAAGCCGGACACACCTTTGCCAGATTACATACGCTTGTAAAAGAGATAACAAGGAAACCTTTTCCCAAAACAAAGGCTCCCAGTGTCTTCGAAGACACCGGGAGCTTTTCTCCTATTCTGGGGTGGCTGAAGGGGCTTGAACCCTCAACATCTTGATCCACAGTCAAGTGCTCCGCCAATTGAGCTACAGCCACCACGTGCTTGACCAGGATAGTCAAGCAGACGAATTTTATCACGAAGACAGGTGCTTCGCAAGCGCCTGACGAATCGCCTCGGCTGCCTTCTCGCGAGCCACGGTTACCTGCTCGCCACTACCCAGATCCTTGAGCGTAACCTTGCCCGTCGCGACCTCGTCCGGGCCGAGCACCGTAACAAGACGCATCCCTATACGATCCGCGTACTTGAACTGTTTCGGCAGTTTGGCCGCTTCAGGATAGCAAACCACATTCATTCCGGTGGCGCGCAGTTCAGCGGCAAGCTTCAGGGATTCACCGGAAAGCTCCTGGCTAAAGACTGTGACCAATACCGCGGCCGGGTTGACCATCAGCCCTTTCGGCAGCAGTCCGTATTTTTCCAACAAGAGTGTGAAGACCACATCTCCCATCGCATAACCGACCGCAGGCAGCCGGTCGCCGCCCACATCGGCCAGCAGCCTGTCGTAACGCCCGCCGCCCAGGATGGAACGTTTGATGTCTCCGCCCACCTCCCAGGCCTCAAAGACGGTGCCGGTGTAATAGGTAAACCCGCGCACGATACCGGCCTCGAAGCGGACGTAATCGCTCAGGCCGAGGTTGCCGATCGCCTCGAAGAAGCGGGGCAATTCAGCCGAGGTTTTCCACAAATCCTTAGCCGCCAGCATCGCTTCGACCTTCGACAACTGCTTACCGGAGAGACCGAGCTCAAGTGCGTTGGCGCGCCAGGCTTCAGCAGACATCTTGTCGCGCCGGTCAATCCAGGCTGAGACAGCCGCACGGCTCTCCAGCGGCACCTCGATGGCGTTCAGTTGGGCATCCAGCAAGCGGCGGTCACTGACCATGATCAGCACCTCTTTGGGGGTCAGGCCAACTGTCTTGAAGAGCGTCGCCAGGACTGCCACATTTTCGGCGTCTGCCTCAGGAGAATCCGCACCGATCATATCCACGTTCCATTGGAAAAATTCGCGCGTTCGTCCCTTTTGCGGACGCTCATAACGCCAGAACGGGCCAAACGACCACCAGCGGATTGGAAAAACCAGTTGGTTTTGCTTCTGCGCCACCATGCGCGCCAGGCTGGGGGTCAGTTCGGGGCGCAGGGTGATACTATTGCCGCCCCGGTCTTCGAAAACGTAGGACTGCTCGCGTACTATCTCTTCGCTCGATTTGGCGGCATACAGATCAAGGCTTTCCAGGAACGGCGCCTCCCATTCCTGGTAACCGAAGGATTCCGAAACCTGACGCAGGAGGTTATACAGCCAGGTGCGGATGGCCATCTGCTCTGGATAGAAATCGCGAGTGCCTTTGACAGCAGGGATGATGTTTTTCATGCGTTCACTCCGCCCCGCATTTTAGCACGATTGCCAGAAATCGGGCTCAGTCTTTCGGGAGCCCAATCTCGATCATCCCATCTTTAACCCGCACCGGATAGGCCGGAATATCCTCCACTGCCGGCAGGCCCATTGTCTTGCCGGTGCGGATATCGAAACGCGCCCCGTGGCGCGGACAGATCACCTCGTCGCCTTCCAAATCCCCATCGCCGAGGGGACCGTTATCATGGGAACACAGGTCACCAATGGCATATAGGTTTCCGGCAATATTGAAGATGACGATGGATCTATCTCCGATTGTCACGAACATCCTTTCACCAGCCGGCAACTCACTGGCGGGGGCGATTTCCACGAACTCCGCTTTTTCCGTTCCAGCCTTTGTGTAATCGAACATAAGCCCATCCACAGTCGGTACTTCACGAAAAAGCCTTGTAGTGGCGACTCCAGTCGCTTTTCCGCCGAACGACTAAAGTCATCACTCCAGTTTCGTGACCCACCGACTATCAGACTATCCAACTACAAAACTACCCAAACTATTCAACTAACTCATCACTTGCCTCGCCCAGCCCATACACCCCCGCCTTGAGTACCTTCAACGACAAGAGTGCGCACTTCAAACGCACTGGCCCCAACTCGATGCCAAGCAGATCAAGGACATCTTGCTTGGTCAAAGCTTTCACCTCATCTAGCGACTTGCCGATGATCGCTTCGACCAATAAATCCGCCGAGGCTTGCGAGATGGCGCAACCGTGACCCTCAAAGGCTGCTGCGCTGATGCGGTTATCCCCATCCAGGCGCAGGGTAATCGCGATGTGGTCGCCACACAGTGGATTATCGTCCTCGAAGGCGATGTCGTGTGGATCTAGCTTCCCTCGAAAATGGGGGGTTTTGTAACGGTCAATGATTACCTCACGATATAAGTCATCCATACAATTCTCCGGTGTCAGGTGTCACGTAGCACGTGTCAAGTGGCGATGCCCCTGATACCTGATACTTGACACCCGTCACTTGGCACGCGCTTACCCAAATATCTTCTTCACCTGATAGATCGCTGCCACCAGTTTATCCACTTCCTCAAGCGTATTGTAGAGATAGAAGCTGGCGCGGGCGGTCGCCGGGATGCCGAACTTCTCGTGCAGTGGTTGGGCGCAATGATGGCCAGCGCGCACAGCGACACCGTAATGATCCAGGATTTGGGCCACGTCGTGGGGGTGGACTCCTTCGACGATGAAAGCAGCCACTCCGCCCTTCTCTTCGGCGGACGGGCCCAAGACGCGCACGCCGGGGATTTCTGCCAAACGCTCCAAGGCATAAGCGATGATCTTTTGCTCGTGGGCTGCCACCGCATCCATCCCGACGCCGGTCAGATATTCCACAGCTGCCCCGAAACCAACCGCCTCGGCGATGGCGGGCGTCCCGGCCTCAAACTTGTGCGGGATCGAATTCGGGGTGAAGGAGTGTAAGTGTACGGCCTTGATCATATCGCCCCCGCCTAAGAAGGGCGGCATGGACTCCAATAACTCGGCTTTGCCATACAACACGCCGATGCCGCTCGGGCCGAGCATTTTGTGCGCCGAAAAAGCCAGAAAATCAGCATCCAGGGCCTGCACATCCACCGGCATGTGCGGCACGGACTGTGCGCCATCCACCAGAGTGGTCGCACCGGCAGCATGAGCGAGGCGGATGATCTCGGCTGCCGGTGTGATCGTCCCCAGCACATTAGACATGTGCACGAAAGCGACCAACTTCGGATTCCCTTCGAGCAGCTTGTGGTAAGCTTCCAGGTCAAGCAAGCCGTCCGCGGTGACCGGGATGAATTCCAACTGCACGCCGCGCTCTGCTGCCAATATCTGCCAAGGGACAAGATTGGAGTGGTGCTCCATCTCGGTCAAAACAATTTCATCCCCGGCCTTCAAATTAGCGCGCCCCCAGGTGTAGGCTACCAGGTTGATGGACTCGCTGGCGTTGCGCGTAAAGACGATCTGCTTTGCCGCTGGCGCGTGGATGAAACTTGCCACTTGCTCGCGGCCTTTTTCGTACATGGCCGTGGCTTCTTCCGCCAGCGTATGAATTCCACGATGGATATTGGCATTCGAGTGTCGGTAGAAATCGTCCATCGCCGCGAGCACCGCGACGGGTTTTTGCGAAGTGGCCGTGGAGTCCAGGTAGACGAGCGGAACGTTCGGGCGCACCTCCCGGCCCAGGACGGGGAAATCTTGGCGAATGCGGGCAACGTCGAGGCTCATACCATTCCTAAAACTGAGGCAGCTCTTTCTTCCCCAATTTCTTTTGAGTCCCAGAAGGGCGGATGTGTTCGGAATTCAGTGGGTACCACAGGATGCGATCTGGCACCATCCAACCATCCGTCAGATAGACATTGTTGCGGAATTGCACCGCCACCATTTTGTTGTCCACCTGGACGACGATGCCGCGCATCCAGCCGCGGACGCGTTCGCCGTTCTTCTCGTGGTCACAAAAGACTTCGACCGTGTCACCGACCTCAAAAGCATATTCGATGATTGGCGAACGCATGAATGAAAATTGTGTCATAGAGCCTCCCCGAAGCGGCGTGCTTCCCCCACGAGATCCAATTTCACGTACGCCTCTGCGAAAAGAATAATACCTCTTATCTATTGTAGACATAACTTCAGATTATTGCAAGCCACAAAGCCAAGAGACTTACTCTCCGGCCGTCTTTTCCAGGATCGCTAGTTGAAAACGCTCACGCACGCCCTCGAAAGGAATGCGCTGCATGATCGGGTCGAAGAAGCCTTCGACGATCAGGCGCTCGGCATCCTTCGCCGGGATGCCGCGCGATTTCAGATAGAACAACGGCTCCTCTTCCAGCTTGCCGACCGTCGCGCCGTGCGTACACCGTACGTCGTCCGCCAGAATTTCAAGGCCAGGGATGGAATCGGCACGCGCTTCTGGACTGAGCACCAGGTTGCGGTTGGCCTGGTAGCCATCCGTTTTTTGGGCGGCAGGGGCAACGTAGATCATGCCCTGCCAGACTGAGCGACTCTTGCCTTTCAGCGCGCCTTTGAAGAGTAAATCGCTGGTAGTGTGCGGCGCCAGATGATTTTGCTGCGTATCGTGGTCGAGATGCTGATTGCCATCTGTAAAGTAGAAGCCGGACATTCGTCCTGTTGCGCCTTCCCCAACCAGATCCAACTCTGAAAAGTTCTTCGTCAGGCGTGAACCGACCGCGCCGAAGATCCAACCCAGACTGCCGCCACGACCAACCTGGACGCGCTCGTGGCTGAAATTCCAGACATCCCTTCCCCAAGATTGGAGTTCGACGAACTTCAGGTCGGCACCGTCGGCCACTTTGATCTCCACAATCCCGGCGTGAAGCATGGGGCGTGAAGGGTGGGTGGCGGGTGGAGAGGCGGATTCATGGACATAAGTGACGGATGCGCCCTTGTCCACCCAGACAAGTATGTGAGAGAGATGCGCCAGATCCTCGCCAGGTCCCCACAGGATGCTGTGCAGCGGCTGCTCGACTTTCACACCCTTGGGAACGTAAAGCACGACTCCATTCTGCGCCAGCGCGCCGGCCAGGGCAGCGAATTTACCCTCTTCGGGACGGACGATTTGCCCAACCAATTCGGCAACCAGGGCAGGATGGTCGCGTTCGGCGCTGCGCAGGTCGGTGAAGATCACACCCTGGCGATTCAGCGATTCAGTGAGTGTCAGCGAGTCAGCCCTGTTTCCGCCGGGGAGTAAAATGACCTGTCCGCCGTGCTGGTCGCTGACCAATGGCTTGAGCAAATCGGCCGGGACGGGAGGCAGGTCCGCGTAAGCGCCTTCCACAGGCAAGCGGAACTGGTCGGCCGGCATGGAGCGCAAGTCCGTGCGCCGCCAGGCTTCCTCGTTCGTGGTGGGCAAGGGAAGACGATTGAATGTATCCCAGGCATGCTCGCGAAACTTACGCAACACACCTCCGACCGGCAACATCGCTGCGGTAAAAGCGAATTGCTTCGCGGTCGTTTCCGGGCGTCGAGTTCGAGTGGTAACAACGACTTTTGGCTTTTCTTCCATTTCTCTCCGTTGACACGTCTACACGTTATCGCGTTCCACGTTTGGGCATGCTAACGTGCCAGCGTGCGACCGTGATAACGTGCTAACCGATAGAGCCTTCCATCTGCAATTGAATCAACCGATTCATTTCAACCGCATACTCCATCGGCAGCTCCTTGACCAGCGGCTCGATAAAGCCGGAAACAACCATCGTTGTGGCTTCTTCAGCACTCAAGCCACGGCTCATCAAGTAGAAAAGCTGCTCCTCGCCCACTTTGGAGACCGAGGCTTCGTGCCCGATGCTGACGTCATCCTCGTCAATCTCGATATAAGGATAAGTATCGGTGCGCGACTTGGGATCGAGCAGGAGCGCATCACAGACCACGTTCGAGCGAACGCCGTGCGCGCCTTTATAGACCTTGAGCAGGCCACGATACGAGGCGCGTCCGCCACCCTTGCTGATAGACTTGGATGTCACTTTGGACGAGGTATTGGGCGCAAAATGCACCATCTTGCTGCCAGCATCCTGGTGCTGGCCGGGGCCGGCAAAAGCCATCGAGAGCATCTCACCGTGGGCACCGGGTTCCATCAGGTAGCAGCTTGGGTATTTCATCGTAACCTTGGAACCCAGATTCGCGTCAACCCACTCGTGAGTGCCATCTCGGAACACTTTGGCACGCTGGGTGACTAGATTGTAGACGTTAGTAGACCAGTTCTGGATGGTGGTATACCGCGAGCGCGCCCCGCGCTTGACAATGATCTCGATGACGCCGGAATGGAACGAGTTGGTGGTGTATTGGGGGGCAGTGCAGCCCTCTACATAATGCACCTGTGCCCCCTCATCTACGATGATGAGCGAGCGCTCGAACTGACCAACGTTAGCGGTATTCAGTCGGAAGTAAGCCTGTAGAGGCAAATCCACTTTGACGCCCTTCGGCACGTAAACGAACGATCCGCCCGACCAGACGGCCGAGTTCAGCGCGGCAAACTTGTTGTCTTCGATGGGGATAACTGTGCCGAAGTATTCGCGAAACAAGTCGGGGTGCTTGCGCAGGCCATCCTCAATCGAGAGAAAAATGACACCCTGTTTCTCGAGGTGTTCCAAGATAGAATGATATACCATCTCGGACTCATACTGCGCGCCTACTCCTGCCAAAAACTTACGCTCGGCCTCAGGAATACCCAACTTATCGAAAGTATTTTTGATGGTGTCGGGGATATCATCCCAGGATTTACCCTGACCTTCGGTCGGCTTGACATAGTAATAGATATCGTCCAGGTTCAGGCCGGAAATATCCGCGCCCCAGGCAGGTATGGGCCGCTTCTGGAAATGTTCGAGCGCCTTCAGGCGAAAATCCAGCATCCATTGCGGCTCGCCTTTCATAGCCGAGATCTGCTCGACGACTGTCCGATCCAAGCCTTTTCGCGATTTGAAAACATAGTTTTCTGGGTCGTGGAACCCATATTTATATAGGCCGATGTCTTCCAAAACCTTGGCGTCTTCGCCCATAGCAATATCAGTGAGTAGTAATTAGAGAGTCGAGAGTAGTGGATGAGCGCATAACTACTCTCTATCATCTATTTGCTACTCTCTCCATTCTCATACTTCTCGCGCACCCAATCGTAGCCATGCTGTTCAAGATTGAGGGCCAGGTCTGGACCACCGGATTCGACGATGCGCCCGCTGAGCATGATGTGAACGAAGTGCGGCTTGATATAGTTCAGTAAACGCTGATAGTGCGTGATGACCAGCACACCCAGCTCCGGCCCGGTCAAGGCATTGACCCCGTCCGCCACGATACGCAGCGCGTCAATGTCGAGACCCGAATCCGTTTCATCCAAAATAGCGATCTCCGGCTTGAGGGTTGCCATCTGCAGAATCTCGGCGCGCTTCTTCTCGCCGCCGGAAAAACCATCGTTCAGGTAACGACCAGCGAAGTTGGGATCCATCTTCAGCAGGCCCATTTCCTCCTTGAGCATCTTGCGGAACTCAGGGATGGGAACGCCTTTATCTTCAGGGTTTTCGGCGCGTCGGCGGGCATTGAGCGCGGTGCGCAGGAAGTTGGCCACGCTCACGCCCGGGATGGCGACCGGGTATTGGAAAGCCAGGAACAGGCCCAGCCGTGAGCGTTCGTCCGCATCCAGTTCGAGCACGTTCTGCTCCTTGAACCAAACCTCCCCCTCTGTCACCTCGTAGCGCGGATGTCCCATCAACGTATACGCCAGCGTGGATTTGCCTGTCCCGTTTGGGCCCATGATGGCGTGGATTTCGCCCTGCTTCACCGCCAGGTCAACGCCTTTGAGGATCCCTTTACCCTCGACACTGACGTGCAGGTTTTTGATGATCAGTTCGGACATGGAAAACTCCTCGCTTCATAGACCTCCGAGGTCTGGGAACCTCGGAGGTCTGCTTTCTTGAGTCGCGGCATTATAGCACGCGCGGAGAGATATGTCAATATTTATGATAATATTCTAGTATATTGACAAGGCACAACAGGCCTGTTATACTCTTTACACTAACAAAATGAGGTAAGCAATGAAAAGCACGCGCGACAAGATGCTGCAAACCCTCCTGCGCCAACCACGCGCCACTATCAATGAACTGGCCGAAGCGGTTGGCATCAACCCCATCTCTGTCCGCCATCACCTGACCAATCTACAGGTCGAGGGATTGGTCGCGGCGGAGGAAGAACGCCACGGCGTTGGACGCCCGCGCCTGGTCTATTTCCTGACTGAGGCCGGCACCGAGCGTTTCCCCACCCGCTACCTGCGTCTGACCTCGCGCCTGCTCGACCAATTGAAAGAATCTCTGCCCGAACCATTGGTCAGCAAGCTGTTCCTCGAAATTGCCAACGATATGGCTGGCGATTACGGCAATCGGATGAAAGGCTTGAGCATGGAAGAGCGGCTAGACTTGACGAAATCCCTGCTGGCGGAGGAGGGTTTTACCGTCGAATGGGAAAAGGCTGGCGGGCAGTACAAAATCCACGAGATCACCTGTCCGTATCTGCAAATCGGCCAGAGCCACCCCGAAGTCTGCACCGTGGATCAGACGCTCATCTCGCGCATGTTGGCCGTCCCAGCCGAGAAAGTCCAGTGCATCCTGAGCGGCGACGCACACTGCACTTACGTTGTCCAGGCAGAGCAGACGAAATGAGCGACGCGATGACTGCCCCAAACGAAATCAGATGGGCGATCCACGATACGCACCCGGACCTCGTGCCTGCCCTGCGCGCCAAGCTGGCCGAGGTGGTAGACCCAGAAATCGGCCTGAACGTGCTGCAACTTGGGCTGATCCGCAAGGTGGAGGTCGAGGGTGAGATCGTCAAGTTGTACGTTATCCTAACCACACATTTCTGCCCTTACGGCCCGGCGATGATCGAAACCATCCGCCAGAAGGCGCAAGAGGCGGCGAACAAGCCTGTGAACATCGAAATGGGCATGGAGATGTGGGATTTTTCGATGATGGAAGACCCGGGGGTGTTGGATTGGGGATTGTATGCCTAAAATGCAGGAACCCGTTTTCTCGGAGAAAACGGGTTCCTATTTTTCAGAGAGCAAAGCCCTCGATAGAGAAGATCACCGGATCTTGAACATGGTCATCAACTTCATCGCCAGGTTCAAATCGCCGGCCAGCTTGATCTTGCCCTGCATGAAGGCTTGCATTCCATCCATTTCACCGGTGAAGATTTTGACGTAGTCGGATGAATCAGCAGAGAGGGTCATCTTCGGGCTGGGATGGGTGCCCTTCTCGACGGCACACTTGCCATCCTTGATGGCCGCGTACCATTCGCCCGCTTCTGCACCGCTGAACTTGAACTGAATGACGGCATCCAATCCTGGCGCCTTTTCGGGGAGAAAAGCGCCTGGCATTTTCGCCATGAGGGATTCGACTGTTAGAGGCATAGGATTCTCCTTTGGTTTGGGTGTGTCATTGCGAGCCGCATTTTGGCGAAGCAATCTCCTCTCTTTCCAGGGGGATTGCTTCGCCCCTTCGGGGCTCGCAATGACATTTGGTTATTGTAAATTCTCAAAAATTGTGGCCGCGCCCATGCCGCCGCCAATGCACATGGACACCATGCCATATTTCGACTTGCGGCGGCCCATCTCGTAGATGAGTTGGGTGGTCAGCTTGGCCCCGGTGCAGCCGAGCGGATGGCCGAGGGCAATCGCCCCGCCGTTGACGTTGGTTATCTCGGTATTCAGCCCGACTTCACGGATAACTGCCAGCGATTGCGCGGCGAAGGCTTCGTTGAGCTCGATTATATCAATATCGTTCAGCGTCAAACCGGCCAGCTTGAGCGCCTCGGGGATGGCAACCACCGGGCCGATTCCCATGATCTCCGGCGGGACGCCCCCGACCGCAAAGCAAACGAAGCGGGCCAGCGGCTTGAGCCCGAGCGACTTGGCCTTCTCAGCGGACATGATTACCACACCCGCCGCGCCGTCCGACATCTGCGAGGAGTTACCAGCCGTCACCACGCCTCCATCCTTGAAGGCTGGTTTGAGCTTGGCGAGGGCTTCGAGGGTAGTATCGGCGCGCGGGCCTTCGTCACGCTTGACGGTGAATTTCTTCACCACCGGCTTGCCTTCGGGGCCCATCTCTTTCACTTCCACGTCCACGGGCACAAGTTCAGGGTCAAAGCGGCCGGAGTTGACTGCCTGCGCAGCGCGCTGGTGACTGGTCAGCGAGAAAGCATCCTGGTCGGCGCGGCTGACATTGTACTTCACAGAGACGTTCTCGGCAGTCAGTCCCATGTTGGTATAGTATTGCGGCAATTCGGTGGCGAAGTACGGGTTCGGCGCGAACTTGTAGCCCATCATCGGCACCATGGACATGGACTCCACACCGCCGGCGATAGCTACATCCATTTGCCCGGCCATGATGGCATACGCGGCATGGACAATGGCCTGCACGCCTGACGAGCAGTAGCGGTTGATGGATTCGCCCGGCACGCTATCCGGCAGCCCGGCGCGGATGACGACGGCGCGGGTCATGTTCATACCCTGCTCGCCTTCGGGGAAAGCACAGCCGAGGATGACATCCTCAATTTCCTTGGGGTCGAGCTGCGGAGTGCGTTTGAGCAGTTCCTGGGTAACTAATACAGCGAGTTCATCGGGGCGGACGGTTGCCAGGCCTCCTCTTTTTGCTTTTCCAACAGGGGTTCTGGCGGCAGAAACGATGACGGCTTCTCTAGTTGTCATAGGTGTGTTACTCCTTCGATTGCATTTTACGATTGCGGGGTGCGAATTGCGGGTTAGGGATTAGGATTTGCGGAGGTTGCGGCGGTGGGAATTCAGTGTGCTGATGACCAATGAAAGCACCTGGTTTATCACCGAGAGACGGTGTTCGAGCAATTCCGGGGGAAGTATGCGATGTGAGCGAATGTACCAGCCTTGGGTTTCACGGATTTCACCGATGTCAATTTTCAAGATGCGGAGATAATCAGCCGTGCCTACGCCGCGTCCATAGGCTTCTTCGATGTTGGCGCAAATGCCGCCAGCGCTGCGGATCAGTTGCCCAACGATTTCGCGACCACGATAATCCTTGCGAAGGATCTCGCAATCGTCCCAGACCAGGTCATAGAGGTACATTGCCAAGCGGTAATACTGCGACTCCCACAACGGATCTTTCCGCAATCGCTCCAGGACAGTCTTCTGCCACTCATCAAAGCTCAACCACTCGCCCATAATACCTCCTAACTCGTAACTCCTAACTCGCAACTCCTAACTCGCTAATTCCTCAATGGCTTTCCTGTATTGAGCATCGCCCACATGCGCTCTTGGGTCTTTTGCTCGCCGCATAGAGACAGGAAGGCTTCGCGCTCCAGGTCAAGGATATATTGCTCGCTGACCCAGGTCGGGCGGGATAAATCGCCGCCGGTCATCACGTTGGCGAGTTTCCCGGCGATGACGCCCTCGTACTCGGTGATGTACTTGCCTTCCTTGAACGACCACGCGCCAACACGCAGCGCAGCCAGGGCGTCGCGGCCCGCGGCATAGATCAGCTCCGGCGCGGGCGGCTTGTAGCCAGCAGCAGCCATGTGCAGCACTTCCTTCTTGGCCTCTGCCAGCAGGTGCTCACGGTTCAACACCACGCGGTCGGCTGGGCCGAGGATGCCAAACGCACGCGCCTCTTCGGCACTGGTCGCTACCTTGGCCTGCCCGATTTGCTCGAAAACCTTCATCAAGCCGGGCAGCACCTCGGCATTGGGGACGCGCATCAACGGATTGAGGATGCGGCGCATGTACTCCTTTGTACCACCGCCTGCCGGGATGACTCCCACGCCCAACTCGACGAGGCCGATGTAAGTCTCCGCCGCGGCCACAATACGGCTGGCGTGCATCGTCACTTCGCACCCACCACCCAGCGCCAGTCCCGCCGGCGCAATCACCACCGGTTTGGCCGAGTAGCGCATGCGCATGTTCATATTTTGCAGCTTCGCCACAGCCCCTTCGAGCACGTCCCACATGCCCTGTTGCGCCGCGACGACCACCATGAAAATGTTCGCACCCGCGCTGAAGTTATCTGCCTCGTTGCCAACCACCAGCCCGACGAAATCCTCCTCGAGGCGGTCAAGCGCCTCGAGGGCAATGTTGAAGATGTCGTCATCGAGGGCGTTCATCTTTGTGTGGAACTCGACGCACGCCACACCGTCGCCGATGTCGTACAACGACGCGCCCGTGTTCTCGTTGATGACTTTCTTCGTGCCTTTCAACTCTTTCAGAACTACCAGCCCGGGCGTGGGCGCGATCTTGACGTACTTCTTCTTGCCGATATCATAGACGCCGACCTTGCTGTCGCCTTTGTATTGATAGAACGAGGCGCACCCCGACTTGAGCATGTCTACCACCCATGCGGCCGGTTCGTAACCCTCGGCTTTCATCTGCTCGACGATCTCCGCCACCCCGAGCATATCCCAGATCTCGAACGGCCCGGCCTCGTGCATGAAGCCCCAATGGATGGCGTCGTCAATCGGCTTGGGCGAGTCGGCGACTTCTGGGATGAGCATCGAAGAATACTGGAAGCCCTGGAAAGTCAACGCCTTGATCAGTTGCGCACCTCGGTCGGACGCACCCAGAAAAACCTTCAGCCGCTCACCCAAGTTCTCGATATCCTTCGCCTTGCCGACCGAGTCAAAGCGCGGTTTGGTCGGAGCGGTGTGCTCCAATGTGTTCAGGTCGAGCGACCAAAACTCTTTCTTGCCCTCCTCGGTGCGGACTTCCTTGTAGAAGCCGACCTTGGTCTTGTTGCCCAGCCAGTTGCGTTCGACCATCGTGCGAATCAGCTTGTTTGGCTTTTCGGCGTTCAAGAATTTCAGGGCGTAGGTGTCGTGCGGGATGGCCGGCGCCAGGTTTTTGCCGACGTGCTCCCAAACGTCAATGCCCACCAGGTCAATCAAGCGGAAAGTAGCCGTTTTTGGATGTCCCATCAACGGGCCGGTAAGGGCGTCCACCTCGTCCACGGTATAACCGTTCTCGAGGAAGTAATTCATGGCAAAGGCCGCCGTACCAAAGGCGACGCGGTTGCCGATGAAGTTGGGCGTATCCTTGCACAGCACGATGCCCTTGCCTAACCGGTACTCACCGAACCAGGAAATGAATTCAGTCACTTCTTTCAGCGTGTCTTTGGTTGGAATAACTTCCAGTAGTTTCAAATAGCGCGGCGGGTTGAAGAAGTGCGTGCCGAGGAAATGCTGCTTGAAACCCTTCGAGCGGCCCGCGGCAATATCCTTGACCGGAATGCCTGATGTGTTTGTGCTGACGATAGCTTCCGGCTTGCGGACGGCGTCAATACGCGCCATCAACTGCTGCTTGATGTCCAGGCGCTCGATGATGGCCTCGATGATCCAGTCGGCCTTGGCAACGGCCTCGAAATCGTCCTCCAGGTTGCCCAGCTTGACGAAGGTTGCCAAGTCGGACGACATTAGGTTAGCTGGCCGCGCCTTGAGGCACCGATCCCAGCCATCGTTGACGATCTTATTACGCGCCGCCTTGTCGCCTGCCGGCGCATCCTTGGGAACGATGTCCAGCAGCGTCACCGGCACGCCCGCGTTCGCCAAATGCGCGGCGAGGGCCGCCCCCATCGTCCCCGCGCCGACAACGACGGCGTTATGCACGTGATAGTTTGGCATATCAGTCTCTCCTCTTAAAGTGTCAAGTGCCAGGTGTCAAGTGTCACGTCTTGCCCAAGCCAATCGCCTGACACGTGATACGTGACACTAACGTAACTCCGCCCCGCTGTAGCCCAAAATTTGGCGAGCAACAACGAGCCGATTGATCTGCCCAGTCCCCTCGTAGATGTCAGTGATCTTGGCATCGCGGAACCACTTTTCGAGCAGGTAATCGCGGCTGTAGCCCAGCGGCCCCATGATTTCGACGGCCCTCTGGGTGATTTTCGTTACCACATCGCCAGCCTTGACCTTGCTCATTGAGGATTCCTGCGCGTTCGGCTTGGCATTGTCTGCCATCCAGACTGCCCTGATGACCATCAGCCAGGCTGAGCGCAGCATGATTTCCATATCAATCACCTCGCGCTCGATATTAGTCAATTTCTGGCGCGGCAGCCCATAGCGGATGGTCACGCCATACTCAGTCAACTTCTCCTTGACAAATTCCAGCGCGGCGCGCGCCACGCCAATGCCGGTCGCGGCAACCAGGGGCCGTGTGGCGTCGAAGGTAGCCATAGCACCCTTGAAGCCTTTGGTATCTTTGATTACTTCGGGGCTGCCCAGAATGTGATCGAAGGGTACGCGCGCATCCTGTAAAGTAATCGTTGCAGTATCAGAGCAGCGAATCCCCATCTTGTGCTCCAGTTTTTCGACACGCACACCCCGCGTTCCGGCCTCGACGACAAAGGCGCGCATTCCAGCGCGTCCCGCTTTTGGGTCAATCGAGGCCCAGACAACGATAAAACCCTTACCGAATTTCTCGTATGCTGTAATGGACTTGTCACCGGCGGTGACGAAAATTTTTTCGCCATTCAACACCCACTCGTCCTTATCCTTGTCCAGTACAGCAGTAGCGCGGATGGCTGAGGTATCAGAGCCCGCGCCCGCCTCAGTCATACACATCGCTGCAAAGGTGGGTTTCTCTTCGCCGAAACGCGCCAGAAACTTAGCTTTCTGCTCGGCATTGGCTGCAGCCTGCACCGCTGCTGCTCCCAACCCACCGCCTGGCGTGACCAGGTACATGCCCACATCCCCCCACGAAAGCATTTCCAACATATGTGCTAGCATTTGATAGCCAATCGGCGGGCGCTTGGGTTTGTTAGGGTCTTCCGCTTCCTCTTTCTTTTCCTTCGGCGCTAGCGACCCGGCGCCCGTGGCACGCATGGCCATGTGCATGAACTCGATGTAGTCGTAGGGAATTTCATGCTCGTGTTCATCGAAGTAACGCGATTTGGCACGCATCATCTCCTCGGCAACAGTTTTGAGCACGAACTGTTGCTGAGCAATAGGCTTGGGGGCCTCAAACTCAATGGTCATCTCGTCCTCCTCTCTACACTATCGCCAATCCAGTGAACATGGCAAAACCGCGCCCCTCGCGCATCCACATTTCTACCGGATGCTCGCGAATGTAGCCATGGCCACCCAATATTTGTACCGCGCGATCGGTGACCATCATGGCCATATCCATCGCGCCGGTGGCGGACAGGTAAGCCTGCTTGCTGGCGTCTTCTTTGTTGGTGTCACTCATCCAGGCCGCCTCCCATGTCAGCAGACGGATTGCCTCGATTTCGGTGGCCATCTCGGCCAGCATGAAAGCAATGGCTTGCTTCTGGGCGACCTTGACACCGAAAACATCCCGCTCCTTGGCGTAATCACGCGAATATTCGTAGGCAGCTTTCGCCACGCCAATTGCCATCGCAGCGAGCGCCAGCCGGCTGGCATCCAGAACGGCCGCGAAATCGCCTGGTAAGAGATTGGCCTGAGGAACTTTCAAATCATCCAGCGTGACCTTGTAGAACGGTAGGGCATTCAGCCCCATATATTTCTCCCGTTCCTCCCCGACCCTCAGCCCAGCCGCGCCCTTTGGAACAATGAAGCCTTTCGTCACGCCGTCCAGTTTGGCATAAACGATCATCGCCTCGGCATTGGCGGCAAATGGGACGAAGGTCTTTTCGCCATTCAAGATGTAATCGGCGCCTTTTGCAATGGCCGTTGTCTTGAGATCGTTCGGATCGAAATCGAAGGACGGTTCGATCAGCGCGGCGGTGTAGGCTCGCCAGTCGGCTTCGATGACCGGGGGGAGGTATCGTTTCTTTTGCTCTTCGGAACCGATCAAGAGTACCGGTAAGGCGAACAAGCCCGGGATCCCGACCGCCAGTGCACCGGCCAGATCGCCATAGGCCATAGCCTCGGCCGCCAGTACGCCGGTCACCGCTGACCGTTCGCCGAATCCACCATAGGCTTCGGGAATGGACGCCTGCAGTACCCCCAGCTCCCAGCCTTTACTGATCAGCTTGGGCGGAAGCTCCTTATTTTCCTCGGCATCGTGCGCCGCCGGACGCAGGTCGCTGGTGGCGTAGCGGCTGACAGCGTCAATCAACATTTTTTGTTCTTCTGATGGTTCAAATGAATACATGCTTCACCTCCTGTACGAGAATCTCTGAACTGGGCGAATGGTTCGATTAATTAGGAAATGCTTCCAGCGGCAAGCGAAAAGCTGGAGCGCCGCCAGAGGTGGTAAAGAACTGAAAGGTAAGCGGGGATGCCATGCTTAGGCCATCTCAAGACCGGCAGAGTAAGCCGGTCAGGAAGAGTGAGGCGATCTGATCGGCTATCTGTTGAATGGTCAATGGCCCACTCGGACGGTACCAGGTGATCGTCCAATTCATTACGCCGAGCAGCGAGCGAGCAGACATAGCCGGATCGGTAGCGCAGAACTCACCAGAATTGAACCCCTCCATAACCAAATCCCGCCATAACCGCTCCAAGCGGTCACGGCGGGGAATGTGACGGGCAAGGTATTCCGGTTCCAGGGAGCGATATTCGAGGATCATGACCGAAGCCAAGTCACTGCGCTCCGCCAGAACCTCTAAGTAACAGCGCACGGCGGCACGCAACTTTTCGCCCGCGGGCAGATTTTGCTTTAGGACATTCATCATGCGCTCGGTGAGCAAGTCGAGAGCTTGATCGAGCAAAGCCAACAAGATTGCCTGCTTGCTGGAAACGTGGTGATAGAGACTGGCCTTCTGGAGATTGACTGCCTCGGCGATATCCTGCATGGAAGCAGCATGAAAGCCCTTCTGGCGAAAGATTTGGGCAGCAGCTTCCAGGATTTGATCTTTGGTCACAGCAACCTACCGACCGGTCGGTAGATAGAGGATAGCAAACTTTAGGGCAAAAGTCAAGAGGCTGCCTGGAGGAATTATGCTATAATGACTGCATATGGCCGAATACCACCCGGAGGCGGTCAGCCCCGAAGAAGCCGCTGCTTCCACAGCAACCTTACGCCGCCAGCGTTTGACGATCCTGTGGATTGTCCTCGGCGGGTTGGTCATTGTGGCGCTGGTCATACTGGCCGTCTTTGGATTGTTGCAGCCCACCACGCCGACCGCCAAAATCCGCGATATTTTCATCATCTTTATGGCGTTCGAGTCGCTGGTCATCGGGGCAGCGTTGATTGTTCTGGTCATCCAGGTTGCCAGCCTGATCAACCTGCTGCAGAACGAGGTTAAGCCCATCCTGGATGCGACCAACGAGACCGTAAATACGCTACGCGGCACGACGACCTTTTTGAGCGAGAATCTCGTGGAACCGGTCATCAAACTCAACAGCTACCTGGCCGGACTGCGGCGCCTTTTTGAATTATTCGGCATCAAAGGAAAATAATCTAACTTGTCATAATTTCGCGAAAGGAGAAATAAAATGTCTGACCGTGATGATTTTGGAGCGTTCCTGATCGGGTTTGTCGTCGGTGGCGTAGTTGGCGCAGTGACGGCCCTACTATTAGCCCCGCAATCCGGCGAAGAGACACGCACGCTGCTCAAGGAGAAAAGCATCGAGCTGCGCGACAAGGCCTCCAAAACCGCTGAAGAGGCGCTGGCCCGCGCTGAAGCAGCCGCGGCCGAAGCACGTGCAAACTATGAGAAGCTTGCCCAAGATGTCAAAGCACGCGGCGGCGAAGTGATCGAGGCCACCAAGAGGGCCGTTTCACGCAAACGCGCCACCACCGAAACCGGTTCGTAGAACTCGAAACAACGCATACACTTGTACCTACGTAAGTGGAGACAAGGTTTGACCATCCTGAGCATGAGGATGGTCGAACCTTTATTTGTTTGTTGCGAGATATCGCCCAATGGGTCATCCAAAAAGGTAAGTTGGGGAGGCAAAAAAGTCGAAATTGAACGGAATTCCCCGCGCCGAATCCTGGATGTCAAAGAGAAGACCCTCGTCCCTTACGACTGCGGCGTGATGTTCTGAATTGGATATTTCAGTCTCACTGACTGAATTGATATCCCACCATTCCCACTCCATAAACATAATAAAAAATGTACAAGTCGAAATAGTCCTGCAAAGCCGTCTCATCACTGGCCTTGAGATCCTTGACCTCATTGACACAATTCACTCGTAGGGCATCCACATTCTTACTCCGGTATTGAACGGAAGATAAGCCCGCCACCGTGCAGCTTCTCTTGGTTTCACTCTCGATCCAACCACCGCCTAGCTCTTTGTGGGTAACGATAGAATATTCCCATTTCTCCCCAATCCTGAATTGCTCGGCTGGAGGGAAAAATAGGCCGGAATAAGACAACGTAGACATGATTTGCTTGTCGCCGTTGTATGATTTCCACTCGGTCAAGAAGATACCGTCCGAGCTGCACCTATATATTTTTACGTCAACGCCATCGGAAGAGGTAGTGGTAACAGTGGCGGTGGCGTTGGTAACGTCGCCGCTGATGGCTGTTGTCTCGGTGATGATAGAGCCATTCGAGCCGGTTTGTTTCTTCGTCCCAGCGCGGCGCGGGTAGTACGGATGGTCGCAGGCGGATTCGGGTTGGTAACTGCCTGCTGCCGGGATGCCGGCCGCGGCGGTCACGGTCGTTGGAGTCTCCGTACTCCCTTGAGGCTGGGCACTACATCCGAATGTTGCAACGACCAGGATGATGATTGCGGCGGTCGGGAGTAGGAGGTACTTGGTTTTCATGAACTTTATTTCTCCTTCACATCCTTCGTTTTGGTAAAGAATCCGCTCTTTTATAACACCGCAGGCCGGGACTTGCAAGCCTGATTGACAGAAACCCTTCCCTGGGCTAAACTTACGCAGTACTATCTCGGTAATTCAGGGGAGGTTGGGGATTGCGAACGAGCAAAGCCCATCACGTTCCTCGCCTCCCGTTTTTTTGAGAGGCCACCTTAAGCATAATCTCTTTAGGAGCAGCCTGCCATGGATTTCCAAAACACCGACGATGCCGTCACCCGGCGCATTCGCGCCATGGGCGAACGCGAGATGACGCTGCGCCAGAACGACCTGTATTTTTACAACCAACCGATCAGCGAACTGCGCGGTGGGGCGCGCGTGCTGGTTAACGGACGCGAGATGGGCATGTTCGCCTCGTACAGCTACCTCGGCCTGATCGGTCACCCGCGCATCAATGCGGCTGCCAAGGCGGCTGTGGACAGGTATGGCACCGGCACGCACGGCGTCCGCACTCTGGCTGGCACGCTCAAGTTGCATTACGAGCTAGAGGAAACGATTGCCGAATTCAAGCACGCTGAAGCTGCTATCACCTATTCCTCTGGTTACGCCACCAACTTGGCCGTCATCTCCACTCTGATGGGGCGCGGCGACTACGTCATCTCCGACAAGTTGAATCACGCTTCCATCGTAGACGGCTGCTTGATGTCCGGCGCAGAATTCCGCCGCTTCCGCCACAACGAGATGAATGACTTGGAACACCGCCTCCAGCAGGTGCCGAACGGCGTCGCCAGGCTGGTCGTTGCGGACGCCGTCTTCAGCATGGATGGCGACGTGATTGACTTCCCGCGCATGGTAGCGTTGTGCAAGAAATACAACGCCTGGCTGATGATTGACGAGGCGCACTCAGTGGGCGTGCTTGGCAAGACCGGACGCGGCATCGAGGAGCATTTCGATCTCTGGGATAGCATTGACATCAAGATGGGCACGCTGAGCAAGACTATCCCGTCGGTTGGTGGCTACGTGGCCGGCAAGAAAGAACTCATTCAATACCTGCGTCATGCTAGCCGCGCTTACATCTTCTCCGCCGCCTTGCCCCCCGCTCAAGCCGGAGCTGCCAACGAGGCCTTCAAGGTCATCCTCGATGAACCCTGGCGCATCGAAAAGGTCAACGCCAACGCGCACCAGTTCATCAGCGGTCTGAAGGGCGCCGGCTTCGACACCCTGCTGACCACCACCGCCATCGTCCCCGTGTTGTGCGGCACCGACGAGCGCGCCTTCGCCCTTACCCGCGAGTGCCAGCACCACGACCTGTTCGTCCTGCCAGTCGTCTCTCCGGCCGTGCCGGAGGGCCTCTCCCGCCTGCGCGCTACCGTCACCGCTGCCCACGAGCCGAAGGAAATCGAGTACGCCCTCGATGTCATCGCCAAGGCCGGGAAAGAAATCGGGGTCATCCAATAGACGTACGGGTGGGGTCAGGCCGGCCTACGGCTCGAACCGGAACGTGTCCACCACCAATTGTTCGTAGGAAGCCATCAAATCGGCTTTGGGAAGCACGCCGCGGAAAAGCAGGGTGATGTACCGCTCGCCATTACTATAGCATATTGCACAATCCTTATGCAAGCGGCTGCCGGAAATCGCCGTGATATACTCACAGCATGGCCTCCCTCCTTCTCAAACCTGGACGCGAAAAATCGCTCCTGCGCCGCCACCCGTGGATCTTCTCCGGCGCGGTGGACTGCGTGGATGGAAACCCCGCAGCGGGCGAGACCGTGGACCTGCTCTCTGAAAAGGGCGACTTCCTGGCCCGCGCCGCGTACTCGCCCGCCTCGCAAATCCGCGCCCGCGTCTGGACCTTCGACCCGTCCGAGTCGGTGGACGAGTCCTTCTTTCGGAAGCGCATCCATGCGTCACTCGTCACACGTCACACGTTGAACGTCGCACGTGATACTGATGCACTTCGTCTGATCCACGCCGAATCCGATGGTCTCCCCGGCCTGATCGTGGATCGCTATGCCAATACGCTCGTCGCCCAATTCCTGGCGGCTGGCGCAGAATTCTGGCGCGAAACCATCGCCGATCTCCTGCTCGAACTTACCGGCCTGCAAAACCTCTACGAACGCTCCGACGCCGACGTGCGCGAATTGGAGGGCTTATCCCCCCGAACCGGAAAACTGCGCGGCAACCCTCCTCACGTATCACGCATCACGGAATACGGATTGCAATTCAACGTGGATATACAGCGCGGCCATAAAACCGGCTTCTACCTCGACCAGCGCGAAAACAGACTCAAAGTGCGCGGACTGGCTGAAGGCCGCGACGTGCTGGATTGCTTCTGCTACACCGGCAGCTTCACCGTCAACGCCCTGGCCGGCGGAGCAAAATCCGTTCTATCCATAGACTCTTCCGCCGAAGTCCTCTCCCTCTGCCGCGAAAACGTCGCCCTCAACTCGCCGCCCTCCTCCCTCCACGCTCCTCGCTCCACCCTCCACACCACTCTCGAAGGCGATGTCTTCCACCTCCTGCGCCTCTTCCGCGACGAAGGGCGTTCCTTCGACATGATTATCCTCGACCCGCCCAAGTTCGCGCCGACCGCGGCACAGGCCGAAAAAGCGGCGCGCGGCTACAAGGACATCAACCTGCTAGCCTTCAGGCTGCTGCGCCCCGGCGGGCTGCTGGCAACATTTTCGTGTTCGGGCGGGATCGACGCGGCACTTTTCCAGAAGATCGTCGCCTCCGCCGCGCTGGATGCGGGCGTGGAGGCGCAAATTGTGGAACATTTGTCACAAGCGCCGGATCACCCTGTGGCGCTGACTTTCCCCGAGGGGGCATATTTAAAGGGGTTGGTGTGCGTGAAATCATGAACCTTTACAAAGGTTTTTGGACAGCCTTCGAAAGGGTTGTTGTTTGCCGTACTTCACTTTCTTTTTACTAGCACAGGTTATTCTTCCCCCAGCGACAAAACCGAGCGCAGCAGACCGGCGATCAGCACACCCAGCTTGACACCTTTGCCGGGCGTGATCGCCAACTGCTGGCCGGTCTGCTCAGCGCGTTTGGTCAGCAGATAGGCTGCGCCGAGGCCGGTCAGTGCGCCGAGCGCCGCGCCGATGACCAGCGTCTTGACCTTCCAGGTATTGTCCGCTTCGGGTTGTTCGATAATTGTGTTTTCTTCCATGATGGCAATCCTTTGTTCTTTGGAGTCAGGGAGCTTGCTCCCGTCATTTCGACAGCAAGTTCCCGGATCCTAGAGCGGAAGCTTGCTCTTACCATTCCGACAGCAAGCTGTCGGATTCCAGAGTAATTCTATTTGAACAGCGATTTCAAAGCGGCCCGCGCCTGCTCCAGCCATACTACCGGCCCGACGACCGCATCCGCGCCGCGCTTCACGCCCGCCGTCAACCGTAGAACGAAGTTCTGGGCCTGGAGGGTGTAGCGCGGGGCGATCTTCATCAATCGGGCAACGGCATAGATCATCCCACCAACCACGGCCAAGCAGAGCAGGGCAAAGACCATCAGGGGCGCGACCAGCCAGATGGTGGCAACGTCCGCCCAAAGTCTGGTGCGCTCCGCATCCACCCGGACGGTGAGAATCCCAATGACAACGGTCAGCAGAGTTACCAGGATGATCGGCAAAAGGATCTGCCAAAAGCGTTGCCGTTTATGCGCCCGCAGCGTGAGCGAGTCGAATCGAGGCGAATCGGCCATATGTTTATTTTAGCATGAAACCAGAAACCCGTTTTCTTCGAGAAAACAGGGTCTGGTAAGTCGGTCATTCCGTTCTTGAATAATCCCGTTACTTCCTCGTCATCGCATCCATGGCTGCCACCGCAGCTACCTGGACGATGTCATTGACCTCGTCGCCGGTTTGCAGGACGTGAACGGGCGCGCCCATACCGAGCAGGATCGGGCCAATTGCTTTGGCGTCCCCCAGGCGCGCCAACAGCTTGTAGGCGATGTTGGCCGATTCGAGCGAGGGGAAGACCAGCACATTGGCATCCTTGACCGCGCTGAAAGGATAGCGCTCGCGAACGATCTCGACCACCACCGCCGCATCGGCCTGCATCTCGCCATCAGCCTGTATGCTCGGATAGCGCTGCTTGAAAAACTGGACGGCCCTGGCAACTTTCGCCTGATATGGATGCGGCGTCGAGCCAAAGTTGGAGAAGGAAAGGAAAGCCACGCGCGGCTCGATTTCGAGCTGGCGGGCAAACTCGGCAGCGCGGCCGGCGATCTCGGCCAGGTCTTCGGAGGTCGGGTCAATGTTGACCGTCGCATCCGTGAATAGGTAGACGCGGTCGTTCACGATCATGAGGTAGACACCCGTCACCAATCTCGCGCCGGGACGCGTGTGGTGGATCTGAAGCGCCGGACGAATGACTTCCGGATACTCATAGGTCAGACCGGAGATGAAGGCATCCGCCTCACCCATCTTGACCATCAGCGGGCCGAGTATGTTCGGCTCACGCACCCGCTTGTATGCCTGTGCCAGGGTGACGCCCTTGCGTTCACGCAGCTCGTGATAAGCACGGGCATAGGCGTCAATTTTTGGAAAGTCGAGCGGGTCAACGATCTCCGCGCAGCAGGCCATGCCAAGCTCATTGGCTTTTTCAAGGATAACGTCCGGACGTCCGATCAGGATGGGAGCGGCGATCTCTTCATCCACGATTTGCGCCGCGGCGCGGATAATCTTGGCCTCCTCGCCCTCTGCGAAGACGGTGCGTTTCAGAGGTTTAGCAGAGCGGGCCTTGTTCATGATGAAGTAGCGCACGCGCTCGCCCTTGCCCAGTCGGTAAGCCAGTTGCTGGCGGTACTCATCCAGGTCAACCTGCTTTCGGGCAACACCGCTTTCCATCGCAGCTTTGGCAACCGCCGGAGACTCCCACAGAAGGACACGCGGGTCGAGCGGCTTGGGGATGATGTAATCCGGGCCGAACTTCAGGCTGTCCACGCCGTAGGCACGCAAGACGCTGTCGGGCACATCCTCTTTGGCAAGCGCCGCTAGCGCATGCGAGGCGGCGACTTTCATCTCCTCGTTGATGGCGCGGGCGCGCACGTCCAGTGCGCCGCGAAAGATGAACGGGAAACCAAGCACGTTGTTGATCTGGTTGGGATAATCCGAGCGGCCAGTGGCGACGATGGCGTCCGGCCTGGCCTCCCGCGCCAGCTCGTACCGGATCTCTGGGTCCGGGTTGGCCATGGCAAAGATGAGTGGGCGTTCGGCCATCTCCTTGATCATCTCGGGTGTCAGGATGTCGGCAATCGAGAGGCCGTAGAACACGTCCGCGCCGCGCACCGCCTCGGCCAGGGTGCGCGCCTCGGTCTCGTGGGTGAAACGTTCCTTGTACTTGTTCATGTTCTCCGTACGGCCGGCATAGACCACGCCCTTCGTATCCACCAGCGTGACGTTCTCGCGCCGAACGCCCAGCCGGATCATCAGCTCACCGCACGAGATAGCGGACGCCCCCGCGCCTGAGATTGTTATCTTGACCTCATCTACTCTCTTGCCGACGATCTCGATGCCGTTCATCAGCGCCGCGCCGGAGATGATCGCCGTGCCGTGCTGGTCATCGTGGAAAACGGGGATGTCGAGCATTTCCTTGAGCCGCTCCTCGATGTAGAAGCACTCCGGAGCTTTGATATCTTCCAGGTTGATGCCGCCAAAGGTGGGCGCGATGGCCTTCGCCACCCGGACGACCTCTTCGGGATCGCGGCTGTCCACCTCGATGTCGAACACGTCAACGTCGGCAAATTTCTTGAAAAGCACGCCTTTGCCCTCGAAGACCGGTTTGCCGGCCAGCGCGCCCCGATCACCCAGGCCAAGGATGGCTGTACCATTCGAGATGATAGCCACCAAATTACCCTTTGACGTGTACTCATAAGCCAGCTCGGGATCCTTCTCGATTTCCAGGACAGGCGCTGCCACGCCCGGCGTGTAAGCCAGGCTCAGGTCGCGTTGGGTGTCCATCGGCTTGGTAGGGACAACGGATATCTTGCCAGGCTTGCCATTCAAATGATGGTATTCCAGAGCTTCTTCGTTCGTAACTTTTGGCATGGTTCCTCCAGTATATTGTATGTAGCTGTTGAGTATACATAAACAGGCCAATTATGTCACAAATTATCCGATTTGGCATAGGGGAGCGGTAGGACGAGATAATATCTCGTCCTACATCGGCCATTTTCAAGTATAATATGAGTAAAAGTTAACTTGTTTGTCGCCGCTCTGTCAACAGGGAAAGCGGCTACGGCCTATAACGAAAACGGAACTCTTGGAAAATCCTGGGGTACGCCCCTTGCCTTGGATTACTCGGGCAGAATGAACTGAGAAGTCAGGTCCTTTCGAGTTTGTTGTACTTTACGTTGATCAGGACAGGCATATCCGTTCGAACCGAAGACTTCGCGATAACCCCCCTATTCTGGTGACTTGACCAGTCGCCGGATTTGGCCTTTTCCACGTTTTGCCCCTGGCAGGATGTGGGTATAGGTATATCCAGGAACACTTCCACAGCCGTGGCCTTCCCCTCGACTACGCTCGGGGCGCGGCGCTGCGGCTGTGTGCGTTTAACCCTCACCCCTGGCCTCGGTACGGCGGCGGTGATTGAGTAGGCCGAAGGCCGTATCGAAATCCCGCCGCCTACTCGACCGCCACTGGGAAGGGGAGAAGAGGAAGAATGCGAACGATTACTGCGATCGAACCTCAGAAGAAGAACCCTCGGCGGGTGAACGTCTACCTGGATGGGGAATTCGCCTTCGGCCTATCCAGGCTGGTAGCCGCCTGGCTGAAGGTGGAGCAGGCGTTGACCGAGGAGAAGATCGCTTCCCTACAGGCCGAAGACGAGCAAGAAACTGTTTACCAAAAAGCACTGCACTTCCTGAGCTACCGGCCGCGTTCCACTGCCGAGGTGCGGCAAAACCTGAACAAGCGTAACATCCCAGAATCGCTGATCGAGGTGGCGCTAGAACGCCTTCAGCGTAGCGGATTGTTGAACGATGAAGCTTTCGCTCGCGCCTGGATCGAGAATCGTAACGAGTTCCGGCCGCGCAGCAAGTCCGCGCTCAAGATGGAGCTGCGGCGCAAAGGCCTCGACGATGAGGTTATCCAGTCCGTGCTGGCCGAGGGCGTGGATGAAGAGGCCTTGGCCTTGGATGCGGCCCGGAAACACGTCCGCAGGCTCGTGGCTCGCGCTGCCTGCCCTGCCGTCCCCCGCACCTGCGGTTCGGGGCAGGTGTCGCACCGGCGTCCACAGGATCGCTTCGCTGATGCCGCCGTGCTCGCC
>Ga0209609_10000291_pt1 | contig 30162 bp, 18 predicted proteins | sample LakKivw325mmetaG_FD_184136 | JGI IMG/M metagenome (GOLD analysis project Ga0209609, IMG submission 184136) | Anoxic lake water microbial communities from Lake Kivu, Rwanda to study Microbial Dark Matter (Phase II) - Lake Kivu water 325m metaG... | ecosystem: Environmental > Aquatic > Freshwater... | reverse complement strand
CGCTGCTCGGCATTGAGCTGTGTGTCCATCAACAGGCCGCTCATGCCGATGATGGCATTCATGGGAGTGCGGATTTCGTGGCTCATGGTGGCCAGGAAGGCGCTCTTGGCCGCGTTGGCCGAATCAGCCGCGGCCTTGGCTTGCTTCAGCTCCTCTTCCGCTTGCTTGCGGTCCGTGATGTCGCGGATGGACTCGATGGCGCCCACAATCTCGCCCCTGGCATCGCGCAACACAGAGGCAGTGGCGAACATGTGACGTCCTGTGCCTTGTAGGGCCGGCGTGTAGGCCTCTCCCGTCAGAGTTGCGCCGTCCCGATGGATCGAGGAGTACTTCTTCTCCAGCTCCTCCTGGGGAATGCTCACCAGGTCGATCAGAATGGGTCGCCTCTCCCCGTAGAAGGGGACGGAGTACGCGTAGTCGCCCTTTCCGAGCATGTCGGCCGCCTTGACTCCCGTCAGGCGCTCCATGGCCCGGTTCCAGGCGATGACCTTGCCGTGACGATCGATCACCAGCGTCGCGTCAGGCAGGAACTCGATGATATCCGCAAGCTGGCGGCCGCTGGCGTCGGCTGCGATCTTGGCCGCTTGCGCCTCCTCGAATAGGCGCGAGTTGGTGATGGCAATCGCCGCCTGACGAGCGAGGCCCACCGCAAAATCCAGATCGTGCTGCGTGAAGGGCCCTTGCGTGGGCTTGTCGCGCCAGAAGGTCAGCACGCCGATGACCCGCTCGCCGGACCAGAGTGGCGCAAAGGCGATGGCTTCGATCTCCTCCTCGCCCTCCTCGGTGCCTTCCACAGTTGCCGCGCGCGGGTCGTGCAGTGGGTCGTTGACTACCTCGGCCTGCCCGCTCTGGAACACAGAGTAGGTAATCCCCTTGCCAGGATAGACCACGTCATCCATCAGTACATCAGCATACTTGCCACGGGCCATGACTGTGCGCAACGTCCCGTCCGGCTGCAGGAGCCGCAGGGCCACGTCGCGGGCGTGCAGGACCTCCAGAGCGCGCGCTGTGATGCGCTCCAGCACCGTCGTCTGGTCCAGCGTCGCGGAAATCTCGCGCCCGATCTCAGTTAGCGCGGCCATCTCATCGCCGCGCCGCTCCGCTTCCGCAAAGAGGCGCGCGTTCTCCACAGCCACGCTCATGTTCAACGACAACGTGGTAAGCAGACGCAGGTCGTCGTCGCTGAAGGCATGCTCGCGGTCGATGTTCTGCAGGCTAATCACGCCGCGAGCTTCGCCGCCCATCAGCAGCGGCACGCCCAGGTATGACTTGGGCGCTTCTCCCGCTACGACCTGGCTACCGTACTCGGCCGACCTAAGTGCCAAGTCCTCGTTGATCATCAGTGGTTGGCAGGTCGTGAGAATGTGACCGGAAAAGCCCATTGGCCGGCGCGGCGCCGGGAACTGCCGTTCCCCTTTCTCCACCGAGTAGCGCCAGGTGATCAGGTCCGATTCGCGGTCGTACATGATGATGGCCACCACTTGCGCGTCGAAAACCTCGCGCAACTTTTCGCCCATGGCCTCGTAGATGCGCTCCACGTCCAACTCGCCCACCAGCATCTGGCCGACATCGCCGATCTCCTTCAGCTCGGCGGCGCGGATCTCGGTCTCGGCCAGCAGGCGCTTGGTCTCATCGAACAGACGCGCGTTCTCCATGGCCACGCTCATAGAAGAGGCCAGCGTCGTCAACAGCCGCACGTCCGACTCGCTGAAGGCATTCTCGCGGTCAATGTTCTGGAGAGAGATCGAGCCTCTGGTCTCGCTGCCCACGAACAGCGGTACAAACAGCACCGATTTGGGCATCTCCGTGCCTGCGACGATCTGGCTGCCAAACTCCGCCATGCGCTCTGCCGCGTTCTCATTGATCACAAGCGGCTGGCCAGTGCGTTGCAGATGCTCGGCCACTCCTCCCGCCAGGATCGGTTCGGGCTCCTCGAAAACGCGCTTGCCCTTCTCGATGCCATAGTGCAGGTACGCCGTGCGGGTGTTCCAATCGAACGTGTTCATGAGCACGGCCTGCGCATCAAACAAGTCGCGGATCTTCTCACCCACCAGGTCGTAAATGGCCTGCACGTCCAGTTTGGAGGCCAAGCCCTGCTGTATGCTGTTGATGATCCCCAGTTCCGCCGCGCGCTGGTCGGTCTCTTTTAGCAAGCGCTTGGTCTCGTCAAACAGGCGCACGTTCTCCAGGGCCCCGCTCATGGCAGCGGCAAGGGTGGTCAGCAAGCGCACGTCGGATTCGCTGAAGGCGTCCTCGCGGTCCACGTTCTGTATCGAGACAGCGCCCCTCACCTCACCACTGGCGATCAGCGGTACATACAGCGACGACTTGGGCGCCTCTGTGCCCGGAGTGACCCTCTGCCCGCCAAATTCGGCCATGCGTTCGGCCATGTTCTGGTTGATCAGAATGGGCTGGCGCGTGCTGCGCATGTGCTCGGCGACACTGGGTGTGGGGATCGGCCCGGGTGGCAAGCTCAAGCGTTTGCCCTTCTCGATGTTGTAGCGCGGGTAGCGCATGCCCTTCTGCCAGTCGTAGGAAGTAATGGCGACAACCTGGGCATCAAAGATGTCGCGGATCTTGTCTCCCACCAGGTTGTAGATAGCCTCGACGTCCATCGTCAAGGCCAGGCCTTGCTGCACGCTATTGATGATTGCCAGCTCGGCGGCGCGCTGGTCCGTCTCCTTCAACAGACGCTTGGTTTCGTCGAACAGGCGCGCGTTTTCCAGCGCCACGCTCATCGAAGAGGTCAGCGTCGTCAACAGCCGCACGTCGGATTCGGTGAAGGCATTCTCGCGGTCGATGTTCTGCAGCGAGATGCCGCCTCGCACCTCCCCTCCGGCGATCAGAGGCACAAGCAGCATCGACTTGGGCGTCTCTGTGCCAGGGATGGTCGTCACGCCGAATTCGACCATGCGTTCCGTCATCTTCTCGTTGATCAGCAAGGGCTGGCGGGTGCGAACAATGTGATCGCTTGGCCCACCCGCCCGGAGCGGAGCGGGCTCCTCGTAGATGCGTTTGCCCTTCTCGATGCAGTAGCGCGGGTGCAGCGTCCTGGCCTTCAGGTCAAACGTGTCGACGGTCACGACCTGCGCGTCGAAGATGTCGCGGATCTTGTCGCCCACCAGGTCGTAGATGGCCTGCACTTCCAGTTTGGAGGCCAGGCCCTCCTGCACGCTGTTGATGATCGCCAGCTCCGCCGCGCGCTGGTCCGTCTCCTTCAGCAGCCGACTGGTCTCGTCGAACAGCCGCGCGTTCTCCAGGGCCACGCTCAGGCTGGAGGCCAGTGTGGTCAGCAGACTGACAGCGGACGGCGAGAAAGCGTTCTCGCGCTCCAGGTTCTGCAGGTCGATCACGCCCAGGATTTCGTCGCCCACGGTCATGGGTACGCCGACGTAAGACAGAGACACCTCCGTGCCAGGCACGATGCTGCCACCAAGTTCGGTCACCCGCTCCATCAGGTGCTCATTGATCACCAGAGGCTGGCGCGTGTGTAAGACGTGTGCCGTCAGGCCACGCTCGGGCGCAAACGGTTGCTCTTCGAAGCGCTTGCCCCGCTCGATGGCGAACGAGGGGACGAGCAGATTGTGCTCGGAACTGTACAGGTAGATGGTGACGCCATGTGCGTCAAACACCTCCTGGATCTTGTTGCCCACCAGGTCGATGATGCCCTGAAAGTCCAATCGCGAGGCCAACCCCTGCTGCACGCTGTTGATGATCGCCAGCTCTGCCGCGCGCTGGCGCTCGGCCTCGAACAGGCGCGCATTCTGCAATGCCGCGGCCAGGCTGGAGGCCAGCGTGCTAAGCAGGCGCACGTCGTTCTCGCCGTAGCGACTCTTGGGCCAGTCCTGCAGTCCGACCACCCCGACCACGTCGTTGCCGGAGATCATCGGCACGCCCAGCCAGGACTCGGGCATCTCCTTCACGCCATCGTCTTCCAGCACTGCGCCAGCCGCAACGATTTCGGCCGCCGAGCCCAGCACCAGCGGCTGGCGCGAGCGGATCACCTTGCCAGTCAGGCTGTCGTCCAATGCATAGGCCGCGACGTGCACGGGTTGCCCATCGCAGCCTGCGTAGAACGGGAACTGGATCATCCGGGTGGCCGCGTCGTACAGAGCGATATAGGTGTTCGCGCTGGCAAAGGCCTCGCGAATCTTGCGACCCACCTGATCGATCAACGCCTCAAGCTCCAGCTCCCTCGCCAGAACCTGCTGCACGCTGCTAATGAGTTGCAGTTCCGCCACGCGTTGGCGTTCTGCCTCAAACAGGCGCGCGTTTTGCAGGGCCACAGCCAGGCTCGAAGCCAGCGTGCTCACCAGCCGCACGTCATCTTCACTGTAGCGATTCTTCGGCCAGTCCTGCAAGGTAATGGCCCCAATCGCCTCGTTGCCCACCAACATGGGCACACCCAGCCAGGATTCTTTTTGATCCGGGACGCCGTCGTCCACCACGATGGCGCCCAGCTTGTATGCTTCCTCGACTGCTCCCAGTACCAGCGGTCGGCATGTCTCGAGTACGATGGAGGCCAAGCCCTTGCCCAGTGGAATGGACTCTGCGTGAATACGCTGGCCCTTGTCCCCCACCCAATAAGGCCAGTGCAACATCTTCGTAGCCTGGTCGTAGAGCACGATGCTGGTGGACTGCCCGCCGAAAGTGTCGCGCAGTTTGTTGCCCACAATGCCGATGATGGCTTGCAGGTCCAGCTCCTTGGCCAGGCCTTGTTGCACGCTGCTGATGAGCTGCAGCTCAGCCACGCGTTGACGTTCGGCCTCGAACAGGCGCGCGTTCTGCAGCGCTACCGCCAGGCTGGAGGCCAGGGTGCTCACCAGGCGCACGTCGTCCTCGCTGTAGCGGTTCTTCGGCCAGTCCTGCACGACGATGGCCCCGATCACTTCGTTGCCGGCCAACATAGGCACGCCCAGCCAGGACTCGGGGCGCTCCGGACTGCCATCCTCCACAATCACGGCGCCCAGCTTGTCCGCCTCCTCGACCGTTCCCAGCACCAGCGGCTTGCGCGAGGTGATGACGATGGAGGTCAAGCCTTGGCCCAACGGCACGGGTTGCTCATGCAGACGTTCACCCCTGTCTCCCACCCAGTAGGGGAGTTGCAGCATGTTGGTAGCGGCATCGTACAGCACAATCAGGCAGTTCTGTCCACCCAGCGTGGCGCGGATTCTGTCGCCCACCACATCCACGATGGCCTGCAGGTCCAGCTCCTTGGCCAGGCCCTGCTGCACGCTGCTGATGATGGACAACTCGACGTTGCGCTGCTCCAGCGCAGCGTTGGAGGTCGTGAGCTCGGCCGTGCGTTCGGCCACGCGCTGCTCCAGGCCGTGGTACAGCCGGGCATTATCGATGGCCGTGGCGGCCTGGTTGGCAAACAGCGACAGCAGTTCCGCGTCCGCCCGGCGGAATGGTCCGAAGACGGCGCGGTTGTCGGCATACAGCATGCCGATGAGCTGCCCGCGGGCGACCAACGGCGCGGCCATGCGCGAGCGCCAGCTTCCCAACGCCTTGGCCTGCGCGTCTCCGGCGTGCTCATCGGCCTCGAGCACCGTCTGGCGCGACTGCGACACGCGCGCCAGCAGTCGCGTGGCCGATGCTCGCACATCTTCCAGATCCCTCGCGCCGATGCCGCGGGCGATGCGAAAATCAGGTCTCTCTTCCGCATCCAGCTGCACCAGCATCGAGCGCTCGGCGCCGTTGAGCTCCACTGCCTCATCCATGACGAACTCGAGCAACGCTTCTGCCTCGCGCTGCTCGTTCATGCGCACGCTGATCTCCATCATGCGTCGCAACTGGTCCTGCAGGTTGCCCTCCAGAGCTTGCGGCTCGGAGGGAGGAAGGCCGCGTCTGGCTGACTCGCGCGTCCACTCCAGCAGGATCTGGCGGTTGAGCGACACCTTGTTCAGGTAGTTGCGTCTGAGGCCTTCATCGCTCAGCGTGGCCAGGCCGTCCATCATCGTTGCGTAGGCGCGCTTCAGACACGACCAGGCTTCAGCCTTGACCCGCTTGGCCTTCGAGGGGCTTTGCTGTAACACCTGGTAGCGCCACCACCACACCGCCTGGAACGGGTACTCCGGCGCGATTTCGCCGGCAGCGGCGAGTCTGCGCGCGGCCTCGATCGAATGCATATCGGCCGCCTCCCAGTCTCCCGCCGCCAGGTCGGCGGCGCCAAGCCAGGCCAAAGCCGTGATCTGGTCACCGGGCGAGGTTCCCACTTCCATCAGATGCGCAGCAGCCTCGAATTGCGGGCGGGCCAGTTCCGGCTGGCCCTCAGCCAGCGCTATCATTCCCAGACCCAGACGGTTGTAACCTTCGTTCAAGCTGCTGCCAATGGACTGAGAGAGCGAAACCCCTTCCTCCAGCAACCGCCGCGCGGCGTCATACTCGCCCGCATCGACCAACGGACGGGCCTGGGTTTCAACGAAGCTGGATAGTACAGCCGGCGAGTTCAGCTTCCGCACCTGCACCAGCACCGCATCGGCGTAAGCCTGAGCCTTACGGTAGAGCCCCAGACGCCAGTACAGCAACGCCAGGTTGTTCTGTATGGTCAGCACGCGCAGCCGGTAGTCCGTTGCCAGCGCGATCTCCAGAGCCTGCTCAAAGTAGGCGCGTGACTGCGCGTGGTCGGCGGAGGTGATGGCCAGCATGTTGAGCGCGATGGCCTCGCGAGGCCGATCTCCGACGCTGCGCAGCATGGCCAGCGCCTCCAACAAGTGTTGGCGGGCCTGATCGATGGCTCCAGCGGATTGCTCCGCCGTAGCCACCGAAAAGAGGCTCTCTGCTTCGCCCACTTTGTCCCCGATCTCGCGGCTCAGCCGCAGAGCCGTCCTGGACAGCTCGCCCAAGTTGCGATAGTCGGTGGCGTTCGAGGCGTGGCGGGCGCGTGCCACAGCCACCTTGGCCAGCAGTTCTCTAGAGCCCAACTTGTGCGCAAGGTCCTGCGCCGCCTGCAGTCCACTCAGCGCCTCATCGAACTCACCACGCCAGCTGAGCCGGTCCGATAGGGTAAGCAGAGCCAGCACCCTACGGGGTCTATCGCGCTTTCGCCGAGCGGTCTGCTCTGCCGCTCGGATGTCCGCGATTTGCGCGTCCACCTCGCCCACGCGCTCGTAGCACTCGGCGCGCCCCATGCGCAGCTCGTACTCAGCAAGCGCCAAGGCCCCGCGCGCTTCCGGCGGCACCAGGCCCAGTGCGCGCGTGTACAGATCCACGGCCGCCTCGTTCTCGTAGCGCTCCCTGGCCCTATCGGCAGCAGCCTGGAGCTTCAGCAGCTCGGGCGACACCACGGACGGCGGGGTCTTCTTGGCTGTCTTTGCGCTCCTGCGCGACGGGACTGGCACACTCTGCTTCCTGGAGCTGGGCCCGGACGCTGACGCTGGTCGGCCTTTCCCACGCTTTGCGCGGGCGAGAGCTTGCCTGGCCTTCTGCCGTTTCGAGGACTCTGCCTTGGCCGTGGCGCGGCGCGCCACGGATCCCCCGTTCCCTTTGGGGAGCGCCTGCGCCCGCTCTGGCGCTCGCGGTTCGGCCTTGGGCTCGGCCAGTGGAACTGCTTTGAGCTTGCTCATTTGGGCTGCCTCTCAGTTGCGCGCAGTTCGCGCAGCGCCGCCTGATCCAGTCCGGCCAGCCGCGGCCAGTCCGCGGCATGCGTACGGCTCAGGCGCTCGCTCGCCGTGGCCAAGAAGAGCTGGCGCAGGGTCGGTTTCTCCATCCACGCGCGCAGGGTCGCGGCGGGCACGGACAGTAGCGTCGTCGGCTCTTCGGTTACGACGTTGGCCGTGCGCGGCTCACCGCTCAGCGCCGCAATTTCGCCAAAAAAGTCGCCTGGCGCCAGGGTCGAGAGCGAGCGGTACCCGCCTTCGGCGGCCACGCCGGCGACGGCTCTGCCCGACAGCACGAAATGCACCTCATCCGCCTTCTCTCCGTGACGCACGACTGTGACGCCCGCCGGGGCCTCGCTCACCGCGGCGCTGCTCAACAGTGCCTTGCGCTCCTCTACGCTCAGCACGCCCAGCGCTGGCAACAGGCCGACCAAGGCGTCAAGATCTGCCAACGCAGCCGGGCGCGCCAGACGCGGGGCGGCCTCGGCAGGCGCTCTGCGCAACAACTCGAGCGCGCGTTTCCATTCGGCCGCGGGCTGGCCCAGGCCGGGTATGACCAACGCCCAGGCACCGGCGACCAGGGTCATCAATGCCGCAGCCAGGTACATCAAGCGGATCGGAAAGACGTCGGCCAATCCTGCCGCGGCCATGCCCACCAGGAACAGCACGTCGCGGCAGACAAAGAAGGCGCTGTTCACGCGCCCGCGCATCTCTCGCGGCGTGTTGCGCTGCATGATGAGCGAGCGCGCAATCGAGAGGGGCGCGTTGAGCAAGCCGGAGAGAGCGATGATGGCAATGGCGGGCGCTACAGAGCGCATGGAGGCGTAGCCCATGCTGACCAGACCCATTCCCAACAGACCCAGCGCAATCCACTGCCCCTCGCGCAGACGGTCGGCAACGCGCGCCATCCACAGGCTACCAATCACGAATCCGACCGAGGTCACGGCCTCTTGCACTCCGTACTCAAACTCGGTCGCGCCCAACGCCTTGATGGCAAAAGGCAAAAGCAGCGAGTTGGAGAGGCCGAAGGCGACAAAGACAATGGCAAAGACCAGAAACAGGGACTTGAGCATGGGCGTGTCGACCAGCAGCTTGGCTCCGGCGCGCAGGTTGCGCCACACAGAGGCGAGGCCCGATTCCGCGGCAACGGCCAGGTGCGGGATGCGCACAACCCAGATAAGCAGTGCGGAGAGCGCGTAGGCCACGGTGTTGAAGTAGAAGGCCCACTCGATCGGAAAGCGCGAGGCAATCAGGCCGGAGGCGGCAAAGCCCAGCGCCGTGGCGCCGAAGGAGCTGATGGCCATCAGCGAGTTGGCTGCGGCCAGCTCCTCATCCGAAGCGATCTCGGGCAGCACCGCTTCGTGCGCCGGATCGAAGAACTGCGTAATCGAGGAGGTGAGCGCGACGATGACGTACAGCCAGACGATGCTCTGGTGCAGTAGCAAGGGAATCGCAAGCACCAGCACGGCCCGCACGAGATCCGCCACAACCATGATGCGCTTGCGGTCGTAGCGATCCACGAACACGCCCGCTAGAAGTCCGACCACGATGGTCGGCGCAGAGGTGGCCATGAGCATCAGGCCCACGCTGGCCGCCGACCCTGTCAGGCGGAAGACCAGGATGGAGGCCGCGAGCGAGGTGAGCGAACAGCCGATGGTCTCGACGACCTGGGCAACCCACAACAGGGCAAAACTGCGATTGCGAAAGACGGCAAACGCCGATGGCGGACGAGCAACCGCATTCGTGGTCATATCCAACTCCTTGTGTCGAGAGGTCAGTCTGCATCGGCACCCCTCGACTTGCTGACAACCACAGCATCTCGATCAGAGGATAGGCTCTAGCTGGCTGCCCCCATCGCTTCCAGCCGGTCAATCAGGCTGGCGAGATAGTCGAACCCGCCCTGCCAGAATGTCGGCGTGGCAATGTCGAACCCGGCCTCGGCCAGGATTGATACCGGAGAGGCAGACCCGCCACGGCTTAGGATCTGGAGGTACCCCGGCTTGAAGGCCTCGCCCTCCAGACGGTAGCGCTGGTACAGCGCCAGCACCAGCAATTGGCCAAAGCTATAGGCGTAGGTGTAGAACGGCATGTGGTAGATGTGCGGGATGAGGAGCCACTCCCAGCGGAACTCGTCACCCACCTCCACCGCATCGCCAAAATGCTCGGCCAGAGATTGCAGGTAGTGCTCAGCCAACTCTTCCGCCGTCTTGCCTTCGGCCAACAGGCGATGGGCGTCGCGTTCAAACAGGGCAAAGTAAGCCTGGCGCTGCACAGTGGCGTAGGCGTCGTCGACGATCGTGGCCAGGATCTCGCGCTGTACGGCCGGGTCCTGCTCCTGCCCCAAGAGCCTCTCCGACAGAAGCATCTCGCCAAACACCGAGGCGGTCTCAGCCAGCGGGGCCGCGGCGTCGAAGGTCAGCACAGAATGACCGGCCGCGAGAACAGCGTGTACGGCGTGGCCCAGCTCATGGGCGAGAGTCGAGACATCACGACCGCGGCCGGCAAAGTTGGTCAGCACCCACGGAGCCAGCTCAGGCAGCACTGAGTAGCAAAAGGCTCCGCCGCGTTTGCTGGGGCGGGACTCGGAATCAAAGTGGCCAGAATCGAGCACGCGGCGCACGGCGTAGGCCAGCACAGGCGAGAAGGCGCGGAAGCAATCCAACACCAGCTCAACCGCCTGCTGCAGGGAATAGTTGCGCGTCGATGGCGCCAGGGGCGCGTAGATGTCGTAGCGGCGCAGCCTCTGCATGCCGAGCCAGCCGGCTTTCAGCCGGAAATAGCGCTGGAAGAGACCCATGTTCTGGCGGCACACCCCCAGCAGCGTCTCGACCACCGAGTCCGGGATGTCATTCATGGTGTTTCGCGCTGAGATGGGCGCGGCGAAGCGGCGCAGGTCGAGCATCTCCGCACGCCAGTCGCCCACGCGATGAGCGTAGATCTGCGCCAGCAGCGTGCGTTGACCCAGGTAAACGCGATACATCTCTTTGTAGACCGCGGCGCGCACGTCGGGCCTGGGGTCGCGCACATAGGCCGTGATCTCGCCCTCGGTCAGTGCCTTACGCTGGCCATCAACTTCCAGAGTGAAAGACAGGGCGTTGGTGATCATGTCGTAGAGCGTGAGCAGCGCTTCGATGCCGTTCACGTCTTTGAGCGTGATCACGCGCTCTTCCGCTTCGGACAGGGTGAAGGGCTTGAGGCGGCGCCAGGACTCCAGGAAGTACCTCCGGTCGCCAGCGGCAGCGATTAGCCGCTGGGCCGCTTCATCCGGCAGGTCCTTGAACCACAGCTCAAAGAATGTCGCACGGCTCTCGGCAGAAGCGAGGATCTGATTGAGACGGTTCTGCAGGGCCAGGGCAGCCTGATCTTGAGTATCTTCGGCGAAGCGCAGGAACGCATAGCCAGCCAGCCGGCGCTGCAGGCTGATTGCCGCCTCGTACGTGTCGAGGATGTGTAGAAAGCTCTGGGCCGAGGTTTCTGCAGAGAGGTGCGAGCGAGAAGACTCCAGACGCCCAAGCGCCTGCTCCAAGTCGAGGATGGCCCGCTCCAATTGTACGGAACCGCCCTCGCCAAACAGATCTCGAAGGTCCCAACGGCCAGCCCTCTGCTCCAACGCATACCCCCTGCACGCAATGGTCTATCGGCAGGGAGTATAGCATGGGGTCATGGGACTGTCAACATCTTATACCAAACTGACGCAGGTGCGCAGCCAGCGTGCACTCGCCAGCCTTCAGCGTGTGACAAGTCCTCTTGAGTTGATACATCCGCGGGTCAACTGGTGAATAGGTGCAACACGCGCGAACGAGGCCCCGTCGGGCTTCTATCGAGTTGGTCTCCTGAGGGCGGCAGCCGCAGCGCTTTGGATGCAGCACACTGCTGCGCGCTGCGACTGCCGCGGAGGCAGGCAGAAGAGTCAGTTAGCGCGAAAGACTACTTCACCTGTATCTCGATCACGCCCTTGACCTGCACCTTGCTCGAGAAATCGGGGGCGACCACGCTGAATCCACCTTGTGTGCGGAAGGAAACGATGCACGTCTCGCACTTGACGATGTCGGCCAGGGGAGCTTCAGCCGTGAAGCCGTCATCAGCCACAAAGACGATGGTGGTGGCATCTGCCTTGGGGTTGGCCATCTCCAATAGCTTGGCGATGGACACGCCGGTGTACTTCTCCATCACGCCTTCTTTGTTGGCGCGCTCTGATTCCATGGTGGGCATGGCCTTGATCTCAGCCTCGGACCAGGCCATCTCCTTGTCCACCATCCCTGTGATCTTCAGCGCTGCGGCGGCGGGTGCCGCTTCCTTGGCGGCGCGATACAGGGCCGAGTCCGGGAAGAACAGCGGCGCACCCCACTTGTCCACGCCAAATGTGCCGATCTTTTCCTGCAACGGCACCGAGATGATCCAGTCCACAAACGACTTGGCCAGATCGGCCTTGATTTGAGCGTTCTTGGCGGGATTGACCTGAATCACGCCATAGGGGTTGAACAGAATCTGATCGCCCTCGCTCAGGATCTCCAGCTGCAGCCCCTCGGCCTTGCGCGCCAGGTAGGTGGCGCGGTCACTCAGGGTATAAGCGAGCTGCTCGTTGGCCATGGTCAGCACCGCTCCCATGCCCTGACCCGCAGATACGTACCAGGCGCCGGACGGGGTGATGTTGGCCGCCTTCCAGACGTCTTTCTCCTTGACATGGGTGCCCGACTCATCGCCTCTCGACACGAACTTGGCTTGCTTCTCGGCGATAGTGGTGAAGGCCTTGGTGGCGTTCTTCATGCCTTTGATGCCCGCTGGATCGGACGCCGGTCCAACCAGGATGAAGTCGTTGTACATCACGTCCTCGCGACGTGTGCCATGGCCTTCAGCCATGAATTTGTCCTCTGCCGCGCGCGAGTGCACCAGCAGCACTTCAGCGTTGCCATCCTGGCCGATCTTCATGGCCTGCCCGCTGCCCACTGCGACCACGTCTACCTTGACGTTGAATTCTTTCTCAAAGTCGGGCAGGATGAAATCAAGCAGGCCCGAGTCGCGGGTGCTCGTGGTCGTGGCCAGAAGCAGCCGGCCGGGCTGCATCGGGATGGCGGTCGGTGCGGGTGTCGCCGGGACCGCGGTCGGTGCGGCCGTTGGCGGTACTGCGGTCGGCTGTGGTCGCGGGGTTGCTGTGGGGGCCGGCTGGCCGCAGCCGACCAACATGCTGAGCAAGACAAACAGGACTATGAATCTGGTGAAGCCTCTCATGACATCCTCCTCAAAGTGCGTGATGCGTTCGGGAATACAGACCGTGCCAAAATGCTTCGCTCTCTTCCTCCTTTCGGTCCAGGAGTCATACCTCCACTGTGTAACACATCGAACGGCTTAGTACACCATTTCGCCTCGTACAAAGGCCGCCGTGCGCGGGTCGCTCGGACCACCAAAGAAGCGTTCGGCTTCAGCCACCTCGACGAGTTCGCAGTTCAGCAGGAATCCCACGCGATGGGCAAGCCTTTTCGCCTGAAAGATGTTGTGCGTGACCATGACGAGCGTTGTGCCCTGCTGCTTGTTGATGACCCGAGCGATGTCTTCTATCAGGCCCACGTTGTAGGGATCCAGGTTTGCCGTGGGCTCGTCCAGAAGCAGCACCTCGGGTTTGATCACCATAGCGCGCGCCAGTGCGACTCGCTGCAGTTCCCCGCCCGACAGAGTCCTGGCCTGGCGGTGCGCGAGCGTGGCCAAGCCCACCTGGGCCAGGGCCTCCTCAATCACCTGGTCAGGCTGGTGTTCGCCACGCAGCCATGGACCAAAGGCGATGTTGGCCGCCACGCTGCGATTCAACAACACCGAGCGTTGAAACACGGTCGTCACCCGGCGCCGCAGCGCCAGGGGCACCTCTTGGTCCCGTGAGGAGATGGCATCCAGGAAGCGGATCGAACCAGTGGTGGGTGGCTCGAGGAAATTCATCAGACGTAGCAGCGTGCTCTTGCCCACGCCACTGGGACCTACCAGGGCGAATATCTCGCCGCGGTGGATGTCGAGCTCCTTGACATTCAGAACGCAGTTGCCGTCATACTCCTTGGTCACGTCCCGCAAACGATAGATGATGTCACTCACTGATCCAGCGCCCTCCCTTGCAGCCGTAGCACAGTCACGTTGGCCAGGAAGGACAGCGCCAGCAGAATCACACCCAGAGCAAGCGCCAGATTGAAGCGGCCCTTGTTCGTTTCCAGAACGATGGCCGTGGTGAGCACACGGGTGCTGTGATCGATGTTGCCACCCACCATCATCACAGCACCTACTTCGGAGATAATGCTGCCAAAACCGGCCACGATGGATACCAAGACACCCACTCTGGCTTCCACCAGAAGTGTCAAGGCGGCCTGCGCACGCGTCGCTCCCAGCGCCATCACCTGCTGGCGCAACTGAGGGTCCACACCCATCACGGCCGCCATGGTGAAACCGGCCACAAGCGGGAAAGAAATGATGGTCTGGGCGACGATCATTGCGCCAGACGTGAACAGCGTGGGCACATAGGGCAAGCCCAGCCTACCCACTGGCCCGCTGCGGGAAAGCATCATGTACACAAACAGCCCAACCACCACGGGCGGGAAACCCATGCCCGTATACAGCAACGCCACTACCAAGCGTCGGCCGACGAAGCGACTCAGGCCAAGCAACGCACCCAGAGGGATGCCAATCAGCGCGCTGAACAGCAGGGCTATGCCAGAGACCCGCAAAGAAAGCAGAACGATCTCCACCACAGCAGGATCGCGGGTGAGGATCAGACGCACTGCCTGGACCAAACCCTGAGCGATGTCGTTGATGGCCTTTCTCCCACGTGCAAAATGCGTGCAATGGCCACGGCCACAGGATTGCCGCCGCCCCAGTGCTTGGAGCGAGGCCGAGATGGCACGTGCTTGAACAGCGCTGGGCGAGTACACCCAAGCGTATCTCACCAAAAGAATGTGCGAGGCAACTCGGCAAGCGGCAGAGGCGGTAGATGCTGCCAGTTGCTAGCCTCGGCAATATACCACATGGGTGGATACAAGTCAAGCTAGGCCTGTCCGGACGCTACTACCGGCAGGATTGCATCCGATTACCACTATATATAGGGCAAGTAGTCACAATACCTACTATATGCAGTACCCGATGCCGGACCTACAGATGTGGTCGAGTTTGTTGACTGATTCAGGATATTTGCTATAATTGCTCCGATGCAACCAGCGCAAGAATAGGTTGTGCACCTTGACCGCCGCCGCGCAATGTATGCTATGCACACTAGCGTGGCGCTTGCGTCGAATCTGATATCCGCTAGCCGCGTATTGTCGAGAGCAAAGGAGTGCCATGCGGGACTCTGATTCGCTAATCTATCTGGGGATCGCGGAGTCTATTCGCCGGCTGATCGTCTCCGGGGAACTAAAGCCCGGTGACCACCTGCCCTCGATACGAGAACAGGCAAAGACGTGGGGCTGCACTCCGGGCACAGTCAGCAGAGCGTATGCCAAGCTGGCCGAAGAGGGGCTTGTATCGGGCCATCGCGGCGCAGGCACCCGAGTGACGGAGAACGCTTTGCAGGCCGCGCCCACGGTGTGGCGCTGGGCCGCACTGGTCAACCAGGCGGAAAGCTTCCTGCTCGATGCCCTCAGGTCCGGCCACACGCCCGCCCAAATCGAGACCGCGCTGTCCGCCGCAGTCGCGCGTTGGCAGGGATTGCAGGGAGCCAACACGCCTCAGATGGCCCAGGGCCTCCCGAATGAGCTGCGTTTTGTTGGAAGCCACGATCTGGTGATCGAATCCCTGCCTCTGCTGCTGGCGAGGCGCAAGCCAGGTTCAACCCTGAGTCTCGAGTACGCAGGCAGCCTCGGTGGTCTGATGGCCCTGGCCCGGGGCGAGGCGGACGTGGCCGGAATCCATCTGTGGGATGCCACAACCGATACGTACAACGCGCCCTTTGTGCAGCGAGTCCTGCCGGGCCGTAGCATCGTGCTGCTGACCCTGTTCTACCGTTCCCTGGGCCTGATCGTGCCTGCTGGCAACCCGCAGCAGGTACGCGGCTTGCTCGACCTTTGTCGGCCGGAGGTCACGTTTGTCAACCGCCAAGCCGGCTCGGGCACGCGTGTCTGGCTCGACGCGCAGCTCAAGAAGCTGGGCATCACCCCTCAGGCGATTACCGGCTACCGGCAAACTGAGGTGACGCACGTAGCAGTCGCACGTGCCATAGCCGACAAGCGCGCCACGGCAGGTCTCGGCATCGAAGCCGCCGCTGCCTCCCATCGCCTGGACTTTGTGCCGCTGGCCAAGGAAAGGTATGACATGGTCTTTCCTGAAGAAGTCTGGCACACGCCGATGGCGCAAATGCTGGTGGAAGTGATTCGGTCTGCGGACTTTGACCATACGGTCGCGCAACTCAAGGGCTACGACCTGACCACCACAGGGCACGAGACTCGGATACAGTAGGAATAGCGCCGCGGCCAAGCCCTATCTGCACGAGGCACCCCCGGTCCACCATCCCGCATTGCCTGCCACCGAGAGCATGCCACCGAACCATACCTTACCACGAGGCCAGCGCGTTGCGTCCTCGCCAACCTGCGGATGGTGATCAGGCGCATGCCTCATAGCAAGAGATTCTGGATAAAAGCCGATGAGATCCCCATAAGAAGCTCATCATTTGTGGGTATGATGGAGCCAGGAGGTTCGGGGTGAGAAAAGCGATCGCCATGTGCACGATACCAGCGCTCATCTTGGCCCTGACTGCATGCTCCGGGAACAGAGCCGGGTCTGCTACGGTCACAAGCACAGTAGAGAATCCTGGCATGGCCGCCAGTGCGACGGCGTCCACCGGCGCGCCATCTGGCTCAGCCACAGAGGTCCTCGCCCAGAACAGCGAGATCCATGACGATCAGACGGACTATGTTCTGGAGAGTGCCGCAGTCATCCCCATCGTGCTCAGCGGCAATTCCATCTCCGCAGGCGCCGCCGGCGTGAGCGTTGTTGGCACCAGGGCAACGATCACCTCTGCAGGGACTTACGGCATCAGCGGCTCTCTGGAAGACGGGCAGATCATTGTAGACACGGCGGATGGGGAAACGGTCAGACTTGTCTTGAACGGCGTGGATATCCGCAGTTCCACCAGTGCTCCAATCTACGTGCGCAATGCAGAGAAAGCCATCATCATCCTCGCCGACGATACCGAGAACCATCTTGCAGATGGGGAGAGCTATGTCTTCGAGGCTGCTGATGATGACGAACCCAACGCAGCCCTTTTCAGCAAGTCCGACCTGACGATATTTGGCAACGGCTCGCTGAGCGTAGATGCGAACTATAACGATGGGGTCGCCAGCAAGGACGGTCTGATCATTGCGGGCGGCACGATCACGGTGCAATCAGTAGATGATGGAATCCGCGGCAAGGATTACCTTGTGATTCAAGACGGGAACATTGTCATCAATGCCAAGAGCGATGGGCTCAAGTCAGACAATGCGGAAGATCCCACCAAGGGATACATATCCATTGAGAAGGGCGTGTTCAACATCAGCTCCGGAGGAGACGCCATTGACGTCGAAACCGACGTGATCATAGCCGACGGGGAGTTCACGCTATCGTCCGGAGGAGGCAGCAGCAACTACTTCGGTGCAGATACCTCCGCGAAAGGGATCAAGGGAACGGTCAGCGTGAATATCGATGGCGGCGCCTTCCACATCGATTCTGCAGATGACGGACTCCACTCCAATGGGAGCCTGACCATTGACGGAGGTACTTTTCACATCGCATCCGGTGATGATGCCATGCATGCCGATGCCACCCTGACCATCAATGGAGGGGAGATCCGGATCAGGGAATCGTTTGAGGGACTGGAAAGCGCAGTCATTACGATCAATGCCGGCAACCTGCACATCGTCTCCAGCGATGACGGCATCAATGTGGTCTCAGGTGTGGATGGCTCTGGCATGGCTCAAAGGGCTGGGGCGGGTGGAGGGCCTGGCCGTGGCCAGGGCTCGTTCACGTACTCTGGAGACTACTATCTCTACATCCATGGTGGCTACATCGCGATCGAAGCTGCAGGGGACGGCATCGACGTGAATGGCGCCATCGAGATGACGGATGGGATTGTGATCATAAACGGCCCCACGCAGCAGATGAACGGCGCCCTGGACTATGATGGCGGGTTCAAGATCACGGGCGGATTCCTGGTTGCGGTAGGCAGTGCCGGCATGGGACAGGCGCCTGACGAATCGTCGAGCCAGTATTCGATGTTGGTCAACCTGAACTCGACAGTGCGCGCCCGTACTCTGGTGCATATTCAGGACAGCGCGGGCAATGACGTGCTGACCTTTGCACCCAGCAAGCAATACCAGTCCATCGCGTTGTCGTCGCCGCAGCTTGCCAAGGGGGCTACCTACAGCCTTTACTTAGGAGGCAATTCGACAGGCACAGCCAACGATGGGCTGTACCAGGGCGGAAACTACACGCCTGGCACTGAATATGCCAGCTTCACGATCAGCGGGATGGTGACAAGGCTGGGCTCCAGCAGGAGCCGTTTCTAGACATCGAGCCGCACAGATCCGCTCCCCGTGCGCGAGATGACGTACCTATTCATTATCACTGCCCTGCCGGTCATGAACTCGGCCGGCGCGAATGCTGCGGTGTGGCCCCAGCTCGTGGTAGCCAACCTGGCGACTGTGGTTATCCTGTTGGTACTGGAGAAGGAATGGGGCTTCCACTACGAGGCTTCCAAGCGGATTCAATACGAGAAGATAGAGTTGATTCGGCCTGAACGGCATGCGGAATTGCGGGCCGACCTGGAAGCGCGCACTGGCCTCAAGATCACGCGCATCGCCATCGGAAAGGTGGACTTTATGCACGATACTGCCGATCTGAAAGTGTACTACAAGGACGGCAACCAGGAGAGCTGGCTGTAGAACAATCGGCAGTGCCCCTTGGCGTCCAGCGCGCTCTCAGGGCGACCTTGTCAGGGCTAGCCCATTGCGCGAGACCGGGTCGTCCTGGACAGGGCCAACAGCCTGCTGCTAGGCGCCGGCTACCGCTCCTGTCGGCCCCAGTGCTATCACCTCAGCCTCGATGTCGTACTCCCCCAGAGCACGCGCCACCGAGATGCGGTGATGCCCATCGCGCACAAAGTGCTCGTGGCCGATCTGGATGAGCTCCACGGGCGGGAGCATGCGTCCCCCGGTGACTCACTCGTTCACGCAGGGCAAAGGGCGCCCCGCCGGGACAACGCAGATGTGCATGCGGCCCAAGGTGCAGCCCGGCAATCCCTCACAAACCTCCGAGCTACCGAATGTAGCCAGAAGCGACGTGCGCTGTCGACTCCTTCCCGCAACCTGCTGGGTAGCGCAGCGCGCCTCTGCCTACAGCAATCTCTGTCCCCATGTGCACGAATCCAGCAGTAGGATGCCCCCAAGTCTTGCCGCTCAAGAGCTTTGCCAAGATGCCTGAGTGCACGTGGCGCTTGACAGTCTGTCCAGAATGCAGTATGATATAGCGAATCGATATATCTAGCATCGCTATGTATCGTGGTAGGTGCATACCCATCCCCTGGATGGGTGCGCTGTTTGATGTGCCTACGTCGCGTGGACTAGGGCTCTTCTCTACAAGGATGAAGGAGAGAATCGTGCCAAGGCAAGTTGGGGCTCTGGAACGGAACCTGATGAAACTGAACAAACGCATCGCTGCGCTGGAGAACGCCATCGCGGACAAGCCCGACTTTGGCCTCGGCAAGGGTGATCCCAGGGTCACCGCATGGGAACTCAACCGGGCGTTGCTGAAGCAGTTGCGAGAGCGTGCGGCCAGTACCGAAGCCGCCCTGTCCAGAATCCGTCGCGGCGTGTACGGCGTGTGTGAGCGCTGTGGACAGATCATCCAGCCTGATCGTCTGGCTGTCCTTCCTGATACCAGGCTTTGCATCGACTGTGCCCGCTTGCAGTCGCCCGATGCGCCTGGACTGTGCCTGACCCAACGGCAATGATGGGATCACAGGTGCGCCTGAAACACGACATGCCATTGGCCGAGGCGATGGCGCCGAGCAGAACGAGGGAAGTGGAGGATTGCGTAGCCTCGGAAACGGCGCAGGCGCGCCGTTCAACGCAGAAGTTGATGAAGCGGGCCGAGCAACAGGGTTACCTGACCCTGGACGATCTGCTGGAAATCCTCCCAGAGTCCGAAGATGACCTAACTGAGATTGAGGAGTTGATGGCTTGGCTGGCCGAATGCGGTGTCGAGGTCATCATGCCGGACGAAGGCGAGGCGCAGATGACGCCTTCGGAGGCAGGTCAGTCTGAACTTGAGCCCATTGGGCCTGCTGAGTTGAGTGGCATCGATAGCCACGACTCGATCGGCCTGTACTTCAAAGAGATCGGCAAGGCCCCTTTGTTGACGCGGGAGCAGGAGGTTCGCCTCGCCAAGCAACTGGAGCGCGGCTGGATCGCCCAGCGCCGATTGCAGAGGGGCGGCCAAAACCCGCGGCTGCGCGAAGAGTATGTGCGCCAAGCTGAGATCGGAAAACAGGCGCGAGCACGTTTGATCAGGGCCAACACGCGATTGGTGATCAGCATCGCCAAGCGCTACAGGGGACTGGGTGTTCCCTTCCTTGATCTGATTCAGGAAGGGAACTTGGGCTTGCTCAAAGCAGTGTCCAGATTCGACTATCGCCGCGGCTGCAAATTCAGTACCTACGCAACGTGGTGGATTCGCCAGAGCACAAGGCGGGCACTGGGTGAGCAGGGCCGCGTCATCCGTCTGCCATGCTACATCGGAGATCGCATTCGCAGGGTGCACCATGCGGCGCAGGATCTGGAGCAGGAGAGCGGGAAGCAACCCACACCCCATCAGATTGCGACGCAACTGGGGGTCACTTCCGCCCGGGTGCGCTGGCTGCTGAGAGTATCGCGGCACGCGCTTTCTCTACATACACCCGTAGGTGAACAAAAGGACAGCGAGCTGGGGCAATTCATTGAAGACGAGCACAGCCCGGCGCCACACGAGCTGGCGGAGGCCGGGTTATTGGCGGACAGAGTGCAGCAGGCGTTGTCCAGCTTGACCCCTCGCCAGGAGCGTATTCTGCGTCTGCGCTATGGACTTCAGGACGGCCGTTCCCATACGCTCAAGGAGGTGGCTGACAAGTTCGGCCTGACCCGTGAACGCATCCGCCAAATCGAGCGCAAGGCCCTGCACCGGCTGCGACATCCCAGCCGGAGCCGGTCACTGCGCGGATTCGTAAGCCAATAGAGCAAGATGGTCCAGAGCATAGTCGTGCGGTGAGGCAATTGCCATGGTCATCAGCAAGGTCAGTCTTCGCTATTTCATTCTGGGCCTGTTGAGCCAACGGCCAATGTCCGGCTATGACATCAAACAGTTCATAGAGGGCATGAGTTAGTTGATCGGTAGTCCAAGTTGCGGCGGCCTCTACCCAGCACTGCAGACAATACTGGGCAATGGCCTGGCAACAATGGAAGTCATCCCGGGCAAGGGCAGACCGCCAAGGAAGATCTACACCATCACGGATGGAGGCAGGGCTGCTCTGCGGGAGTGGATGCGCAAGCCATCTGCACCGGGCAGCTTGAAGGCGTTTATCATGCGTCTGATTCTGGCTGGTCATGTCTCGCCTGCCGAGTTGATCGGGCAGCTAGCGCAGCGAAGATCAGAGGTTGCCAGCCATCAAAATGCTCTGCAACGGGCCTCGGGGCAGGATGAACGAAGCGCGGATTTGGGGCAGCGCCTGGCCCTTGGCTACGCTCTGACTGTGGCCCATGCTGAGCTGGCCTGGCTGGATGATACGCTGCAGCATCTTGCTGAGACTGCGGCCATGGCAGGTCCCGCGCGGAGCGACTTGATCCTGGGGGTTGCGTAGTTCGGTCTGTGGAGGTCACTGCTCGGTTGATGTGAGGATCTCGGGATCCAATCCATTTGTGCAGCAGACCTGGTTTGTGCCCAGACCCACTGTGCATGCGGCCGCCAGGTCTGTTGCTGTTCATGGGTGCCAGACGATGGCCGGGATTGTGAATGCCGCAATGGCTTCTGAATCGATCATAGAAAAGGAGGAGTTGGGTGGTACAAGTCATCCGACAGGAGGGAGAGTCCTTCGATAGCCTGCTGAAGCGTTTTCGCAAGGGAATAATGCGCGCCAAAATCCTAAGCACGGTGAAGAGGAAGCGCTACTTCATGTCAGCCAGTGAGAAGCGTCGTCGGGCGGAACTGAAGGGCAAGCGCCGCGCGCGCCGGCGCCAGTTTCTCGCAGAGCGCCGCTTCTGGAGAGCTTGATGCATCCGGGGCCAGCAGGAATCTCTCAACACAGGATGTGCATGGCCATACGTCTCCCCAACGCGGAGAGGTTCGCGAGGCCCCCATCCTGCGCACGGAGAAGGACAGCGTGATCGCTCATCATATGGTTGATAGCGACTACTTCGCAGCCTGCGATCCCAGGCCGGACGGTGGTTGCTGTCCTATCAGTCGAATCTCGTCCATCCAGAAAGTGGTAGACGCCCGGCCGCTGCGGTCCTGAACTGCAATCCGGCTGAGAGAGCGCCCCTCAGCATCCAAATGAACCAGAGGAACGACTATTCGTCTCCAGACCTCCGCCCCAATGCGCTCGCCTTCGACGTAGCGGCAGTCATTGACCCAGCGCGTGCGCAACGCGGTTCCGTGTTCGTCCCAAAAGAAGACGTCCAGGTCCGGCTCGGCTGCTGGCGAACCCCGGATGTAGAATTCGAGCCACTGATACCCGCTCGTGCGAAAAGTGGCATGCCAGAGGCAAAGTGCCCCATAGGGACGCAGAGTGACTCGAATTGCCCTGGGGCCGCTGTAGACTTGGTCCGTTGCGCCCAAGGCTAGATCAGCGTCCCAGGACCAGTCCTGCCAGCCAGGACTCAATTGGTCCGTGTAGATGCTCATGCTCTGACCCTCGCCGGGCCGCGGCGTCGGCATCGCAGTGGGACGAGGAGCAGCGCCATACCAGGCACGCAGGACATCTTCGGCAGGTTTGTTGTGTGGCGTGTATCCCGTGTCGCACTCTGAGCCATGAAAAGGATCGACAGAAAAATCCTGCCAGTACATGCCAGCCAACCAGGGCTGGCGATTGAAGCTCTCAAAGGCCGCTCGATAACAGTCAGCCTGTTCCTGAAGGTCAACGTCTCCAGGAGTCTCCCAGTCATAAGGGCGTCGGTTAGCACCGTCCTTGCTGCAGTAACCGATTTCTGTCAACAGGATCGGCTTGCCCCACCGGGCTGCCAGGGCCCTCAAGACGCTCACGTGCGGAACCCACGCCGTCTTCAACTCCTGCAAGGTTGGGGCATCCCTGTTGGTCAGCGCATAGTAAGCATCTACCCCGATATAGTCCAGCGCATCCCACCATTCGACCAGGACCTCCCATTCAGCATTGCAGGCGTACGTCAGGGTGCCGTCGAATCGGGCTCGAACCCCGGCAATGGTCTGCCGCCATTCGGATGTGCGCGGAGTGGTCGCGTCCAACTCGCAGCCAACAGAGAACTGCTCCACGCCGTTGCTCTGAGCCAGATCCGCATAGTGATAGATGAACTGCCGATAGGAATCAAACCACGCCGCCCACTCCGCTTCGCTGTCAAACGCGATTAAGCCACGAAACTGGTCATCCGCGGGGTCCACGTGTGGCTTGAGCATAACCTTTAGTCTCAAGCGGTGGGCAGTGGAAATGGCGTGAGCCAGATCTGCATCGGTAGGCGTACTGCGGCCAGCATAGATGGTGGTGGACGAGCACGTATCCTGGTGCCAGGTGACCAGCAAACTGATCCAGGTAGCGCCAGTAGCCCTCAGATTCGTCAGGGAGAGGTCGGAATCCGGGTGTGAGTATTCGCCAGGCCACCACGACACGTAGCCAATGCCGTTCTGCGCAGGCCTGGCAACGCAGGGCAGGAAGACCTTGGAGACCGCATCCACAGCGTCTCCGTCCGTTTCGTGTGGTGGTGCAGCATTCCCACCCAAGATCGTAACGACGACAAGCATACCGCAGGCTAGCAGGGTCATTGGCCGCATCTGCATATCCCCTCCTTCAAGCCAGTCACTTCCATTGAGGATCTGTCAAGCCGGTAGGCACACCCACACTGACCATTGCCAGAGCGCCTGCCAGAGTAGCGGGTTGTCGCCCCAGAGATCACATGCCGGCAAACCATGCATACGATCCGGGTGCACCTAAGCTTGTGCGGGCCGAAAGGCAGCCATTGGCCTGTTCTGCTATTGACCTGTGGGGCACGCCGACCTGCTGCTACGGCGTGAGCTCCAGCTTGCCTTCGGCCTCGCGCTCCACCTGCTCGCGTGTCCACAGCATCGGCACGTACTCGCCGCGCACCCATGGTTCGGCCAGGTCGTCATAGTGCGGGCTGGCCAGGTGGCCTGATTGCCCGGGCGGCACGATGCACAATGAGCGCGAGAGGTCGCCCAGGTCCACGATCTGCCGGAAGGATGGCGCCCAGGCCTTGTTGTCATACGGTTCGCCCGGCACAAAGGCAGTCTGGCAGGGCGTATCAGCGTCGCCGCCAATGGGCAGTGGCCCGCGGTTGAAGACCTGATCCAGCGGCTTCTGCATGCCCATGGCATGCGGGAAGATGGCGCGGTGGATTCTGCCCCACTGCCAGGCGCTCGTGTCGGGTCCGAGCTCCTTCGTCAGCCAATCCATGGCCTGCTTGAGGCTGCGCGACAGCAGAGCTTCGCGCCCCCCAGCCTGCTTGACCCACCACGAATCCGGCGCGTCCAAAAGGTGCAGCAGGGTTACGGTATCGTGCCCGAAGAACTCGTTGGACTGCATCAGCACCGGATGAAAGCCCCGGCCCATCCAGCGCGAGGTCAGTTCTGCACCCAGCGCCGGCTCAAACAGGTTGCGCACCAGGGTGTAGCGTACCACCTCGTATAGCGTCCCGCCGACACTGTCAGCACTCAACCGCCCATCCCAGCCGCGTAGCAGCTCGAGTGCGCGTTGCACATCAGGATCGGGGCTGCTGAAGCCCGCCAAGCGCTGCACGAACTCGCCTCCGGGGATGCAGGTGTAGTCAATATGCAGCGCCCGGCAGTCGTCAAGAGACACTTTCTTTACGCTCTCCAGCACGTCGACTATGCGGCGGGCGCGATAGCCGCTCATCCACACGTTGCCGAGGAAATGCGGGTAGCCATCTGGGACAATGCGGTGGTTGCAGGTCACAACATAGCCCTGAGCTGGATTGAGGGCATGCGGCATCTCCTCAAAAGGAACCTCACCCAGCCATTCGTACTCGCCTGTCCAGCCTGGGGCGGGCACCATGCCCTGACCTTTGGCGCGCACCGGCACCTTGCCCGTGACCCAGTAACCGATGTTGCCCTCCACGTCTGCATAGGGCACATTCAACTGCGGTGCCTCGATATAACGCATGGCATCCACAAAGCTGTCCCAGTCGTGCGCGCCGTCAAGCAAGAGCCAGCCTTTGGTGGCCGGACAGGGGCGCAGAGCCATGGAGTTGACTGCCAGGCGCTGCTGTGGGTAGCCGACGACATCGGAGATCACAGGCCCATGCCGCGTGATGAGCACCTGTTCGACATGCGGCTCCGCCTGACCCTTGACTGCAATCGGTTCCGGCAGAACCTCCGCCTCCAACCACTCGTCGCGGAACCGATAGCGTCGCGGGTTCTGCGGGTCGAATTGCTCCACAAAGAGGTCTTCGCAGTCCGTGTAGGCAAGAGTCATGCCCCAGGCGATGCGAGCGTTGTGGCCCACCATCACCAAGGGCAGGCCGGGAAGCGACGCGCCCGTGACGTTCAACGCACCACCCACCAAGTGCACCAGGTGCCAGATCGCCGGCAGCGACAGCACCAAGTGCATGTCGTTGCATAGCAGGGCGTTGCCGGTCGCCGTTTTGGCCCCCGTGATGGCCCAGGCATTGCTGCCCTGGCCGCGGCTGAGGAAGGGCCCGCGTGCGTTGGTGAATGCACCGTCTGGGCCGAGCCGGTTGAACTCGATGCCCGCGGGCAGGGTAATGGGGTTTCTTTCCGGGTAGTGCATCTCCAGTTCGGCAGCGCGCTCATCGCCCACTGCCGCGATGGCCTGGGCGCGCACAATCTCACCATACCAGGCGTGGGAGAGCTGCCAGAGCATCACGCGCGCAAAGGCCATGCTCTCCTCTGGCTTCCAGGGCTCGGGGCGGTGGCGCAGCAACGTGAACTCGACCGGCATCTTGACCGTCGGGCTGCCGAGAAAGGCGTTGACGCCGTCCGAGTACGCCTGAACGGCCTCGCGCAGGTCGGCGTCGGCACAGGCCCAGTCCGTCTTCCCCAGACGGTGGAAACCAAAGGTGCGCACGGCACGGTCCGTGTCCAGGGCCAGCGGTCCGAAGAGCTCGCTCAGCCGGCCCGTGGCCGTGCGGCGGTTGAGCTCCATCTGCCACAGCCGGTCCTGTGCATGCACAAAGCCCTGCGCCATGAACAAGTCATGCGCATTCTGGGCGTAGATGTGCGGCACGCCCCAGCGGTCGCGGATCACCTCGACAGGGCCTGTTAGCCCAGGCAGGCTGAGCCTGCCCTGCGTCAACGGCAGCCTCCGCTGGCCTAGCCAAGTCAGTGCAGTACGAAGCAACGAACCCACAAAACTCTGCGCCATTGCAAGTGCTCCTTTCTCGACGTCGACGTGCGATTCTCGGACCGCATTCAGCCGGCAGAACTTCCTGACAGCCCCTACTTCTGTTCCATCGGCTCCCAGTGCAGGTTGGACTGGAGGTTGGGATTGAAGTTGGGGTCCTCGGTGAGGATGTACTCACCCAGATTGTTGGCCCAGGCGTGCCCGTATCCGGACGGCAGCTCCACCACTTCCTGGCGGTGTGGGTCGAAGAATCCATCCACGCCGCGGATGGTGCGGCTGCAGTCGGTGGATAGCCGGTCGTAGACCTCCTGGCGACCGTACCAGTCGCGCAGATTCTGTTCCCGGATCTCGCGTCCGGCCTGCGCCAGAATCTGGCCGATCTGCCCAACGTGGTGGATGCGCTGGATCTGCATTTGACACAGGTGTTGCGAAATAGACTTGAAGGCCGCGTACCAGTGGGGGTTGAGCTGGAACGAGCGAATCATCACCGAGAAAAGGTCCGCGCTGGCATCGAGGCGCCCCGCTGAGGCGCGAAAGGAAAAGAGGGCGTCCACCCACCAGATGATGATCTCGCCGGCGCTGAACATGGTGGCCAACGGAGCACGGAAGACCTCCACCATGCCGTAGATCTCTTCGTCGAACTGCATTCCCTGCCAGGCATAGCGAACGCGCACCTTGCCGCCTTCCGCCGAGCCGCCGCTGACGGCCGCTTCGGACTTGGCCAGCTTGGGGAAATCGGGCAGCAATTCGTGGTGTAGAATCTGCAGATTCTGCACCTGCGAGCGGTAGCGAGGCAGCACCAGCGTGCGCATGGCCTCCTCGATGCCCATGGGCGGGCGCACCTCGGCTCCAAAGTGGCGCGAACCGACGGGCTGCAGCAGGCGCGCCATAGAGTTGTTGTTCCAGATGCAATTCATGTTGGGGAAGACTTCAAATGCCTCCGCGCCCTGCGGGTTCCACAACTGGCAGGCCACCGTCGCTGGCATGCCGGGGTTGTCCAGCAGCCAGCGGCAGCCGCCACGGAACTGCCAGCCCACGGGCACGAGCATGCGGAACAACTCCAGGCCGGTCCCCTCCCTGTCCATTTGCGTGAACATTTTCAGGCGCATGCCGCGTACGACCGCCCGTTCGGTCGCACCCGCGTCGCCTGCGCGACTTCCGCACACCAGGCTTGAGCCGCAGTACTGGCAGACAGTGTAACCTTGTGCGGCCGGCGGAAGACTGCCTCCGCACTGCGGGCATCGCAATGCCACGGGCTTGGTTTCGCTAGGCATGCTCATGGCTTCCCTCCCTGCTCCACTGCTAGGGGTGCGATTCCCCACGTCGCACAGTTTCCGGCTTCGTCACAGATGAGAACACAGAGCCTTTCACAGTGAGATTATACCCCGTTCTGAGCAGAAACGTGTGAGGGAATCCCCATTGCCGCAGCAAGGGCTCTGCAATCGAGCGCTTCGTCTGGGACAGCTATGCGACAAGGCTTATCGGGTCCTCAGTGTGGCTAGTCGAGCGACTGGGCGACTCGAGGACGTTGGATCTGCTTCGCAATGGTTCATTTGGCAAGGCAAGCCAGCGGCTAGTGCTCGCAGTTGCTCTCCTGGCTGACTCAAAAAGCCATGACGAAAATACGCGTAAGCTTGTCGATATGCCAATTCAGACCTATAATGGGTGGCAGAACGCCTCATAGACAGCCGGACCTTCCCTAGGCGGCTGGCTAGTGCCATGAGTTGCTTGCACATGGCGTGCTGGATGGCGGTCACGGCACTTGCCATGGTGCTGAAGGCGGCCACAGGCACGCATGTTGGCGACACAGCAGGCCCCCAAATACAACGATGAGAGGAGAGCACAGATGCCCAACATACTAATCGTCGACGATGACCCAGACTTTGTGCAGGTTATGAGTACGATTCTTGAGTCTCACGGCTACCAAGTCAGCTCTGCTGCCAGTGGCGCCGCGGCTTTGGAGGCCATGCGCTCTCGTGCTCCAGATATCCTCCTATTGGATGTGATGATGGCGACTGTATTGGATGGTTTGAACGTAACCCACGCCATAAGGTCCGACCCACAGCTCAAGAACACCCCTATCATTATGATCTCCTCCATCGGAGACAGTCCGCAGGCGGGCATGTTCCCAACTGATGAGTACATCCCAATAGACGTCTGGATGTCCAAACCGATAGCGCCCGAAGATCTCCTGCAAAAAGTCGCGAAGCTTCTGCAGGCGAAGGGAGGCGCGCGTCCTAGCGCAGGCAGCTAGACTTTAGGCCCCTGACGGTGTGTCGCGAGGCTCACGGGTAGGGAGTCAAATACAAAGCAGACAAGGGAGGTCAAGATGCGAGAGTACGATGTAGTTGTGATCGGAGGAAGCGCGGCAGGGATTCCTGCTGCCATCACTTCGCGAAGGCACTACCCCGAGAAGTCCGTGTTGTTGATACGGAAAGAGAAGCAGGTGCTGATACCTTGCGGAATACCCTATATCTTCGGCTCAGTAGGGTCTTGCGAGGCAGATCTGATCCCCGACAGCGTGCTTCAGAAGGGCGGTGTTGATCTACTAGTAGACGAAGCCGCGAGCATTGATCGCGAGAAGCGCCTAGTTACAACCGTCGGTGGGGAGACGGTGCAGTACAACAAGCTCGTCTTGGCCATAGGATCCCTGCCCCTCGTTCCGCCAATTCCAGGTGCGGATAAGGAGAATGTCTTCGCCATCTTGAAGAACGTGCCCTATCTCGAAAACATGCTTGAGGCCCTTAACCATGTGAAGAATCTGGTCATTGTAGGGTGCGGGTTCATCGGGGTAGAACTGGCGGAAGAGTGCAGGCGCGGGCGGGATATCAAGATCACCATCGTCGAGATGCTTCGGCACTGCCTCGAGCTGACTTATGACGTTGAGTTCTCTGTCAAAGCCGAGGAAGCGCTGATGTCGCAGGGAGTGGAGATTCTCGGTTCAGAGAGAGTCGTAGCCTTCGAGGGCAACCAGAAGGTAGAAGGCGTGAAACTATCCAGCGGCAAGACCATCAAGGCCGACGCGGTGATCATGGGCATCGGCGCAATAGCCAACGTGGCATTGGCAAAAGGGGCAGGCCTCGAAATCGGGCCCACAGGTGGCATCCAGGTAAATCGCTACATGCAGACCAGCGACCAGAATATCTTTGCCTGTGGTGACTGCGCTGAAAAGGTTTCCTTCTTCGATGGCAAGCCCTCAAAACTGAAACTGGCCTCCATCGCCACTATGGAAGCGCGAATCGCCGGAGCTAACCTGTTCATGCCGCGTCGCGCGAGTATGGGCGTGATCGGTGCCTATTCGACCATGCTTGGTTCCACGGCGTTTGCTGCAGCGGGACTCACGGAGAAAACGGCCCGCGAAATGGGCTATTCGGTCATCGTTGGCGAAGCAGAGGCCGTCAATCGCCATCCTGGCTGCATGCCAGGGGGAGCTCCCCTCAAGGTCAAACTGGTTTTTGAGGCTGGAACGCGCACGCTCCTGGGCGGCCAGGTTTCGGGGGCCGACAGCGCTGGCGAACTGATTAACGCGGTTAGCGCGTGCATTCATCAGAGGATGACCGCTGATGATATCGCCACTTTCCAGACCGGGACGCACCCCGGCCTGACAGCCTCTCCCATCAGCTACCAACTGGTGAACGCCGCAGAGATCGCTATTGCCAATTCGTGGCAGGTGTCCAAGAGGTGGGCCAAGACGTAGCCAGCATGTTGCGCACGACTACAGGGACGAGCAGTTGCTCGTCCCTGTTCGTCACCATGCGCGTTTTCTGATCATGGCACAGGTGCCGTACACCACCTGGATCCCATGCCCTTCACAGAACCCTATGGCTGATTCCGACTCCGAGCCAGGTTGCATCCACACCCTGGTAATGCCCAGCTCGGCACATTGCTGTACTACTTGCTCGGTCACATTGGGCGGTACAACGATATCCACCACTGCGGGCTGTTCCGGCAGGTCGGCAAGGCTCCGGTACAGTTGCTGGCCTTCGATCTCACCGCCACGTACGTTTA
>Ga0209609_10000289_pt1 | contig 30315 bp, 27 predicted proteins | sample LakKivw325mmetaG_FD_184136 | JGI IMG/M metagenome (GOLD analysis project Ga0209609, IMG submission 184136) | Anoxic lake water microbial communities from Lake Kivu, Rwanda to study Microbial Dark Matter (Phase II) - Lake Kivu water 325m metaG... | ecosystem: Environmental > Aquatic > Freshwater... | reverse complement strand
TTACAGGAGTTGCGCCTCATCCCCCTGATTCTGTCGACGAGATGTGAGTTCTGCCCTGCGTGAGGCAGTTGCAGGGCAAGGGGGTAGGTTTGACATGGGGGCTACAACATGAGAGGTTCGATTCGACAGCAGACCAAGGGAACATGGCAGATCACGTTGGATGTCGGTATCAGCGTTGATGGTAGGCGGAAGCGGCACTTCGAAACCATCAATGGAAGAAAAGCGGACGCGCAGAAGCGGCTCAATGAACTGCTCGTGGCGCTGGAGAAAGGCTCCTACGCACCGACCGGGAAGATCACAGTCGCGGAGCATCTGCAGCAGTGGCTGGATGGCTACGTAAAGACCAACTGTTCGCCACGCACCCTTGACGGCTACGGGGCAATCATCCAGAACCACCTCATTCCGGCATTCGGGCGCATCCCTTTGAAGCAGCTACAGCCCGCCAGAATCCAGACCTACTATGGCGAGGCCTGTGAGCGGCTTTCCTCCAGAACGGTTCATCACCACCATAGGATCCTGTCACAAAGTCTCAAGTACGCCGTTCGGCAGGGCTATCTCGGCCGCAACCCTTGTGATCTGGTCGACCCGCCGTCTCCGCGGCGCAAGGTGATGCGGACACTGACCCCGGTTGAGGTCGATGTCCTGCTGCTGACGGCAACTGGAAGCCAGTACTACCCTGTCATCTACATGGCACTGAGCAGCGGCTTACGGCAGGCTGAGTTGCTGGGTCTTCGGTGGAGGGACATCGATCTTCAGAGCAAGTCCATCTCCGTATCACAGGTGCTGTATAAGCGTCGGGGCGTATGTGTGTTCAAGGAGCCAAAGACCGAACACAGCCGCCGGCGCGTAGCTATGACTCCCAAGCTTGCTGCCTTTCTCAAGGCATACCGGTCTGAACGGGAAGATCTGTACACCAGGCTGGAGATGAGGCTTGAGTTGGATGACCTGGTATTTGGGAACGCCGATGGCGGCCCTGTCGACCCTGGGGTGCTCAGTCACGCCTTTGCTCGCCTGGTGCGCGCCGCCGGCCTGGGACAGGTCCGCTTTCACGATTTGCGGCACACCTTCGCTAGCCTGATGCTGCTCCGCGGCGCGGCCCCAAAAGTCATCAGCGAGGCGCTCGGGCACGCTTCGGTGGCTTTCACCATGGACGTCTATTCGCATATAATAGGCGGCATGCAGGAAGACGCGATGCGGCTCCTTGATGATGTCATGCCGGCAGGCAAGACGTCTCAAGTTTCGTCGTTATTCTGTCGTTATTCATCGTCGGTTTAGCTTTGCAGGCCAGCGTAGCTCAGAGGCAGAGCAGCGGTTTCGTAAACCGCGGGTCATCGGTTCGACTCCGATCGCTGGCTCCATACGTAATCCACTCGTGTGAAGGCCCCTCCTGACAGGGGCCTTCTCTGTTCCCATCCGAGGGGAGCCTGCAACCATTGTGCAGCCGAAAGCATGTCCGCGGCGGACCCCAGGGGCCGGAAACACGCGGTTCTGAGGTGTCCCGCTATGTGACAGGGAGCCAATGGTGGTACGCTGAAGTGACACCCATGACGGCCCTGAAGGATGACCTGAGATGAAGACCACCCCAATCAACCCACAACGCCGGATTGCGCGGTGGGCGCTCGTGGCTTCGGGCATTGGCCTCTTCCTCATGTTCGCTCCGATGGGACTCGGCTGGATAGACGGTTTCGAGGGTGGCTTCGCGCTGGCGACGTTCGGTCTGCTGATCATGCTGACCGGCATTATCACCGCGATCATCTTCTTCAGACTGGCGCGGCGCTACGACCGGATCATCTCGGACAAGGAACCACTGGCTCGCTGGACGTATTCTGACGCGGAGTGGCGGGCATACACCGAGGCCGAGCACGTGGCGGACACGCGAGACAGGTGGACGCTGGTAGCCATCATCTCGGCCTTCGCCCTCTTCTTCGGAGTGCTGTTCGCCGTCTTTGCGCCTGACGGCGGCTTCTACGTTTTGCTGACCATGCTCGGCCTCATAGGCATCGTCTCGCTCACAGCGTTCATCACGTCGCGGCAGAACTATCGCCGCAATGTGCTGCACAAGGGCGAGACCATCATCGCCAGCGACGGGATCATACTCAACGGTCAACTCCATACGTGGAACGTCATCGGCAGCAGGCTTGAGCGCGTCGACTACGTTGAAGCAACGGTGCCCCTGGTCGAGCTGGAGTACTCCGCGCCCTCGCGCAACGGGCGCGACAGCTACACGGTTCGCGTTCCGGTGCCCTCGAACGAAGAGAGGAGCGCCCGCGACATAGTCCGGTTCTTCAAGAGCGCGCTCGAATCCAGTGCCACTGAGGATTCCGCGGGCCGCATCTGACAGTTGCGGCGCCAGGAGAAGGGCGCGAGAGCGGCTGTCCGCGGCGCCCGGACCAGCTCGACCACGACTCGGCCTGCGCCACTTGCGCTCCCGAGACTGTCTGCTATTATCAGCCACGACGACTTCCTGCAGCACGCCATCATCTCCGAACAACACGAGGACTGGAGATGACAGAGAAGACCGACAGGGACACCGCGCTGGAGCAACAGTATGAGGCGTTCCGCGCGCTGTTGGACGCCGAGGACAAGGAAGCGTGCGTCCTCTTCGCGCTCGCCCGGCTTGACGCCGGCGACCTCGATATCGTCGAGCTGTACGAGGATGTCCTCGCACGGGCGGCGCGTGAGCAGCAGTGCACCAGACGCGGCCGGCAGCTCTGCATCTGGGAAGAGCACGTGCGCACGTCCATCATCCGCACGGTCGTTGAGTGCTGCTACCCGCACCTCATGAGAGCGCGCCGCCGCGAAGGCGTCGCGACAAAGGGCAGTGTCCTCATCGTATGTCCCACGGAGGAGTATCACGAGCTCGGGGCACGCATGGCGGCCGACCTCTTCACGCTGTGCGGCTTCGACGTAACGTTCGTGGGTTCGAACACACCCCAGCAGGACATCATCGAGGCCGCCTCTCTGCTGCAGCCGGCATACGTGGGCGTGAGCGTGACGAACCCCTACAACATCGTTGCGGCCAGACGTGTCATCCAGCAGCTCCGCGAGGTGCGCAGCCGCAGCGGCGGCGCGTTCCGCATCATCGTTGGCGGATACGCCTTCGAACACGACCCCCGACTCGTTGACGAACTCGGCGCCGACCAACTGGTGCGTGACTACGCAGACATCCGCCGGCTTGCCGGGGGCATCACGTGAGCCTTCCCCTGCGCATCGCCGTCCGATTCCTCGTCTCGGGGAAAGCGCAGACGCTGCTCATCGTCGGCGGGATCGCCGTCGCTATCTCGGTGCAGGTGTTCGTCGGTTTGCTGCTCGACAGCCTTCAGCAGGGGCTCATCGCACAGACAGTGGGCAACTCACCTCAGATCAGGATCACGTCGGCAGACGAGAACGTGACCATCGGCAGGTGGAACGAGGTCCTGTCCGTCGCCCGGGGCCGACCGGGTGTGAGCGCCGTGGGAGTGTCGGCCTCCGCCAACGCGTTTGTCAGGAAAGGCAACGACTCGGTACCCGTGCTCGTCAGGGGACTGGACGATACCGCCATCGCGCGCATCTACGGCCTGAGCTCGAACCTCTATGAAGGACGCCTCATCTCGGGAGCAGGGGACGCTCTCATCGGTCGCGACCTTGCCAAGAAGCTGGACATCTCCGTTGGCGACAGACTCCAGGTGCGCACGCCGGAAGGCGCGGCGGTCGACTACGTCGTCTCAGGTCTGTTCGACCTCGGCGTCGCAGCCATCGACGGCGGCTGGGTCGTGACGCCTCTGCGCACGGCGCAAAGCCTCTTCGGCTTCGGTAACCGCGTCACGTCCGTGGAGGTGAAGGTCGAAGACATCTTCACCGCGGACGTGCTTGCATCCGAGATTGCGTCTCTGCTGGCCGACGACGGACTCGACGTCTCCAATTGGAAGGATGAGAACGAATCCCTGTTGAGCGCGATACAGAGCCAGTCCATCTCAAGCAACATGATCCAGTCCGTTATCATCATCTCCGTAGCCATCGCCATAGCCAGCATTCTCTCGATAAGCGTGCTACAGAAGCGGCGGCAGGTGGGCATCCTCAAGGCGATGGGCATCAAGGACCGCGCCGCCAGCCTCATCTTCGTCTACCAGGGACTGCTCATCGGACTCCTGGCCGCCGTTCTCGGGCTAACCCTCGGCGTCGCCCTGCTCTACGGCTTCACGACATTCGCCACCACCGGCGGCGAGTCAGTCGTCGCGTTCCGGTTTGACACGGCTCTCATCCTGCGCTCGTTCGTCGTCGCCGTCGCAGCGTCCGGCCTCGCCGGCCTGGTTCCTGCCCGCCGATCGCTCCAGTTGACCCCAATCGAGGTCATCAGGGAAGGCTAGCCCCATGGGCAACGTAATCGAGCTGCGTAACGTCAACAAGGTCTATCGAGGAACCCCGGACGTGCAGGTGTTATTTGACATAACCCTCGCCTTTCCGGACCGGTCCTTCAACTCCATCGTCGGGGAGTCGGGGAGCGGCAAATCCACGCTGCTGAATCTCATCGGTTCGCTCGACCGACCCACAAGCGGCGACGTCATCATCGACGGCATCAGCACGGCCTCTCTCAGCTCCGACCGGCTGGCGGAAGTCAGGAACCGGACGCTGGGCTTCGTCTTTCAGGCCCACTACTTGCTGCCGGAGTTCACGGCGATGGAGAACGTGCTGATGTCGTACGTCATCGGGACCAGGAAGCCGGATCGGGCAGTCATGGACTGGGCCGACGAGCTCTTCGAGCTGTTGGGGATATCACGCGTCAAGAACAACCGGTCGACCAGGATGTCCGGAGGTCAGCAGCAACGCACCGCCATCGTCCGAGCCCTCATCAACAAGCCGCGAGTCGTTCTCGCCGACGAGCCGACCGGCAACCTGGACTCGGAGAACACCGCCAACATCTACAAGCGCTTCCGGGAGATCAACGAGCGCTACGGGACGACCTTCATCATCGTGACGCATGACCGCCGCATCGCCGAGCAGACGGACCGGATCGTGGAGGTGCGCGACGGCCGGGTGCTGCTCGACATCAGCAAGTAGTGAGCGTTTGCGGGTGTCGCGCCAGATCGGGCCACAAGACAAACAGAGAGAGGGGGCGGTCCATGGGGACCGCCCCCTCTGTTGTGTCAGTCCGTGAAGGCTACAGCCAGGCGTGAGACTCGCGGTCGATGCTCTTCGTGCTTCCCTTCACAGGGATGCCCGCCAGCTTCTTCGCGATGTCCTTGGAGTGCTCGATGTTGTGGTCGCGGTAGATAGCCACCTTCTCGATGACGGGCGAACCGCCGCCGTGCAGGTAATCCACCAGCTTGTGACCGCCCCAGGCGGAAGCCATCATGTCCTGGAAGAGGCGGAAGGCGCGGTGCTGGTCCTCCGCCGAGATGTTCGGGTTGCGCATGATGTACTTCTCCAGGTAGGGACCGGTCTTGGGGTCATAGAAGTCGTCCTCAGGAGGCAGGGTAGCCACGAGACCGCCGGCGATGGCGGCCAGCGCCTCGTACTCATCGTAAATGGCCTCGCCCGCCAGCATGCGGCCCGCGTTGCAGTAGTTGGTGTCGGGGATCTGCGTTCCTGACGCGGCTTTCGTCGAGTTCAAGCCCGCGGCGAGACCGGCGGCGTAGATGAGGTCCACCACCTGGATCATGTCAGCCAGCTTGTGGCGGACGTGCTGCGCACGGTCGATGCCGTTGTACTCAGCCGCGAGCGCGGTCGCGCCGGTGTAGATCTCGGAGACGGCCGCCTTGCATCCGGTGTAGCTGTGGCGGTGGTAGAGGGCGAAGAGGAGGGCCAGCTTGCCGGCGATGTCGGCTTCACCCGCCAGGAACACGCGTTCCCACGGGATGAAACAGTTGTCGAACACCGTGATGGAGTGGCTCATGCCGATCTCATTGAACGGCGCCTGGAGCTTCTTCCGCTTCGTCGGCGCATACGCGGCATTGATGAGAGTGACGCCTTCCCAGTCAGCCGGCACGGCAAACGCGACCGCCCAGTCGTTCTCCTCCGCGGTCATGTTCCGCGTGGGAATGGCGATTATCTCGTCGACATAGATGGAGCAGGAGTTGTGCGCCTTGGCGCCGTTCACCACGATGCCGTCAGGTCGCTTCTCCACGATCCGAACGTACAGGTCGGGGTCCTTCTGCTCGTGAGGCCGCCAGATGCGGTTGCCCTTGACGTCTGTCTGAGCGCACACGGCCGACAGGTCGTCCCGTTGCACCCGCTTCATGAAGTTGATGAAGTTCTGGTTGTACTTCGTGCCATACTTCTGGTCGGCATCGTACGTGGCAACGGAGACCGCGTTCATCGAGTCGATGCCCATGCACCGCTGGATGCAGCCGCCAACCTCCTGGCAGTACAGGCGGGTCATCTTCTGCTTGTTGAAGAGATCCTCAGCGCTCTGATGGATGTGGGTGAACCGGTTTATCTTCTCACCCGTCAGGTGCGACGTCGCTGTTCCAACGCCCCCGAACTCGGGGTCGAATGCGAAGTCGTAGGTCCGGGCCATCACGTTCATGCCGCCCACAACCTTCGGGTCGAAGCGGTCAAGCATCTTGCCGCCCATGTAGACATTGGGCTTCAGCTTGGCCATCCGCTCCTTGAACTGGTCGCCTTTGATCATCTCCTGTCCTCCTAAAGACGTGAACAGTCGTACGCGAGAAGGGGGGAGTGCACTGGCCGGAACGATAGCATAAACGTAGGGGGGTGTAAAACACGCCTGACTGGCGGCGGAAGGCGAGCCGTGATACGTTTCTGTACTGCGGCGGGGGAGAGTCCCGCGTGGACCGTGCCGGCCCGCTGCATGAGGTGACAGCGCATGAACACACGGGTAGAACACCTGCGACAGCGGATGCTGAACGAAAGACCGTCGGTCGACATAACCCGCGCCCGTATCGTCACGCAGGTGCATCGGGAGCACCAGGGCGAGCCGCTCGTCTCTGTCTGGGGACAGGCGATGCATCGCCTCTTCACCGAGTTGCCTATCGATATCGCTCCCGGAGAGCTCATCGTCGGCGGCCCGACGCTGCGGCCTCGAGCGGCGCAACTCTTCCCGGAGGTGCAATCAGGCTGGCTCGGCGCGGAGTTGGATAGCGTCAGCACCCGGGCGTGGGACCCTCTGCTCATGTCCGACGCGGACCGCGCCGAGGTGCGCGACGGCATTCTTCCGTTCTGGAAGGGCAAGACCATCGCCGAGCGTCTCTTCACGCAGTGTCCGCCGGAGACTGCGCCTCTTATCTACCTTGAACCGGGGGGGGTGGCCCACGCGTTCAACCGGCATCATCGACAACTACTCCCTCATTCAAAAGGGCATCGGCACGGTGGTGCCGAACTACCGCAAGGTGCTCGAGAGGGGAGTGAGCGGCATCATACGGGAGATAGACGAACGGCTGGCATCGCTCGACCTGACCGACCCCACCACCCCGCAACGCGTCATCTTCCTGAAGTCGGCACAGATGGCGCTGACGGGACTCGTCGAGTTCGCGCGCCGCTACGCGCGGCGGGCGCTCGAGCTCGCCGCTGCGGAGACGGACGAGACGCGGCGGGCCGAACTGCTGCGCATCCACGAGGTCTGCTCGCACGTCCCTGAGTTCCCAGCACGCGATTTCCACGAGGCCGTGCAGTCGTTCTGGTTTGCGCACGTCGCCATCCGCATCGAGGAGAGCGGGCATTCGCTCTCGCCCGGCAGGTTCGACCAGTACATGTTCCCGTTCCTCGGCTCGATGGACCGCGATGCCGCGCTTGAGTTGATCGAGTGCCTCTTCATCAAGTTCTCGGAGTTGATGCTCTTCGTGAACATGGACACCTCCAAGTTCTACACCGGCGTGCCGCAGTGGCAGAACCTCAACGTCGGGGGACGCAAGCCGGACGGCCAGGATGCGACCAACGAAGTGTCTCACCTGTGTCTGGATGCCATGATCGAGCTCAGAGTCGTCCAGCCCGACATCTCCGTGCGCATCCACGATGACACGCCCGAGGACTTCGTTCTGCACGCGTGCGAGCTCTCACGGCTGGGAACGGGTCACCCCAAGTTCTACAACGAAGACCTCATCTCGTACTCGATGGCATGCAAGGGGCTCAGCCTGACCGAGTCGCGCGACTTCGCCATCATGGGCTGCGTCGAGCCGCGGGTTCAGGCAAAGGAGGGCATCCACCTCACCGGCGGCTTCATCAACCTGCCGGTGGCGCTCGAGCTCGCACTGAACGACGGCATCTGGCGGCGCACAGGGACCAGGGTCGGACTTCCCACGGGAGATGCGCGCATCTTCCGGACATTCGAGGAGGTCAGGGGGGCCTTCGAGGCTCAGCTCGCCCACCTCATTCGCCACATGTTCGTGGTGAACGCCATCGCCGAGACAGCCTACAGCGAGTTGCTCTGCTCTCCGTTCCTGTCAGCCCTCACCGAGGGTTGCATCGAGTCCGGCCGGCCGCTGCAACAGGGTGGGGCTGTCTACAACTTCGGTCCGGCGGTCAACGAGATCGGCGTCGCGGACACGGGCGACTCCCTTGCCGCCATCAAGAAGCTGGTGTTCGACGAGAAGCGTCTCACCATGGACCGGCTGCTCTCGGCGCTCGAGCACGACTTCGATGGCTACGATGACGTCCGCGCGATGCTGCTGCACGAGGCACCCAAGTTCGGCAACGACGATGACTACGTCGACACCATCACTCGCGAGGCGGTGCAGTTCGGCAACGCGCAGGTGATGCGCTACCGCAACATCTTCGGCGGGCAGGCACAGTCAGGCATCATCGCGGTGACGGCCGGCATTCCGTTCGGCGGCGTCGTCGGCGCACTTCCGAGCGGACGGAAGGCCGGCCAGCCGCTCGCCGATAACTCGTCGCCGTACCCCGGCAACGACCGGTTCGGCCCCACGGCCATCGCACGCTCGGTCGGGAAGCTCGATACGGCCGCCCTCCGCAACGGGACACTGCTCAACCTGCGGCTGAGCCCGCAATCGGCCGCCGGCCCGGACGGGTTGCGGAAGATGGCGGCGCTCGTTCGGGGGCTGTGCGACGTCGGTTGCTGGCACGCGCAATTCAATGTCGTGAACACGAAGACGTTGCGTGCGGCCCAGGAGCATCCCGAGGAGTACACGGACCTGCTCGTGCGGGTGGCGGGGTATAGTGCCTACTTCACCCAGCTTCATCGAGACGTCCAGGAGGACATCATTCGGCGGACGGAGCACGGCCTCTAGATGTCGACGAGCGGCGTCGTCTTCGATATCCAGAGGTACTCTCTGCAGGATGGTCCCGGACTCCGCACCCTGGTGTTCCTGAAGGGGTGCCCGTTGCGGTGCCTCTGGTGCTCGAATCCCGAGTCCCAGCGCCTGGAACCGCAACTGCTGTACGACGGCGACCGGTGTACGCTGTGTCTCAGGTGTGTGCCCGTGTGTCCGTCAGGTGCTCTCACCAGCGCCGGGGAAGGAGCACTCTCGTACGACCTGACTCGCTGCACCTGCTGCGGGGCGTGCGTACACGCCTGCCCGAACGGGGCGCGGAGAGTCTGCGGAGAGACAATGACGGTCGAGCACGTGCTCGGCCTTGTGCTGAGGGATGCACCCTTCTACCGCCGGTCAGCCGGTGGTGTGACGCTTGGAGGCGGGGAGCCAACCGGGCAACCTCAGTTCGCGCGGGCGCTGCTGGAGGCATGCAGGAGCCACGGTCTCGATGCCGCGATCGAGACGTGCGGCTACGCCGACACAAGAGCGCTCCTCTCTGTGGCGATGCTCGCCGACCACGTCTTCTTCGACGTCAAGCACGCCGACAGCGCACGGCACCGTGAACTCACGGGGGTTCCGAACGAGCTCATCCTGGACAACCTCCGGGCGCTGCTGTACGTACACAACGACGTCACCGTGCGGTACCCGCTCGTGCCGGGCTGCAACGACAGTGGCGACGACCTTCGAGCCCTGGCGCATCGTCTGCTTCACTTGCCCCGCATCCCGCTGGTCGAGATGGTGCCCTACCACCGTTTCGGGGAGCACAAGTACCGCCTTCTTGGCAGACCATACACGCTGGAGGGCACACCTGTCTGCGACAAGCAGAACTCGGAGCAGGCCTGCGCCATCCTCAAGCAGCACGGCATCCGATGCGCGGCGCTGGTCCACTAGCGACGCGGTCGCGCCAGACGTGGTTGTCAGGCTCGGCAGCCACACCGGCACTACTGCTGCGAGCGGACGTCCAGACCGACGCCCTTCGAGATGACCTTCCGCCAGGCGGCCTTGATGCCCGCACCATCGGTAGCGGCCAGCAGCAGCGCCGAGTGCTCCGCTTCCTCGTCTGAGAATGCGTCGATGTGACGGCAGACATCGGCCAGGCGTTCAGCCGGGAACTTGCAGGCTCCATTCTCGTCCATGTGCACGATGTCGCCGGGAACCACCTGCATGCCCGCGACTTCTACCGGCACGTTGAAGGCTCGCAGCGCCAGGCTGCCGTGACCGGATGTGACGCCGCGCGCGATGTGCTGGATGCCAAGCTTGCGTATCTCGTCCACATCACGTACCGGGCTATTGGTCAGAAGCCCGACCGCCCCGCATGACTTGTAGAGCGAGCCGGACTGCCCACCGAAGATGCCTGCCTTGCACATCACCTCAGGCGGGAACTGCGCCTCGCAGACCACGATGCAGGGCTTTGGCGCCGACAGCAGGAAATCCACGAAGTCGAGATACGACACAGCAGGCCGAGAAGGATCGTCGAGGCCGAAGACCACGTTGACGGCGTGGCCGACGGCAGGCCCAAGCTCCGGGAGCAGGCACGTGAGCGAATCGTCCGTGTACCACTTGCCATACCAGGGGTCATAGAGGCCGAGACAGTGTGGATGCTGAGGATACGATGCGACCACGTTGCCCACGCTGGGCGTGTTGAATCCACGCAGCTTCTCAAACATGGACTGTTCCAACTCGGGTTTCCTCATGTCGACGCGGCACCTCCTTGACGGCCGTCTGGCAAGTAGCGGCCGCGCGATTATACGCCGAAGGCGACTTGTGGTGCACACGTCACCCGTACTACAATCCGCTGTCGCGACTCGCGGCGCTCGCGAGCGCGGACGACAGCACGCTCAATGAAGACCCTTCCCTCGGGTGCACCGACCCCGCTTCGCCACGCAACATCTGACTCACGCAGTACGCAACCGGCAATGGCGGCGCCGCCGCGCCAGGCCGCCGGTGTCAAGACCCAGGCTCGGCCTCGCACATCCTTCTGCAATGGAGTCCATGGAAAGGAGTCTCGATGATAGATGAAATGCTGCCGGGAGTGCTCCGCATGCAGGTGCCGCTGCCCAGGAGTCCCCTCAAGGCGACGAACTGCTACGCGGTGCTGGACCGGGACAGGCCCCTCATCATCGATACCGCCTTCAACCGTCCCGAGTGCCGCGATTCCCTCCTCGGGCTGCTCGGCGAGGCGGGGCTGAGCCCTGACTCAGTCGACTTCTTTGTGACGCACCTCCATGCCGACCACCTCGGCCTCGCCGCGACTTTCGCGCGGAACGGCACCGTCATCTACTTCAACGAGCAGGACCTCCCTCTCGCCAGGCCCACCGACGCCTACTGGGAGTGGATGGGCGGGATATACAAGTCCCACGGTCTGCCCCTGAAGGTCTCCCACGAGGCGATGAAGAAGCATCCCGGGCGCATCTACGGGCCTGAGAGGGATTTCCCCTACACAGTCGTGCAAGATGGGCAGCGGTTCACAAAGGGGCCATACACCCTGCGCTGCGTGCAGACGCCGGGGCACACCCCTGGTCACATGTGTCTTCTCATCGAGGAGGCAAACGTGCTCTTCTGCGGCGACCACATCCTGGGCGATATCACGCCGAACATCACGATGTGGACCGGCATGAGGGATTCGCTCGGCTGCTACCTCTCGAGCCTTGAGCTCACCGCTCGCCTCGGACTCAAGTGTGCTCTCACCGGCCACCGCTCGGCGGTCAACGATGTGGCCAAACGGATACGCGAGCTCAAAGAGCATCACGAGCGGCGGCTGCAGGAGGTCACGGCGGCCCTGAGGGAGGGGGAGAAGGACGCCGCCACGGTCACGCCGCGCATCGCGTGGGACCTGCGCTACGAGGCATGGGACGACGTCCACCCGGTGCAGAAGCTCTTCGCCACGGGAGAAGCCATCGCGCACCTGCAGTATCTCGAGGAGCGCGGTTCCGTCGTCAGCAGGAACGAGAACGGCCGAATCCTGTACCGGCTTCCCTGAGCCTACTTGAAGGCACAGGTGCAGGTCTCGACTGTCATGCTCACGATGCCGCTGGCAACACTGCCATGGACGTCGGTGACGTCAACGATGATCGCAGCTTCGCCACGTCCGTCAAAGGCGTCCCACCTCGCGATGGCGCCGTCGGCCGTCAGCGTGCCCTTGTTGGCGCTCCAACTGTAGGTGAACGGCCCGTCACCATCGACGACCACGCACTCGATGGTGCACGAGCGGCCGCGGAAGATCTTCCAGCCGCTCTCGGACTGCTTCACCAGGTCGGTGTCGACGCCCTTGATCACGAACTGGCCGATGGTGGGCGGCTCGGAGAGGGTGACGCTGATGGGTACGCCTCTTCTCGACTCGCCGCCGTAGGCATCCCGGGCAAACACGGTTATCCAGTATGAGCCGGCCTCGGCAGGGGCCAACCAGACGATTGCGCGCCCCTGACCGAACGTCTCGCCTCCGGTGGTAACCCACTCATATGCGATGTCGTCGCCGTCGGCATCCGTTGCAGCACACGACACGTAGGTTGATGCCCCGGGTACTATCCAGCCGGAGACCGCAGAGAGCGACGCAATCTGAGGAGCATAGTTCGTCTTCACACGCAGGGAGGCCGAGGTCTCGGCGGAACCGCCGCGACCGTCATCGACGACCACCGTCAACTTGAACAGCCCCTCTTCCGCCGGAGAGCCCCACTCGATCGTCGCACCGTCACCGTACAGGTCCCCCTGGCTGACCGTCCACGTATAGGTGAGAGGGTCGCCATCGTCGTCAACCGCGTCGCAGACGACCTCGCACATATCGAAAGGCTCAATGCGGTCGGTGGCCGGCGTCACACTGCGGATGACAGGCGCCCTGTTCGGACCGGTCGATACCCCGGCCTGCAGTCCAGTCGGCTCCGAGACGTCCGAGTGGACGGACAGGTTGCCGGAGTTCATCGCGACGACGGCCGCGACTACGCCAACGCACACCAGTCCGACGACAACCGCTGCCTTTCTCTGCCCTCCGCCCGAGTCCTTCTTCAGGGGTGCTCCGCTTGATCCCTCAGCAGCATCAGTCAACGTGGCGTCCTCCGAAGCGCGTGCCTTGTGCGCAGAAGTCTAGCACCATCGGCACAGACGCGCTAACGTAGTCGCCCGATTCGGCGGGCGCAGCCGTCCTCAGGTCCGCCGCAGGCGGACGCCGCACGAAGGGCGGCGCCTCGCCCGGATGTGGTACAGTAGCTGGCAGGCGCGCGGCAGATGCAGGCCTACCGCCGCGGCCGGAAGACGCATAGACGCCTGACATCGGAGGAGGAGAGCATGGCGCTCAAGACACCCGAGCAGTTCGAGCAGAGCCTCAGGTCACTCAAGCCGCGCGTATTCATGAACGGCAAGCGCATCGAGAGCGTACTCGAAAACCCGAATACGCGGACCGTCATCGAAGCCAACAAGGCAAGCTACGCCTGGGCGCTGGACCCCGCCAGCCGGGACATCATGACGGCGTACTCCCCGCTCATCAACGACACCGTCAATCGTTACACGTACGTGTGCCGCAGCCAGGAGGACCTCATCCGGAAGGCTCAGGCCGGGACATTCACCTCCGAGAACCTCGGCACCTGCATCTACCGCTGTGTGGGGCTGGACTGCTTCCACGCCCTGTGGAGCACAACCTGGGAGATGGATCGGGACCTCGGCACGTCGTACCACCCGCGTTTCCTGGAGTACCTCAAGAGGGTGCAGACCGAGGACCTCTCGGTCGCCGGCGCGCTCACCGAACCGCGCGGTCAGCGCAACGCCCGCGCCCTCAAGTGGCCGGACCCGTATCTGTCGGTGAAAGTCGTGGACAAGAACGACAAGGGCATCGTGGTGCGCGGAGCGAAAATCAACATCAGTGGAGGCTTCGCGAGCAACGAGATCGTTGTGCTGCCTCAGTCGGCTCATTCGGCCGGTGAGACGGACTACGCTGTCGCCTTTGCGACGCCCCCGGACGCACCGGGCATAACCTTCATATGTCAGTACACGCCGTACTCCGCTGAGCGGGAGCAGGCGGACAGCATCGAGGAGCTTGGCAACCCCCTCTTCGGCCAGCGGGAAACCTCGATGATAGTGTTCGAGGACGTCTTCGTTCCGTGGGAACGGGTCTTCCACTGCGGCGAGTATCCCTACTCGGTCAAATTCGTCACGCGCTTCGCGCGAATGCATCGCATGACCTGCGGCGGGACCTGCAAGGTGGGCTTCATGAACCAGATAATCGGAAGCGCGAAGCTCATCCAGGAGTACAAGGGACTGCAGAACGTGCCCCACATCAACGAGCAACTGGCCGAGATGGTCTCTCTGCGCGAGACGTGCCGGGCGTGCGGCGTGGCTGCAGCATACCAGGGTTCCGAGGAGCCCGAGGGGTCAGGAGTGTTCCTGCCGGACGAGCTCATGGGGAATGTAGCGAAGCTCAACGTCTGCAACGCCTTCTGGCGGGTGATGGCGCTGGCCGGCGACATCGGCGGCGGGCTGATAGTGACGCTGCCGTCGCTGAAGGAACTCGAGAATCCGGAGACGAAGGCATACGTGGAGGAGTTCTACAGCTTCGGGGGCGATGAGCCGGCCGAGAACGTGATGAAGGTGCACAAGCACCTCCAGAACTGGACTGCCGGCATGCATGGCGTCGGCACGTGGCACGGCGCCGGTCCGGTCCAGGCGCAGAAAATCATGCTGCAGCGCGTTATCGACTACACCCGCGAGAAGGACCTGGTGAAGAAGACGCTCAGGCTCAAGCCGAAACCCGCGGGATCTGAGGGAGAGAGCGGTGCGTCCGAAACGGGCGGAGGCGACTCATAGTTGAGGCGGGGCCTGGCTGTGCAGTCGGAGGTAGACAATGGACCAGGGATTCGACGAGCGTGCTCAGACACCGGGAGCAGCCACCTACGACCTGACGCTGCCGGCGCTGCAGGCGATGGCGGGCACGACCCGCCTGCTCACGCGGAACGGCAAGAAGCTCGAGGTGAAGATCCCCTCCGGCACGCACGACGGACAGACCGTGCGGCTGGCCAACGCTCTCAGGATAACCGACGCAACTGACGGCGACATCCTCATCCGTGTGCATGTCGAGCCGTCCCCGGAGTCGGCCGTCGTCAAGGTGGTCTCCGACGCCACGTTCGAAGAAGAGGTGCTCAAGTCCCCTCTGCCGGTGTTCGTCGACTTCTGGGCGCCATGGTGCGGCCCGTGCCGTGCGCTGGCGCCGGTGACGGAGCAACTCGCACAGGAATACGCCGGACGCATGAGGTTCTGCAAGCTGAACGTTGATGAGAACCCGCTTGCCTCCCGGAAGTACCAGGTGGCCAGCATCCCGACGGTCATCTTGTTCAGGCAGGGACAGATTGCCGACGTGAGCATCGGTGCGGCGCCGGCCCAGGAGATGCGCCAGCGCATCGACGCGGTGCTTGCCCGCCACTGACCATCCGGCACACAAACTCGGGACCGGCTGCTCGCGCACCAACGATGCTCTGTCCGAGGTAAGAAAGATGACGAAGAAGAAGTACGACGCCGTGGTAATCGGTTCAGGTTCCGGGATGTTCGTCGTGTACGAGTCCGTGTTTCGCGGCCTGTCCACGGCGCTGATCGACAAAGGTCCTCTCGGAGGCACGTGTCCCAACCTTGGCTGCATCCCCTCGAAGATGCTGATGTTCCCGGCTGACAGGGTCGTCGAAGTGCAGGAGGCCGAGAAGCTTGGCATCCAGGCTCGGGTAACCGGCATCGATTTCGCCCTGATCATGGAGCGCATGCGGCGCAGCATTGAGGAAGCACAGCGACAGATGAAGGAATCGTTCTCCAAGCTGCGCGGCCTCGACTTCTACGAGGTTGAGGGGAGATTCGTGGGCGACCACGAGATGGAGGCGGCCGGCAGCCGCATCCAGGGGGAGAAGCTCTTCATCGCCACCGGCTCTCGTCCCCACATCCCGTCGATTCCCGGGTTGGAGACGGTAGACTACCTCACCACAGAGACCCTGCTGCAGCTCACAAGCTGTCCGCGCAGCATAGCCATCATCGGCGGCGGATACATCGGGGTGGAGTACGCGCATTTCTTTGCCGCGATGGGGACGTCAGTCACATTGATCGAGGCGGCGGAGCGTCTCGTGCCCGGCGAGGAGCCCGAGATCGCGGCGCTGTTGAAGCACGCCTTGCGCAAGCGTATGCAGGTACTCACCGATATCGCCGTAGAGCAGATTGTCCGGGGACCGCGGGACATCAGGTTGCTGGTGAAGGAGCGCCGTTCAGGAGCGCGCTTCGCCGTGACGGTGGACACCCTCATGATGGCGACAGGACGCAGGTCGAACGCCGACCTGCTGCAGGTCGACCGGACCGGAGTGGCAACAGACGAACGCGGCTTCGTCACAGTGAACGATGCCATGGAGACGAATGTGCCCGGCATCTATGCCGTGGGCGACGCCAACGGCCGTCACATGTTCCGTCACATCGCCAACCTTGAGGCCTCGCTTGCGGCACGGAACGCCTTCAGTGGCAGACACGATGCGATGGACTACAGCGCCGCCCCGCACGCGGTGTACTCCTACCCGCAGATCGCCGCCGTGGGGCTCACGACCGAAGAGGCCCGCCAGTCACACCACATCCTGGTCGGCAGGGCACGCTACATGGAGACGGCCACGGGCGAAGCGATGATGGAGTTCGACGGCTTCGCCAAGGCCATCGTCGACCGCGACACGCGTCACATCCTCGGCTTCCACGTCATCGGGCCGCACGCTCCATCGATCGTGCAGGAGGTCATCAACGCGATGGCGTCCGGCGGTCACATCAGCGAGATAGAGAAGGGCATCCACATCCATCCGGCTCTACCCGAGCTCGTCCAGGCAGCGTTCCGCAATCTGGTTCCCGAGTAGAGCGAACTTCGCGCACGACGGGCGGGACGAAGGTTGGCCGCTGCTGATGACGGGTTCCTAGCCGGCGTACAGGCGTGAGGCGACACGCCGAATCCTGTCCAGCGCCTCACAGATCTGCTCGGCGGAGGTGGAGAAGCAGAGGCGGATGTAGCCTTCGCCCTCGGGGCCAAATGCAGTGCCGGGCAGCACGGCCACACCGCCCTCCTCGAGGAGCAGGTTAGCCAGCGCAGCGGAGGACAGCCCCAGCGCAGTCACGTTGGGGAACGCGTAGAACGCGCCGCGAGGCACGCGACAGCTCATGCCGGGGATGCCGTTGAGCCCCTGCACCATCAGGTCCCGCCGCTCTTTCAGTGTTCGCATCATCGACATACTGTCCGCCTGCGGACCGGACAGCGCCTCGAGTCCCGCCATCTGCACGAACTGGGGCGTGCACGAGACGCTGCTGTTGATGAGCCGCACGATGGGGCCGACCAGCCACTCGGGAACAACGGCGTAGCCGAGACGCCATCCCGTCATGGCGTACGTCTTCGAGAAGCCCGTCACGAGCACAGTTCGCTCGTCCATGCCATCAACTGACATAATGCTTGCCGGCGGTTCCTCGTAGTACATGTGATCGTAGATCTCGTCCGACAGCACCAGGATGTCCTGCTCAGCAGCCAGGCGGGCGACCTGCTCAACATCGTCGGTGCTCAGCACGCCGCCGGTCGGATTGTGCGGGGAGTTGAGCACGATGAGCCGGGTCTGCGGTGTGATGCGGGCCCGCAGCTCGTCCAGGTCGAAGCGGAAATCCAGTGACTCCTGCAGCCTGACCGGCACGGCCCGGGCACCGACAAAACCGATGGCCGATTGGAACACAGGGAAGAGGGGAGCAGGATAGAGAGCGTCATCACCCTCGTCAAGCAGCGCAAGAAGGGCGAAGAAGATGAGCGGTTTGGCTCCCGAGCCGACGATGATCCTCTCCGGCGAGACATCCACCCCCCTGGTGCGATACACCTCGCGGGCAATCTCTTCGCGAAGCGATAGGAGGCCCTGGGAGTTGCAGTACCGCGTCATGCCGTCGGCAATCGCCTGGCGACCGGCGTCGCGGATGTTCAGCGGGGTGTCAAAGCACGGTTCACCTATCTCAAGATGCACGACGTTCATGCCGCGCGCCTCGAGCGCCTGAGCCCGCGCCAGGACCACGAACGCAGAGTCGGCGGACAGCCGTTCGATCTTACTGGAGACCCGCAGAGATGTAGATGCTCTTCTCACCGATTGCTTGCCCGTGCTACGGATGTCGGCCGCCGAACCAGGCGCAGGTGCGTCGCGGACCGCGATAAGTGACCATTGTAGCAGGACAGGAAGCGTGCGGGCAACGATGAGCTGAGCCGGTGGCAGGATGCAGTGTGCGCCTGTACAATGGCGTGCGTCCGGCGGAGTGAACTGATTGCGCCGGGCGTTGCACCGGAGAGGAGGCTACGATGAGTGTTCGAGTGCTGCAGCTCAACGGTACGCCGAGGGAGATAGGACGCCAGCATGGCGAGCAGGCGCGAGCCCTCGTGAAGGACAACCTGCGCTTCTACATGCACCTGTGGCAGAACATGGGTGGAGTCGGCAGAGAGAAGATACTGTCCGACGTCGAGCCATTCGTGCCTTTCATCGAGCGATACGATGCGGACCTCGTCGAAGAGATGCGCGGGGTGGCCGAAGGCGCGGGGGTGGAGTTCCGGGAGATTGCCGCTCTGAACGCTCGGACCGAGCTGACCTTCGCCTGCCTGCCCAACACTCTGAAGGAGTCTTCGTCCGGGGGCTGCACATCGTTCGGGCTCCTGCCGGAAGTCACGGAGCAGGGGCATCTCATCATCGGTCAGAACTGGGACTGGCGCGCGGAGGCCCGCGATGCGTGCGTCGTCCTGCAGATATCTCAGCAGGGAAAGCCGAACATCGTGATGCACGCTGAGGCAGGCACCATCGGCCACCGCGGCATCAACTCGGCGGGGATGGGCGTCTGCATCAACTACATCCGCTCCGAGATCGACGCCTTCCGGCCGGGGCTCCCGTTCCTCATCAAGCTGCGCGGCATCCTCAACTCGACGCGCATGTCAGACGCACTCAAGATGCTGATGACCTACGTTGGACCCAACAGCATGAACATGATTCTCGCCCAGCAGGGAGGCGAAATCGTGGACGTCGAGAATCTTCCCAACGACCTGCTGTTCCTCTACCCGCAGGACGGCATCCTGACGCACTCGAACCACTTCGAGTCGCCGATGCTCCGCGTCCGCGACACAGGCAAGAGCACGCTTCCCGACACCATCTATCGAAGCAGGCGACTGCGGAGACTGCTCGAGGCAAGGCGGGGCCGCCTCAACGTGGATACGATACGCGAGGCACTCACCGACCACTTCAGCGCTCCCGACTCCATCTGCCGGCATCCGGACGAGCAGTTCGCTCCGATGGATCAGTGGATGACCGTCTCCTCCATCATCCTGGACCTCACGGAGCTGACGCTGCGCTATTCGGAAGGACCGGCGTGCCAGGGACCGTACCACGTCGTCGGGCTGCCCTAGACATCTCTCAGGCAAGCTTGGAGGCGCCGCGGCGTAACTCGACCCGCGGCGCCTCTCTTTTGCCGCCGGCATAACATAAGAGCGGGAACAGCAACGATGACGTTGTGCTACAATCCCCGTTCGGACACATGGCCTACTACCTTGGAATCGACGTCGGTTCGGTCAGCGCTAAGCTGTGCCTCATAGATGAAAGTGGTCATCCGGTACGTCGCGACACAGAGAAGATAGGTACCGGACCGCGGGCGGCAGTCAGCGCGCTCATCCAGCGCGCCACGCTTGATATCCCGGCGGACGATATCGCGGCTGCGGGGGTATCCGGGTCAGGCAGCGCTGCGATCCCGCCGGAGCTGGGGTGGTCCACCTTCAGCAGCTCCCTCGCCATCGCCTCGGGTGTGCTCTACGCCAGACCCGACGCGCGGACCATCATCCAGATCGGCGGGCAGTCGTCCCTCATTATCGAGCTGGAAGACGGTCTGCGAAAGCCCTGGAGGGTGGAATCGAATCCTCTCTGCGCCGCAGGCACCGGCCGCTTCCTCGAGCAACAGGCGTACCGGCTGGGCATCAGCATGGACGATTTCGCGTCGCTCGCCCTGCAGTGCGAGGGCGTGGCACCGCGAATCGCTGCGCGATGCAGCGTGTTCGCCAAGACGGACCTCATACACTTGCAGCAGAAGGGCGTCACGGTGGAGCCGATGCTCTACGCGCTCTGCGAGAGCGTCGCCCGGATGGTCGGTTCGTTCAAGAAGGGACCGTTTGCTGCGCCCATCTACGTTGTGGGCGGTGTGGCGGCCAACGCGGCCATCGTGAAGGCCCTCGAGGAGGTCGTCTCGGTCCGGAACGGCAACCCGACGCCGGTCAGCGTTCTTGACGGCTTCCTGCATGCACAGGCCCATGGGACCGCGCTGCTCGCCATCGGCAAGCGGTCCAGCAGCATCATGCTCGACGTCCAGGACGAGGCCGCACGGTACTTCCAGATGCCGCCGCTCGAGAAGGTGGCCACGGATGTGTCGGCAGCGGCGCCGGTCATGACGGAGGCGTGTGAGGCCTACCTCGGCATCGATATCGGCTCTACCAGCACGAAGGCGGTGCTGGTAGACAGCGACGGTAGAGTGCTGACCAAGCATTACCTCATGACGGCGGGGCGACCTGTGACCGCGGTCAAGGAGCTCTTCGCCAGGATGCTGGAGAAGGGCGCAGGCAACGCTCACGTGGCCGGCGTCGGAATCACCGGGTCAGGCCGCTATCTCGTGGGTAGCCTTGTCGGGGCCGACCTCATCAAGAACGAGATCACGGCGCAGACGCGCGCCGCGGCCGAACTCGACGCTGCGGCGGACATCATCGAGATCGGCGGTCAGGACTCCAAGCTGGTCATCAAGCGGAACGGCGTCGTGGTCGACTACCAGATGAACAAGGCCTGCGCCGCCGGTACCGGCAGCTTCATCGACGAGCTTGCCGAGATGCTCGGCATACGGGTAACCGACGGCCAGTTCGCCAGGCTCGCCTTCGATGCTCCCTATACCATCGACCTCGGCACTCGTTGTGCCTCCTTCATGGCCCAGTCGGTCGCCCGAGCCCAGCTCGAGGGCATGCCGCTCGAGATCATCACCGCCAGCCTGGCCATCGGCATCGCCAAGAACTACCTCTCGAAGGTGGTCGAGAACAGACGGCTCGGCAACAAGGTGATACTCACTGGCGCCGTGTTCTACAACGAGGCGGTCGTCTCCGCTTTCCAGCGCGAACTGCCTGACCGGCAGCTCATCGTGCCGCGACACAAGGAAATCACCGGCGCCATCGGCGCAGCGCTGCTGGCGAAGGAGGCGATGGAGGGCCGGCCTTCGTCCTTCAAGGGCTTCCAGAACGTCATCGACGCGGACGTCACCCTCTCAACCTTCACCTGCAAGGGCTGCGACAACAACTGCACCATCACGAAGATGCAGGTCCCGGGAGAGAGCCCCACGTTCTACGGCAGCCGGTGTGACCGGTACGACGCCGCGGCAGGGCACGCCCGGCAACGGACGGCGTTCGATGACAGAGAGGACATGCTGTTTGCACACACGGATGCCGGAAGCGGCGCCGGACCGACCGTGGGTATTCCGAGAGCACTGCTGGTCTACGACTTCGCGCCCCTCCTCATCGGTTTCGTCAACGGGCTCGGGGCACGCCCGGTCCTCACGAGCAAGTCAACCGCCGACATCATCCACAAGTCGACGGAGCTTGCCTACACCGACAGCTGCTTTCCGGTCAAGATACTGCATGGGCACGCCGCCGCACTCGAGGACGTCGATTACATCCTGTATCCATCCGCCATACGTCTTGGACGCATGGAGGGGCCCGAGAACCAGAAGTACGCGTGTCCCCTGGTCCAGGCATCGCCGTACATCATCCGGCAGGCGGTTGAGTTGGGCGACCGGCTTATCATCCCCACGCTGGACTTCAGCCAGGGAGACGACGACGTCATCCTGAATCTCACCGAGGCGGCGGAGAAGATGGGTTTCAGCCGGGAGCAGGGCAAGAGCGCCGCTCAGGCTGGACTCAGAGCGCTGGAGGAGTTCCGCGCACTGCAGGCAGAGGCGGGGAAGCGCGTGCTCGCCGAGCTGCGAGAGAGCGGAAAGCTCGGGGTGGTTCTCTTCGCCCGGTCGTACATGGGGCAGGATTCGGGCGCCAACCTCGGTATCGCCGAGAAGCTGGCGCAGTTGGGTGTCGTCCCCATACCTCTGGACTATCTGCCGCTTGAGACGGTCAACCCGAAGGAGTACCAGGACCGCCCGTACTGGGCGTACGAAGGGAAGTTCATCGCCGCCGCCCGCCTCGTGAGCGAGAACCCGCGGCTCTACGGCCTCGCTCTGACGAACTTCGGCTGCGGCCCGAACTCGTTCATGCTGCGCATGGTGCATGACATCATGGGCGGCAAGCCGATGGGGCAACTCGAGATTGACGAGCATGCCGCCGAGGCGGGCATCGTCACCAGGCTCGAGGCATACGTCGATACTATTGTCGGACACGCCAAGACCGGCCAGGTGGTTCTGGTTGACCCCGCCAGCATCCATCGGGGTATCGGCGTGCTCTCGCGTTCCGACCAGCAGCTCCTCATCCCCTACATGTCGCCGCACGCCGAGATTATCGGGTCGACGATGCGCGGATTCGGCATCAACGCGGTGGTTCTACCGGAGCCGGACTCCCGCGTGCTGCACTACGCTGACAAGGTGACCTCCGGCGTGGAGTGCCTCCCGTTCCGCGTGACGCTCGGCGGCTTCCTGCAGCACTACTACGAGAACGGGCACGACGAAAGCAAAGTAGCAGCGTTCATGGCGAGTGCGTACGGACCGTGCAGGCTCGGCCACTACGCCGGGGAGCAGCTTCGCATCTTCCGTGACCTGGGCATCGACATGCCCATGCTGGCGAGCGTCTCGAACAACGGCTACCGGGACATGCAGGTAGGCTCCAGGTGGGACCTGCTCATGTTCGTGCAGCGCACGTGGAAAGCGTGCGTGTCCGTCGACCTGCTCCAGAAGATGGTCTGGCGCTCCCGGCCGTACGAGACCGAGCCGGGCAGCGCGGACCGCATCTTCCGCCGATGCGTGGACGAGATCAGGGTGCGACTCGAGAACAACCGCCCGTACCGGGACGTCCTGCGTCAGGCAGCGAGCGATTTCAGGAGCATTATCGACCCGTCTCTTGCTCGCAGGCCGCTCGTCGGCATCAACGGAGAGATATTCCTGCGCTCGAACGACTTCTCGAATGCGAACCTTGTGCGGTGCTGCGAGGCTGCCGGCCTCGAAGTGATCGTCTCGCCCATGGCCGAGTGGATGAAGTACGTCGCGAGAAGGAACGTCGAGGACTCCATCCGCGACCGGAACGTCCGCCGGCTGGTCGTCAACTACACGATGGAGAGGTTCCAGGAGCAGACGGAACGTTCCATCGAGCGGCTCTGCGGTGGCTTTGTGGAAGAGGACCCGCCGACGAAGCATCTGCTGCACTACTCGCGCCAGTGGCTTTCTTCGAAGTGCGGCAGTGAGGCGGTCCTCAGCATCGGCAGCGGCGTGGAGTGGATGGAGAACCCGCACTTCGCCGGCGTCATCTCGGTCATGCCGCACGGCTGCATGCCGGGAGGCATCGTGGCAGCCATGTCCGAGAAGTTCAGCGCAACATACCAGAAGCCGTGGATCAACGTGACGTTCGACGGCATCATGGAGAACGCGAACCTGACTCGCATCCAGAACTTCGCCGAGATCATCCGCTTCTGCCGGCAGGGTGGCGGCGCCGTCCAGCCGCAAGACCTCCGCTCGCCCACCCCCGTTGCGTAGCCTGCCGTTTCAGTGCATCCGTCCGCCGTCAAGCGCGGCGTCAGGATAGCCCCCGAGAGGCTTCCAGAGTAGAGAGGGGCAGGGAGTCACAGGAGATGCGAGCCGAAATAGTCTGTATCGGCAGCGAACTGCTGCTCGGCGACATCGTGGACACGAACACCCAGTACCTGGCGCGGCGCCTCTCCGGTATCGGCATCGACCTTCACCACAGCACGGCCGTGGGTGACAACCTCGGTCGCATCGTCGAGTGCCTCAGACTCGGCACCGAGCGCTCCGACATCGTGCTCACCACGGGGGGACTCGGACCGACGGATGATGACCTGACGCGGGAGTCGATAGCTGCGCTCTTTGGAGAGACGCCGTCCGTCGACCCCGTTCTGGCCGACTCCCTTCGCACCTTCTTCGAACTCCGGAAGATGCCGATGACGACCAACAACCTTAAACAGGCATGGCTCATCCCCTCGGCGCGAGCCATTCCCAACGAGCGCGGCACAGCGCCGGGCTGGTGGGTCACGAAACACGGCAAGACCGTCATCGCGATGCCGGGACCGCCCGGTGAGATGCACCACATGTGGGAGCACGAGGTCGAGCCCAACCTGAAGACCGGCGAGGCCGTCATACGGTCGCGGACGCTGAAGCTGTTCAACATCTCCGAGTCGCGCGTTGACGAGATGTTGAAGTCGCTCACGCCGGCCGCCAATCCCACGGTGGCCATCTACGCGAAGCAGGACGGCATCCACGTGCGCATCACCGCCAAGGCCAGGGACGACATCTCAGCACTGCGCGCAATCGCCGGCACGGAGCGTGAGGCCCGCGGCATCCTGGGCGACGTGGTGTGGGGTGCAGACGACGACACACTGGATTCCGTGGTCGCGACACTCCTCGACGGGCGAAGCCTCAGTCTCGCAGTCGGGGAGTCCGTCACCGCGGGACAGCTCTCGGCAATGCTTGCCGGAAACGACAGGGGCGCGGCTCACTTCCGCGGTGGAATCATCGTATCCGGAAGCCTCGCGGACGTGAATGCAGTCGCTCTCGGCCGGCGCGCCCTTCAGCAGTTCCCGGCCGACATCGGGCTCGGAGTCGCCGGGCGCCCCATTCCAGGCTCGGACCCGGAGATGCACGAGCTCGACATCGCCATCCTCTGGCCGGCCCGAGGCGTGGAGACGGTAACGACCCAGAGGTCACGTCACTTCAGGCGGCGCGCCATGGGCGCCTTGCATGCGCTTGACGAGCTTCGGAAGCTTCTAGCCCAGGCGTGACGCTGCGCTTTCGCGCATGCCGCCGGGCACGGGGAGCGTACAGAGCGGTCGAGCCTCACAGGGTCAAGGTCGAGACCGCGTGAAGCCGTGCGGCGCCGTCGTGGCACTATCAGCGGGAGGCAGCAGGGAGGCGACATAATCCTTCGGTTGCGGCGCGTGCCGGTGGGGGTTCCTGTTGCGCCTCGCTTCGCGGCCGGTGTATCATACGATTCGCCAATCCCTTCCACGTTCGACCCGCGGGGGCCCGTAGCTCAGCGGTTAGAGCGACCGGCTCATAACCGGTTGGTCGCAGGTTCGAACCCTGCCGGGCCCATCGAGAGAACAGCCTCGTCGTCCTGCCGGACACACCCATGAGCTTCCGCATCCGCTCCTATGGCTTCGCACGGGGGTGATACTTCCGGTGCGTCTCCTCCGCATAGCGGTCGGAGGCATGCACGTAGCGCGTCGTCGTGTCGAGCGACTCGTGGCCGAGCAGTATCTGCAGCGCGGCCGGGTTCGCTCCTTCCTCCGCCAGGTAGGTCGCGAACCCGTGACGCAGTGAGTGTGCCGATGTTGGCACGTTGATGCGCAGCCTCTCCCTGTAGTGCTTGATGCGCTCCTGGACGTAGTTCGTCGAGATCCGGCGGCGAGGGTCGTTGACGTTCCGGCCGGCATACGGCACGAACAGAGCCGGCGCGTTGTCGGTCCGCGTCGCGATGTACGCGTCGAGGTGCGTCTGCGCGCGCTCCGTCAGGTACACGAACCGCTGCTTCCGCCCCTTGCCTGTGATGAAGATGCGTCCGGAGCCGTCTATCTGTGAGCGCCTGAGGTTGCACAGCTCTGAGATGCGCATACCCGTGGCCAGGAGCACCTCGAGCATGGCCCGGTTCCGCAACGCGATGCGTGCATCTCCTTCAAACTGGGTGGGGGACTCGACCAGAGACGTCAGCGCATCCAGCTCGGCCACCTGCGGGTGCTTCCGTATCGTCTTGGCCATCTGCACCGCATCGGGAGCCAGCGGACAGGGCAGGTCGGTATCGACCCGGTACTTGAGGTACGACCGGAGCGCGGACAGCATCCGGTTGATGGAACGCGAATCGAGCTGTGTCGCCGCGGCATCAGCGCCGGCGGCGGTCTCACGGTCCCGCGAGGACAGGTACGCCTTGTAGTAGGTGATGTCCCGTTTGGTAAGTGTCGCGAACTGGAGCTTGCTTTCCGTCATGAATCGGTCGAAGACCCGCAGGTCTCGCTCGTAGTTGTACACCGTGCGCGGGGAGTAGCTGTTCGCCTGAAGGTGCAAAAGGAAGTCGTCCAGTTCGGGCAGCATTGGTGAACCTCCTTGCCGGATATTCCGGTCGTTACTGAGTATAACGGTGATTATACGCAGTCGTCAAGGGATAGCTCCATACCTACAACCACCTCCCATATGGTTCCCACTTGGCCCGACGCGCTCTTGGCCGACAACGGACACTGGTCCAAGCCTCCGCAGTCTCACGATGTGGTCCTCCTGCCGCTCAGCACGCTCCTGCTCAACGGCAGATGCCAGGTCCGGCCTCCAGCATGTCTCGCATCGATTCTCCCGCCGTCCAACGTGCTGCTCATCGACCGCATCGTTCCAGTGCCGCCACTTCGCCGGGCGCCGCGTCGCTAGGCTGCGAGCACCTCCCGCCGCCGCAGTCGACTCCCGTGGCCCGCGGGCTCCCGCCGGGCATCGGCGCCGCTTCGCCCGGAACCGCCGGCCGCCGTCCCAGCCCGCCACCGCAGCCCGGACACTCCAGGCAACCCTCAGGCCCTCTGCCGACGCCCGCCGGCATCATCGACAGTTCTCCCAGGTTGCTCCATGTGTCCTCAGCGACCACCCGGAGAGTGCAGAGAAATGCGCTGATGCGACCAAAGAGCCGGGTCATCCCGAAAACGGGCCGATTTCGCGCGATTTCGAGGGGGTGTCTCGACGCCGGCTGCCACCGGCAGGCTCCGGGATGCCGGCGGCGTCCGGACCGGCACGGAAGATCCGGACTCCGTTGTCCTTCCCGGGGCCACACATCCATGTGCAACGCCTTGTCGCGGTCCGGCAAGGTCGACCTTCGACCTTCGAAAGCGTCCGCACCGTGGTCGACACGGAGTCCCACGTCCCTCTGCGGCAAGCGCATTCCCGGGGACGCCCGGTCCGCACGGGACTGCACACGGATCGGGATACGAGACTGGCTGCCGACCGGCAGGTACGGTAGAATAGCCACGGGGAGGTAACGTACATGGCCGAACCTGAGGTGAAGAAGTACCTGGCGGAGCGACGCCGCTTCATGTCCGCATGGCAGCGCAGCAGCGACCGGAACGCATATAGCCGGCTGCTCAACGCCTGGGCAAGGGTCAAGGACGCATGGGACGCGCTGACGCCCGAGGAACAGAAGAAGGAACCTGCTCTGCCACGGGAACCCGTCTAGCCCCCTATGCCTGCTTCCGCACGCCCCTGCCCGGCCGAGTGTTATGTCGCTACCCGCATCCTCTGGTGCGGTTCGTCTCTCCTGAGAACACCTTCGCACGATTACACGCGGTCAGTTGCCACCCGGCCACTCCGAAGGTACAATCTCTCGTTTGCAGCGAGAGGAGACCACAGTGGAGACGCGAAGGCTAACCGTTCGACAGGTCATCAGCCCGGGCAGCATCGTTGCGAACGATGGCCAGACATACGTCCTTCGAGGCATTCCGGACACCGAAGAGGACTTCCACCGCTTCCCGGCCGCCAGGGAACTCGTTGAGCGCGAGTTGCTCAATCGTGACGTGCTCGTGGCGGATGCGACCGCGCGCGAACTGCCCGACCTTCCCGGCCTTGAGGTGGAAGCCTTCGATGCGAGCGGCGCGCCTCTCGCGCCCTATCTGGCCCCCCGAGTGGCGGGCGTCCTCACGGGCCATCCAATGAAATAGCCGGCCCTTTCGGGCCGGCCGGCGAGTACTGTACAAGTGGGAAGCGGGGACTCAGAATCCCCCGCGCATCCGCATGGTGCTCGTGATATTGACCTCAAGCTGCTGCGAGCACTTCGGGCACGTGAGTTCGATGGTGAGAGGTTTCTCCATCACCCGCTGCACCAGCGAGGTGACGATGGAGTCAAGGTTGTCCAGCCGCTCGTCGAGCATCTTCACGCGACGTACCAACTGCTCGACATCATCGTGCCCCTGAGGCGCCGCTCCCGAAGTCCGATCCCTGTCGTGCTTGGGCGCCAAGTCAGAGACCCCTCTCGATGACCCCGAGCGACTCGAGTTCAGCCTTGTCCTGTTCGATCAGGCCCGCGACCTTCTCGGACACGGTCTTCTCGAGGTACTTCCGGAAGGACTCCTTCGCAGCGGGAGACGACCGCACCGCTCTCTTCACTTCCTCCCACTCGTCCTTGATGACCTGGTTGATCTGCTCGGGAGTGACGGGTTCACTCCCTTCGCACATGGCCTCGACGCTCTCAAGCACGCGGCCCACCATCGTCCGCCTCAAACGGTCAAACGAGAAGACTTCTTCCCAACTGTAAGGCTTCTCCTGTCTCTTCTGTACCATCGCTGCTGACCTCCAGTCGCTACGTTGCCGCGCCCTTATGATAGGTACCAACCTGTGGACTGTCAAGGCATCAGGCGCATCCGTTGAAGGAGCCAGCCACTGGTGCTACATTATGTCGCACGTACCGGATGGAAAGGAGGCAGCCCATGGAGGAGATAGAGGTCGGGAGAGTCACCGATTTCTTCGCGAAGCCGGTGGTAGCGGGCATCGACGTGCAGGGGGCGCTGAAGAAGGGGGACCTCGTCCGCATCAAGGGAGCCACCACCGACCTGGAGTTCGTGCTTGCCTCGATGCAGATCGAGCACATCAGCGTGCTCGAGGCCAAGCCGGGCGACCTCATCGGCATCAAGGTCCCCGACAGAGTCCGCCCCGGCGACCGGGTCTACAAGGTTATCGAATAGCACGCATCAGGTTGGCCATCTCGATGGCGCTGAGCGCTGCCGCGAAACCCCGGTTGCCTTCTTTCGCGCCGGCGCGCTGGATAGCCTGTTCCAGCGTATCCGCAGTGATGATGCCCTGAATGACGGGAAGGCCGAAATCGAGGGCCACCTTGGCGACTCCCTTGTTGACCTCTGACGCCACGTAGTCGAAATGCGGCGTACCTCCCCGAATCACTGCGCCCAGGCAGATGATGGCATCATAGTCGCCGGTCTCCGCAAGCACCTTGGCCACAAGCGGAATCTCGAAACTGCCGGGGCACCAGGCCACGTCCACAAGCTCGTCAGACACGCCGTGGCGCTTGAGAGCGTCTTTGGCTCCCTCCAGTAGTCGCAGTGTGATCAACTCGTTGAACCGGGCAACCACGATAGCGAAGTGCAGCCCCTCGCCGGTGAGCATCCCTTCAAACGACTTGGCCATGCTTCTCCTCCTCAATGCCGAGACGATGCCCTAGCTTCTCCTGCTTCGTCTTGAGATACCGCGCGTTGTGGGGATTCGCCGGCACTATGACCGGCACCGTCTCCACAATCTCGATACCATAGCTCTCGAGGCCGATAACCTTCCGCGGATTGTTGGTCAACAAGCGGATCTTGTGCAGCCCGAGGTCCGCCAGTATCTGGGCCCCCACGCCGTAGTCTCGCAGGTCCGGCGGAAACCCGAGGGCCAGATTGGCCTCAACCGTGTCCATCCCCCTGTCCTGGAGCTCGTAGGCGCGCAGCTTGTTGTGGAAGCCGATGCCGCGGCCTTCCTGACGCATGTACAACAGGACTCCCCTGCCCTCCTGGCTGATCAGGTTCATGGCCAGGCCAACCTGGTCGCCACAGTCGCAGCGGCAGCTGCCAAACACATCGCCGGTGAGGCACTCGCTGTGGACCCGCACGAGCACGGGACCGCCATTCGTGACATCGCCCTTGACGAGCGCCACGTGCTCGTTCGTATCAACGCTGCTCTTGTACGCGATGGCGAGGAACTCGCCGTATCTCGTCGGTAACCTGGCCTCGGCCACTCGCTTGACCAGTCGCTCGTGCCGGCAGCGATAGGAGATGAGGTCGCGTATCGCGATTATCCTGATGCCGCGCTTCTCGGCGATCTCCTCCAGTTGCGGCAGGCGCGCCATCGTGCCGTCCTCATTCATGATCTCGCAGATGACACCCGCGGGGTAGAGACCGGCAAGGCGCGAGAGGTCCACGAT
>Ga0209609_10000288_pt1 | contig 30326 bp, 26 predicted proteins | sample LakKivw325mmetaG_FD_184136 | JGI IMG/M metagenome (GOLD analysis project Ga0209609, IMG submission 184136) | Anoxic lake water microbial communities from Lake Kivu, Rwanda to study Microbial Dark Matter (Phase II) - Lake Kivu water 325m metaG... | ecosystem: Environmental > Aquatic > Freshwater... | reverse complement strand
GTTGTGTTGCGGTCTACCACGACGTGAACCGCCTGATGCATGAGCGTTTAACATAAACTCTAAACTCTGAGCCAGGAATTTAACATACAAGTTGTGCGTGGTGAGTTGTGAGATAAAATAGACAGCATAGCTTTTTTCTCCACGACCCCACTGTCAGTCGACACTTCGCGGTTCTCATTTCAGCGCGAGATACCTGACCTCTTCTTTCCCCCGTCCCTCATCAACGAAATAGAGGAAAATTCCCCCGATCATAAAGAGGATGGACACGGATAGGATGCTCATCCGGGAGACCAGCAGACCCGAATAGCCCAGGTATCTGACCAGATAGATGGTGCCCGCGATGAGGAGAGGCCCCTTGATGGTGGCGAACCGGCTCATCATGTTGTAGAAGCCGAAATACTCGGCCGATTTTTCGACGGGGATGATCCGGGCATATAGAGCGCGGCTCAGGGCCTGGACACCACCCTGGACGAGGCCGATGATACAGGCCATGATGAAGAACTCTTCCTTGCTCACGATGGAGACGCCGTAGGCCGTGATGAAGAGATAGACGGTGATGCCTATCAGGATGGCCGTCTTCGATCCGATCTTCTCCCCGATTTTCCCGAAGGCGATGGCCGAGGGGAAACCGATGAACTGGACCATGAGAAGGGCCACAATCAGGTCATCCGATTTGAGCCCGATGGCCAGTCCGTAATCCAGGGCCATCACAATGACGGTATTCACCCCGTCGATGTAAAACCAGTAGGCGACGAGGAAGAGGAGGATGATCTTCAGATGACGAATCTCTTGAAAGGTATTCCGCAGCTGGTTGAGGCCTTCACGGATGACCCGCGATATCGTCCGCTCCCGCGGTCGACGGGTCTCCTTGACGAGAAAGAGAAGGGGGAGGGAAAAAAGGGCCCACCAGATAGCCACCGTGAGAAAAGAGAACCTGACACCTTCCCCGGAGCTCAGGAGTCCAAAGGTGCCGGGTTTCAGCGTCATCCAGACGTTCAGCGCAAACAGGATCCCTCCGCCCAGGTACCCGAGTGCAAAGCCCAGGGAAGAGACGAAATCGGTTTCCTTCTCCGACGCAACGGTTGTGAGGAGAGCGTCATAGAAAATGAAGCTCCCCGAGTAGCCGACCATGGCGAGTACGTAAACCGCCGCGGCGATCTGCCATTCCCCCCTCGGGATGAAGTAGAAATAGCAGGTCATGAGAATGCCGATGCCAGTAAAGAAGAAGAGAAACTTTTTTTTTGATTGACCCCGGTCGGCGATGGCGCCCAGCACCGGCGCTATGATGGCGATGAAGGCGCTCGCCGCAGAGTTGGCCAGCCCCAGATTCGCCGTGCTGATGGTGGGGTCCGTGCCGGCACTCCAGTACTGCTTGAAGAAGATGGGGAAGAAAGAGGCCATGACGGTGGTGGCGAAAGCGGAATTGGCCCAGTCGTACATGGCCCAGCCGAAGACGGCTTTTTTGCCTTGATTAGTCATGTCCTGGTGAGGTCCTTTTCTCTGTGGATGAGCGGTCTAACCGGGAAGAGCATTCCAGGTTCGCTCCTTGCGCAGGGTAGAAAAACCGCGCCGAATTGTCAACCCATACGTCCATGAACCCGGGATGGTAAACGGGAAAGGGCCGAGGGCGGCCGAATGGACTAATACTTTTTTCGTAGATCGTTGCCCCGCAGCGCTGATCGCACCGTCAGACTCGGAGATTGGCTCGGGATAAGGGTCTTCATTTGCGCATGAGGGGCTGGATCGGGGCGGACGAATGTGGTATTCATTCATACTTTATTCTTAGGTCGAATAATAAAAAAATACGAATGAAATTCATACTTTCCACCTATTGCAATTGTTGCAGAAATTGTTAAATTTAAATAAAATTCACGTGAAGGTGAAAGATACAAGAAGTGTGTCTGATGATCCTCGGAGGATACTGGAGACGCTTTCCGGCTCCGATTAGGTGGTTCGGCCCATGAAGGGCTCGCGCCATATTTTCCGGGAGGTCCAAGGCAGCCTTATGAAACGATCGAAGTATAAAGTCAGTCTCTTTGTCCTTATCCCGCTCATTTTCACCGGGATCTCGCTCATCGCGGTCATCATGACCTATCAGATCTTTAGGCTCATCACGAATCCCGATGATTACGTGAGGATGTGGGGGGTCGCCATTGCCCTTTTCGCGTGCGGCATCGCCCTCATCATCACCTGGCTCGTCATGAGGCCCATTCGGAGGTTCATTCACAAGGTCGTTGAATTGCCCGTTTTCACGAGGACGCCGGCCAGAAACACCCTGACGCCCCAGGGGGACGACATCAAGGAATATAATGTTGTCTTTGATAAGGTCACCGATCTTCTGAGCAAGGTGGAGCCGAGGGAAATCTACCCCGATGTCATCGGCCAGAGTAAAGCCGTCCGGGCGATCTGCGATCAGCTCGCCAAGATCAAGCCCGCCGACGCGACCATTTTAATCCAGGGCGAGGAGGGAACAGGGAAAGAGCTTGTTGCGCGCGTGATCCACAAGAGCACGGCGGGGAACCGGCCCTTCATCGCCATCAGCTGCGCATCCCAGCCGGAGCTGTCTCTCGAACTGGATCTTTTCGGCTACGAAAAAGGAACCTTCACCGGCGCGAAGAGCCGTAAATACGGCCAGCTTGAGGCCGCCGGTGACGGAACGATCTTTCTCGATGAAATCAGCGCGATATCTCTGAACATGCAGTCCAGGCTCCTGCGGGTGCTGCAGGAACGGGAATTTGAGAGGATCGGGGGCAGGGAGAGGATCAAGTTGCGGGCCCGCATCATCACCGCATCGAACGGGAGCCTCCCCGCTCTCGTCAAGGAGGGGAGGTTCCGGGATGATCTCTACTATCTTTTGAACGTGGTGATGATCAACATTCCGCCCCTTCGGGAGAGAAAAGAGGACATCCCGCTCCTGGTGGACTACCTGCTCAAGACAATAGCCCACGATCTTCAGAAAGACGTTTTCGCGGTCTCCACGGACGTCATGGACGCTTTTCTGAAGTACGCATGGCCCGGAAATGTTACGGAGATGGAAAACCTTCTCTCGAGGGCCGCAGCCGTGGCGAAAGGAGAAACGCTGCAGCTGGAAGACTTCCCGCATTTCATGCCGCCCGTCGGGGAACCGGGGGTCCCCGAGAATCCCCTGGAGATGGAAGAGAAGGTGCCCGCCGTTGAATCGGAGCTTGGACGCCTCTTGGTGAGCACGAATCTCCTCACCGAGGATCAGTTTCGTGAAGCCCTGACGGAACGGTTGAAGACCGATCAGAAACTGAAAGATCTGTTGATTCAAAAAGGGTGGGTTTCCGAGGATCGCATGGTCGATCTTTTCAGTTTGAAATTCAAGCTGGACAAATACGCACCGGACCGTCATCCACTCGATATCAGCTTTGCCCACCTCATCCCCATGAAGATGGCCCGAAAGTACAGGGTTGCTCCCCTGAGAATGGAGGACAAGGTCCTGAAAGTCGCCACAACGGACCCCATGGATGCCTCTGCCCAGGAGATCCTGAAACTGACAATCGAAGGTGAAATGGAGCTGGTCGTCTGTACGGAAAAGGAAATGGACCAGCTGCTCACCGGCCTCTACAGTCCTCCCGTATTTTCACCGGAGACCCGACAGGCCATCGCGGCTGTGAAGGTTCCGGAGGGGACCGTCGAGAAGGACATTACCATTTCGGAGAGGGAGGACAGGAAAATAGCCGCCCGCCAGGGGTGGGCGGAAGACAAGATGGTGGTTCGCCTGGTCAGCTCCATCATTGCCCGTGCGATTCAGGAGGGGGCCAGTGAAATCCTCTTCAATCCGCAGGTCAATAACCTCCAGGTGCGACTCCGGATCAGCGGGAAATTGAGCGAGATCACCGACCTGCCCAAATCGACCTTCCTGCCCATTGTCTCCCGGATCAGGAAACTTGCCGAGATGGATATGGCCGCGGCGAGCGTCCCGGAGGATGGTCGCTTTACCGTCAAGATGGAAGAGCGGGAATACAACATCAAGGTCTCCTCCATCCCGGCCGTGCACGGGGAGAATATTATTCTGAATCTCCAGGATGTGGGCGATGACATGTACGATCTCTCCCGTCTGGGGATGTCGCGGGCCGATCGGGAAAAGCTTGAGTCGGTCCTCCACAGGCCGAATGGTTTGATTCTTTGCTGCGGACCCGCCGTGAGCGGGAAGACCACGACCCTCTATGCCCTGCTCAAGGAAATTCGACGGCCCGACGCACACATCATGACTATCGAGGATCCTGTGGAGTATTACTTCGAGGGCATTTCGCAGATCCAGTTGAACCGCCGGGCGGGCATGAGTTTCTCCGATGGGATGAGATCCATCATGAGGCACGCGCCCGATGTCATCATGGTTGGGGAGCTGCGGGAAGCCGAAACAACCGGTATGGCCATGCAGGCGTCACTCAGTTGCAGGGTTTTCAGTACGCTCCAGAATCACAACGCCACAGGCGCCATCACGAGACTTCTGGACCTCGGGGTTGAGCGATTTCTGATTACCTCGGTCCTTCTGGCCTCCATATCCCAGCGGCTGGTCAGGACGATCTGCCCTCAGTGCCGTGAGTCTTACAGGCCGGCCACGCAGGTTCTGGAACTCTGGGGACTCACCGAAAGCGAGGGTCTGACATTTTCCTACGGCAAGGGCTGTGACGCCTGCAACCACACGGGATACAAGGGGAGAATCGGTATTTTTGAAGTCCTGGTCATCGACGAGATGGTCCGTGAAATGATCATTAAAGGCTGGTCGGCACAGGAAATCCAGCAGGCCGCCGTCAAGGCGGAAATGCTGAAGACCCTTAAAGAGGATGCCATCAAGAAGGTGCAGATCGGCGTGACCACGCTGGAAGAAGCCACATCTGCGATCATGATCTGAGGGGTATTAAGCGAAAGGCCGGGCACCCGGCGGATTTCTCAGCAGGGCTTTCCGGGGCGAGAAAAAAGCGACGCTGTCATGGCAGCGTCGCTTTTTTTATGCCCTGCGAATTTTGATAGGCAGATGGCCCTACCGGATCACGACATCCTCGATGTCCGATTCGAGGTCTTTTTTAAATGCTTCCAGCTCGCTGTCGGCGTAGGTGGACTCCTTCAGGAAATCCGCGGAGAGCGTTTTCGAGGGAACGAACTTCTGGAGGACGAACCGCCGGGCGCCTTTAATGAGACCGCCGATCTTACGGACATCCTCCTGATCGAGGAGAGACTTTACGAGCGTCGTCCGAAATTCGCCGGGAATGCCCGATGTCATGACCAGGTCGAGGCTTCGCCTGATCCTTTCGATGTTGACCTCCGTGCGGGTCACACGGGAATATTTTTCAAGCGGAGCCTTGATATCCATGGCGATATAGTCCACATGCCTGTGGATGACGAGATTCTCCAGGACCTCGGGCAGGGCCCCGTTGGTGTCGATTTTAACCAGGTACCCCATCTCCTTCACGCGCTGTAGAAACGGGAGCAGGTTGGGCTGGAGCGTGGGTTCCCCGCCGGTTACGACGACGGCATCGAGCCTTCCGCGGCGCTTATCGAGAAAACCGAAAATCTCCTCATGCGGCATCGGGGGCTCGAAGAGTTTCGGGTCCACCAGCTCGGGGTTGTGACAGTAGGCGCACCTGAAATTGCACCCCTGCGTGAAGATAATTGCGCTGATCTTCCCAGGGTAATCGATGAGGGAAACTTTGTGCAAACCGCCTATTTTCATGGTGAGGGGGAAAATACGGGAATACCGGAAGCGCCCGGCTATTTCAAATTCACGGGCAGTATAGGAAAACAGCCGGGGTGTGTCAACTCTTTCTGTCAGGTTCCCACGGCTTTGGCGAGCCAGAGAGCGGAATGCCCCGGTTGAGCGTTCAATCCCTCCGGGGGTGATTGGAGAAAAATTCCCAGATGAGATCGGTTGCCGATATCTCCCTGGTCGGGATGGCCGCCCAGGGCGCCCATCTCTGGCCGCCGGGCCAGGTGTGTCCTTCCCCCCCGATGGTGTAGAGGACGACCTCTGTCCCTTCCCGGCAGCCGCTGTATCTTTCTATGATGACATGACCCTTCACCGATAGCTGTGCCCTGGGACTGCATCCGTTGAACTTTGCCCAGAGAGAGACCGTTTCTTTCACCGGCCGGTCGCTGCGGGGGTGCCAGTCGGCTCGAACGAGGGGCTCCCCCCCGTCATAGCGGACATGCCCGTCCTCGGTGCCGTGAAAAAGGATAACGGATACGGGTTTTGCCGGTTTGCATTCCACGTTCATGGCACCGGCCACCGGTGCGATGGCCGCGATCTCGCCGGAGAGTTCGCAGGCAAGGCGGTAGCTCATCATCCCGCCATTTGAGAGACCGGTAACATAAACGCGTTTTGAGTCTATTGAAAAATCCTTCTTGAGCTTTTCGAGGAGCACCCGGAAAAACCCGACGTCGTCGGTCTTGAAATCAAGGGCAGGGCCGCAGCAGTTTCCGGCATTCCAGGTCAGGAATTGCCCGGAGAGAACCCCCGTTCCATTGGGGTATACGGTAATGAAACCTTTTCGGTCGGCTTTTTCGCTGAACTGCGTGATGCGGGCCATTCCTTCTGCCTCACCGCCACCGCCGTGCAGAACGAGGACGAGGGGCAGCGCCTTTTTCCCGTCGTAAGCCGGTGGCAGGTGAACCCGGTAGGACCTCTGTTCACCCTCGTGTTGCATGAGGAAGAGCCGGTCTTCCCTTTGATCGCGCGACAAGGCATCGGAAGCCGTTGCCGCAAAGATCAGGACCAGCGCGAGCGAAAGAAATTTCAACCGGAAGGAAGCTTTTTGCCTGCCACCCATGTCCCCGACACACATCCTGTGATTTACGGTTTGTTGTCCAAAAGTTCTGGAGCAGGATTCTTTCTGCGAATAGACGGTTTTTGGACCGCTCTAACGCTCGCTTCACTGCAGACGCAAAAACTCGCCCTACGGGCTCAAACAGTTTGCGCTGCGGACGTTTCGCTTCGCGAAGATCGGTTACCAAAAACGTGCCTAATTTCGCTATCCAGAATCCCACTCAATCACTGATTAAACGAAACTGGCTTTGGGCAATAGGGCATTCATGCCCCACTGCCCGTGAGCGCGCATGTAAGTGATGTCAGCGTCAAGGGGTAACAGAACCGGTTCACCTTGTCAAAGGCTAGGTTATCGGGGGGGCGGGTTTCAGGACTATTGCCGTTGACAGGCCTTTTGCCCGGGTGGTAGATCTGAAGGCAAAAAACAAGGAGGAAAAGAGAACATGTCTTCAGGCGGGGAAAGAACCATCATCAGCACACCCGGGGCCCCGAAAGCCATCGGTCCATACGCGCAGGCCGTGAAATTCGGCGATCTTCTCTTTGTGTCGGGGATGATCCCCATCGACCCGAAAACGAACGAGATGTCCGGGGGCAGCTTCGGGGAGCAGGTCCAACTCGTTCTCGAGAACATCAAGGCCGTCGTCGAGGCGGGAGGCATGACGCTGAAAAACGTTCTGAAGACCTCGGTATTCCTGAGCGATATGAATCATTTCGGGAAGTTCAACGAGATCTACAATAATTATTTCGCGGACATCCTCCCCGCCCGCGAAACCATACAGGTGGCAAGACTCCCGAGGAATGCTTCGATCGAGATCTCCGTGATCTGCGGGAAGTGACGGGTTAAACAATAAAGATAAAAAAAAGGACAGGCCCGGCGGGACTGTCCTTTATCCAATTTCAACATTTTTTAATTTATTTTTTTACCGAGGCCGAGTTTCTCCTCAATCTTGGGTGCGTTGAACCCCACGATCGGCTCCCCGTCGATGACGATGACGGGGACGGCTTCCTTGCCGGTGAGTGCAATCATCTCGTCCCTGGCTGCGGGGTCCTTCGACACATCCTTCTCTGTGTAAAAGACGCCTTTTTGCGAAAGAAACTCTTTCGCATACTTGCAGTACGGTCACGTGGGTGTGGTGTAGATCACGACCTCGTGACGGCTGGATTTCAACGCCTTTGTTTCGGCAGCCTCAGCCGTGTCTGATTCATCTGCCCCCGTCTTCTCAACCATGTATTTCTGGGCTACGGCGGAATCGGGCGGCGTGTCTGACATATGGAAGACGCCCTTTTCATCGACCCACTTGTAAAGGGCCGCGTGAGAGATGACCTGGGAGGACAGGAAGGCGAACAAAAGGGCCGATAGACACAATACGTATTTCAGAAGATTGTTTTTCATTCACTCACCTCCTCTCAAAAATGCAAAATCTTCATTAAGTCAGGGATATTCATCATCACAAGGATAATATCGGCAGGGAAGCCCGAAACTGAAGATTTTTCAAGGGACCGGCTGCCCCTGTTCGATATAATACTTTCCCGAATTCAGCATGAAGTTTCACGACGCCATGTTTAATTCTTCTTTTGCCATCCGTCAGATCTTTCTGCCCGTCAGAAATCCCTCTTCAATCGCTTCTTTGATCATGCGGGGTTTAACGCAATCACCGACGGCATAGACCTCCGGCGCTTTTCCCATGAAGCTCTCCACAAGCTTCGCCTCCACCTTGAGTCCTGCGGCCAGAACCACGGCGTCCCCCTCGATGAAGCCGGGTGTTCCATTCTGGTTCACCTTCACGCCCTTATCCGTTATTTCCTCTACGGTGGTGCGGGTCTTCATCTGAACGCCCTCTTTTTTCAGTCTTGCCAGGAAGAACGGCCGGTTCGCGGGGGATAAGGTTTCCGCCATGCGCTCCAGCATTTCGACGACGGTGACCCCTGTGACGCCCTGGCCTTTTTCGATCAGGAATTGCGCCGTCTCGCATCCCACCAGGCCGCCCCCGATGATGATGACGGAACCGCTCACCGTCTTCCGGCCGGTCAGCAGATCCTCCGCCATGACGACATTGGCGCCCGTTACGCCCGGGATCTTCGGAATCAGGGGGTTGGCCCCCAGGGCCAGGATCAAAACATCGGGCTTTGCTTCCTCTATGGTTTTCGGTGTGGCCTCATGGTTGAGCCGTATCTCGACACCCGCCTTCTTTGTCCTGAGCGTGAGGCTTTTGTACAAGTTCCCGATTTCATCCTTATGCGGTGGCAGGCACCCGACCAGAAGCCATCCGCCCGGCTCCTTGCCCTTTTCATAGAGGGTGACCCGGTGGCCTCGCATCGCGGCTGTCATTGCCGCTTCCATTCCCGCGGGACCGCCGCCGACGACAAAGACCTTTTTGGGTTTTTTTACGGGCTCGAGCCTGTATTCCGACTCTTTTCCGGCCATCGGGTTGACCGTGCAGTAAGTCGTCGTGCGCTGACCCCATTTCCTGTAGGTGCTGATGATCTCCGACAGGCAGTTGGAGCAGGCGATGCAGGGGACCATCTCGTTGATTCTTCCTTCCCTTGCCTTGTTGGGAAGCTCCGGATCGGCGAGAAGGGCTCTGCCCATTCCGACAAAGTCGGCCATGCCGTCGGCGAGGATCTTCTCGGCCACGGCGGGGTCGTTGATTCGGTTAGCGGCGATGACGGGGATCTTGACCCAGCTCTTGGCCTTCTCAGCGAGATGGGCGAAGGCCCCCTTGGGCAGGAAACCCTGGACGGTCGGAACGGGCGATTCATGCCAGCCCGTGTAAGCATTGATGACCTGGACACCTGCATTCTCGAGGATTTTCAGGACCTCCTTCGAGTCCTCGATCTTGTGACCGCCTTCCATCTGTTCCTCGAGGTTGAGACGGATGCCGATCGGGAAGTCCGCCCCGGCTTCTTTCTGCATGCTTTCAATGACTTCGAGCGTAAACCTCATCCGGTTTTCCAGGCTTCCGCCGTAGGGGTCGGTCCGCCTGTTAGTGATGGGGGAGAGGAAACGGTTCAGGAGGTACCCGCCGCCCACGAGGACTTCCACGATGTCAAAACCGGCCTCACGGACCCGACGTGCTGCCTTGCCGTATTCGCTGACGATATAACGGATCTCATCGACCGTCAGCTCCCTCGGGATACTGCGCATGATCTGGTTCATCACGGGTGACGGACCGACGACCTCGGGGGCGCCTTTTCCGAGGATGACGTGGTATGAGATGATGAGCTGTGCGCCGATCTTCGCGCCGCCTTCGTGGATCCGGCCTGTGAGTTTACGCGCGGGAGAGACGAACCGGTCGTCGTACATCCCGGGCTCCACGGGTGAGCCCGCGCGGACCGGGGAAAAGGGGATGATGATCAGCGCTGCACCGCCCTTCGCCCTCGCTTCGAAGAAGTCCATGAAGCGCTTTCCGACGGTTTCATCCGCCTCGGTGTATCCGGTCGTCATGGGGAGCATGACGATCCGGTTCCTGAGTTTGACACGGCCAATTTCCCCCGGCGAGAAAAGATGTTTGAAAGATTTCATCTGTGCCTCTCCCTGTTATTGGATGCGTTTTTTTGAAAATATTTTCGTTCAAGTACCGAATGATCCATGGGCCCCCAAAAAGGATCCGGTAGGTGGAGTGAGTTTGGCTTTGTTTACACGTTCTTGATGCTTTTCTGGACTGTGGAAATGATGTCATACAGCCCGTTGGCCCTCCGGTCGAAGCTTTCATAGGCCGTTGTAACGGCCGGGCGGCCGCTTTTCTCGGAGGTGATCGCTTTGGTCAGGTGGGTCTTCAATTCGGATTGTTTCTTCTTCAGCGCCTTTTCATGGCTCTCGATCTTTCTGGAGAGGGCTTTCAATTTTTTCTGATCGGTTTGACCCTTCCGAAGTTCCGCCGAGACCTCCTGCATGACAGCGTCGAGCCTGTCCAGTTCCTTTTCGTAGTTCAAGGCCAGTTTCTGCGTTTTCGCATCGAAGACCCTGTCGCCCGTGGAGGGCCTGGGAAGGGCGGCTTTGACTTCCCTGGCCTGCAGGGGGTAGTCCGTCGAAGCCAGCTTTGCCGTCTGCAGCCGCTCGATGGGGATCACCGTCGCCGGTGCGCCGGCCTGTCCGAAAGCATTGCCGGACGTGATGATCAGAGAGAGAATCAGGGTTATAAAAACGCGTTTCATGGAACACCTCCCGACTGTGAATGGCCGGCCCGCTTCCCCGGGATCTGCGAACACCATCCGGTCTAAAATATTGCGCCCTTTCAAGGGATCGTTGAATTAAAAATGGAGTGATATTTGCAATGAGTTATTTGATTATCAGAGAAAACACACGGAAGTAAAATAAAATTTCATCGAAAGAGAGCATCGGTATGGAAAAATTCGCGAATTCGTGGGAGCTTATGAGGGCTTCCTGGGAGATTCTGAAGAAGGACAGGGAGATCCTCCTCTTCCCGGTCATTTCCGGGATCGCGCTGATCCTGGTGACCGCGTCTTTTGTCGCGCCGCTCGTTGCCTTGGGTATGCTGAACCGGAGCCTGTTTGCAGAGGGATGGAATGCCTTTAGCTGGGTGTTCCTGTTTCTCTTCTATTTCATCAACTACTTCGTCATCATTTTTTTCAACTGCGCCATCATCGCCTGCGCCACCATGCGGATGAACGGCGGGGACCCGACCGTGTCGAATGGCCTGAACGCGGCCTTTTCCTTCATTTACGAAATAGCCGGATGGGCGCTGGTTTCAGCAACCGTGGGGCTTATCCTGAGGACCATCGCGGAACGCTCGAAGTTGCTGGGGAGCATCATCGCGAGCCTCTTGGGTATGGCGTGGAGCGTCACCAGCTTCCTCGTCATCCCCGTCCTGGTCAATGAAGGAAAGGGTCCCGTTCAGGCCTTCAAACGGTCGGTCCATTTGTTGAAAAAGACCTGGGGGGAGGAATTAATCGGCACGTTCAGCTTCGGGCTGGCCTTTTCCGTTCTGGGTCTGCCGGCTGCCGTGCTGTACGCTCTGGGTGTTTTTTCAGGGGAAGGGACACTGGCGCTCTGCTTCATGGTCCTTACGGCTCTTTATCTGATCATCCTCTCGGTCTTCCAGTCGGCCCTCCAGGGCATATTCCAGGCGGCACTCTATCAGTACGCCCGCACCGGCGAGGCGCCCGTGGGTTTCGAAAAAGACCTGCTCAAGGACGCGATTCAGCCAAGGTCCTTTGACTAGAAGGGTCTCGCAAAAAGACGAGCGCTGCGGCACCCTGTTTCTGATGCCGCAGCGCTCTCAAGGGGTTAATGAGTCGGTTAACCTGGGAACGCTTTCCACGGTCTGCCGCGTGCGCCTTCACAACTTGAAGGCTTTCCTCATCGCAAACTCTTCCTGCTTGCCCTTGTTCCACTGCTTCGTCGGCCGCAGGTATCCGACGATCCGGGAGTAAATCTCGCATTCATCGCCGCACTGCGGGCAGGCGGCGATTTCACCCTTCAGGTAGCCGTGGTTCGGGCAGACGCTGAAGGTGGGCGAGAAGGTGAAATAGGGCAGGTGGTAGTTGTCGCAGATCTTTTTCACCAGGACCTTGGCGGCCTGGGCTTCCTGTATCCGCTCGCCGATGAAGGTGTGGAAGACGGTGCCGCCCGTGTAGCGCCTCTGGATGTCGTCCTGCAGGTCGAGGGCCTCGAAGACGTCATCGGTGTAATTCACCGGCAGCTGCGTCGAATTCGTGTAGAACGCGGCCTTTCCGTTCGAGCGGCCGGTGGCCGTGTAAATGTCAGAGTACTTCTTCACGTCGATCTGGGCCAGCCTGAAGGAGGTGCCTTCGGCGGGTGTCGCTTCGAGGTTGTAGTTGTTTCCCGTCTCGCGCCGGAATTCGTTGAGCTTCGCCCTCATGAAGTCGAGGATGCGCTTTGTGAATTCCTGGCCTTCCTTCGAGCCGATGTTCTTACCCATGAAATTCACGCAGGCCTCGTTCATACCCACAAGCCCGACCGTCGAAAAGTGGTTCTTCCAGTAAGCGTTGTGGCATGCCTTGACGTTGCGCAGGTAGTATTTCGTGTAGGGGTAGAGATTGCCGTCGGTGAATTTTTCCAGGACCTTGCGCTTCGTCTCCAGACTCTCCCTGGCCATGACCATGAGACGCTCGAGGCGCTTTTTAAAATCCTCTTCACTCTTGCTCAGGTAACCGATCCTCGGCATGTTGATGGTAACCACCCCGATGGAACCCGTGAGGGGATTCGACCCGAAGAGGCCGCCGCCTCGTTTTTCCAGATCACTCGTGAGCTCCCGGTTGTCGATGCGGAGCCTGCAGCACATGCTCCTCGCGTCCTCGGGGTTCATGTCGGAATTGACGAAGTTCGAGAAGTAGGGCACCCCGTATTTCGCGCTCATGTCCCACAACCCCTTGAGGATGGGGTTGTCCCAGTCGAAATCCTTCGTGATGTTGTAGGTGGGGATGGGGAATGTGAAAACTCTCCCTTTCGCATCCCCCTCCGCCATCACCTCTAAGAACGCCTTGTTGAACAGGTTCATCTCGTGCTGAAACTCACCGTACTTTTCTTTCTGCGCTTTGCCGCCGATGATGACGTTCATATCCCGGTAGAAACTCGGCACCATGACGTCCAGCGTCACGTTTGTGAAGGGTGTCTGGAAACCGACCCTCGTGGGGACGTTGATGTTGAAGATGAATTCCTGCAGGGCCTGCTTGATTTCCCGGTACTGGAGGCCGTCGTAACGGATGAAGGGGGCCATGAGGGTATCGAAGTTGGAGAAGGCCTGTGCCCCCGCTGCCTCGCCCTGGAGGGTGTAAAAGAAATTGATCACTTGTCCGAGGGCGCTTCGCAGATGCTTAGCCGGGCGGCTTTCCACCTTGCCGGAGACCCCCCTGAAGCCCTCGTTGAGGAGATCGTAGAGATCCCAGCCCACACAGTAGACGGAAAGGAGGCTTAAATCATGGATATGGAAATCGCCATCTGTGTGGGCTCTTCGGATCTCGGGGGAGTATATTTCATTGAGCCAGTATACCTTGCTCACCTCCGAGGAGATATAGTTGTTGAGCCCCTGGAGGGAGTAGTCCATATTGCTGTTCTCGTTGATTTTCCAGTCCGATTTATTTAAATATTGATCCACCAGGTCCACTTCCATCTTGTTGGCGATGTCACGAAGCCTGGCATGTTGCTCACGATATATGATATAGGCCTTGGCTGTCTTGCGGTAAGGCGAGGAGAGAAGGATTTCTTCTACGATGTCCTGTATTTCTTCAACGCTCGGTATGTCCGTTTCGAAGAGCCTGTCGGCGCAGGTCAGGACTTTGATGGTAAGTTTCCTTGCGGTTTCGTCGTCAAATTCACCGGAAGCAGAGCCGGCCTTGGAGATTGCATTCGTGATTTTCAGAGCGTCAAATTTTACTAAACGCCCGTCACGCTTCCGTATTTCAGTGTACATTCACCCCTCCTTTTTTAGAATGTAAGAAATAAAAGCTTGTGACCCCAATATGTTGTGGTCGGATTGTAACTTTAATACTATATATAGGCAAGAAAAATTTTTCATTTTTTAAAAAAAATTCGCCTTTTTTTAGTTCGTGATTCGGCCAGGCTTTATAACATGGGGAGAAAAGCGGGACAACAGACACTTTTTTAATTACATAAGTATATGTTATTATTCAGATAAATCGATTAACGCCGGCTTAAATCGGAAGCACTGGAGGTTTTTTAAGTGGAAAAAAGCTTGAAGGACAAAGACCCGAAGGCCCTGCCTGGGATGTTTGACAGGGTTGCACCATCCTATGACCTTCTGAATCACCTGCTCTCCCTCGGGGTTGATTTCAGGTGGCGACGCAGTGCTGTCGAATCCCTTGGTATGAGAGACGGAGACCTCATTCTTGATATCGCGACAGGCACGGGGGATCTTGCTTTTGCGGCGCTGAAGATGGAACGGTGCTCCGTGGTGGGGATTGACCTCTCGCCGGTGATGCTTTCCCTTGCGGATGGCAAAAGGAAAAGGAAAAATCAAGAGGGGCGCTACACCCTCGTACGCGCAGATGCCTACGCCATGCCCTTCCGGGACCAGGTCTTCCATCACGCCATGATATCCTATGGTGTGCGAAATATCCCTGATTGGGAGCGGCTCTTCGGCGAGACACGAAGACTCCTCGAGCGGGGGGGAAAAATAGCCATACTCGAATTTTCCATTCCGGAATCGGCCGTCTTTCGCCTTCCCTATCTCTTTTATTTCGAGAGGCTGCTTCCTTTTATCGGCGGAGTCGTCTCGGGAAACCGGGAGCCTTACGCCTACCTGCGTGATACGGTGAAGGCCTTTCCGCCGCCGCGGGAGGTCGTCCGGCGCGTGGAGGGACAGGGCTTCACCGTGTTGGAAGTCCGGCGGCTAACGTTCGGCATCTGTTATCTCTATGTCGCTGAGAGCCGGGGTGGGATAAATTAAAAAATGACGTTCACACCGTGAATGAACTCTGCTAAGGTAATGGTCGTTATAAGGTGTCCTGCTCATGTAATTTCGGACAACCATCATACAGGGGGGTAAAGACATGGCGCTTAAAACCAGGGATCCATATCTCAAATCATTGAGGGCGATGCGGCCGAATATCTACAAGTTCGGGGAACTCATAAAAGACGTGACGACTCACCCGGCCACGCGCCGGACCGTCGAGAGCCACGCCAGGGGGTTCGATGCGGCCCATGATGAAAAATACGCCGACATCTTCACCACGGTTTCGAGCTTCACGGGTGAGAAAATCCACCGTTACAACTCGCTGATGCTGAGCATGGAGGATGTCATCTACAACTCGAAGCTCAAACGGATGATGTACCGCCTCACGGGCACATGCAGCGGCGGGCTCTGCGTCGGGTGGAACGCCATGAACGTGATGTGGAACGTAACCTATGACATGGACAGGGAATTCGGCACGACCTACCACGAGCGGCTGAAAAACTGGATTCTCGACACCCAGAAACGGGGGATTGTCGTGGCAGGTGGCCTCACCGACGCCAAGGGCGACCGGAGCCTCAGCCCTTCCAAACAGCCTGACATCGACTCAAACGTCCACATCAAGGAAGTGAAGAAAGACGGAATCGTCATCAGCGGGGCCAAGACGATGATCTGCGGTGTTGCCGCGTCAAACGAAATCTTTGTCCTCCCGGGGAGCGGCTACCGTGATGAAGAAAAGGATTTCGCCCTGGCCTGTGTCGTCCCCCGTGACATTGAAGGGCTCACCATCGTTGAAGCGAGAAGGCCCAGCGACTCCAGGGAATACGAGGAGGGATTCGATATCCCCGAAACGGGCATCACCCAGGCCTATCTCCTCTTTAAAGACGTTTTGGTTCCCAATGAAAGGGTCTTCATGTGCAAGGAGGCAAAATACACGGGCAGGGTCATCGAGTATTTCACGGCCAATTACCGGGCCTGTATCGGGGCCTGTGTCGCCGGTCAGGGGGACGTGATGATCGGTGCGGCCGCTCTCATCGCGAGGGCCAATGGCCTTTCGGCGGCCACCTTCATGAACAAATTCGTCGACATGGCCGTGAACAACGAGACGACCTTCGGTATGGGCATCGGCGCCATGGCGCTGGGAAAGAAGCATCCCGCGGGCGCGTGGGTGGCCGACTCTCTTCTTGCCCACGCGAACAAAGTCCATGTGGCGACACTGCCCTATGAAACGAAGCGCATCTGCCAGGACATCGGGGGTGGGATCGTGGAGACGGGGTGCTTCCCTTCCTTCAAGGATTTCATCGACCCCAACTACGGACCGATGGTGCAGAAGGCCGTGAAGGCGGGTGTGAACGCGAGCGCCGAGACCCGGGCACGGGCCGCACGGCTCATCGAGTGGCTGACCCTCGGGGCGGGTGTCCCCGGCTGCATGCACGGCGGCGGTTCGCCCGATGGGGCAAGACTCGTCGTAAGGTTTCGCACCCCCCTTGAGGAGTTCGTGGAGTACGCAAGGAACATTGCCGGCATCAAGGAATCCCTGCCGGAGCCGGAGAAGAAAAAAAAGTAATAGAAGATGCGCACGGGGGCCTTTTGAACTTGAATTGAAGGGCCCTCTCTGTGATTTTTAATTTATGTTTTCTATACTTCCATTGTACACCGCACACGCCGTTCCCCAGCCGTTTTTTCTCTATCGGATCTTCCACGAAAGCCCGCAAAACACGACAGGAATTTCTTCCCGGTGCTCTTATGATCCTGTGTATCCGTCTGCATGAACTACCACAACTGCGTTCGGCACAGCTTTTGTGCATCCGATGCTGACCGGAGAGATCCTCCTGACCGCAGTCGCCGCCATGAAGGAAGTCCCGGATTATTTCTGCGGCGTCATTGCCCTTGGCCCCTTCGGGTGCATGCCGAATCGAATCGCGGAAGCCATCCTCTCGAAAGCGATGAGAGGCGAGCTCAAGGGGAGGCATGCAGGTAGTCACGGGTGGATAGATCCGCTCCTGGACAGGATCGAATCATTACCGTTTCTGGCGATCGAAAGTGACGGGAACCTCTTCCCGCAGATCATCATGGCGAAGCTCGAGACGTTTCTTCTTCATTCAGCCAGGGTTCACGAAGAGATCATGGGCCTGCGCGTGTTTGCGGACGACCGGATGCCGCAGCGGCGTCCCGATGGAACAATGCTGTTGATAAATGATAAGCCTTCGATTGTATTCTCCGCCTCTTTTGGATCTTTCCACTGAGGAGGTGGCACGATGAAGAGGAGAAGTTCTTACGCCCGGACTTCGGCGGCCCTGATGATGGTCATGATGATCACGCTGATCCCCGCATCGCCCGGTTTTACGGCAAAAAGGGCGGCATCCGAAATCGTCGGGACAAACCCGGGTTTCGTGGACCTCGTGGATCGTGTGAAACCAACCGTGGTCAATATCAGCACATCCAGGACGGTCAGGACCCCGGGCAACCCCTTTCAGCATTTCTCCGGACCCTTCCGGGGATCTCCCTTCGGCGACGTTCCCGACCGGGAGAGAAAACAGCGAAGTCTCGGCTCCGGGTTCGTCATCGATTCGGGAGGCCACATCATCACGAACAACCATGTCGTTGCCGGTGCCGAGGAGATCCGCGTGAAACTTGCCGACGGCAGGGAACTGCCGGTTCAGGTTGTCGGACGCGATCCGAAAACGGACATAGCGCTCTTGAAGGTGGTCAGCCCCGTGAAAGATCTCCAGACGCTTCCCCTGGGTGATTCAGACAATGTGAAAGTGGGGGAGTGGGTCATTGCGATTGGAAACCCCTTCGGACTGGCACTGACGGTTACCCAGAAGATCGTCAGTGCCACGGGACGAGTGATCGGTGCCGGGCCTTACGATGATTTCATCCAGACCGATGCCGCCATCAACCCGGGAAACAGCGGGGGGCCTCTCATTAATCGCAAGGGGGAGGTGATCGGGATCAACACGGCCATTGTCGCAGCCGGGCAGGGCATCGGTTTCGCCGTGCCGAGCAATATCGCGAGAACGGTCGTTGCTCAGCTCAAGGAGAAGGGAAAGGTCTTGCGAGGCTGGATCGGTGTGTCCACTCAGACCGTCACGCCGGACCTGGCACCCGTCTTCGGGCTGAAAGAGCCGAAGGGGGCCCTCGTGAGCGAAGTCGCGGCGGGCGGTCCCGCGGCGGCAGCCGGTATGAAGCGCGGTGACATCATCGTGGCCTTCAACGGGAAGGAAATCAAAAATGTCCTCGATTTACCGAAGTGAGTCGCCGATGCTCCCACCGGGAAGGTCACGCCTGTGACAATAATACGCGACAAGAAAGAAATAACGCTTTGTGTCAAGGTTGCGGAGCTCAAGGATCAGCCGGCACAGCAGCCATCCCGCAAACGCCCCCGATCATGATCCCCACTCCATACCCTGCGGGATGAGGGGAGGGTTCCGCGATGAAATGGCGGAACCCTCCCCTCATTCGGTAACGACCCCCCCCGACAGCCAGACGCCCATCAAAGTTCGACATCTCCCGGAAAGGGCGAGAAAAATCTGTTGACTCTGGCATGTCCATGTATTAGGTTTCCATCAGGGAAGTATTCATATTTTTTGGATGTTTTGAGATCTTGAGTGCCAGGAAAATTTACGTTCAGACCTTTGGCTGCCAGATGAACACCCATGACTCCGAGCAGATGATCGAGTTGCTCAAGGGTCATGGATATCAACCCACGAGAGAGCCGAAGCGTGCTGATCTCATCATCGTCAATACGTGCAGCATCAGGGAAAAAGCTGACCAGAAGGCATACAGTCAGCTGGGTCGATACCGGGAGTTGAAAAGGAAAAAGCCCGGGCTCATCCTGGGGGTGAGCGGCTGTCTGGCCCAGCAGTTGGGCGGCGAGTTCTTTAAAAAGATCCCTGGCTTGGACTTTGTCCTGGGGACCCATAACATTCACAGGCTCCCGTCCGTGCTCGAGACCGTCGAGAGGACCGGATCGCCCCTCGTGGAGACGGCCTTCCATGAAACGGTACCTTCCACCGGAATCGTCACGATTCCCGAGAAGGGAACCGTCACGGCATTCGTGACCATCATGCAGGGCTGTAACAACTTCTGCGCCTTTTGCGTGGTGCCTTATCTGCGGGGCGTGGAAGAGAGTCGGAAGTTCGGGGACATCGTAGCGGAGGTCCGAATGCTGGCCTCATCCGGCGCCAAGGAGGTGACCCTCCTCGGTCAGAATGTGAATTCCTACGGCAAGACCCTCGGGGACGGCCAGAACTTCGCATTGCTTTTAAAAGCCATCGGGGAGGTGGACGGCATCGAGAGAATCCGGTTCACGACTTCTCATCCCAGGGATCTCACCGAGGATATCATCCGTTGTTTCGCAGAGGTCGAGAGCGTCTGCGAGCACATCCATCTGCCGGTGCAGTCCGGATCGGACCGGATCCTGCAAAGGATGAACCGTTATTACACGAGGGAGGACTACCTCGCGAAGGTGGAAAAGCTCCGGGAGGTCTGTCCGGATATCAGCATCACCTCCGACATGATTGTTGGCTTCCCCGGTGAGACGGAGGCGGATTTCCGGGCGACCCTGGACCTGATGGAGAAGATCAGGTTCGACGGTCTCTTTTCTTTCAGATATTCGGAGCGGCCCGGAACGGCGGCGTCGCGTCTCGACGGGAAAGTGCCCGCGGAGGAAAAGGGTCTCAGGCTGCGGGAGCTTCAGGCCCTTCAGGACAAACACACGCTGCAGAAAAACCTGGCCTGTGTGGGGCGGAAGGAGGAAATCCTCGTCGAGGGTTACAGCAAGCAGAACAGACGGGAGTTCATGGGGCGGACGCGAAACAACCGGATCGTGAACTTCGGCTCACGGGAAAACTGCATGGGCAGGACCGTCTCCGTTCATATTTCGGCGGCTTATCAGCATTCACTTCGCGGCGAGCTGGAGCCTCTTTGATCAATCGTTTAGGAGGTTATTGATGTTTGTTGAAATGAAGGTCTCGGGTCTGACGATAGACCCCCTGACGAACACACCCATTGTCATTTTGAAGGACCTGGAAGGGAAGAGGGCGGTTCCCATATGGATCGGGCTCTTCGAGGCAAGCGCGATTGCGACGGAGCTCGAAAAGATCAGCTTCTCCCGCCCCATGACCCATGACCTTCTGAGGGAGATGGTGAAGATTCTGGATGGAAAGGTGATCAAGATCGAAATCATCGATCTGAAAAACAACACCTTCTTTGCCCTGATCCATCTCATGAAGGACGGAAATGTCGTGACCATAGACTCCCGTCCGAGCGATGCCATCGCGCTGGCCCTCCGGGTCAACGCCCCCATTTATATCGCCGAACAGGTCATCGAGAAATCGAGAAGCATCGATTTCGTCAAGAAAGGGGAAGAACTGGACAAACTCAAGAAGGAGGAACTGAAGGATTTTTTGGAAAACCTTTCCGACGAGGATTTCGGGAAGTACAAGATGTAGCTTGTCGGGGCCCGTATCTGGCGGACCGAAGGTTTCGTTCTCCTGAGGGTGTCGGTCATGGAAGAGATCCGGAAAATTTATTTGAAGATGGGAGACAAGGTGGTCCATAGGCGTTTCCCCCAGTGGGGTATGGGAGTCGTTGTCGAGGAGTGGAATTCTGTGGTCCTCGGCGGAATCTCTTACGTGAAGATCTCCTTCCGTGACGGACGGACCAGGGTTTTCGACAATAACTTTTCGAATGCCTGTTGCTGTTACTACGCCGGGATCAGGCGGTGATCGTGATATAAATATCTGCCACAAGAACACACGGAATAACGACCAGTCCTGAATCCGATGTGAGGGCCTCCTTTGTGTGTTTTCGTGGCTATTCTTTTTATGAAATGACAAGAGACGGCACAACACTGGAAAGGTTGATCAGAGAGTTCGGCGCCTATCTGGAAAATGAGCGGAACCTCAGCCCTCACACGAAAAGAAATTATCTGGTCGACCTGAATCAGTTCAGGGGATTTCTCGAGGCGCAGGACATCCTGCCGGGGGGAAGGCTGGACCAGATTGACCATATGGTGATCCGGTCTTTTTTGAGTTCTCTTTATCGAAAAAAAGCGAAGCGGAGCACCGTATCCAGGAAGGTGGCGGCGCTTCGATCTTTTTTTAGTTTTCTCGTGCGGCGGGGGAGGATTAAACAAAGTCCCGCCGAGATGGTGCAGTCGCCCAGAACCGACAAGTACCTGCCTGTCAGTCTCTCGGTGGATGAGGTGTTCTCGCTTTTGAAGGTGACCTTTGAGGACGATCCTGCGGGTCGCCGGGACAGGGCTATTCTGGAGCTCATCTACTCTTCCGGTGTTCGGGTTGGAGAATTGACAGGTCTCAATCTCGGAGATATCGATCTGGGCCAGGGGGTTATGAAGGTCAAGGGAAAGGGAAAGAAAGAGAGGATCGTTCCCGTGGGGAGACCGGCCATCTCGGCCCTTTCGGCCTATCTTGTAAAACGGAAGGAATTGATCCGGGCCAGCGTGGAAAATTACCTCGAGGCCCCGATTTTTGTGAACAGGCGGGGCACGAGGCTGACGGAAAGAAGCGTCGCCCGGATCGTCGAAAAATACATCCGTATGAGCGGGGTGAACAAGCGGGTCGGGCCGCACACCCTGCGGCACTCTTTCGCAACGCACCTTCTCGACGCCGGCGCCGACCTCCGTGTCATCCAGGAATTACTCGGTCACGAGAGCCTTTCGACGACGCAAAAATACACGGCGGTCAGCGTAAGCCGTCTGATGGAGGTGTACGACAAGTCGCACCCGCGGGCGAAGTAGCGGCGGGAAATAGTTGTGAGTTGTGTGTTGTGAGTTGTGAGTTTAAAAATTTGTGAATGGTGATTGGTGGCTGGTGGTTAGCAGGACCAAAAAGACCAGATGGGCAGTTATGAATGTTGAGTTATGAATTTTGAGTGAGGCAGTATTTTTCAATTTTTGAATTCAACATTCAAACCTCAAAACTCAAAATGGATCGATGGAATCGATTATGATGAAAGGGACGACCATTATTGCCGTGAGGCACAAGGGAAAGGTCACGGTTGCCGGAGACGGCCAGGTGACCCTGGACAACACCGTGCTCAAGCACAGCGCCAGAAAGGTCCGGCGGCTTTATCACAACCAGGTAATCGTCGGATTTGCCGGCGCGACAGCCGATGCGTTCACCCTTTTTGACCGCTTTGACCAGAAGCTCGAACAATACAATGGCAACCTGCTTCGAGCCGCCGTGGAGCTGACCAAGGACTGGAGGACGGATCGGGTGTTGAGGCACCTGGAGGCGCTGTTGGTGGCCGTCAGCAAGGAGCACTTTCTCATCATCTCGGGCAATGGTGATGTCATCGAGTCCGATGACAACGTGGCCGCCATCGGATCTGGCGGTCCTTACGCGCTTGCGGCAGCGCGAGCGCTCATCAAGCATTCGGACCTTAACGCCACGGAAATCTCGAAGGAGGCGATGCGTATCGCCGCTGATCTATGTATCTATACCAACGACCGCGTCACCATCGAGGAACTGGATACGACGGAACCGCGAGAACCCGTGGCTCAGAAGACGAAGAAGAAACCATAACGAGTTGCGCATCGGGCGATTTGGGATGATCGGGCCTGTGGCCCGTGGAACATACAAAACGAGACCTGCGGGACAAAAGACGATGTCATCGGAAGAACTGACACCCCAAAAGATTGTGGCTGAACTCGACAAGTATATTGTCGGTCAAAATAACGCGAAGCGGGCTGTGGCGATCGCCCTCCGGAACCGCTGGCGTCGACAAAACGTTTCCGAGGAGCTCCGGGAGGAGATCGCGCCGAAAAACATCATCATGATCGGACCCACCGGCGTGGGAAAGACGGAGATCGCCCGCCGGCTTGCCAAGCTCGACAACTCGCCCTTTGTTAAAATCGAGGCGTCCAAGTTCACCGAGGTGGGATATGTCGGACGTAACGTGGACTCCATGATCAGGGACCTCGTCGAGATCGCCGTCAACATGGTGAAGTCGGAAGAAATGGAAAGGGTCCGGTTCAAGGCCGAAGAACTGGCCGAGGAGAGGATTCTGGATATCCTCTTCCCTTCCCGCAAACCGGAAAGGAGAAAGATGGAACTTCTTGAGGACGAGCAGGAACACGCCGAACCAGAGGGGGCTGTCGCAGCACAGGATACCCGCGAGAAATTGAGACAGCTTCTTCGCAGAGGAGAGCTCGACAACCGGCTCGTTGATCTGGATGTGGCCGACACCCGGATGGGCCCTTTTATCGAGGTCTTTTCCTCTTCCGGTGTCGAGGACCTGGGTCTGAATATCAAAGAGATGTTCGGCAACATGTTCCCGAAAAAGATGAAGCGCAGAAGGGTCAAGGTTCCGGAAGCGATGGAGATCCTCACCGAGGAAGAGGTCCAGAGGCTCATCGATATGGACAAGGTGATCCGAACGTCCCTCACCCGTGTGGAGCAGTCGGGGATTATCTTTCTCGATGAGATCGATAAAATTGTCGGGAGCAATACAACGCATGGACCCGATGTGTCCCGCGAGGGTGTCCAGAGGGACCTCCTGCCCATTGTCGAGGGATCCACGGTCAGCACAAAATACGGTATGGTGAAAACAGACCATGTCCTCTTCATCGCGGCGGGGGCATTCAGCTCCTCCAAGCCCTCGGACCTCATACCGGAGCTGCAGGGACGCTTTCCCATTCGCGTGGAGCTCGATTCGCTCACGAAGGAAGACTTCATCCGGATCCTGACGGAACCTTCGAATGCGCTGGTGAAGCAGTATGTTGAAATGCTTGCAACGGAAGACATTGATATCACCTTCACCGACGACTCCATCGCGCAGATTGCGGAGGTGGCCAGCATCGTGAATGAGCGGACGGAGAACATCGGGGCCCGGAGGCTCTACACGGTTATGGAAGCCCTCCTGGACGAGATTTCTTTCAGCGCCCCGGAGATGAAAAAGAAAGACGTGATGATCAACGCGGAGTATGTCAAGGAAAAGCTGGAGGACATTATCGAAGACGAAGATTTGAGCCGGTACATATTATAGTGATGAATGGTTAGTGGTGAGTGGTGAGAAAGACGAATTAATTCAAAACTCAAACTTCATCATTGAACGGAGTTCGAGATGGACAGTTTACAGAAATCGGTGGAGCGGGCGGATATCCTGCTGGAGGCTCTGCCTTACATCCAGCGATTCTATAATAAGACCGTCGTGATCAAGTATGGCGGCCATGCCATGGTGGACGAAGAGCTGAAGAAAATGTTTGCCATGGACGTGGTCATGATGAAATACATCGGCATCAACCCTGTTGTCGTCCACGGCGGAGGGCCGCAGATCGGGACCACCCTGAAAAAGTTCGGCAAGGAGTCCAGGTTCGTTCAGGGGTTGCGTGTAACGGACGAGGAGACCATGAGCATTGTGGAGATGGTCCTCGTCGGGCAGGTGAACAAGGAAATCGTCGGCCTCATCAATCATCACGGTGGGAAAGCCGTGGGGCTCTCCGGCAAGGACGGGAACCTCATCCGGGCGGAGAAATATTACCTGAGCGAGGAAAAAGCGAAAGACACGCCGCCGGAGATCATCGATATCGGCCTGGTGGGAAAGGTCAGGGAGATCAACGCCAAACTGATCTCTTCCCTTGCCACCGAGGGATTCATCCCGGTCATTGCGCCGACGGGTGCGGGAGAGAAAGGGGAGACTTACAACATCAACGCGGACATCGTCGCGGGCGAAGTCGCCGCGGCCCTCCGGGCGGAAAAGCTGGTGCTCCTCACCGATGTGCCCGGCGTGCTGGATAGAAAAGGCTCCCTGCTCAACACCATGACCGACCGTGAAGCCATGGCCTTCATCGATGACGGAACCATATCGGGCGGCATGTACTCCAAGGTGAAATGCTGCCTAAAGGCCCTGAAGGGCGGCGTCCAGAAGACCCACATCGTGGACGGCCGGCTTAAGCATGCCGTCCTTCTGGAGATGTTTACCGATAAAGGAATCGGCACGGAGATCGTGATATAGGAGACCAGAGAGGATCTTTGACGTGAAAACAGAAGAACTCATGGCCCAATCGGACAAGAACATCATCGGCACATACCGGCGGCAGCCCGTCGTCCTGGTGAAGGGTTCCGGTGCCCGGGTCTGGGACAGCGACGGGAAAGAGTATCTCGACTTCGTGGCCGGGATTGCCGTCTGCAGCCTGGGACATTCGAACCCGAAGGTTGTCGCAGCGCTCCAGAGGCAGGCGGAACTTCTCACGCACGTCTCGAACCTCTACTATACGGAGCCGCAGATCCGCCTGGCAGGGATGCTCGTGGGGAACTCCTTTGCCGATAAGGTCTTTTTCTGCAACAGCGGCGCCGAGGCCAATGAGGCGGCCATCAAGCTTGCGCGGAAATACGCTCATGACAACCCGAAAGGGGACCGGTACGAAATCATCACGATGCGGGGCTCCTTCCACGGGCGGACGCTGGCCGCCATCACGGCCACGGCGCAGGAAAAATTCCATGTGGGTTTTGCCCCCCTGCCGGAGGGGTTCCGGTATATTCCCTTCAACGACGTCAAGGCCCTGGAGAAGGCCATCCGGAAGAAGACCTGCGCAGTCATGGTGGAACCCATTCAGGGTGAAAGCGGTGTCCAGATGCCGTCGCCCGGTTACCTGAAGGGGGTGAGGCAAATCTGTGACGACAAGGGGATTCTCCTCATCCTCGACGAGGTCCAGACGGGTATGGGGAGGACCGGAAAGCTATTTGCCCACGAGCACTTCGGGGTCCAGCCCGACATCATGACCCTCGCCAAAGCCCTGGGGAACGGCTACCCTCTCGGGGCGCTTTTGACAACGGATCAGGTAGCTTCGGCCTTCGGGCCCGGGACGCACGCCTCGACCTTCGGTGGAAATCCCCTGGGCATGGCCGCCGGCATTGCCGTTCTGCGGGCGCTCCTGGAGGACGGCATCATGGACAACTGCCGGGCGGTGGGTGCTTATCTGCGGGAGAGGCTCGGGGAGCTCAAGAAGAAACATTTCATGATCCAGGAAGTCCGGGGCTTGGGTCTCATGGTGGGGATGGACCTCACGATCGACGGCGCGGCAATTGTCAAGCGGTGCCTGGAAAGGGGTCTTTTGATCAACTGCGCCGGCGAGCACATCCTGCGGTTTGTTCCGCCCCTGACGATATCAAAGGAAGACGTGGACCGGGCCGTGGAAATCCTGGACAAGGCGTTGGAGGGCTGATGAAGAAAGATCTTTTATGTCTATACGATCTTGATTCCCGGGATTTTCAGGAGATCTTCGAAAAATCGGCGAAGCTCAAAAAGATGCTCAGGGAAGGAATCCCTCACACGCACCTGGCAGGGAAGACCCTCGGGATGATCTTCGACAAGTCTTCGACCAGGACGAGGCTTTCTTTCGAGGTAGGGATCTTCCAACTCGGCGGAATGGCGGTGTACCTGAACAGTCGGGACATCCAGCTGGCCCGGGGAGAATCCGTCGAGGACACGGCCAGAGTGGTCTCGAGATACCTTGACGGTCTCATGATCAGGACGTTCTCTCAGGCCGTCGTCGAGGAGTTTGCCCGGTACGCGACGATCCCCATTATCAATGGGCTCACCGATCTCCTGCATCCCTGTCAGATCCTGGGTGACCTCTTTACGATATGCGAAAAGAAGGGACGCCTCGAGGGGCTGCGAATTGCCTACGTAGGTGACGGCAACAACATCGCCAACACCTGGGTGGAGGCGGCTGTGAGGCTGCCGATCATTCTTGTCCTGGCCTGCCCTGCCGGATATGATCCGGACGCGGGGATTCTGGGTCGGGCGATGAAGGATGCCCCCGGGCGGATTCAACTTTATAGAGAGCCGCGGGAGGCGGTGAGCGGGGCCGACGTTGTCTACACCGACGTATGGGCCAGCATGGGCCAGGAGGCAGAAAAGGAAGTCCGGGCGAAGGCCTTCAAGGCCTATCAGGTCAACAGTGCCCTGATGGGTCACGCAAAGGCCGACGCGATTGTCATGCACTGCCTGCCGGCTCACCGGGGCGAGGAAATCACCGCCGAGGTCATGGATGGTCCCCGGTCCGTGATTGTGGACCAGGCGGAAAATCGCTTGCATGTCCAAAAAGCGATTATGGAGATTCTCATGGGAGGAGGCAAGAGGGATTGAAGCGTGACGTGAAAAAAGTGGTCGTTGCCTACTCAGGCGGGCTGGACACCTCCGTGATCATCCGCTGGCTCATCGAGGCTTACGGGTGTGAAGTCATTGCCTACTGTGCGGACCTCGGGCAGAAAGAGGAGATCGAGGGGCTCGAAGAGAAGGCGAGGAAAACGGGTGCGAGCAAGGTTTACATAGAGGATTTGAGAGAGGAGTTTGCCCGGGATTTCGTGTTCACGGCGCTCCGGGCCAATGCCATCTACGAGGGAACCTATCTGATGGGGACCTCCCTGGCAAGGCCGATCATCGCCAAGAGGCAAATCGAGATCGCGGAAAAGGAAAAAGCCGATGCCGTCTGCCACGGCGCGACGGGAAAGGGAAATGACCAGGTAAGGTTTGAACTCACCTACATGGCCCTGAAACCGGACATCCGGATCATCGCGGCCTGGCGGGACAGCAAGTGGCCCTTCCAGTCCAGGGAACAGATGATCGATTACGCGGCGAAGTACGGCATTCCCCTTCCGGTGTCGAAGGCGAAGCCTTACAGCAGCGACCGGAACCTTCTCCATATCTCGCATGAGGGCGGTATCCTGGAAGATCCCTGGTCGGAGCCGCCGGAGGACATGTTTGTCCTAACCGTCTCACCGGAGAAGGCCCCCGACAAACCGACCTACATCGAGATGGACTTTAAGAAGGGTAATCCCGTGGCGGTGAACGGAAAGAAGATGAGCCCGGCGAAGCTGGTCGAACACCTGAACAGGATCGCCGGTGCGAACGGCATCGGGCGCGTGGACATGGTGGAGAACCGCTTCGTGGGCATGAAATCGCGCGGCGTCTATGAGACGCCGGGAGGGACGGTTCTCTGGGCGGCTCACCGAGCCGTGGAATCCGTCACCATGGACCGCGAGGTGATGCTGCTGAGGGATTCGTTGATTCCTAAATTCGCACAGCTCATCTACAACGGTTTCTGGTACTCGCCCGAGATGGAATCCCTGCGGGCGATGATCGACAAGACGCAGGAGAATGTCACGGGCACCGCGCGGCTCAAGCTCTATAAGGGAAACGTCACCGTTGTCGGGAGGAAGTCTCCGCATTCCCTTTACCGGGAGGATTTTGCCACATTTGAAAAGAGCGAAGTGTATGATCAGAAGGATGCCACGGGATTCATCCGGCTCAACGCCCTGCGACTTCGTATCCGCGCCATGCTGAACAAATAAGGGCTGCATCGCAGACCCTGTCAGATTATTTATGACCGGAGAGAATGGAAAAAGATGAACAAACTGTGGGGTGGAAGGTTCAAGGAAAAGACGGACAGGATGGCGGAGGAATTCACCTCATCGCTTCCCTTTGACAGGCGGCTTTACCGGTACGACATCGAAGGGAGCATGGCGCACTGCCGGATGCTGAGGAAGCAGGGTTTCCTATCGGCCCGGGAAGAGAAAAAGATCCTCTCGGCCCTCGGGGACATCCGGCGGAGGGTCGAATCGGGGAAATTCGCTTTTGACCCTGCGGACGAGGATATCCACCTGGCCGTGGAGAAAGCCCTGATCAGGAAGGCCGGTGCGGCGGGTGAAAAGATCCACACGGGAAGGAGCCGAAACGATCAGGTGGCTCTCGACATCAGGCTCTTCCTGAGGGATGAGGTGAAGGAGGTCCTTCGGCTCACCGGCGAGCTCAAGTCGGCCATCCTCCGGAAGGCCAAGGCGGAGATCGACACCCTCATGCCGGGCTACACGCACCTGCAGAAGGCCCAGCCGGTGCTTTTGTCTCACTACCTGCTGGCCTACCGGGAAATGTTTGATCGGGACGAGGAGAGGTTGAAGGAGTGTCTGGAGAGGATCAACGTCATGCCTCTGGGCTCCGCGGCCCTGGCGGGTGCGGGTCTTCCACTGGACCGGAACTATGTTGCGAAGCTTCTCAAGTTCCCGAGGCTTTCGGAAAACAGCATGGACGCTGTCTCAGACCGGGACTTTGTCGCCGAGTTCATTTTCGATGCAGGGCTTCTCATGATGCACATGAGCCGCTTCTGCGAGGACCTCGTCCTCTGGGCGAGCGGCGAATTCGGGTTCGTCGAGATATCGGACGCCTTCACGACGGGAAGCAGCATCATGCCTCAGAAGAAAAACCCCGACGTGGCGGAGCTCATCCGGGGTAAGACCGGCAGGGTATATGGAAATCTCGTGAGTGTCCTCACGGTACTCAAGGGGCTCCCCATGACCTACAACCGGGATCTGCAGGAGGACAAGGAACCCCTCTTCGACACGGTGGACACCGTCAAGGCCTCCCTGGCGGTTCTGACGGCCATGATCGGGAACCTGACCTTCAGGCGGGAGAAGATGAAAGACGCCGCTTCCGGCGGGTATTCCACGGCGACGGACATCGCCGATTATCTGGTCCGGAAGGGAGTTCCCTTCCGGCGGGCACACGCCGTGACCGGCAAAATCGTCGGTGTCTGCTTGAAAAAAGGCAGGAATTTTTCAGACTTGAGCCTTGCGGAGTTCAGGAAGTTTCATCCCGCATTCGAGAAGGATATCTTCCGGGTGATCACCGTGGAGAGCTCCGTGAGCGCCAGGCAGGGTCTAGGCGGAACGTCGAAGAAACAGGTTGCGAAAAGGATCAGGGACATTGAATCACAGGGGAAAAAGTAGAAAGGCCTGTTTGTGGCTTGCGGCCGTCTGCGTCCTCTTTCTGATATGTGGAAGCTGCGGCAAAAAGGGGGATCCCATTCCCCCGGAAAAACCGAAATCGCAAAGCCTCGTAAGATTTCAGGCTCTCGTCCGTCTGTGACGGGATGGAAAAGAGCAGGGGAAAATATTTAATTCGTCACGTTATTCCGGGAAGGAAGGATGGATTATTTTAATTTCAGGGAGCAGACGCTCTGGTGTGAAGACGTTTCGGTCGAGGAGATCGCGTCGAAAGTCGGCACGCCCTTTTATCTGTACAGCCATAAAACCCTGACCCATCATTTCCGGGTCTTTGACCTGGCCTTCGGGGAGGTGCCGCACATCATCTGCTTTTCCGTGAAGGCCAACTCCAAC
>Ga0209609_10000287_pt1 | contig 30397 bp, 19 predicted proteins | sample LakKivw325mmetaG_FD_184136 | JGI IMG/M metagenome (GOLD analysis project Ga0209609, IMG submission 184136) | Anoxic lake water microbial communities from Lake Kivu, Rwanda to study Microbial Dark Matter (Phase II) - Lake Kivu water 325m metaG... | ecosystem: Environmental > Aquatic > Freshwater... | reverse complement strand
CCCCAGGCGGTTCTTCTTGAAATGTTTTGTTCATTCCAAATAATTGTTGAATGATATTTGAAGCCAATCTGTTTAGCTATAGTTGTTATATCAGCACTTACGCTTTGTTGCCCACCTTTATTTTTATCTAAAGGGATGTTTAAACAAAATCTTCCATCATCTTTAAGAAATTTGTAACACCTACTGAGCCACTCTCTTGTGAATGATAAATAATCCTCATAAGACAACGCATCATTATGTGAATTATATTTGATATCAACGTTATAAGGAGGCGACGTTACTATTAAATCAATGGAGTTTTCCTTAATACTTTTTATTTTTAAAATATCGGTATTGTAAATATAGATTGAATCAGAGCGAAAGAACAATTCATCACTATGATAAACTGTAGATTTAGTATTTTCCAGATGATAAATTGGTTTTGTTTCTTTTATCATCAACTTTCTTCTTTTGCTTCTGGTTTTGTACAGGTTGTTATCTATGTGTTTCTTTAAATTTTGTCTTTCTCTTAAATATCTCTTGATGCTTTTCTTACTGAAGCCGTTCTTCCTTTTGGATATTTTTATAGAAGTAATTAATCCCTTTTTCTCCATACGGTAAATAGTAGAGGTACTTAGACCAAGATAATTTGCAGTTTCCTTTGTTGTATAAAATTCTTTTACTTTCATAATAGCGTCTCCAGAATTGTAACGTTTTCTTCTAAAACATTATAACATATATAAGGATTTGCCAAATTTTGTATGGGCTATATATTTTAGGCTATTAAATAGTTAAGTATAGTTACTACAAGCTGTATGCAGATTTGTTTAACTACTCCAGGGCTTTATTTCGTATGAACCCTTTCCAAAAATTTCTTCGAGCATGGAAAGCATTGACTTAGAATTTTGCACAAAGTATTTGGGAGAAGTTGTGATTCTTAAATCCTTTCCTTCAATAAGAAGGTGTAAAATTAGGGGGTTTCCTCCCTTGAATTTTTCAATTTCTTTTTTAAAGTCTTTGAGTTTCTGATATGCAACGTCGAGTGTAGATTCTTTAAGATAAAGGTGCAAAGCTATATATTTATCTTTTTTCATGACATCTTTTTCGGTGAGAAAACTTGAAACTTCTTCACCAAAAAGGGTAATTGATTCCTCTTCTCTTTTTATCCGTCCCTTTATTATGATAACCCCTTCTTTTTCAATAAAGTCATTGAAATTATTAAGAAACTTTGGAAGTATCAACGTTTCAAGTTTAGAAAATCCATCTTCGAGGGCAAATCTATAAATATAGTTACCATTTCTGGTCTTGGTCTTTCTAAATGACGAGATAATTCCTGCTACCTCAACCTCTCCTTCTTCTTCACTTTCTTTTATTTTTGTTACCGTAGGTATCTTTTGTTCTTCAAGCAATGGCATATAGGTATTTAGGGGATTATCAGTTAAATAAAAACCGAGAACTTCTTTTTCATATTTCAAATTTTCAATGTTTGAAGGTTGTTTTTTTGGGGAAAGTTTGACGGGGGCCCCTCCAAAAAGAGAAAGAGTCTGTATTTGCCCTTCGCTTTTGTTTTCAAACAATGCTTTTCTTTCCTCTTCAAGTAAATCAAAACACCCTGATTTTACGAGACTTTCAATAACTTTTTTGTTTACTTTTAGGTTTTGTATCCGACCTTCAAAATCTCTAAAAGATTTAAATTTACCACCTTTCTCTCTTTCTTCAATTATTTCTGTTAAAGCCTTCTCTCCAACATTTTTTATTGCAAGAAGCCCAAATCTAATACCTTCCTCTTCTACTTTGAAAAACGTATCCGATATATTTATATCAGGCTTAAGGATGTTTATTCCTTTGGTTTTTATTTCGTAAATTGTTTCGCTCAGTTTGTCCTCGTTTCCAATGTATGAGTTAAGAATCCCAGTAAAATATTCTTTTGGGTAGTGGGCTTTGAGGTATGCAGTTATATAAGCAATCGTCGCATAACATACTGCGTGAGCTTTATTAAACCCATATCCTGCGAAATATTCAATGAGGTCAAAAATCTTTTCTGCTGTTTCTTTCTTTACTCCATTATTTAAGGCTTTCTCTATGAAGATACTCCTTTGCGATTTCATAATTTCTGGTATTTTTTTGCCTATTGCTTTTCTGAGCATATCTGCTTCTGCCATGGTATAACCTGCAAGTGTATTTGCAATCTGCATGACCTGCTCCTGATAAACTATAATACCATAAGTATTTTTGAGAATTGTTTCAAGTTTTGGATGAGGGTATGAAACTTTTGTTGTGCCATTTTTTCGGTTTATATATTCTTCTATTCCTCCTGCTTTTATTGTCCCTGGTCTGTATAGAGCAACAACGGCGGTAAGGTCTTCTATGCTTTCTGGCTGAACCCCCTTTAACACTTTTCGCATGCCGCCGCTTTCTAATTGAAATACTCCTATTGAATCTCCTTGTTTTAGCATTGAAAATGTTTCTCTGTCATTTTCAGGGATATTTTTGAAATCAATTTCTATTCCCTTTTTCTTAAGATTTTCAATTGTTTCTTGAATTATTGTAAGATTTTTTAATCCGAGGAAGTCTATTTTAAGCATGCCGATATGTTCGACTACGTCTTTATCAAATTGCGTGATAATTGCGTTGTTCTTATCAGTTTGTAACGGTAGATACTCTATAAGAGGCTTGTCTCCTATTACAATCCCTGCTGCATGAGTGGAGAAATTTCGTACAACGCCCTCAAGTTTTAGAGCAATTTCAAACAGTTCTTTGTAAGATGGGTCTTGAGCTTTTTGTTTCAGCTCAGAAATTGTTTCAAGTGCTTCTTTAAGAGAAATGCCCATTGGCATAAGTTTGGCTATTTTATCCATGTCGCTATAGCTGAAGGCAAGTGCTCTGCCAACATCTCTTATGACAGCTCTTGATTCCATTTTGCCAAAGGTTGCTACTTGAGCAACATGGTCTTCTCCATATTTATTTTTGACATATTCTATAACTTTATTTCTAACTTTGTCTCCAAAATCAATGTCAAAGTCTGGCATGGAAATCCTTGAAGGGTTTAAAAAACGCTCAAAGAAAAGATTGTATTTTATAGGATCAATCCCTGTAATCCCCAGGGCATATGACACAATACTCGCAGCTGCAGAACCTCTTCCCGGTCCAACAGGGATTTCCTGTTTCTTTGCCCAGTTTATGAAATCCTGTACAATGAGAAAATAGTCAGTAAAGCCCATATTTTCTATTACTTCAAGCTCATATTTCACTCTTTTTTCTATTTCCTCTAAGTTATCTTTATAAATATTTCTTATCCCAGTAGAAGTCAATTCTTCCAGGAGTTTTTTGTTCTTTTCAGGGTTCCATTCTTCGTTTTTTTCTGTGAAGTGAGGTAGGTGATATGTGGAAAAATCAAAGTCTACATTGCACAGTGTTTTTATTTTTTCAGTGTTATCAATCGCCTCCGGGATCTCTATGAATATTTTTCTCATTTCTTCTTCAGATTTAACGTAGAATTCATTAGTTTGAAACCTCATTCTTTCTGGATCATCGCTTTTCGAGAGAGTTTGAATACATAAAAGGATATCGTGAGCTTTTGCATCTTCTTTTCTCAAATAATGAGCATCATTTGTTGCTACAAGCGGAACTTCTTCTTCTCTCGAGATCTCTGTTAGCGTCTTTATAACTGTTTTTTCTTCGGGGATTTCATGATCTTGAACTTCAATGAAAAAATTTTCTTTTCCAAATATATCAATATATTTATAAAGAGCTTTTTTAGCACCTTCCTTTCCTTCCTTTAAGGCTTTTGATGGAACTTCACCCTGTAAGCATGCGCTCATAGCAATAAGCCCTGAATGATAGTCTTCAAGTATTTTGTAGTCGACCCTCGGCTTATAGTAAAAACCTTCAATAAAACTTTTTGATACAATCTTTACGAGATTTTTGTAACCATTAAGATCTTTTGCAATAAGAATCAGATGAAAACGGTCCTCGTCTTTGTTTTTGTTTTCTATTCCTGCAGGAGCAACGTAAATTTCTGCTCCGATTATTGGCTTAATTCCTTCCTTTCTCATTTTCTCGTAAAATTCAACTGCGCCATACATGTTACCGTGGTCAGTTATAGCAACTGCATCCATTCCAAGCTCTTTTACTCTTGAGGCAAGATTATTTATCTTATTAAGGCCATCAAGAAGGCTGTATTCCGTGTGTAAATGTAAGTGAGTAAAACTCATTCCATCCTCCTAATTAATCGTTATAGTAGCTTTAATATCTACCTGCAAATCCTCTGATGAAATGCTTAACATTAGAGACGAGACCTTGTTTTTAGAAAAAGTAAGTTTAATTATCTCAGAGAACTTTCTGCCCTCGAAATCTCTTTCACCTGTAAAAACAATTGTATCAGTATTTACATTTTTTATGTTCAGGCTTTTTATTTTCTCTTTAAATTGTAAAAACTCCTGGAGTGTAACTCTCGCAAATTTTAGAACACTTGCTTTTTCTAAATCTTTTACTTGTTCGTTATTGATGAATGGCTCTCCGTTTTTAAATGTGTAGGAGAGATTGTTGTCACTTATGTTTTCAATCGAGCCACCCCTTACAACACCTTTTAAATCATACGAAAACTTGTTTTTTGAAATATCACCTGTTATGTTTATTGAAAAATTGTAGTCTTTATTATCCTCTGGAAATTCTATATTTTTAATTAATTCCTGAACTTTTTCTTTATCGAGGACTAAATTCACATTAATTAAATTCTCTCCTTTATGAAATTCTTCTATGTTTTCATTCGTTATATAAAAAGGTGCTTCAATAACTATACTATGCTGTCCTTCATTCACTGGGGAAATTATGATTTTTCCATTTTCTACTTTGCTTCCTTTTTCAACTCCGTCTATTAAAATCTTTGCATTTTGGTTATCTGTTAGAATAATGAGATAGGAAATTGGTTCCATATATGTATTGATAGGATTAGTCCTGCTTCCACTAACCCCGATACTTAAATTTCCATAGCCCTCTTTTTCTATTGTATAATCTCCTTCACCAAGGATTAAAACTCCATTATTTACATTTAAGGTTTTCCCGTTTACTTTAACTTCTCCTTCTATTAGAAAGCCGGTTTTTGAATCAGTTATACTTATTTTGTAATTCAGCCTACTACAGCCGAAAATTGTTGTTAAGATTACGATTATTGAAAATGTGATTAGCAGTTTTTTCACATCAAGATTTTATATCAAACGGATTTTTTTGCAAAAATACCTAAAAGTGTTATTTAATTTATCTTTTTATGTATGTGGTATTTGGTTTTGATTTTATCTGTGATTTTTAACTCCCAATTTAGGACACATTTCGTTAAGCAAGCATTTAGAGCAGAATGGGGATATTGGTTTGCATATATTCTGCCCGAAAGGAACCACAATTGTGTTGTAAATTGACCAGAACTTCTCAGGCAAAACCTTCATTAAAGCGAATTCAGTTTGTACAGGAGTTTCAGTTTTTACCAATCCCAACCTGTTTGAAACTCTATGTACATGTGTATCAACACAGATTGCAGGTTTTCCAAATCCTTTGCTGAGCACAAGGTTTGCTGTTTTTCTTCCAACGCCCGGAAGTTTTAAAAGTTTTTCAAGGGTATCGGGTACTTTGCCGTTATTTTTGGCGACCTGTTCAGAAATTTTTTTAATTGTTACTGCTTTTCTATGGTAAAACCCAACAGGGTAAATTAGTTTTTCTATTTCCCTGTTCGAAAGCGCAATAATTTTTTGTGGAGTATCGCCTTTTTCAAACAATCTCAGAGAAGCTTCGTGTGTGGTTTTATCCTTTGTTCTCAGACTAAGTGCAGTTGATATAAGGATTTTAAATGGGTCTTTGTAGGTATTTGCAATTTGAGTCACAACAGGATTGTCAAACCCCTTTATGGATTTTTTGATTTTTTTAATTATTGACTCTATATCGTTCATATTCGCCCTTTCAATTTTAAAGTTTTTCCAGTTACAATATAATATACGGAAATGTTTGAAAGATTAGAGCAAATTTCAAATTCACTTCGCGGAAACGAAAGACTATGTGAATACGACTTGCTTATTCAGTTGTATAAAATTCTTGCACTTTATAATTTTCCGGTACTTCTTCCTGAACTTAATGTGTTAAGTGGTTTTTCTTTGAGATTTCTTTATCGTTTTGACTTTCAGAATGCTTATAACGAAGACCTTGATTATATAAAATATAATCTTGCCTGTAATTTGGGTTTGAAAATTTCTATTTTCGAGAATATTGACCTTAAAGAATTTGTTATTGACAAAATTAATCACGGAATACCATTGATTCTTCATCCTGAGAATCTACTTGTGTATAAAACTGATTTTAATAACTTGTTTTTCTTCAGGGCATTGTTTATGGAATCTTCATTAATTGAAGATGTCATCGAGAGAAATAGAAGAGTAATTGTTGTAGATGAAATTCCGTTGTTGAAAAGAGAAGAAATCTATAGTATGGAAAGATTTTTGTATGTTTCCAGACATCTTTATGAAAACTTCTATGAAAAAGACATTATGATAAAAAGGTTTAAAGTTTTTAAAGGGGAAAATGCCTATATTGAATTTATAAAGGACTTGAGAGATGAAAGTAAACAGTTTAATGGAGGTTACAGGGATTGGTTTTCTATACCTTCATATGCGCAATGGACTTCTATTTATGGATTGCTTTCATATTTTCTCGGGGTATATCATTTCCTTGACAGAAAGACACAAGAGAAAGGGGTAAAAATAATTAAGGGACTTGAAGATGCCATCACGTACTGGAAAGAATGGGGCAGGATAGTTGGTAGGGAATCTCATATCCCTTATTCCAGACTAATACCCTATTCTGCAAGAAGAAGTTCTGCTAACAGTCTTGAAAAAGCTTTGAAATCTTTTAAGTTTGTCGTTGATGCTTTTCAGCATATTATGTAGTTTTACGATATTTAAGTATTGGAGGAGATGCTAAATAAAAATATGAATAGTATAATGCAATCTGAGACCTTACGGAAGCTACATTACTATGGTCGTAATTTTGAGAATAGAAGAATTATATGGGTGTCTTAATGTATCTTGAGAGCATAGAGCTTTTCGGATTTAAAACTTTTGTAAGTAACACAAAGATTTTATTTTCACCCCGCATTACCTGTATAGTTGGGCCGAATGGAGCCGGGAAAAGTAATATAGTTGATGCAGTGAGATGGATGCTGGGAGAACAAAGGTTGACTTTGCTCAGAGCGTCAGATTCTACCGATTTGATATTCTCTGGATCGTCAATAAAAAAACAGCTCAGCGTTGCTTCTGTAAAAATGGTATTTAATAATGAATCTCGTACTTTTGCTGTTAAGACGCCGCGATTGATTATTGAGAAAAGGATATATAGGAATAGAGAAATCCATTACTATATCAATGGTGAGGAATCAACAATGCAAAAAATTAATTCAATATTCCATTCTGCAAATATTTTTAGTCATACTTATGCAATAGTAGGGCAGGGAAAAATTGATGAAATATTGCTTGCTAGACCAGAAGAAAAGAAAGCTTTCATCAATAAAATTGCTGGCATCGATGTCTATAGAAGAAAAAAAGATGAAGCAGTAAAGAAATTAATAGAAGTTGAAGAAAACCTTACGAGAGTTTCAGATAGGCTTGGCGAATTGAGGCAGCATGCAAACCATGTTTTAAGTGAGGCAAAAAAAGCGCATATGTATTATATTCTAAGTGATAGATTGAAAGAAGAAGAAACAATCCTGCTTAATGCCGAGATGAAAGTATTACAGGACAGTATAAAGGTTGTGAGTTCAGGCCTTGGGGAGCTTGAACGCGAGAGTGAGGAAATTACGGATTCAATACTTGAAAAAAAGAAAGGATTCGATTTTATAGAAGAAGGCATCGACTCTTTAAATGAGCTGAAAGAGAAGATTTTGCAGGACAAGGAAAAGCTTGTTATTGAAAAAACTAAACTATTAGGAAGTGAAGCTCGCCTGAGAGAGAAGATCGAAGACATGGAAAATAAGATTTCTGAAAATGGTCTTCAAATAGAGAAGATGGAAAAAACACTCAACTCTCTTGATAAAGATGTTAAATCTTTGAGTATAAAAAAATCTGAGTTTGAGCTTGATTTAAATGCAAAAGAGAATGAGTTAAAAGAGTTTAGTCAAAAAATTGAATCGTTAGAAAAAGTATTAGCCCCTCTATATGAGGAAGATAAAATAAGGAATGAAAAAATTAGATTAATTGGCGAAGAAAGAGTTAAATTTGAAAAATTGCTCTCTGTGAAAGAAACTGAATTGAAATTTCTTGAATCGCAAATGGCTGAATTAGATAAATTTGTTGAGTCGTTTGATAATCAGGAAGCTTATAATGAGAGTCAGTTCCAAGAAGAACTTGACTCTCTGTATAAAAAGAAACAAGAATTATCAGTTACTCTTGGTACTCTTGGTGAAAAATTTGCTTTGTTGAAGTACAGATCAAGTGAATTGAAGAAATTTATTTTAACCCATAACCCAGGTGATTGGAAATTTCCAGAAAAGAGTCTTGGGTCTTTCCTTAAGCTCACAAAAACATTTCCCGGGCTCGAAGAAGAACTCAGTGCAATAATTTTAAATTCTGCAGAAGACTTAAGTCATTATAAAGAAGGGATGTTCTTTTTGGATTTGAAAGATATAGATTTTAAAGTTACCAAAAATGAAAAAATTTCTGCTGTAGAAGAAATTTTAGGAGTTAGTTCGAAGTTTTTGTCAGGAATCTATTATTCCTTTGACCTGAGAAGTGCTTTAGACTTTTTTAATATGTACTCAGAGAAAATTTTTATAAAGAAAATTATAACTGCGGATGGTTTTATTGTAACGTCTCCCTTTGAAGTCAAGATGAGTACGGATATTGCTGCAGCTCATAAAAATGAGGAACTTAAATTAATTAATAAGGAACTTGGTGAGACATCAGAACTTAGATTAAAACTTAATGATGAGATTTTAGAAAATGAGAATTTAATAAAAAGTCTTGAAGCAAAATTTAATAAAGTAAGAGAGCATAATGAGAAGATGAATAGCTTAGAAATGAATAAAAAAGAACTTGCTTCTTTAAAAAAGAGATCGACAGAGCTTGAAAATGAAAAAACCCTTATAAGACAAAAGATAAGCGAGTTCTTAAAAGTGCTAGGTGAGCTGAATGAGGATATCGAAGTAAAGTCAAAGAAAGCCGAGCTCGATGCTCTTAAAAGCGAGTTTTTAAATAAATCTACAGAAGTAAGAGAGACTGAATTTAAAATTGAAAGAATTTCCAATGAAATTGAGGAAAAAAGAAAAATAATTGAAAATATCGTTATAGACGTTAAAGAATTAAAATCTGAACAGGAAGAGAATTATAAAGCACTCGAGGAGTTTAAATATAATTTAAATGAAACTTTGAATTTTTATAAAAAAATTGAGACAACTATAAGCGAGGTTGAAGGGAAAGAGAAAGAATTAAAAGCTAAATTAAGGGAGAAACTTGAGGAGGAAAAGACAATTGAGGTAGAGATTTCTAAAATTGAAGAGAGAAATAGAGAAATACTTAAAAGAATGGAAAAACAGCGAATATCCATAGCACAAAAGGAAACCGAGATAAATGGTATCAGAAATATTTTAATCGAGAGAGGGGTTAAGGAAAGGGAAATTTCTTATCATGTCGACACTGAAGCATTGAAGAAAGAAATAAAAGAATTAAAAGAGGAGATAAATGAACTCGGTGCAATTGATTTTACAAGCGTTTCAGAAGAAGAACAAATAAGCAAGGAACTCGAAGAGAAAGAATCTGTATATAATGATGTTAAGTCGTCTAAAAAAGAGCTTGAGAAGTTTATCGAAGAAATGGAAAATAAAATTAAGATTGAGTTTGATAAGACCCTGAGTAAAATTGAAGATAATTTTAGCAAATTTTTTGCAAGAATGTTCAAAGGAGGGGAGGCTTTCTTTGAAAAAATATTGGATGAGTCTGGTGAGATTAAAGGAATAGAAATTAATTTAAGGCCTCCTGGAAAGAAAAAGCAAACCCTGCAATTACTTTCTGGAGGTGAAAAGACGTTAGCAGCAATTGCATTGCTCTTTTCTATATTTAAAGTTAAACCGTCGCCTTTTTATATACTCGATGAAGTGGATGCGGCACTCGATGAAGAGAACATTGTACGTTTTGGAGAATTGCTTGAAGAAGAAAGCAATAATGCACAGTTTATTATTATTACTCATAACAAAGAAACAATGCAGAAGACAGACGTATTTTATGGAATCACTATGGAAGAAGACGGCATTTCAAAAGTAGTTTCTTTGAAGCTGGTATAGATAGAACTAAACTTTAATAAAAGTATTTGTTGCATCTTTTATTTGATGATCTATTTGAAATTTATTTTCAAGATTTTTATTTTTCTCTATAAGTAAATTAAAAATGTTTTTCAAGAGAGCATATAACCTCTTTAGGTTGCTTTACAAGTTTATTAATTGTGATAAAATTTAAGAGGTTTAAAAAATACTAGGAGGTGTTAACAATGGAAAAAGTAAAAATTTCTGCTGGCAAATTAAAAGGCATTTCAAGACTCGTTGATGAAGAAGGTAGATTTAGAATGCTTGCTATAGACCAGCGGGGCTCATTGCAAAAAATGCTTGCCGATGCCGTAGGGAAAGACAAAGCTGCAATCGGATATGCTGATATGGTTATGGCAAAGAGGCTTGTTACGTCAATACTTTCTCCTTATTTCAGTGCAACGCTTATGGATCCAGAATTTGGAATCCCTGAATCATTAAAGTATTTAAGTAAAAACTCTGCTCTTCTTATTGCAACTGAGAAGAGTGGTACAGAAGCTGTTGGGTACAAGTTAAGAGAGAAGAGAACCGTGCTCTTAGAAGGATGGAACGTTGAGAAAATTAAAAGAGTAGGAGCTGACGCTGTGAAGATTTTGCTTTATTATCGTCCTGATAGCACCCCAGAAATTAAAGAGTACCAGGAGAATATTGTAAAATTTCTTGGACAGGAGTGTAAAAAGTATGATGTTCCTTTTGTTCTTGAGCCAGTTGGTTTTGCATTTAAAGACGATGAGCCGTCAACCGATTCATCTGAATATGCAAAGAAAAAGCCTGAAATAGTTCTTGAAACATGCAAAGAATTTTCTAAGGAAGAGTACGGCGTCGACATTCTAAAGCTTGAATTTCCGTTAAATCTTAAGTTTGTGAAAGAATTTCATACAGGCTATTTTGACGGGAAAGAAAGAGAGGAGATTTACACAATAAAAGATGCAGAGAGTGCCTGCTTTGAAATTACAAAAGCATCAAGAGTTCCATGGGTGATTCTAAGCGCAGGTGTCGATATAGATGAATTTGTTTACAATGTTGAAATTGCATCAGGTAATGGGGCTTCGGGGTTTCTTGCGGGGCGTGCTGTTTGGAAAGATTTCGCTTCGTATTATCCGAATGAAAAGGATATGGGTTCGTGGCTTTCAACCTCTGGAGTTTCTAACTATATGAAAATTTATGAAGCGAGTAAAAAGGCTACTCCTTATTTTGAACATAAGAAGTTTAAGAGTTTTGCTAACATAATTCTTGAAAAAGCAGGAGAGAGCTGGTATAAAGAATACTAATATTTGTTCCCTGGCTTGGGAGCACAGAATATGGGTTTCGAGAAAACTTTAGAAGAGATAAAGATCGGTTTAAAGAACCTTAAAAAGCGTCTTGAAGATTGCAAATCTGACAACGAAAGAATATACTTGTTTACCGCTATTGGGAATAGTTACCTTTTGATTTCTGAAGTAGAAGATGCAAGGAATAACATTATAAATGCTCTTCTTTCATTTGATGAGGTTGAGAAGATTTCTAAAAAAACGGTTAATAATGAAGCACTTGCAAATGTCGAGAGTTTGAAAGGTTTTCTTTTTTATAAACTTGCATTTCTTGAAGATAGAAACTATAATTTAAAAATTTCTATTGAACATTATAAAAATGTAATTAATTTGACCGGTGAACCTGAAAGAGAAAAACTCATTTCTGTTAATTATAATCTCGCTAATTCTTATCTTGCCCTGAGAGATGGTAAAGAACAGGACAATATTTTTGAAGCGATCTTAATATTTAATAATGCTCTGGAGATTGCAACCACTTTGGGAAGAAATGATAGTTTTTCACTTATTAACAATGCACTTGGTCGTTCTTATCTTCTTTTATCCCAATTTTATAAAGGAAGAGATTCAAGCAATATTTTTGAAAAAGCAATTTTCTTCTTTGAAGAGTCTTTGAAATACTCTAATTTAAATGATAAGCCATTTGATTTTGCTTCCTCGCATAACGGCCTTGGAGTTGCGCTTATGAAAATGGGAGATCTCGGAGTAAATACCCAAGTTAATTATGATAATGCGCTCACTCATTTCAATCTGGCTCTCAAATTTTATGATATTAACTCTAATCCTATTGACTTTGCGTCTGTAAATTACACAATTGGATTATGCTATTTCAAGCTTGCTCAAATATCAATGGGGGAAGTTAAAAATGGATTTTTATTAAAAGCGAAAGATTCTTTGATGATTTCTACCGAGCTTTTTATTGATGAGACAAATCCTTTGGAACTTGCAAATGCAGAATATTATCTCTCGGTTGTTTATAAAGACCTTTTTGATATTTCACATGATAAAAACTTTCTTAAAAAAGAGATTGAAAGCCTTTATGCAGCTTTAAGTTTTTTTAACGAAGAAAATAACCCTGTTAGTTATGCTTCAATCCAGCTTCTTATTGGAGAAGCGCTCTATAGGCAAGGAAATACGAAGGACTCATTAAACTATTACTCAGAAGCGGAGCGAGTTGCAGCAAAATTCAATCCGACTCTTGCCAGGCAAATTACAAGCGTCAAAAAAGTTATAGCATCTTTATAATAGAATGGAAAGCACAAGCATACTCTGTGCAAATTTTATCAGAGAGTCAAAGTTCACCGTTATTTTAACAGGAGCTGGCATTTCAACTAATGCAGGTGTTCCTGATTTTAGGGGACCTTCTGGTATCTATACCACCGGTAAATATGATCCAGATAGAGTTTTTGAATTTATAAACTTTATTGAAGATCCGAAACCTTTTTATGACTTCGCAAGAGAATTTGTTAAATTACTAGAATCTTGTAATCCAACATTAACTCATAAATTTTTTGCTCGACTTGAAGAAGTGGGAAAACTTGAAGGGGTAATTACTCAGAATATTGATGCTTTGCATGAAAAAGCAGGGAATAAAAAAGTTATAAATTTGCATGGGAGCATTGATAAATCTTATTGTATTGAATGTGGTAAAGAATACAATTTCAACGAAATGAAGAGGAAAATTTTTGAAGAGGAGGTTCCTCATTGCGATGTATGTAAAGGTCTTATAAAACCTGATGTAGTATTTTTCGGCGAGAGCGTAAAAGACTTTCCAAGAGCAGAAGAACTTGTATATAATTCAGAGTTTTTTCTTATTGTTGGTACATCTTTGGAAGTTTATCCTGCAAATTTGCTTGTTGATTTTGCAAGGGGACGGGTGGTGTTTGTAGGAAAAGGCGTGTCAAGACTAAGCCGATATGTTGACCTTCTTGTAAATGAAGATATAGATAGTTTTTTTAGAAAAGTTTCTTTTCATCTTAAAGATTTATTGGGAGAGATTTAAATTTAAGCATTTAAGGCTTAATTATCAATTTTTTAGAGTAGTGGAACTTTTTTAATCTTAAAGGAGTCTAAATGAAAAGGGAGGTTGATTTTAATGAAGAAATTATTATTGGTTTTAATGGTTGGCATTCTTTTACTTCCCTTCCTTAAAACTTATTCAGTAAAAGGTGAAGGGATTTTAGTGAAGGTTGAGACAGATAAAACAGTTTATAAACTGGGGGAAATTGTAAATATAACCTTTACCATTTCGAATGAAAGTAATACTCCGCAGAAGCTTATTTTTAATACTGCCCAGATTTATGATTTTGTGATATTTAATATTGCAAAAAATGATTTAGGGTTCTACAGATGGTCCCAGGGGAAGATGTTTGCTCAGGTGATTACAGAAATAAACTTGGAACCTAATGAAGTAAAAACCTTTAAGGAACAGTGGAATCAAAAAAGTAACAGTGGAAGCCCTGTCTCAGTTGGAACTTATAGATTGAATTTTTGGCTCGTAAACACGACTTCAATTGGAAAAATCTATGAACCAGGGAGTATTGGAAAATTTGGACAATCACAATATTTTGCAACAACAATATTTATTGTTGGTCAGGAATCACAAAACGTTTCTCCATTCATTGATGTAACCGACCCCGAGCTTATTAAATACCTTTCCATTCTAAACAGCAGGGGAATTATAAAAGGTTATCCTGATGGTACATTCAGGCCTCAAAACCATTTGACAAGGGCTGAAACGGTGGCTCTAATTTTAAGAGTGATGAACATAACTCCGCAGAGATATTTAAAATCTACTTTTAGTGATGTTGCTCGAACACACTGGGCATTTAATATAATTGAAGAAGCCTATCGAAGAGGTATTGTAAAAGGCGTTTCATTGGCTATATTCTCTCCTAATGCCTATATTACAAGAGGAGAGTTTACTGTAATGATGATGCGTGCACTTGAATTTGAACTTTCAGAAACCCAAAATCCATTTGTAGATATTGATAGAACTTATTTTGGTTATAAAGAAGTTATTAATGCTTACAATCTAGATATTGTCCAGGGAACAAATGTAAATGGTAAGCTTTACTTTTATCCTTATTCCCCTATTACAAGAGGAGAGGCAGTATTAATTTTAGGAAGGGTAATTGAAAAGAAGGAAGAAACAGTCACAATGTTCTCAATAAAAGGAGACTTTAAAGAAAAAGCTTTCGCGACATCAGAGAAGCCCGTAAGCTTTAGTCCAAATGTTCTGGAATATGCTATAAAGTCCAGTGAGGTTAAGAATCTCTGGCAGTTTCAATTCAGCGAAAAAGAGCTCAAAGCCCTTGAAAATTATGGATTCTTTGTTAAGGAAGCTTCCTATAAGACTTTTTCTGAATTTTTTGATGAAAGCAGAGGACCAATCTTCATAAGCTTTGACACGTTCCTTCACTCTTACCACGTCATCTTTGATATGGTTCTGAGATTTGACGAAATTGAATATTTTGTCAAAGACCTTGATGAGCTTGTTACAACACTCTTGAGAAACTCAATTTCTCAGTATTCTTCTGCTTCCTCCGCGCTTAAGGATGCAGTGAAAAGGAACATTGCCTTTTTCTATATTGGAGAGAAGCTTTTGAATCCTCAATATAAACTTTTGATTTCCGATGCCGCTTTGAAAATGGAAATTGAAAATATTGCTCAAAAAGAAATCAATCTTATAGAGGCACATCAGGGTATTACGAAATCTCCTCTATTTCTCTACGAGGAGGATTACTCTCAATACGTTCCAAGAGGACATTATACGAGAAATGAGACTTTTAAAAGATATTTCAAGGCAATGATGTGGTTTGGAAGGATGCGCTTTCTTTTAAAGCCACCTGAAAATATTAACCTTGGTCGAACACAAACTCAGTCAGCAATCCTCGAAACTGTTATGCTTGCAAATGACACACATCTTATAAGCCTTTACGATAGAATTTATGAGCCTACTGTCTTTTTTGTTGGGAGATCTGATGATATAAATTTTTTCAATTATATTCTCTTAATCAAGGAAGTGTACGGAGAAACTGTTAATCTTAATGACCTTATGGACACAGCAAAACTTGATAGCTTTATTGACAGGGCAATTAAGGAGATTCCTGACCCTGGGATCAGTACAACAGGCGAAGTTATTGTTTTGAAAGAGAAGGGGTTCAGGTTCATGGGACAGAGGTTCACCCCTGATGCATACATATTACAGAATCTTGTTTTTCCGAAGGCAGACTATAGAATGCTTCCAAAGGCAATGGATACTCTCTGTGTCTTCGGAAGTCAAGAGGCAGAGAATATACTGTTTAATGTATTCAACGAGAAAGAAAATATTAGCTACGTAAACCAGGTAAACAAATTAAAACAAGAATTTTCAGAATCAGCTGAGAAAGATTGGCTTCAAAATCTTTATTGGGGATGGCTTTCCCTTATAAAAACTTATGCATATGGGGAAAGAAAAGAAGGGTACCCTACTTTTATGAGAAGTAATAACTGGGCAAGAAAGGAACTTATGACCTCTCTTGCATCTTATACAGAACTAAAACACGATACAATCCTTTATGCAAAGCAGAGTTATACGCTTAAGACTGCGATTCCCTCTGACATTGGATATGTTGAACCAAACGTTGAAGGATATAACAGGCTTTTAACTATCCTTGATATGACCCAAAAAGGACTTTCAGAAAGAGGGCTTCTCCCCCTGGAGATAAACGAGAAGATTGAGCTATTAAAAAGACTTACCAAAGGTGCACTTGAGATTTCAGTAAAGGAGCTTGAAAATAAACCTTTAACTTCCGAAGATGAAATCTACTTTGGAACATTTAAGACTTCCATTGACTCTCTTTTTAGCTTCTCAGAAGAAATGACTGCGAAGCTTATGGGAAATGCGGATAAAAGGATTGCACTTGTTGCAGATATTCACACTGACCCAAACGGCGGAGTTGTACTTGAAGAGGGTGTGGGGGACCTGTTTACTATTTATGTGATAGCTCCTTATAAAGGCGTCCTCAATGTATTTGAAGGACCTGTTCTTTCATACTATGAGTTCACTCAAAAGATGGCAAATAGACTCACAGATGAAACCTGGCAGAATATGATTGATAAGGGCAATACACCGGCTATCCCTGTATGGGTCAAGAGCATAATGCCTTAAGAGATTGAAAAGGTATTCAAAGGACAGCGTACATTTCTCCTCTCACCTCAAATGAATGAAATAAGTGTGACAGAGCCTGCGTTTTTTCAGGCGTGGAGTTTTTTGTTTGAAAAGGGAAAAACCCTTTCAAACTTTCCCCAAAAAGAAAACAGACAGGATCGTTACGGGTTTCTTCGAAATCCTCACGATATGTTTCCTTATTAACTACCTCTATATGATATACGATGACTGTTTTTAGAGATTCCCACGGGGTTCTTCAAACTCACTTGCCAAAGGCAAGGAAAATATTGCAGAATGACAAAGTGGAGGAGAAAATTAAATGAGGTAACATGCTTTTTAAAACGCCTGTTTTAATCTACTTATTTATGAAACTATGCCGAATTTTTCATGTGTTTTGCTGCTATGGATCAATGAAAGATATAATTATTAGTGTTTTTATTCATTCATCTTATAATATATAAATGAATAATTTTGCATGGTAAAAAAGGAGGAATGCGAGAATAATGATAGGTTTTATAATTTTATTGATGTATTTTGTATTCTTTATTCCCCTGATAATAAAAGTTATAAGGATAAAGGATAAAAAGATTATAAATTTTCCTGACATAAAAGGTCCTTTTATCTTTGCGATGACTGGAGTACTTATAATTTCAATCTTTCTTGGACTTGTCAATTTTCAGGTTAATCTATTGTGGTTCAGGAGTTTAGGTTTTATAAGCGTCTTCTTAAAAAGAATACTGATGCAGATTTTTCTTTATGCAATCGGTTTCTTATTCTCATGGTTAATTTTCTCAATTGTTTTTTACGTTCCCATGAGAAGAGAGGAACTCGAACTCGGGGAGAAACTTGTAAGATTGGCAAGGAAAATTGTTCCATTACTTCTTTCATTTATATTTGCAGGAGTTCTTTCGTCTTATTTTATGAAAGTTTTTATGTTCATGGAGAGGACCGTAACTCCTGTTAGAGATCCTATTTTCAATATGCCTGCATCATTTTATATGTTCACTTATCCTCTGCTTTCCTCGATCGTTTCTTATCTTATAGGTATATTTATTGCCGCATTTATAATTGAAGAACTTGTTTATGCGTTTTATATCAAAGTGAGTTTTCCACCACGTTCAAGAGTTGCTTTAAGAACTACAAACTTGCTTTCTGTACTTGGAGGAATTTTATTTATCCTCTTTGCTGTCAGGATTTACCTTAGTATATACTCGCTCCTCTTTGTTTCAAGTGGTGCAGTTTTTGGTATTGGTTATACAGATTACTATATTCGGATCCCTATTTTTAAACTTCTTTCAATTCTGTTTCTTGGCGGTGGAATATTTCTTTTCATATATGCTGCGCTTCCAAGATTTACCAGCAGGACAAATGTTATAAAAATTCTTGTTGCAGGAGCTGTTGTGGGTGTGGTATTATATGCATTCTTACCATCAATATTTCAGGTTCTTGTCGTAAAACCCAATGAACTTACAAGAGAGAAAAAGTTTCTTTCCTATAACATACAGGGAACCCGTGAAGCTTTTGGGCTTGATAAGATAGACCTTAAACAGTTTGGAGAGGTGGAACCTCTTACCCTGGATATAATAAATAGTGAAAAAGAGCTTACTAACAATTTTAGGTTCTGGGACTGGCGAGCGCTCAAGGATACTTACCAGCAAATACAGTCAATAAGACTTTACTACTCATTTAAAGATATAGATATCGATAGATATGTTATAAATGGGAACCTTCGGCAAGTTCTTGTTGGTGCAAGAGAAATTGATCAAAAACTGCTCTCGGAAAATTCTAAAACATGGGTAAACCTTCATTTAAAATATACACATGGTTATGGAATATGTATGAATACCGTTAGTGAATTTACTCACGACGGCCTCCCAGACTTACTTATTAAGGATATACCGCCTGTTTCAACTGTTCCTGAATTAAAAATTGTGAGGCCTGAAATATATTTTGGAGAATTGACAAACGACTATATTTTTGTTAACACTACAACTCCTGAGTTTGATTACCCAAAGGGAGAAGATAATGCATATACTTTTTATCAGGGGAATAAAGGAATTTCAATGAATCTATTGAATCGCTTAATTTTGGCGATACAATATGAGGATCCGAATATAATTCTATCTCGATATATAACCTCTGATAGTAAGATGCTAATAAACAGAGATATTTTGACGAGAGTTCAAAAAGTAGCACCCTTCCTTAAATTTGGTCAGGATCCTTATATTGTGCTTGGTGACGACGGCAAGCTTTACTGGATGGGGGATGCATATACTTATTCTTCATTATTCCCTTATTCTGAACCAATAAGTTTCGAAGGCGATAATTTAAATTATTTTAGAAATAGTATTAAATTTGTAGTTGATACTTATAGTGGAGATATTACGCTTTATATTATTGATCAGAGCGATGCCATTGCGCAAACATATAGTAAGATATTTCCTGCACTTTTTAAAAGTTACTCTGAAATGCCTGAATTTTTAAAGAAACATATGCGATATCCTGATGAACTTATGCAGGTTCAAGGCTATATGTTCAGTGTATATCATATGAATGACCCCGAAGTTTTTTATAACAAGGAAGATAAATGGGCAATTGCCCAGGAGAAGTACTATTCTGCAACTCAGCAAGTTATACCTTACTTTATTATTCTTAAAAACCCTGAGAAAAATACTTATAACTTTGTATCAGTATATCCTTTTACGCCTTACGGGAAAAATAATCTTAATGCGCTTGCTGTAGCACAGTGTGACCCGGCTGATTATGGAAAAATAGCTGTTTATCAGTTCTCAAAAGAAAAGTTATTCTATGGACCGATGCAGATTGAGGTTAGAATTGATCAGGAATCAGAAATTTCAAAAGTACTTACGCTATGGAACCAGCAGGGTTCAGAGGTAATAAGGGGGAATACACTTGTTATACCAATTAATCATTCTCTGCTTTATCTTGAACCCGTGTACCTTCAGGCAAATGCTGGCAGATTTCCACAGATAAAGAAGATTGTTCTTGCAACTCAGAACAAACTTGTCTGGGGAGATAGTTTTGATGATGCAGTTAGTTTGCTATTTGGTGAGGGACCGACTCCTCCACAAGAAATCCCCACAACTCAGCCTGAACTTTTAAAATCTGCTTACGAACATTTTGAGAAGTATAAGGAGTATGTATCAAAAGGAGAGTTCGAACTCGCTGGCAAAGAACTTGAGGAACTTGAAAATATTTTAAAGAATCTTACAGGATCAAAACCATAGGAGGAAAAAATGTTTTTCATTTCAAAAGATGAAGAAATAAAAGAAGGACTCACAAGTGATATTTACTTTTTTAGAGCAGAAGAAATTCTCAAAGCTAAAGGAGTTAATAATCATGTACTTGTAGAGTTTACTATCCAGCATCTTGAAAACCCCTGGGCTGTGTTCGTTGGACTTCCTGAAGTAATAGAGATTTTAAAAGATAAACCAGTGAATTTGTGGGCTTTAAGAGAGGGAAGCATTTTTAAATCGAGGGATATTGATGGGATTCCCGTGCCTGTTATGGTCATTGAAGGTAAATATCTTGACTTTGGAAAATTTGAAACGCCTGTCCTTGGATTTGTATGTGAAGCTTCAGGTATTGCGACAAAGGCTGCAAGAGTAAAAAAACTTGCTGGAAATAAATCTGTTTTATCTTTTGGTGTGAGGAGAATGCATCCTGCATTGGCTCCATTGATAGACAGATCTTCATACATTGGAGGGTGTGATGGAGTTTCAAGCGTAATTGGTGCAAGAACAATAGGAAAGGACCCTACAGGGACACTTCCACATGCACTTGTAATAAACCTCGGTGGCGTGGGAGCAGCAGTAAAAGCATTTAATGAAGTAGTTGATCCAATAGTTCCTCGTATTACGCTTGTAGACACCTTTTGTGACGAAAAATTTGAAGCAATTGAGGCTGCTAATGCCATTAAAGAAAAACTTTTTGGAGTGAGGCTCGATACTCCTCAATCCAGAAGAGGCTCTATTGTAGATATCGTGAGAGAAGTTAAATGGGAATTAAGAATAAGAGGTTTTAATGAAGTTAAGGTTTTTGTTTCAGGGGGTTTAGATGAAAGCAGTGTACCAGAGCTTATAAAGGCTGGAGCAGATGGTTTTGGAGTTGGTACTTCGATTGCAAATGCAAATACCGTTGATTTCGCAATGGATATTGTTGAGCTTGAAGGCAAACCCCTTGCAAAAAGAGGGAAATTTTCAGGAAGGAAAAAAGTTTACAGAGCGTTTAATAATGGGACAGTGGAGTTTAAAGTTGTTCCTTTTCCGGAAGAATTCCATGGAGATAACTATGATGAAGCGCTTGTACCTGTACTTAAAAACGGTGAAGTTGTTTACAAAGAAGAGCAACCCGTTGATATTAGAAGTTATGTTCTCGAACAATTATCTAAAATCGAAGAGATTTAATGGGACTTTTTGAACAAGAAGGATTATCTAAAAGACCACTGGCAGATAGAGTAAGACCAGAAAGTCTTGATGACTTTATAGGCCAGGAGTATTTATTTGGAGAAGGAAAACCTCTTAGAAAAATGCTTGAAGGTTGTATGCTTTCTTCTTTTCTTATTTACGGTCCACCCGGAAGTGGAAAAACTACCATTGCGTTTCTTGCGGCAAAAAACAGAAGAAAAATAGTTGTGTCAGCAACAATCGATCATATAAAAGATGTAAAGAGAATTGTTGAAAAACTTACGAAGGAGAAGGAATTTTCCAATGTAACGCCTGTTGTTATTGTTGATGAAATTCAACACTTTCATAGAAAAGAACAGGATGCTTTTCTTGAACCAGTGGAAAAAGGAGACATAATTCTTATTGGACTTACAACTGATAACCCTTCTTTTTATATTATTTCTCCACTTCTCTCAAGACTTTCAGTTTTTGTCTTTGATAAACTTAAGATTCCCGATATTGAAAAAATTATAGAAAATGCCATAAAGAAAGATAAATTTCTTGATGGTTGTTCGATTACGCCAGGTGCTAAAAGATTAATTGCAGAGGCAAGTGACGGGGATGCAAGAAAAGCTTTAAATCTTGTCGAAGAAATCTTTGATTCAACAGGCAAAAAACTAATAGAAGAAGGAGATCTTGAAAACTTCACAGGCAGGACAACGCTTTTGTATGGCGAAGAGCTACACTATGATTTAATTTCTGCATTTATAAAAAGCATGCGCGGAAGTGATCCCAATGCTGCCCTTTATTATATGTATAGAATGATTCAAGCAGGTGAAGACCCTCTGTATATTGCGCGAAGGATGATAAGATTTGCTGCAGAAGATATAGGTTTAAAGGACCCACAGGCACTTGTTGTTGCAAATGCTGCTCAGCAAGCCTTTCATTTTGTGGGGCTGCCTGAAGGCTATCTTGCTCTTGCTGAAGCAGCAGTATATCTTTCAAAGGCGCCAAAGAGCAACACGTTATATACAGCAGAGAGCGAGGTTATGAAAACTATTGAGGAGACAGGAAGCCTGGAAGTCCCTAAAAAATTAAGGAACCCTGTGACAAAACTTATGAAACAGTGGGGATATGGAAAAGACTATAAATACCCTCATAACTTCGAAGGACATGTTATTAAAGAAGAAAAATATTTACCGGATGAAATAAAAGAAAAAGAGTTTTATAAGGAAGATTAAAATTTCTTGGAACTAAGTGTTTAAGGCTGTTATTTTTCTCCTGTACTCTTAATTTAGTCGGAGTACATTCTTGATGCAAGTTTCTGAATTAGTTTTGAAAGGGTTAAGATATTTTAGTGTAGCAAAGAAAAATTAGTAAAATACAGGCGTGAAATACATTAATATAAAGAAGAAATTTGTGAAGCAGATTAAATTAAGGAAATTGAAACGATTAAGAATTATCTATTATGTTATAATCAATCATATTTGAAATAAAGGAGGTTAAAATGGCAAATCTTTTTTCTTCAATTAGAATAAAAAATATTAACTTATCCAACAGGATTGTGATGCCGCCGCTTGCAGTAAGAAATCCTGAAAAGAGCGGGTTTGTGAATGATACCGTGATTGATTATTATTCTAAAATGTCGAAACTGGGTATAGGACTTGTAATTACTGAAAATAATTTTGTATCCCCTGAATCAAGGGTTATGCCGAATCAACTGCTTTTATCTCATGACAAATTTGTAGAAGGACATAAGAAGTTGGTTAATTCTATTCATGAAAACGAAGTTAAAGTCGCAGTTGAAATTAATCATGCAGGAGCAAACCTTTATAATATCCCCGAACTTAAGACTATGCTTGCCAGTAAAGAAGAGAGCGATTTTGTTGTGGAAGCCGAAGGAGACACAAGGAAACCGCTAAATTCTATCAATGAGAAAGATCTCTCAAAGGAAGATATAAAAAGGATAGTTGAGTCTTTTGGGGATGCCGCAAAAAGAGGTAAAGATGCTGGCTATGATCTAGTGGAAATTCATGCAGCACACGGATTTCTTATAAATCAGTTTCTTTCACCACTTACAAATAAAAGAAATGATGAATATGGGGGTAGTTTAATAAATAGAATGAGGATTTTGGTGGAAATAATAGAAGATACGAGGTATAAAATTGGAGAAATACCTATTATAGTCAGGTTTCCTTTATCTGATAATCCACCTCAGTTTACTTTTTATCCCGATGGGCTTAAGTTTGAAGAAGGTTTAAAAATTGCAAAGGAGATTTCCCTGAAAGGGATTGATATGATAGATATTTCTGGTGGTTACTCAGGAAGCAGGCCAAAAGAGTTAAAGGAAATTGAGGGGTATTATGTTTCGTATAGCGAGTCTCTTAAAGAAATTATTGATTTGTCAGTAAATGTGACTGGTGGGATCAGGACGGCGGAATTCGCAAATTATATAATAAAAAGTGGAAAGGCTGATACGGTAGGTATAGGAAGAGCATTACTTGCTGATAATGAATGGATATCAAAAGCTAAAGGAATTTTAGAAGAGTAATATAATTTATTTTTTACAAGAATAATATGTATTTAACATTTAGAAATAAAAATGAATTTATTTGCAAATAAAATTTTTTAAGTTATAATTGTTTAACTGCACAAAGTGCAGAATTTTTTATGGAGGTATGTTAAGTTGGAAAAACTTACTGGGAGAGTTAAATGGTTTAACTCTCAGAAAGGGTTTGGCTTCATTGTCCCTGACAATGGCGGCAAGGATCTCTTTGTACACTACACAGCAATTAAAGAAGGTGGCTACAAAACTTTAAAGGAAGGTCAAAAAGTAGAGTTTGAAATTGAAACATCTGACAAAGGCGACAAAGCTGTAAACGTTGATATAGTCGAATAGTTCTGAACCTTTAATTTCGTTGATATCCCCGGTTAACCCGGGGATTTTGTATTTATAGAGATTTATATAATATATTGAAGTGAAAACATTAATCATAACCGAAAAACCTTCTGTTGCCCTTGATGTAAAGAGGGCTCTTGGTAGATTTGAGGATAAAAAAGATTTTTTCGAAAACGAGCAATTCATAATTACATGGTCATTAGGTCATCTTGTAGAACTTTTTGACCCGGAAGACTATGATAAAAAATATAAATTCTGGGTGCTGCAAAATCTTCCAATTATACCCGAGGAATTTAAATTGAAGATCATCGGGAAGACCAAAAAAAGATTCAGTGTCATAAAAAATCTTATTCAAAGAAAGGATGTAGATGTTATTGTAAATGCCTGTGATGCTGGAAGAGAGGGTGAACACATTTTCAGAAGTATTTTGAAACTCATTCCTGATTCAAAAAAAGAAATAAAAAGGTTGTGGCTCTCAGCAATGACCGAAGAAGAAATTATAAAGGAAATGAAAAATCTGCAAGATGCAAGTGAATTTGATTTACTTGGTGTTTCTGCTGCTAAAAGAACTGAGGGAGATTGGCTTGTAGGAATTAATGGGACCAGGGCTTTTACAAGAAGATGGGGAGCTTTGTTATCCCTTGGCAGAGTTCAAACACCAACGCTTAGTATCATTTGTACAAGAGAAAAAGAAATAAGGAACTTTGTTCCCGAGAAGTTCTATGAGCTTGAAGGAACTTTTAATAATGATTTGATTCTTTATAAAGGTCTTTATACAAATAACAAAGGTGAATCAAAAATAAAGGATAAGAAGATTGCCAATGAAATAATAAAAAAAGTTTCTGATAAATTCGGAACTGTAAAGAACATTACACATAAAGAAACAAAAACACCTCACCCATTACTGTACGCTCTCAATGATTTGCAGAGAGATGCAAATAAATTTTTTGGTTATACAGCTTTAAAAACTTTAAACATTGCACAAAGGCTTTATGAACACCGCAAACTTATCACTTATCCGAGAACTGATTCAAGATATTTACCCACCTCTTTAAAGAAAAACTTAAAGAGTATTTTTAACGGGATTAATATAGAGCCTTTTTCTGGTTTTATTAAAATAATTCTTTCAAGACCATTAAAGCTCGATTTACGAATTGTGAATGATAAAGGTGTTACAGACCATTATGCAATTATTCCTACCGGTGTTAGGTATAACTTGAATGAACTTGCAAGGGACGAAAGAAATATTTTTGATCTCGTTGTTAGAAGATTTATTGCAGCATTTATGGAAGATGCAATCTCTGAAAAATTAAGTTTTGACACTGTTGTTGAAGGGGAGATTTTTAAGACTAATCTTACTCGTATTAAAAACCCCGGCTGGATGGCAGTATATAGTGAGAGGGAGCAGAAAGAGTTTCCTTTAGTTAAAGAAGGCCTTGTTGTTAAGCTAACAAAGCTTGAACTTCTTGAAAAAATGGTTCAACCTCCTGCTCGTTTCACTGATGCAACTCTACTTTCTGCAATGGAAAATGCGGGTAAATTTGTTGATGAAGCCGAACTAAAAGAGGCTATGAAAGAGAAAGGTCTTGGCACACCTGCTACAAGAGCGGCAATCATTGAGAGGCTTGTTGAAGTTGGTTATATAGAAAGGGTCTCTAAGAGTATTGTACCAACGGATAAAGGAATGCGTTTGGTAGACCTTGCTTCAGAAGTTGGTGTTGAGGAAGTACTGTCCCCAACCCTAACAGGTGAGTGGGAAAAGAAATTGCTGGATATCGAAAAAGGTAAATTTGATCCAGATAAATTTATGAAGGGAATTATAAATCTTACAAAAAAAATTGTAGATAAAGTTAAAAATTATAATGGAGATTTTAGTATTAATATTGGAAGTACAAAATCGCTTGGCAAATGTCCAAAATGTGGAGGAGATGTTTTTGAGACAGGCAAAGGCTTTACCTGTGAAAATGTGCAAAAAGGAGCCTGTGACTTTGTAATCTGGAAAAAACTAAAAAATAGAACTATCACAAGAGAGGATGCAATCAAATTGCTCAGCGGGGAGATAATTAAAATAGAGAAGGTAATTTCAAAGAATAAGAAATATTTCACTGCGCAGCTTAAAATAGACAATGGAAAAATGAATTTTGTATTTCCTGAAAACGGAAAAGATGAAATCATTGGTTCTGAGCCGCTTGGGAAATGCCCTATATGTGATGGTCAAGTAGTTGAAGGCAGAACAACTTATTTTTGTAATTCAGAGAAGAGTAATTGCAAGTTTTACATTAAAAAGGTGATGGGCAATCTTCATATAACAAGGGAAATCGTTAAAGAACTTATTAAGAATAAGAAAACAGGTTTAATTACAAATTTTATAAGTTCAAAGGGAAGAAAATTTTCTGCTTATCTTTTTCTTGATAAGGATGGAAGAGTAAAGTTCGAATTCGAAAACAAAAAGAAGAAATGATTATTGTTGTCGGAGGAAGTGGGAGTGGAAGCGGAAAAACAACACTTATAAGGATTATTCTGAAGTTTTTTCCAGATAGGTTCACTGTTTTGAAGATTACTCCTAACGAACGTTTTGGTGAGGGTATAGAGGAAAATTTAAAGACACTTGATATTGAAGGGAAAGATACTTATTATTACCTTCATGAAGGAGCAAGAAAAGTCTATTGGATTAGAGGAGTTTTCGAGAAATTAGAAGGGTTTATAGAAGAGGTTTTTTCAAAAGGTACTGGTGACGTAATCGTTGAAGGGAATTCTTTTTTAAAATTTAAAAAGCCTGACCTTATATTTTTTGTAGAGAAGGATTTAGATAGTAGTTCGAAAAAAGATGCAAGATTTGCAAAGAGCGCCGCAAATTATGTGATAGTTAACGCAGAGAAAGGATATGTTAACAATTTTAAAGAATTTAATGTGAACTTGAAAAGTGAGCTTGATTTACAGGGACAGTTTTCACAAGAGTTGAAAACAATAATTAAAAGTTTTTAAATTTTAGAAATTAGGACTGAAGAATTTCAATTTTCTTGACAAAAAGTTAATATTGAATATAAATTATAAGAAATTGGGCGGTTAGTTCAGAGGTAGAACGCTTCGTTGACACCGAAGAGGTCAGTGGTTCGATTCCACTATCGCCCACCATACTTCTGGAGGAGAAAATGGAAAATCCCATTGAAATTAAAACGAGTGGGAAAGTCTTTTCTTTTAAAAAGGGAATCACTTTAAAAGAAGCTTTAAAAGATGTTAAGCAATTCACAGAGACAGTTATTGCAGGTAAAGTTGATGAGAGACTTGTAGATCTTAATGAGCCTTTGATTAGTAATTGCTCTATTACACCTGTAGATCTTAATTCCCAGGAAGGCGAAGAAATTCTAAGACATAGTATATCTCATATTATGGCACAAGCTGTTTTACGTATTTTTACGGGTGCGAAATTTGCAATAGGACCTGCTATTGAAAATGGTTTTTATTATGATTTTGATGTTGAACATTCATTTGCACCAGAGGATCTTGAACATATAGAAGCCGAAATGAAGAGAATTATTGGAAGCAATCTGCCATTTGAAAGAGAAGTTTTGAGCAAAGACGAAGCAATTAAATATTTTAAAGATAGAAATCAGAGTTATAAGGTCGAAATCATTGAAGAGATTGAAGAAAATACAGTTTCAATATATAGGCAGGGTGATTTTGTTGACCTCTGTAGAGGGCCTCATTTACCTTCAACTGGTTATGCAAAGTATTTTAAGTTGCTTTCTGTTGCAGGTGCGTACTGGCGAGGTGATGAAAATAATAAAATGCTACAGAGGATTTATGGCACTGCCTTTGCAACCCAGGAAAAGCTTAACAATTATTTGAATTTTCTTGAAGAAGCAAAAAAGAGGGATCATAGAAAACTTGGCAAAGAACTTGATCTTTTCAGCATAAATGAGGATCTTGGACCAGGCTTAATATTGTGGCATCCCAAAGGTGCAATTATAAGAAAAGTAATAGAAGATTTCTGGCGTGAAGAGCATTTAAAAAGAGGATATCAGTTTGTTTACTCTCCGCATATTGGGAGAGCAGAAATTTGGGAAACATCGGGTCATTGGGATTTTTATAGAGAAAACATGTACTCACCTATGGAGGTTGATAAAGGGTCTTACGAAATTAAACCTATGAATTGCCCATTTCATATTATGATATATAAATCAAAGATGAGAAGCTATAAAGATCTTCCGATACGTTTCGCAGAACTTGGAACAGTTTATAGATATGAAAGAGCGGGTGTTTTGCATGGACTTTTAAGAGTCAGAGGATTTACTCAGGACGATGCTCACCTTTTTGTTACCCCTGAAAAACTCGAAGAGGAAATCATAGGAGTTTTGAAGTTTACTAAATATATGATTGAAACCTTTGGTTTTACTAATTATCATATCTATCTTTCTACAAGACCTGAGAAATATGTTGGAACGACCGAGAACTGGGAAGTTGCAACAAATGCGCTTAAATCTGCTGTTGAGGCTTTAAATATGCCGTATAAAGTTGATCCTGGAGAAGGAGTATTCTACGGGCCAAAAATTGATGTGAAGCTTGTTGATGCTATAGGCAGAGAGTGGCAGGGACCAACAGTCCAGGTTGATTTTAACCTTCCAGAAAGATTTGATGTGACCTATATAGGTGAGGATGGTAAAGAGCACAGGTCTATCATGCTTCATAGAGTTGTCCTTGGCTCGATGGAGAGATTTTTTGGTACACTCATTGAGCAATATGCAGGAGCATTCCCAACATGGCTTTCACCTGTTCAAGTTAAAATTCTACCGATTGCCGACAGGCATATAAAATATGCAAATGAAGTTTATAAGAGGCTTTTTAATAATAATATAAGAGTAGAAGTGGATTATAGAAACGAGAAAGTAAATGCGAAGATAAGAGACGCAGAACTGGAAAAAATTCCTTATGTACTTGTTGTTGGAGATAAAGAGGTTGAAAACAATTCTGTTTCCGTGAGAAAGAGAAAGAAAGGCAATTTAGGTTTAGTCAAGCTTGATGAATTTATTGAAAGAATCGACAAGGAAATATTAGATAAAGTTATTGATTAATTTAAAATATCCTGTATAATTGGTAAGAAAAATGAGCGACTTGCTCTACCTTAAACAGCTAGAGGCTTGTGAGAAGGTTTTAAAATATAAAAGGTAGCCTCGGCTACCTGTTTTTATTTTGGAGGTGCGGTAATTAAAGCAAAAGATGTAATTGCAAACGAGGATGTAAGATGGAAAGAAGTAAGATTGATTGATGAGAATGGTATCCAGCTTGGAATTTTGAGTTCAAGAGAAGCGTTTAACCTTGCTAAGGAGAAAGGTTATGATCTTGTAGCAGTTGCTCCATCGACCAATCCACCTGTATGTAAAATTGTCGATCTCGGAAAATATATTTATGAGCAAAACAAAAGAGAGAAAGAGGCGCGTAAAAAGCAGACAAAAGTTGAAGTGAAACAGATGAGATACAGACTGAAAATAGATTCTAATGATCTTTCCATTAAAAACAAGAAGGTGAGGGAATTTATTGAAGATGGAAATAGGGTAAATATCCAACTCTGGTTTAGAGGAAGAGAGCTTGCCTTTCCAGAGAAAGGATTTGAACTTGCTGAAAAGATTATACAGGCTCTTTCTGATGTCGCTATAGTAAATTCCCTACCAAAAATGGAAGGTAGAAATATGCTCTTCTCACTTGAGCCAAGTAAAGATACTTTAAAGAGATTGAAGGAAAGGAGAGAAAAAAATGCCAAAAAAGATGAAAACAAGCAAGTCAGCGGCAAAGAGGTTTAAATTAACAGGGAGTGGTAAAATAGTGTTCCTTGGTGCTGGACACAGTCATCATCTTGAAAAAAAGAGTGCAGCAAAGAAAAAAAAATACCTTACTTTAAGGAAATTAACAAAATCCGATAAGAAAAATATCAAGGCTTTATTGCCCTATTTGAAGTAAGAAGGAGAGTGATTTTTATGAGAGTTAAAGCTGGAACTGTAACAAGAAGAAGGCATAAAAAAATACTTAAAATGGCAGAAGGGTATAGAGGTGCTGCTTCAAGAAGGTTTAAAGTTGCAAACGAAGCTGTAATGCATGCATTGAAATACTCGTATATAAGCAGAAGATTGAAGAAAAGAGAATACAGGAAACTATGGATTACCAGGATAAATGCTCTTTCGAGACAGTATGACTTAAGTTATAGTAAATTTATTAATGGCCTTAAACTTGCAAATATTGAGATTGATAGGAAGATTCTTGCAGATATGGCAGTAAATGACCCCAGGACTTTTGAAGAGCTTGTAAATAAAGCGAAAGAGGCACTTGAAA
>Ga0209609_10000283_pt1 | contig 30526 bp, 22 predicted proteins | sample LakKivw325mmetaG_FD_184136 | JGI IMG/M metagenome (GOLD analysis project Ga0209609, IMG submission 184136) | Anoxic lake water microbial communities from Lake Kivu, Rwanda to study Microbial Dark Matter (Phase II) - Lake Kivu water 325m metaG... | ecosystem: Environmental > Aquatic > Freshwater... | reverse complement strand
CTATTACATGCAGAAGGTAATGACGGAGAACGGTGAGGCACGGGGGACAATACCGCTGAGCCTGGATGAGCCGCAGGGCAATTACAAAATCACGGTTACAGACGTATCCACGGGGATAAGCGTCTCCGAAACATTTAACGTTATCTGAAAGGAGAAATACGAACTGGAAGTACGTCTCTCGTACTGAAAGAATGAAATTTCTTGTCATAGGGCTCGGTTCAATGGGAAGGCGAAGGATAAGATGCTTGCAGCACCTCGGGGAAAAAGATATTATCGGGTTTGACCTGAGAAAAGACCGATGCCAGGAATCCTCCTCAAAATACGGAATCAAGACCTTCGCAGATTTCAGCGGGGCAGCGGCTGAAGACCCGGATGTATTTATTATTTCTGTTCCGAGCAATCTTCATCACGGCTATGCCATGGAAGCAGCGAAAAGAAATAAACACTTCTTCACCGAAAGCAATTTTCTCCCGGAAGGCATTGACGACCTGGTTGCCGTTGAGGATAAGAGCGGCAGGGTTACGGTTCCGAGTTTCACCATGCCGCATCATCCATTTTTCAAACTTATGAAAGATTTCGCGGATAGAAGATTTGGCGAAATCTATTTTTTCACTTATCATCTGTCTTCCTACCTGCCTTCGTGGCACCCGTGGGAGGACTACAGAAACGTCTATTACAGCATGAAAGAGACAGCAGGTTCATCAGAGATGGTCGCGTTTGAATTGACATCCATTGTGTGGCTCTTCGGAGAAGTGGAAGAGGTCAGCGCTTTCAAAGCAAAAAGGTCTTCTCTGCAGATAGATTTTGCGGATACTTACCAGATAATCCTGAAATTCAAAAACGGGATACTCGGACATCTTCTCATAGAGATTGCGTCCCGGCCATCTGAAAGAGACATAAGAGTTATGGGGGAAAAAGGAACCCTTCACTGGAATTCCGAGGAAGAAGTTCTCAGGTGGTTTGATAACGAAAAACAGGGATGGGAAGAACACAGGGGAAACAGCGGCATTGTTGAACCGGGTTATTCAGTACATACGCACGAAGAAATGTACATTGCGGAGATAGATGATTTCCTTAAAGCAATCCGGGGCACAAAGGCATATCCCTACACGTTCCGGATGGAAAAACGAATAATAGAGATTCTCGTTGCCATAGAAAAAAGTATATCCGAAAGAAGAGTTGTGGGGGTGAAACATGAAAAATCCCCCTGTGTCCCCCTTTGTCAAAGGGGGAATTGAAGGGGGATTTGGGAGATAGAAAAATGTCTGCTCTACTAATCAACGGCGGGTTTGCTTTTCGCGGAGAGAGAAATACAGACCGGCAGAGTTGTGCTTTTGCCGATATCTGCGTACTGCCTTCCGGCAGATGGCTTGCAAGCTGCAGGGCTGCCCCCACCAAGGCCGGAACAAAAGGACAGCATGTCCTTCTCTCATGGTCGGACAACAACGGAAAAACATGGTCCAGATCTTCCAGCCCGTTTGCTCCGCAGAGAGTTGGGTCAAAACAGGGCCTTTTCAGGAGTGCCTACCTCACTTCTCTCGGAGGTAAAAATGTTCTTGCAGCATTATGCTGGGTTGACCATTCAAATCCAGAACTGCCTTTCTTCAATCCTGAAACAGAAGGGATACTTGACACCAGAGTGTTTTTTTCCGAGTCACCGGATGACGGTCAGACATGGTTTGAGCCCAAACTTATGGATACTTCTCCTTTTAACATTCCTGTTGCCCTTACGGGTCCGGTTCTGGCCTTACAGAATGGAGAATTAGCGTGCCAGTTTGAACTTAACAAGCATTATTATGACACATCCGCCTGGCATCATGCCGCAGTATTCATGTTTTCAAAGGATAGGGGAAAAACATGGCCCGAACATGTACTTGCCGCAAAAGACCCTGAGAACAAGATATTTTACTGGGACCAGAGGCCCGGAATTTTGAAAGACGGCAGGATATTGAATCTCTTCTGGACTTATAACTACAGGGAATCCCGATATTTAAACATCCACGGAAGGGAATCCATGGATAACGGCAGGACATGGTCGGAGATATGGGATACAGGGGTTTCCGTCCAGCCGGCACGCCCTGTGTCTCTGCCTGACGGAAGGGTTGTAATGGTATATGTTGACCGTTCAGGTTCTCCTGAAATAAAGATGAGGGTAAGTCCGGATTACGGAAGGAGTTTCTCCGGCCAGACCGAATATACGGTATATCAGTTAAGAACCGTGAGCCAGTCAAAAAAGCAGAAGTCTGTGCAGGATACCTGGGCGGAGATGGAAAAATTCTCTCTGGGACTGCCTGTTACTGCCTCCCTTCCGAGCGGAGATATCCTTGTGCTATTCTATGCCGGTCCAGAAACAGACTTCACGGATGTAAGGTGGGCGAGGATAAGAATAGGAGAGCAGAATGCAGCCATATGAAAGAATAATCAACGCGGTGAAGCACAGGCGCTCCGACCGTCTTCCGATAAACTACAATGCCACTCCCGAAGCCCATGCTTCTATAAAAAAATATCTTTCTGTTCAGCAGGATGAAGAATTGCTTAAGAAACTGGGTGTTGACATCCGCAGTGTGGCCGGAAGATACAATGGTCCCAAAGAGTTAATCCCGGGAGCTGCAATAAACAGCGCGCCCGGGAAAGACATATTCGGAGTGGTCTGGGAGCCGAAAAAAAATCAAAGCGGCACCTACAACGAAATTTCATATCATCCCTTGGCAAATGCAAAAACGGTAAGAGACATAAAAAACTACAATTGGCCCAGCCTGGACTGGTTTGATTTCTCGCATCTGAAAGAGCAAATCTCCAGGATAAACAGGGAAGAGAAATATGCAATCATGTTTTTTGCCGGCGGCTCTTTTGAGTCACCATGGTATATGCGCGGACTGGAAAGGTTCCTTCTGGACCTGGTTGAATGTCCGGAGATAGCCGAAGAGATAAGTGCGCACGTGACGGATTTCTACCTGAAACGAGCCCTCCGGGCGATAGAGGCATCCGACGGGCAGATTACCATAATAGGAAGCGGAGGAGACATAGGAACACAGCGCGGGATGATGCTCTCCCCTGATTTATGGAGAAAGCATATAAAGCCATACAGCACAAAGTTGATAGGGACGTTCAAGGATATGGGACTGATTACTTTTTATCACTCATGCGGAAGTATTGTTCCCGTAATAGCAGATTTAATAGAGATGGGGCTGGATATACTTGACCCCGTACAGCCGAAAGCCGTTGGGATGGAACCAGAAAAACTGAAAAAGAATTTCGGCAGAAAGCTCGTTTTTCACGGGGGTATAGATGTCCAGGAACTGCTGCCGTTCGGAACTCCGGAGGATGTTGAAAAAGAGGTGACCAGGCTGATCCATGTTCTCGGAAATGACGGGGGCTATATCGTCGCGCCGGCACATGCAATCCAGGCGGATACTCCCCCCGAAAATATCTGGAAAATTTACGAAACTGCTCAAAACTCCGGAGATCAAAATAATGGAGGGTCAAATGAGAGTTAAAAGGGGCAAGGCATTGTGGAAAAAAGCAAAGAAGATTATACCGGGCGGGTCTCAGCTGCTATCAAAGAATTCCGAACAGTTTCTCCCTGAACAGTGGCCTTCTTACTACAAGAAGGCAAAAGGGATAGAGGTATGGGACCTTGACGGAAATAGATTCCTTGATTTCAGTATCATGGGGGTCGGAAGCTGCATCCTTGGATATGCAGACCCCGACGTGAACAAAGCGGTCAAAAACGCCATTGACAACGGGAGCATGTGCACACTGAACTGTCCGGAGGAGATTGAACTTGCGGATGTTCTTCTGAAGATGCATCCATGGGCAGGCAAGGTCCGATATGCAAGAACAGGCGGAGAAGTCATGACTGTTGCAATAAGAATAGCGCGGGCTTTTTCTGGAAAAGACAGGATCGCCTTCTGCGGGTATCACGGATGGCACGACTGGTACCTGTCTGCTAATTTAGCCGAAGACAGAAATCTTGATGGACATCTTCTCCCGGGATTAAAACCGCTCGGGGTTCCCAGAGGGCTGCGTGGAACGACATTCCCTTTTACTTACAATAACGTTGAAGAACTTGAATCTATAATGAGGAATAATGAAATCGGTGTTATAGTAATGGAGCCATTACGTAACTATTATCCAGAAGACGGCTTCCTGAATAAGGTACGCGCTCTTGCCAATAAACACAACGCGGTTCTTATATTCGACGAGATAACAAGCGGTTTCCGCTTGAACGTGGGAGGGGCACACCAGCTGCTTGGCGTCGAGCCGGACATAACTGTCTATGCGAAAGCCATCAGCAACGGGTATCCGATGGGTGCCGTTGTAGGAAAATCTTCCGTCATGGATAAGGCGGAAGAAAGTTTCATAAGCAGCACATACTGGACGGAAAGGATAGGTCCGGCTGCTGCCCTGGCAACAATCAAGAAGATGAAAGAAGAGAATGTTCCGCGGCACCTTGTCAGAACAGGGGATATGATAACCTCCGGCTGGCAGGAACTGGCCAAAAAATCCGGTATTAAAATCAAAACTTCGGGTATCTCCCCACTTACACATTTTTCCTTTGACTATCAAAATCCCAGGGAGATTATGACTTTGTTTACGCAGGAGATGCTTAAGAGAGGATTTCTTGCAAGGGATAGTGTTTATGTTTCCTACAGTCATAAAGAAAAATATGTTAAGATGTACCTCAAAACAACCGGCGAAGTTTTCAAAACGATTAAAAGAGCAATTGATAAGAGATGTGTGAGCAAGCTGCTTGAAGGACCTGTTGCACATACAGGTTTCAGACGTCTAACTTAACTCTGGGGAGAGAAACATAATGGGGATACTGGAAAAGTTTTCACTGAAAGGGAAGGTTGCTATTGTTACCGGGGGAGCTGGTTTATACGGCAGTTGCATAGTGGAAGGACTGGCTGAGGCAAACGCCATAGTTTATATTGCATCAAGGAACCTTGAGAACTGCAGGAAGCTTGCCGGTGAGTTGCAAAAGAAGGGATACAACGTCATGGGAAAGAAACTGGACCAGACGGACACTGAAAGTATTATCCGGCTGAAAGAAAAGATTCTTACGGAACAGTCAAGAATAGACATCCTGGTAAATAATGCCGTTTTAAGACCGATGAAATCCCCTGACGCAATAGAAGACTTTGAACTTTCAATGAAGGTCAATGCAACAGGTGTGGTAAACGTTACAAGAATCTTTGCCGAAGAGATGAAAAAGAGAAAATCCGGTGCCATAATCAACATCTCGTCAATATACGGTGTTCTGGGAACCGACCTTTCGCTTTACGAGGGAACAGAGATGAGCGGAGGCGCACCCGATTACTATTTTCACAGGGCAGGGATAATCAACCTCACAAGATACTACGCCGCTCTTCTCGGGCCCTATAACATCAGGGTAAACTGCATCTCCCCCGGCGGGCTCTTCAATAACCAGGACCCGAAATTCGTGGAAAGATACAATAAGAAAACTTTTCTTGGAAGGATGGCCAATCGCGAAGATATAAAAGGGATTGTGGTTTTCCTGGCATCAGATGCCGGTCCGTACATAACAGGCGAAAACATTATGATGGATGGAGGCCTATCCGCTAAATGAAAAAATAGGGGGACTGATGTTTAAGAGCAAGGTACTGAAAAAACTGAGGGCTGGAAAACCTGTCCTGTGTACAAAGGTAAATTTCAATGACCCGTCAATTGTAGAAATGGTGGGTTCAATCGGCTTTGACTGCATATGGCTGTGCAATGAACATCTCTGGCAGAATCCCGAAACTCTTGCGAACATGATACGTGCGGCAAGGCTGACGAATATGGACGCAATGGTGCGTATTGCAAAGGCAGGTTATCCTTCTGCAATAAAGCCCTTTGAGATGGGCGCAAAGGGAATAATGGTTCCCCATATACTCTCAGTTGACGAAGCAAAGTTCTGGATAAGGTCGGCGAGATTTTATCCGCGGGGGAGGAGAGCACTCGATGGAGTCAACGTGGATGCAAACTGGGCTCTTGATACCATGGATGATTATCTCGCTTTTTCAAACAAGGAAAATTTTCTTGCCCTGCAGATTGAAGACCCGGAAGTCCTGCCGATGATGGAAGATATAGCACAGCTGGATAACTTTGACATTCTTTTTCTGGGCCCGGGTGACCTTTCACACAGCATGGGTCTTCCGCCTGCGAAAGAAAACAAAGAGATATGGAAGATTCTTGAGAAGATGGGCAAGATCTGTAATAAATACGGGAAGATAGCAGGCACCCCGGGACGTTCACCCGAGTATACGAAAAGACTGCTGGACATCGGGTACCTATTTATTTCAAACGGTTCCGACCTGATTTCTTTAAGGAATACCTTCATTAAATTAAGAGAGGATTATTTGAAATTGGGATTTTCATTATGAAAACACCGGGTGGAAAATCCAAGAAAATACTCATAGTGGGAGCCGGTGGAATAGGAAGAAAGCATGTGGACGGTTTTCTGAAGGCCGGCTCTTTTTCTGTATCCATATGCGACGTAGATCGGACAAAAACCGGCAAGGTAAAAAAGGAATATCCTGAAATTGAGAGTATCTTTGAAGATTTCTACAGTACTGCTCTTGAGAGCTTTGACGCAATTCTTATTGCCACCCCGGCAAACTTTCACATACCCATGGCTCTCCAGTGCGCTGAAAGGCACGTGCCTTTTCTCCTGGAGAAACCGCTTTCAGTTACCATGGACGGTCTGGATAAACTGCTTAATATAATTGAAAAAAACAACGTTAAATGCGCCGTTGGATTCACACGCCGGAGTATCCCGTCATACATACGTCTCGGAGAGCTTCTAAAAGAAAAAAAGGTGCTTCCTAAAATGGCTGTCTTTACCGGTGGCGGAGATTATAGAAAATACAGGCCCGACTACAGGGAGATTTATTTTGCCAGAAAATCCATGGGAGGCGGATGTATACTCGATTCTGTGTCGCATATGGTTGACCTTGCACAGTGGTACCTCGGAAAACCTTCGGACGGCTGTTGTCTTTACGATAACCTTGTTTTTGGCGATGCCATTGAAACTGAGGATTGCGCCGCAATAAGCGCCAGGTTCGGGGAAAGTCTGGTCACTATTTCCAATAATGTCTTTCAAAAACCATATACTACACTCATTGAATTCACAGGAGAAAACGCCAATCTCCGTTATATAATGGACAGCAGAACCAAGTCCTGCATAACCTACAGCGGCGATGATACGGGAAGGTGGGATGAACTGGCATGTTTTGAGAACGAGATACCGGATTTCTATGTTAACCAGGCAAAAAATTTCCTCAATTTGCTTGAAGGGAAGAACAATACAATTACAACTGTTGAAGAAGCTGCAGTCAACCTGGAATTCCTTTTAAATGTAAAGGCAAAATCAAAATCCCTCACTACGCGAGCAAATCAAAGGAGGGTTCGGGATAAATGAAGAAACTGGTTTTTATAGGCACAAATGAAGGTAACGGTCATATATTCTCATGGAGCGCGATAATCAACGGAAGGTATGACAGGGAAAAGATGGAAAACTGCGGGTATCCGGTGATACCTGAATATCTTGCCAAGCAACCACCTGAAAATCTGGGTATCAAGGGAGCACAGGTATCTTACGTCTGGACCGAGGACAAAAATTATGCCGAATATGTCGCAAAAACGTCCTATATAGAAACAGTGCTCGACCGTCCTGAGGATGCCATGGGCAAGGTTGACGGTGTCGTTATAACTACAGATATTGGAAAGAGACATCTCAAGATCGCAAAACCCTTTATTGAAAAAAATATACCGGTATTCATAGACAAACCCCTGACCGATAATGAAAATGACCTCAAGGAATTCATAAAATATCTTAGAAATAACAAGCCGGTTCTTTCATCATCCAGCGTAAGGTATTCAAGAGATATTGAAAATTTTTCAGAAAACAATAAGGACAATATAGAGTTCGTCAGGTGCACAATGAACAAGTTATGGGAAACCTACGGCGTTCATGCAATGGAAGGCCTGTATAAAATCCTTGGTCCGGGCATCAAAAGCGTTTTCAACCTCGGAGATAAAAAGACAAACGTAGTCTACCTTGAATATGTGGATGAGAGGAAGGCGGTTATTGAAAACATATACAATATGAAAATCACAGGTTATGACATAATAACCGCTGACAAAACGTATACCATACAGGATAAAGACACCTTTCATATGTTCAAAAAGCAGATGGAGACGTTCATAAAATTCATTGATACGAGAAAATATCCATATCCCTACCAGGAAACGGTGGAGATATCAAAAGTGATAATTGCAGGAATAAAATCGCGCGAAGAGAAAAGAAGAGTAGAGTTACGCGAAATATAGAGGAGAAAAAAGTGGAAAGAAAATTTTATGGAGTCTATGCTGCGCTGTTGACGCCTTTCAATAAAGAGGGGATGGTATGCGAAACCCGTTTAAAAAAACTTGTGAGGTTTCTTATATCAAAAAAGCTGGACGGCCTTTATATCTGCGGAGGAACAGGAGAAGGTCTTTCAATGGACGTGGAAGAAAGAAAACGAGTGGTTGAAACAGTAAGGGAAGAAGTTGGCGGCAAACTGCGCCTTATAGCACATATAGGCGGCAGTTTGAACACCAGGAATGCTGTGGAACTTGCAAGGCACGCCGAAAAGATGAAACTCGACGCTGTATCTTCAATTCCTCCAATCTACTACAGAATAGGGTTTAAAGAAATTTTCAACTACTATAAAACAGTGGCTGAAAGCACCTCTCTTCCTTTCCTGATTTACTATATACCTGCAACAACCGGCATAACCCTTTCAAACGAGGATATACTCAAATTCCTTGACATAAGAAATATCATCGGACTCAAATATACAAACCCGGACATGTATATCCTGCAGGACATCCTGATTAAAGCACATGGTAAATGGCTTGCATTTTCCGGCCCTGATGAGATGTTCCTTCCTGCCCTGATAATGGGGGTTGTGGGTTCCATAGGTTCCACGCAAAACGTCCTGCCAGAAATTTTTACAGAAATATACAAGAGTTTTATTGCCGGTGATATTAAAAAAGCGATGGAATTGCAGAAGCGGGTGACGATCGCGGTGTCCCTCCTCAAGAAATACGGTAGCACGGAAGCATGGAAGACCGCGCTGAAGTTCAGGGGCATAGACGCAGGTTACGCAAGAGGGCCATTAACAAAGGCTCTCCCAGAAACCGCAGAAAAGAATTTCTATAATGAGTGGAAACGCAATTTCCCGGAATATCTTTTGTAAACATGATGCAGAAAAAAGGAAAAGTAATGGCGGAAAAAATTCACAAGGACTTTCACGGAGCTCTGAGCGTGGGCTTCAAATATCTTGCAGAAAAATATGACAAGGATAGTCTGGAAGAGTACCTGAAAATATGCGGCGTTAATATTTACCGGGAATTGATCGATAACATTGAAAAAGAAGGTCTTGCAGCACTTGAAAGGTACTGGAACAGGATTTTTTCCCTGGAAGAAGCGGAGTTTGAAATAGATAGAAAAGATGACAGAGAAATAAGATTGGTTGTTTCCCGATGTCCGGCTATTAGTCACATGAAAGAGACAGGGTACCCTGTTTATGAGGATTTCTGTTTACAGTGCAGAATTATAAACAAGACTATTGCAGAAAAGACGGGTTTAGAATCAGAAGTTCTGTCGGAACAGAGCAAGGGAAGATGCAGCCAGATATTCAAAAGAACAAAACGATAAATCTATATCCCTCACCGTGAATGAATGTACGGGAGAGTTCGGGACAAGGGAGAAAATAACATGATTTCCTGTACAGAGTTTATACTTGCCTATAATGAACTCTTCAAATTTCTTCATGAAAAGTATGGAAAAGATTCTGTAATTGATTTCTGGGAATATATCTCGGATAATTTCCTGCAGAACCTTGAAAACCTGGTAAGGGAAAAAGGTATAGCAGGCATGGCTGAGTACTGGACCCATACGCTTACCGAGGAAAAAGCCGAATACCAGATGAGTGTCGGAGAAAACTGCTTTGAGATTTACATGAAAAAATGTCCTTCCGTTGGACTTTTGAACAAGAGCAAGGCTGTTAAATACCCTCATTACTGCGAGCATTGTATTCTCTACAAAAAAATAATAGAAAAATATGGTTTTGCTTATGAAGAGAACATTATTGATAAAGAGAGGGGTATCTGTTTGCTGAAGGTGGTTAGGAAGGATTAATGCAATAGGCAGAGTTCTCAAAATGAAAAAAGCCAGGAAAAAATCCGCAAGTAGCCTGCTGAGAAAAAGGCTGACAGATGAAATTAACAAAATTTCCATCTTCAGCAGCCACGAGCATTTTTGTTCCGAAGAGAATTACCTGACAAAACGGCTGGATTTCTCAGCTCTTTTCAACTATATAATACTGGCTCTTTCCGGTTCAGGATTGGGCAATGGAGAAAGAGGACAACTCTTGAGTGAAGAAGTTTCTGAATCCGAAAAATGGAAAATTTTCAAACCTTATCTTAGCCGGCTGAGTAATCTTGACTATTTCAATTTGAACGAGATTGTCATACGTGACTTATACGGACTTGCAGGGTTAAATAAAAATACCTATATACGCATAGGTGAAAGGATGCGCAAATTACAGGTGCCCGGACATTACCGAACAATGATGAAAATGTCAGGTGTGGAATATGCCTTGGTTGACAGTCTATCCGGGAATTCCGAAGAGGAATTTTCCAACTATGACCGAAATCTCTTCGGATTGATTTACAGAATAAACGTGGAGTGGTTTGCCAGAGACTATTATCTTAAGAGGGAACTTTACAGCATAGAAAAAGTTTTTCAATACATAGATGAATTTGTCAACCGCCTCGCAGCAAAAGGAGTAAAAGGGATAAAACTCCCACTGGCTGTCTGGCAGCTTAATCTGAATTTTCAAAAATGGGAGGTTCCCGAAATAAAACGCTCCTTTGAGCTTCTCCCCCCTCGCATCGAAGAAAGCACCAGGTTGCACCGGCCGTTCATAGACGCAGTTGTCTATCGCTTCATTTTTCAGGGCGCGAAACATAACATGATAATTCAGATTCATGCCGGCATGCAGTCCTACAAAGCCGGCGAACCATACTTGCTGAAAAACCTGATTGATACCTTTCCCGATGCGGCCATAGATATTTTTCATGCCGGTTATCCATATGACGGCCAGCTGGCGGTGCTGGCAAGCATGTTCCGAAATGTCTATGCAGACCTGTGCTGGATGGCATCCGTATCAAAATCACTGACCAGGCGAATACTTGGTGAATGGCTGGAAATGGTGCCGGCTAACAAGATTCTCGCGTTTGGCAGTGATTTCGGTTTTATTGATAACCTGTTCGGATACCAGCAGATTGTCAGGCAAATTGTGGTTGAAGTCATGGAAGAAAAGATACTTGCGGGCCGTTATGATGAGGAAACGGCCCTGAAATTCTCACAAATGATTCTTAGAGCCAATCTAAAGAATATTCTGGATGGTAACCACTGACAAATCCGTTACAAAAGGACACAACAAGACTTCCGCAAGAGAAAGGAATCATAATGGTTGATGCCTGCAAAATGTGTGAATCAGCCCGTAAACTGCGGGACACGTATGCCATCAGGCCGGGAATTACATTATTTAAAAAGGAATTTGGTTACTACTGTCTGGAAGAATGGTATAATCAGGGACTGTCAAGAGATGCAGACCTTGCGAAAATCTTTGATTATGACCCGCCGGGACATGTTGCTGTTTGCGGACTGGGAGGTTGCCAGCCGGCCTTTTTCCCTGCATTCGAGGAAAGACTGATACAAGACGGGGAGATACGGAAATAGTACAGGATTCCGCCGGCAGGCATGTGCTGTATTTCAAAGGGCGACGCAATGGTTTTATGCCAGAATATATTGACCACCCGGTAAAAGACTGGAAAACATGGGAAGGAAATGTAAAGTGGCGCCTTAACCCAGAAACCCCGGGACGTTCTGACTACCTCCCCGAGGCGCTCTCAATAATCAAGCCAGCCGAGGCAGAGGGAAAGATGCTTGCTCAGGGAATAGCCGGCGCCTACATGTATCTTCGTTGCCTCTTCGGACCGGAAAAGGTACTGTACGCATTCTATGATAACCCGAAACTTGTGCACGACTGCATGCAAACCTGGCTTAAACTGTCCGATAGCGTCACAGCCCTTCATCAGAAACACTTCACCATAGACCTGCTCAGCATTGACGAAGACATTTGTTACAATCACGGACCGCTTATCTCTCCCGACATGATACGCGAATTCCTCTTTCCATACTACCAGCAGTTAATTGGCAACATGAAACTCAGGCAGCTGGACAGGTCCCGGCATCTCTACGTGCAGGTTGATACGGACGGATTTGCCAATTCTGTCATTCCCATCTACATGAAGGGGATCGGTATGGATTCAATGGCTCCTTTTGAAGTGGCAGCAGGTTGTAATGTTGTCGAAATAGGCAAAGCATTTCCAGATTTGGTCATATCCGGAGGCATTGACAAACGCGTGCTCGCGGCTGGCAAGGAAGCAATTGACATACACCTCGAAGCCATCATACCTACCATGCGAAAACGTGGCGGCTATATTCCCACATGTGACCACGGAGTCCCGGCTGAAGTCAGCCTTCAAAATTATATCTATTACCGTAAACGCTGTGTTGAACTCGGAGGATAATACCATGCAAAACACAAGACCCTGTATTTGCAATAGGATTCTGGTTGCATGCTGCACATTTTTTGCGTTGTCAATATTGATTATGCCTCTTCAGACTCACGCCCTGACCGTACCCGGCTACGGGGACCCTAACCAACCATACGACAAACTCCCGGGGACACTCGAAACCTATCACGTCAGGTGGCTCAAGCCTCTTCCGGGAGAGAAACTCAGGGTACTTTTCATAATCCCTTACAGTATCTCCCGTGAAGTGGTGGAACTCGCACAGCGGCTCGACCTTGAATACAGCTATATCATGAATTCCGGTAAAACCGTATGGAGTGAGGGCCGTTATGTCCATGGCCCTGTTTCCACACCCATTCCCGCAAACGAGGCCGCTGCTGTTCTTGATAATATCGTCAAGGAAAGACTTCTTGACCATACAAAAGAATATGATGTTATAATTATTGCCGGTATTTCGTGGGAAGTAATACCGAACGAAGCAAAAGATGAAATTCTGCAACGCGTTGAAGCGGGGACGGGTCTTGTTTATGTTTCTCCAAACAGGCTGAAGAAGGGGCTTGGTTCGCAGGAAGAAACTCCGGGTGAAGATCCGCAATTCAACCAGCTTTTCCGTACCAATCAATTTCCTGAGGTAACAGGAGCACTTATGGATTCTGTTCCATTGGACATTATGCCGCTGAAAGTCCTCATGAACCACGAGGAAATGAAGAACCTGGTTCCTCTCCCAAGAATTGAGGGGATTCCGGCAATACAGCCTCTGTATATGACCGCCACCAAAAAAGGAGAGGGGAGGATTGTAACCCTCGATTATTTCAGTGGAGCTCTTGCTCCGGAAATTGTCTATGATGAAGTGATGTATGACTACTTCTTCGCTCTCCTTTCCAGGTCCGTGCTATGGACTGCAAAGAGAGAGACTGGATACACCGTTGAAGTCTCGATGGATTCCAAGGGAACAGGTCTTGCAGAACCTGTATATAAGAACAGCATGGGACTTGAGTTTAAGACCCCGGCAAAAGTAATCGCACGTTCAAACATACCTGATTCAAAAGCAATTATCCGGGTGACTTCTGCCGGCAAATCTGCAGACAACCTGAAACTTGACTGCAATATACGCGACAGCGAAGGAAAGGCAGTAATGCAGGATACATTGACAGCCGTCATGGCAGGGAATAAAGAGACTGCAAATGAGTTACCTGTTCCTTTACTGCCTCGCGGTACATACGTAATGGATATCAGAATCCTTGATGGAAAAAACAATGTCCTTGGCTTCACTTCGAGAAGTTTCAGGGTAGAGGACTCCCTCAGGGTTGCCCGTATTGAAACGGACCACGAGAAATATAATAAGGGCGACAAAATTGAGGGGCGGGTCACCTTCGCCCAGCCGCTTTCCTCCGGGCAGAATGCAACTGTCAGAGCTGTTGATACATGGAACAGAATTGTATTCCGGACACCGGTCAATCTCGCAGAAGACCGTATCACCGGGACATTCACCATCCCCGTAGAACTTCCTCTCTGCCGGCTCTGGGATATCTACTGCACGGTGAGCGATGAAGGCGGAGAGGTTGATACATTGAAGAAATGGGTTGGACTGCCAGACTGGACGTTTGATGAGTACATGTGGCCGCTGATATTTTCTCCCGCCCCGGGTTATGACTGGAGAGGACAGCTTTACTCAAAAGTAATAAGACCTTACGGCATAAATGCCAATGATGTCCAGTTAATCTATCACAGAACCTATCAATATGAACTTGACGAGAGGTTCCACCTTCAGAGCATCTCTGACACCCAGCATATGGGGCAACTCGGAGCATGGAGAGACAAGGGTGCGCCTGACGGTAAAGAATTCAGCGAAGCATGCCTTTCGGAGTTGAGCCGGATGGCCCGTTATATCGCTGACACGGGGAACCCTCTCGACCCCAAGGAATATCCATACGTTGCCTATCAGCCCTGGTCGTTTGACGCCAACTGGATTAACGGACGCTTTAATCTCTACAGGGAATCTACAAAATTCGGTTCTCCCTATTATTATCTTACGGGCGAGGAGTACCTCGCCGGAGAGTTTGACGGCCGTGAAGTTTCCTGTTTCTGTCCCCTCTGCACGAAGAACTTTCAGAATTGGTGTAAAGAACAATTCAAGGGCGACCTGAACGCACTCAACGCTGAATGGGGAAGTGACTTTAAAAGCTGGGATGATGTCCGTGGAATTCTCCTGAAGGATGCGGCGGAGAAGAATCAGCTTCCCCGTTGGGTAGATTTCAGATATTTCATGCGTTCGCGCGTATGGAGCCAGTTTTTCATAGACTGGACGGATATGATGCGCCGTATCATGGATTATCCTGTCCGCACCGGATACAACGGCCATGACCATCATGACCTGAGCCGGTACCGCGACCATATGACCAGTGGAAAAATGTACGTTTCCGCGGAGTGCGGCGGTGGACCGGGATACGAGTGGAAACTTGTCGCCGCGGAGGAACTGCATCAATCTTTCTCAGGAGATAACAGTTTTCTTCTTGGCGCCAATGCTATTGTGTGGAATTCAGACTTCGAGATACCAATTGAACGTAAGAGACTTCCGTGGAAGATGCTATTCGCCGGGTTCAGGGGATTCGACTGGGAACGAGGCGGCGGAATAGAGGCATTGGGCGGAGAAATGTGTTTTACTCCTGATTACTCCGAGCCATTGCCTTTTTTCAAGGACATAAGCGACGAGGTTCTTTATCTTCAGAGGGGTATCGGGAAACTCGCAAACACTTCCAAACCATACCGTGTTCCCATAGCTTACCTCTGGAGTCTTCCCAACCACTATATATCACGCCTGATGTTCAATAAAGGGGGGAATCTTTTCATACCCCGCGAGGGTGATAGTTTCTTCATACCCAAATCCGGGTTCAGCGGCTCATGGCTCTATAACATTACGTATGACGGAGGTGCAGTAACTGATGCAGTTGCCCTGATGAAGTCACTGAGAATGAGGGCAACCTTTGTAGCTCCGGAGGATGTCATATCAGGGGCTCTTAAAAACAGGGGATTCAAGGCATTGATTCTTCCTTACAATAAGGGTATGTCCGAAGACGAAGCCCGGGCCATAAGGGATTTTGTCAGGGAAGGAGGACTTGTAATAGCGGATAACGACCCGGCAACCTATTCAGAACACGGCCGTAAACTTGAGAAACCCAGACTTGCAGATCTCTTTCCTGTTACGGACAGAGACAACGTGGTGGAGTTCGGGAAAGGAGCCGCAGCTTATCTTCCAAACGGAATAAATTTCTATCTTTCCAGGATGGAAAAGGGGAACTACGCCGGCTCTGAAATTATTGCTTCTCTACTGAAGAAATATGCAGGTGTCACCACGCCAGTTGAAATGATTGACAGCAACGGGAAGCCCAGAAGGGACGTCTTGATGCCAGTCTATATCAAGGGTTCGGCAAGATACGTGGGCATGGTCAGACATTCTCTCAGCGAAGGCAACTCCCCGGATGAAACGACGGTTATTCTGGATAAAAAATATCATGTCTGGGAGGCGAGGGAACCAAAGTATTACGGATATGTGGATACTTTCAATATGAATATGGACATGTATCCAAAGTTCTTCGCGCTTCTTCCGGCAAATCCTGTAGAAGTAAAATTGGTTCCGAATAAGCCGGTGGTAAAACAGTCTGAAGTAATGATGATTTCGGGAGAGATGGTACTTGCCGGAGGTACTCCTGAAGAGATTGCCAATATGGCACAGGTTGTTCACGTCGAAGTAACGGGCCCTGACGGAAAGGAACTCGAGTGGTACAGGAATAATCTTCTCTTTGAAGGCAAAGATTTTAAGATTTCTCTCCCGGTGAGTTATTCCGAAATACCCGGCGAATATACCGTGAAGGTTGAGTATCCTACTACCGGAATGAAGGCTGAAACCAAATTCAGAGTTCAATAGAAATATACAGAATGATAAAAAAGAAGAATCTTTTCAAGCGACCGCCTTTTATTCAAAGGGGATATTACGTACCGCTCGTCCTGTCCAACGGCGTTGATTTTTGCCAGGTGGACATTACCGGAAGTTGTGCGTTTAAAGATCATATTAAAGGATATGGTTCTTTCTGGTATAAAAAAGGGAGGCCGAATCAATCCGACCCGATTGCCCTTACAAGACCGTACTATGCGTTCAAATCGGATAGAGGGCGGGTTGAGGCCGGAGATTTTTCACAGAATTTTGATCCTCTGACTGGCCGTTTGCACACAAAAATCTCCATGTACCAGTTGGAAATGCTTATTGAGACTTTTCTTACTGACGACCATACCCTGATTGAAAAATACAAGATATTGAAATCTACAGGAAAGAAAGGAGAGTTGCTTTTTTTCCTGTTGTTCTATAACCATTCCTATACCGGTAAGCCATATTCAATAATCCCTCAATCTGAGAAAAACCTGACCTGTTTTCTCAAAGACGGCATCCCTGCATTTCTCTATCAATACGGAGAAAAGGAAGATTTGTTCAGGGGGCAGGGGATGATGGGAATCCGCAAAATCGTTGGAAATCCTTGGATTGTGCCGTTCCAGGAAGGAAAATATCTGCTCAGAATAACAGTTGACAGATTGAGGAAAGGGAATGATTTCGCCAGGATCATAACGCTTGTCGATGACCGCGACGCGGCTGACTGGAAAAGAGAATGTGAGCGAATCCACGCGTTTTACATGACTGCGCGGTGGAGAGATGTTGAATCTAACAACATCCGCGCGTGGAAGCAATTTTCAGAAAGGTCTTCGTTCACCTGCGATGAACCGGATATCACTGACCAGTTTGATACATCCCTTTACGTATGCAAAGCATCTCTTCATCCTAACGGTTCATCGGTGTCGGCACTGGCGCATCCCAACAGTCACGGAATGGGAACCTACTGGGATATCTGGTATGTACATTCGGCACTGCTCCGTACAAACAGGCTTGAAGAGGCAGGAAAGATTATCAATTTCTGGCAGAAGGTATTTCCCGATGGCAAACGCTTTGCCAAAAATTACTACAAAGTTCGCGGTGCCCGTTTTGAATGGACGTACAAGTATAATGGCACACCCCACGGACATTCAGAACAGGTACATTCAAATATTCTCCCCGGCTTAATGGTATGGGAACACTATCTTTACACACAGGATAGGGAGTTGTTGAAGCAGAATTACCGGATTATTTTGGAGAGCGTGCTTTTCCTGATTGATTACGCAATGCGAAAAGATTCGCGTGGAAAATATTTCCTGAGGGAATTGATAAGCTCCGATGAATCCGATACAAAAAAACGGAACGAATTATTGACCGCCATCGGCATCAAGAAGGGTATCCAGATTGCCAGACTGGCGGCCGGAGTGCTCGGAGAAAAGGTTCCGGATGATATCCTTGACGCTGAAAAACCGATTGAGAAAATTTTGAACTCACTGAAAAAAAACGGAATTTTTTTACCGTACGAGAATGCTGATACAGGAACATGGGCAACGATATTGGCGTACATTCACTTCCCTGATAGCAAAGTATTCCCGAAAGCCCTGGATTACGCACTGGAAGGATGCAGGGAACCGTACGGACTTGGTATCGGAATGACTTCGCGGATGCGGTGTGCAACCTTTCCCTGGGTTGAAGGTATATTTGCCTGGGCAATGGCCCGTAATGGCGATCGGCGTGCTTATGAATATCTGCGCATGACGAACCGTTATACGAATTTTTATGGCGGGATGCCTGAATACGTCTGGTTGCACGGCGAGCCATCAAGGGACTGGTTCGTGGCTGCCCATGGCGTCTTTCTGACTGTTCTGTGCGAATTAATCGTGGTAATGAAGGGAGATACCCTTGAAGTTTTACCGCTGGGAGTTGAATCTCTCCCCTGGAAAAGTGTCAAAGTTGAGCGTTTTCGAGTGGAGAATGGTATTCTTGTATCCTTTGAATTCAATCGTGACAGTATTGAACTCATTCTTCATAATGATGCATCCGGGGAAAAGTCCTTTGTAATAGAAGGCCCAAATTTTTTCGAGCGCGTAGCACTTAAGTCTCGAAAACGAATAAACAGGTCATGGAGCATTAAAACTTCAAATAAGTTCCATAAGGGAGGTGCCTGAAATGAAGATACTGAGCATACGGAGAATTACCAATGACCGGAGACACAACGCTTTTACGGGCGCCTGCTGGTTCAAAGGGAATCTGTATGTTGCCTACCGCCAGGGGGACATGCACGCGGATGACGACCAGGGAAGGCAGATAGTCATGCGCAGCCGGGACAAGGGTATTACATGGGATACCGTTGCGGTATGCCGAGGTGACGGCGATACGCGAGATGCGCACCTTTACAGCGATGGTCAACGTCTCTTCGCGGTAGGTTTTCAAGCCGGCAATAATTCCATGAAAAGTGTTTCAGGATGTGCTTTTACAGAAGACGGTGACCGCTGGACAACCTGGCGTGCATACACGGGTACTGGAGAATACGTTCTCTGGCGTCCAGAGTGGTACAAATGCAGGCACTACTGCGCCGGTTACCATGAAACACACGGCGTGCACTGGTTTGAAAGCGAGGACGGCTTATCATGGAGAGATATCAGGGTAGTATACGACTCACCCGAAGAAGAGCCAAATGAATGCGCTCTGGAGATACTGCCGGACGGAACGGCAACCATGTTGATGCGCTGTGAAAAAATGGGGCAACATCCTTACCTGTGCCGGAGCTGCTTTCCTTTCGATTCCTGGGAGATGCAGCGCCTTGAAGATATTTCTCTTACGGGCCCCTCTGTCTGGACGGTTAATGGAAATGTCTTCATCGGATGCCGCTGGCACCTTACATGCTCAGACGTGGGAGACGAGGGCGGAAGTGCCAGGCATACTGCCATATTCAAGGTTGCCGAGGGAAAAACTATTTTGCAGTGCGTTCTCCCTTCAGGTCCACGTCCTGACCATTCCTACATGGGCGTGGCTCGCTGGCCCGAAAACCGGCACCGGTTTGCTATCAGTTTCTACAGCAACGCTATTGCCAATGAAGACCCTGCCATAGAACAGTGGAGCCATCCTCAGATATATCTGGCGGATATTCTCTTCGGAGCTGAGTTCATACAGGAGATGCTGGTCAGTGAGCTGGCAGATACGCGGGGCATTGATAATGCTGTTCTCCCTGACCCTGAGATGAAAACCTGGAAGTTCCGTCCGGTGAAAACAGGTAAAGTTCAGAATTTCATTGACGCACATGAAATAATCAGGGGTCGTGCCGGAACTCTCTATTTCGTCAAGGATATTGACATTGGTCCTGTGGATGAAATTACCCTTCACCTGGGATACGACGGGCCTGTCAAGGTCTGGTGGAACAAGGAGGTTGTTTTTGCCGGTCCAGGTACCAACCCTGCCCGGGAGGATATGACTTCGGTCCGCATCCGAACAAAGCACGGCCGTAACCGCCTTGCCGTGGCGCTGGATACCAATGGCGGCAAAGCCTGGGGCATTTTCGCCCGATATGAAAGCCTGTAAGGAGGGAAATCTTTTCATGAGAATGAAATTGATATTTGTCCCCGTTCTGATACCGCTAATCCTGGCCGGATGCGCTTCCATCTCTTCAATCTCACGCATTACGCCAGCTGACAGACGTCTGGCCGAAAGAGGTGAAGTTGCCGTGAATCTCGCCTGGGGTACGCCTGCCAACGAGATTGCAAACATGATTGTGTACGACTCGCAGAAAAATTTGATTCCCATGTTGAAGGGAGAAACCAGAGGGACTCCTGAGCAATTGGATTTTGCCAGACGACAGATAACCGCCGTTGCCGCTGTCTGCGAAGAAGGTCCAACCTGGCCAAACCCACCTCATTTTGTTATACCGCACACACCTTCAGCTCCCGCAATAGACGGCAAGACGGATGAATCCGCCTGGCGGAAAGCTGCCATCTTCAGTATCATCTATCCATTCAACGAACAAAAGGCTGCACCCGAACCGAAAACCATCTTCCGAATGCTGTGGAACGAGAAGTATCTATTCTTTGCCTTCGAGTGTTCGGATGAGGACGTACAGGCGGAGAATGTCGAGCGCGATGGGCCCGTATGGGACTGGGATTGCGTGGAAATATTTCTACTGCCGGAATTCCAGAGCGGACTCTACTGGGAAATAAACACAACGCCCGCCGGCTCAATATACGACGCTCTCAATGCCAAGAAATTCAAGGGTTGGGGCGGACTTGCGCGCCCTGAGCTCACGGTAAAAGGCATGCAGATTGCATGTAATGTCAACGGCACACTGAATTGTTCTGACGACAAGGATGTCGGTTATACCGTAGAGGTCGCCGTACCTTTCAGGCAGATACCATCCTACATGCGCGGAAACAAGCCGCGACAGGGTGATAAACTGTACCTGATGCTCATCCGTATCGACCGCAATGCTGATGGTATAAGAAACTATGCCTTCACGCCACTCCTGAACTGGGGACATAATATATGGAATCATGCTCAGGCAGAACTGGGAAGATAGTGATGCTCCCTGAATTTCCGCGAAAAAGGCATTGTATAACGCGTATTGCAGTATTCTTTTTCGCCTGTCCTGTTGTATTCACTATCCTGCTGACAGTGTCACGGACGGTGCTTGCCGCTGACAATCCTGTGGCTTACTGCGTTAGTACCAGCTCGCCGCCTGTGATTGACGGAGACCTGTCGGATCCCTGCTGGAAGGAAGTGGAGCCTGTGGACAATTTTGTTATACCGGTTTCAGGACAGAAAGCCAAATTTCCCACGACATTCAAGGTCACGTATGAACGGACTCATCTTTACATTGCGGTAACCGCACAGGAAAATGAACGGATAGACCCGGCGACACGCAAAGACAATGATATCGTCCGCGACCGGTACGTAAGCCGTTATTCACTTGAACTGTTTCTATCCCCTCGTGAGGGTACGTGCTACCAGCTGGTTTGGGATATCAACGGTATCCGATGGGATTCGGACTGGTTGGATAATAAATGGGACGGTAACTGGCAGGTTCGCGGCAGTACTCTTCTCCAACGCCTGGAAATGATCCTGGACGCCCATGGTGATGAAATACGACGGCATCCGTTACTTCGACCGCTTGCGGCCAGGACGCTGAAAGATCATGCGGCGTGGGAAAAAGCAACATATCCTGACGAGTCTTCCCGATGGAACGCTTTCCGACAGATGGACTATAACGTGGAAGCACTGGAAAAGGTTCTTGAATGGAATGAAAAACTGAACGGAGGAAATGATGAGCGGTAACCTTCGATGGATATCCAGAACAGTTTTTACTGTTGCGGCACTGGTCGGATTATCCGGTTTTCGTGCCAGCACGGAGGAAGTCAATAGAATCCGCAACGACGGGTTTGAGGAAACAAGCTTATCCTCGTGGATTCCCCAGGGTCCTGTAAAAATTATCACCGGGCAGGAGGGGAGGGAGGTATACCGCGGCAAGCAATGCCTCCTGATTCACACTGCCGAAAAAGCCATCACGGTTTACCAGGAAAAGACCGGTGTTCCCGGTATGGGTTATGGATACAGATTCGCCGTGCGCGGAAGCGGCCGCTTCTTTGTCCGTCTGTATGAAAATAATGCTCAGGGTAACTGCGGAGCCCCCCTGGTTGTGGAAAACAATGCCGGTCCGGAATGGAAGGAATACACAGGTGAGCTGCAGACAAAAAACCCTGCGGCGAGTGATTTCTCGTTGGTCATCGGGGCGGAAGCCGGAAGCGATGTCTATTTCGACGAGATTGCCGTGTGGGAGAAAACGTACGTTGGGGGCAATTCGCGTTTTGATTACGGCATGGGTGACCAGAGCTATGACAGACTGGCAGCAGAGCCGCTTGTTTCACGTCACGTACCCTGGGCAAACCCGCTGGCAGGCGGAAAATTGAAAACCCTGGTTATCTGTCCCAACAGCATGATGCGCGGCGTCATAGAACTGGCACAGCGACTGGAGATGGACTATACGATAATTCCGACAGGCCGCTCTGACACATTCTACGGACCCGGCTCCTTCGCGGATATCCAGCCGGTCCCCGGGTACAGCCTTATTGTTGATAAACTGGCGCGAGAACGGCTGGCACCGGAAAGATACTACGACCTGATTATTGTGGCTGCTTTCTCATGGCAGGCGCTGCCTGATTTTGTCCGGGAGAATATTTTACAGAGAGTGATGAACGGCGCCGGACTTCTCTACCGTGAATATTCGCAGAACAAAATTCAGGGGAAAGCTGAAAATCAGCCGAAAGGAAAGAACTTTATCCTGGATGTACTCCAAAGATCCACTGACCAATCCTCAACGGTTGACCGTTTATGGCGACAGTTCCCCATGAATATGTTGCCGCTCATACCCGCAACCGATGAGGCAGATGCAATGCGCAAGTGTATTGAAAACGGGGGAACAGAAGAAACCGACGGAGGATGGAGAGGCGGTTCGTGGTGGAAAACAAAAGGACTTATGCCCCTGAACGTAAAGTGCGGGGTAATGGGTAAAGGACGCGTGACCTTTCTGGACTATTACCAGGGATGGAACTACCTGTCCTACGGTCGCGGCGCGGAAAGCTGGCTCACCCCGCACAACCTTGTCACCAACCCGATATACTACGAGTACTACTATTCATGGTTGGTCAAACTTTGCCTGTGGACCGCGGCCCACGAAGGTCGGGATTCCGACGTCCTGGAGGTGAAGGTGCCCGAAATATTGAACAGAGAAACGATGGCTGGAACAGAGATCTTGCTTCCACTCCAGACAGCCGTGCCTGAGGCGATAAGGTGCGAATACGTTATCCGCGATAGTCAGGGGGATGTGGTTCACTGCGCTTCGCCCGAAATTCAAGGCGTGACGCGGCAGATTACGGTCACCATGCCTGTTCTGCCCTGGGGTAACTACACACTGGACATCTGGCTGTTGACATCGGAGAAAGCGAAAGTGACCTTCGTTTCCACGCAATTTGCAGTTACTGACCCCGGCGGTATAGAAAAGTTGACAACCGGTCGTGACCGCTACAATGATGGGGATATAATTACCGGCATGTTCTCCCTTCGGGCACCATTGCGGCCGGGCGAGCGGCTGGAGGCATCGCTGAGAGATTCATGGAACAGAATTCTCGCTAATACGGCGCTGACTGATATTGATGGCATAAACGGTACGTTCAGTCTGCCCCTCCGCCTGCCTCTGTCTTACAGTATCCAGGTTAAGGTTGAACTGATAGACAGCCATGGCACCGTGGACAGAAAATCGGTTCTGGTCGGTATTCCCATTACTGAGAACTGTGATTTCTATCTGATTACAAGTGGGCTCGGATACGCAAAGGAACCCGGGGACCGATTTGTGGCCGAACAGGTAATTCCGCGCTTTCCCGCTTTCAACGCAGCCAGACCATGGGGCGGACTGTTATCCACAGCCCAGCAATATGCGCAATGGAACATGCCGAGCTTTGTGTATGTCAATTCCCAGGGATGGAGCGGCGGGCACAATGCGTGGAAAGAAGGACTCAAAGACGGGCCGCACGGCCCGGAATTCAAGACCTGCCTTACGGCAGTAGCCGATGGACTGGAAAGACTCTGCCAGTCCATCGGTTCTGCCAACGCACCGTTCGCCGTCGTAGGCCACGAAATCAACTGTGAAGACATGTTGATTCCGGAATTCTGTTTCTGTGAACGTTGTCTTCCCAGGTTCCGAAGCTGGCTGAAAACAATCTATAATGACGATATCGCGGCACTGAACCGGGAGTGGTCGTCGGATTACACGGATTTCAGCCAGGTTATGCCAGCCCGGCTCGACGAGTTGCAGGAATGCGAAGCTAAAGGCGGAGCCGCGCGCTGGTTGGACTCCCGCTACTTCATGTACGACCAGGTGTGGACACAGTTGTACCGCAACGAAGCGCTTCTGCTGAAATCCCACTATGACAGGGTTAATACACAGGTCAACAATGCCTGGTTCGTTCAGGTGGAGAACTTCACCCCGTTTATCTGGGAAAATCTCTTCAAGGACGTCAAGGGGTATGGATGTGAATTCCGCGATTACGGGCCGGCGGATTCCCTGATGTACGAGATGGCGGCCGATTTCGGACAGGACCGGTATTACTCCGGCCCCTGGCTTGACCCATGCTGGAGTTATAATACCGGGCACCACAAGATGCGCGTGGCACCGTGGTGGCTTCTGTTCCACGGTGCGCGGGGTATCGTAATGTGGGGACTCGGTCCCAATCCCGACGTAGCTGGCGGCATCCGTCCGCTCACTGCGGATTTATCCTACGCTCTGGACTACTTCAAGATTCTGCACGAACAGGCCGCGGAAGCGCAGGAGGGCATCGCCACGCTGCTCACCTCGTCTCGCAAGGTCCGAAGCCCCATAGCCATGGTAATATCCAGCCGCAACAGTTTCGCCGCACGGCTCGCGCCTCAGTCCGACTGTTCGTTCAGGGATGCATTTGAGAGCCATTTCATCGCCCTTCAGACCATGGGGCTGCAACCGCAGTTCGTCGGACAGGACGACCTGACACCTGAACTGATAAGGGAAAAAGGATGGAAGGTGCTGGTTCTTCCGTACAACAGAGCGATGAGCATTGCTGTGGCGCAGGTGTTGTTGGACTTCGTGAAAAGTGGCGGGCTGCTTCTGGCTGACAATCAGCCTGGCATCTTCACCGAACACGGCCGGAAACTGGAAACCGGCTCGCTGGCTGCTCTGTACCCGAGCTTTGCGCCGGAACTGTACCGGACGCAGTACGGCAAAGGCGAGGCGGTCTACCTTGGCGGCCAGTTGAACGGGGCACAGAGAATGATTCTCGCAGGCAATTTCAGTCGCCTGTACCCTGCGCTGGAGCTGTTCAGAACCAGAAGTATTGAACCACCGGTCAGGATTACCGATGCTTCAGGCGTAGACCGATTTGAAGTCTTCCGCGCGCTCTTTAAATACGGGACGGCTCAATACCTGGGAGTGCTGCAGGACCCCGCCATCAGGGGTGCATCAACCGGTGAGACAAGTTTCATCACGTTTGGAGCAAAACGCCATGTTTATGATATGCGCAGAAAAGAGTATCTGGGTTTCACAGACAGGATAGAAACGGCCATCAAGCCGGAAGAAGCCAGGGTGTTCGCACTATTGCCCGCCAGGATGCAGGCGTTCAGTATTCTTCCTGCTCGCGAAAACGTAAAACGTGGAGACACTCTGCCAGTCACTTTTAAGATGGAATACACCGATGGCGACGGCCGTGAAATAGGTAATTGCGTCGTGGTGCAGGTTACCCGGGAAGACGGAATGCCTGTCAGGTATTATAATCGGAAAGTGACAGGACATGGCTCTTACATGCATTGGGATATTCCGATAAGTCTGAATGAATCTGCGGGAATTTATACCATCAGCGCCATGCACGTGGCCACCGGTATGAAGGCGGTGGCGGAATTCACGGTTGGAGAGTGACCGTGCCGGTGATCAGATTTCTCAGGGCCTATCGGAATTGACACGGATGCGATGGGCAAGAATCTTTCCCAGGCAGTCCTCGACTGCCCAGTGTACCGCAAGGAACTCATCATTACCAAGAGGCAAAAGAGACGGTTGCCCGAATTTAAGATTTTTTCCCATATCTTTAAGACTTCCTATGTGCCTTGCGGGCGCCTTACCCCATATCTTTGAGGCAGCAATTGTTCTCCATATATCATTGGAGAAATCAACAAGATTTACATACAATCCTGTATTTTCTTCCCTGTAGCAGTGAATAGAAAGAAGAAGATTATCCCTCAAGGAGATTACATTGGAAGCCTGTCCCGTAATTCCTGTATCTATCGGCTCGGACCATGTTATTCCGTCATCGCGTGAAACTACAATATGGTTTGTAAGGCTCCTGCCGGAATTTTCATCAAGAAACCAGATAATCGTCACTATACGCCCATCAGGCATCTGACATGAACGTGTTTCATAGGCATTGATATTGGTTTTTTCTGATTTATAAAAGAGAGTCCTGTCATCCCATGATCTACCATTATCCTTGCTGCGCAGCACAACGCCTATCCTGCCGGAAGGATATGTTCCGTCCCAGGTTGGAAATGTGCATCCCGTGGCAATGAGTTCTCCGTTTTTCAGCTGTATGCAGGGTCCCGACGTTTCGATCAATTCCGGTCTGCTCAGAGGAATTATCGCGGGCAAAGACCAATCCCGGCCTTCATCTTCTGAAAAAGAAACAATGTTGGGACCATGCGGGAACCCGCCTGTTTCCGGATTCATGAAAACCTCGGGATCCTTGCGGTAGAAGCCGTATCCCGTTGCAATCAAGGTTCCGTTTCCAAGAAGCGTGGGCTTAATACTGCATGGACCTATGTGTCCGAGTTCTAATTCCTCATACATGGGGCCCTCCAGAACCCATGTTCTTCCATTATCATTTGACCGCGACACGTATATGCTGTTACTCCACGAATCAAATGCTTCACCTATGGGGAATAATGCAACAATATCACCAGAGGGCGTTCTCGCAAGACCTGGGAAATAGGCATGCCTGCTTACCAAGTTTGGAATGGGATTCTCATAAATTCTCATGCTCTCAACAACTGCAATTTTTCCTTCCATCATAATCCCCCGTCTCTCTGTCTTCCTGATAGGAACATCCTGCTATGCCATAATCCGGCAAGAAAGATACCTCCACCTATTGTAACAAAGGCTACCGGCAGGTTAAAAACCTGCCCCAGAAAACCTGCGGTGAGCGCTCCGGTAAACAGTCCTGCTCCTATAAGACTTTCATGTATTTCCGCTTTAAGATTATATTTTATATGCATCAATAGACTATTGTGGTAGGAAAACGCACCGGCAACGCCCAATATTACTACACCTGCAATGATTGCATACTGATTGGTTGCAAGTCCCGCAAGAGAGCAACCTATAAAGAACAACGTGCATGATACACCAAATATAGCTCTGTGCAATAGAATAGTCTTGTCTATCAGCAGAGAAAAAGTTATAAATCTGCTTATCAGAAGTATCCCTGCGATAGAACCTATAAACTGGGGAGAAAAATGTCTCTCCAATCCAAGTTTAGGATAAAGGTAAAGAACAGTACTTACCGCAAAAAAATGCAGAAAATTCAATAAGCGTACTTCCTTTATAATCCCGGGCATCGGAACTTCTCTGTTTACATCAACTTCAGCATATATCTTCATTAAAAGCAATTCTTTTTTTCGCGATATAAGCAGAAAAAACGCAGGCAAAGCAAGCAGAAGAATAATCAAGGAAGGTACCAGTGGACTAATAACATAAAGAAACCCTGCGGAAAATGCACCGCATATTACTCCGGCAGACCAGAAAAGATTGAATATCCCGATTTTTAGCTCGTCAACCGAACCGGAAAAAGATTCCTGCATTGAAGGCCAGAAAAAGGCGTACAGCGCACCCGTGATAAGCAGTAATAAGAAAATAACCGGTATAGGGGAAAAAAACATCAGCATGTATAAAACACCTATTCCGGCGGTTGCATATATAAAAACGGGATTTCTCTTTCTTATCGAACGCCGAGCCAACAAAAAAGTCACCACGGTATACGCAAGATTACCCGCAAAGCCGGCAAGTCCCACAATAAGAGGCCCGCTCTCCTTCACCTGAGCGAGAAAAAGTGCCAGAGAAATGCTCAAGATATACCCTGCACAGGCCATCAGGAACGAAGCAATATTGATTGCCGTAAATATACTCATTATCCTCCATAGCGTACTGCAAATTGGAAAAGAATACAATCAAAACTCTGTTTTGTCAATCGCCCGGATTTTTGTAATGCCAGGAGAAATTTGTTACCATATCTGCCATGCATACAACAAAGAAAATATTTATAGCTTCAACCAGGCAGAATGACGGAAAGACCGTTTTCAGCATTGGCTTGATGCTTACACTGCAAAAATATTTCAGGAAAGTCGGCTTCATGAAACCTGTCGGACAGAAATATTTGATTATCAACGGCATCAAGGTGGACAAGGATGCCGTTCTTATACAAAAGGTCTGCGGGATAAAAGATGAATTGAAAAATCTCAGTCCCGTTGCGGTTGAAGGGGGATTTACAAGGGATTATCTTGATGAACCCAAAAAGGGCTTTCTTGAAGAGCAGATCGTGACGGCTTACAGAAAAATATCCGAGGATAAAGATATAATGGTTATTGAAGGCACAGGACACGCTGGAGTCGGTTCCGTCTTTGACATGAGTAATGCTGACGTTGCACGCATTCTTGATACTCCGGTGGTTATCATTTCAATCGGGGGGATAGGAAAACCCATTGATGAGGTTTCTTTGAATCTTTCGCTTTTCAGGAATAAGGGTGTATCGGTCAAAGGAGTGGTTGTAAACAAGGTAATTCCAGAGAAACAGCAGATAGTGGAAAAGTATCTGAGGAAGGGTTTTGATAGAGTGGGGGTTCCTCTGTTGGGTGTCATACCCTTCGCCCCCGCACTCTTACAGCCCAACCTTTACCAGATATGCGAGTGCATCAATGGAAAAACGCTTTCAGGAATCAACAACTTTCACATAAGGATAAAAAATATCGTTATCGGAGCAATGACTGCCAGGCATGCTCTGGATTATTTCAAGCAGGATTCTCTCCTCGTTACCCCGGGTGACAGAGAAGATCTGATACTGGCGGCCATAGAAAGTTATTCGACAAATGAGGTAAGAGCCCTGGTCCTGACCGGAGGACTTTATCCCCATAAGAGCATCCTTGAATTGATCAAAAAATATGACATTCCCACCATGATAGTTTCTGAAGGAACCTATGAAACAGCTTCATTGATACATGAACTTGTCGTGAAGATAACAGAGGAAGACACGGAAAAGATCGATATGGCACAAAAGCTTGTTGAGAAGCATATAAATCTGGAAGAATTTCTCAGGTTCTGAGTGAAAATTCAATCCTGCATTATTGCGTCTGTGCTTTGATTGAAAGAAGAAGTTCTATATTTGACTTGGTGCCTTTCATTCTCGCTATCAGAAGTTCCATTGCTTCCATGGGATTCAGGGGAGCAAGAACTTTTCTGAACAACCACATGAGTTGCAGTTCTTCGGCATCAACAAGAAGTTCTTCCCTTCTTGTTCCCGACCTGTTTATATCAATCGCCGGAAACGTCCTTCTGTCGGAGAGCTTCCTTTCAAGATTAATCTCCATATTGCCTGTCCCTTTGAATTCCTCAAAGATCACATCGTCCATTTTACTTCCCGTATCTATCAGGGCGGTCCCTATAATTGTCAAACTCCCTCCTTCCTCTATGTTCCTTGCCGCGCCAAAGAATCTTTTTGGCTTATCCAAAGCATTTGATTCCAGGCCTCCGGTCATTATCTTGCCGGTATGAGGCACGAGAACATTATATGCACGAGCAAGTCGGGTGATACTATCAAGAAGTATGACCACGTCTTTTCTGTGTTCAACCAGACGCTTGGCCTTCTCCATTACTATCTCGGCAACCTGTGTATGCCTTTCGGGAGATTCGTCAAAAGTCGCGCTTATTACTTCCCCTTTTACAAGCCGCTTCATCTCCGTCACCTCTTCCGGTCTTTCTGCAATAAGCAACACAATAAGATGTGCCTCCGGACTATTTGCCGCTATTGAATTTGCAAGTTTCTGAAGAATGACTGTTTTCCCGGTTCTTGGTGGAGAAACAATCAATCCTCTCTGTCCTTTTCCTATGGGGGTAACAAGGTCTATCACTCTTGTGGTTATTTCTTCAGAGGTTGTTTCAAGAATGAATCGCTTGTCCGGGTGAATGGGCGTTAACTCCTCAAAAGGAATTCTGAATTGTATGTTTTCGGGAGGTTCGGAGTTTACCTGTTCCACTTTCAAAAGGGCGAAATATTTTTCGTTATCTTTCGGAGGTCTTATCTGCCCCGCAACCGTATCGCCCGTTTTCAAAGCGAATTTTTTTATCTGGGAGGGAGAGATATATATATC
>Ga0209609_10000279_pt1 | contig 30675 bp, 32 predicted proteins | sample LakKivw325mmetaG_FD_184136 | JGI IMG/M metagenome (GOLD analysis project Ga0209609, IMG submission 184136) | Anoxic lake water microbial communities from Lake Kivu, Rwanda to study Microbial Dark Matter (Phase II) - Lake Kivu water 325m metaG... | ecosystem: Environmental > Aquatic > Freshwater... | reverse complement strand
TATTGTCTGCAATCAAAATTTCATAAAGTCCTTTATCCCAATTCTGTACTTCAAGAGATTTTTTGTATCCTGCCAAAACTTCGTCCGTAACATTTGATGGATCATAGAATGCTTTATAAATCAGGCTTTCGAGGCTTTTAACCATGGGCTTTGCAAGAAGTGGAAATAGGAGTTTTCCAACTGGAGACCTCATAATAAGCAGTAATCCTGAAGACAACCCACCTGTTTCAAAAATCGCAGCATCTTCCAGAACTAATTTATCGACCATTTCAGGATATCTTATGGCAAAAATCGTCGCAATAGTTCCACCCATCGAATGGCCTATAATAATTACCCTGCCGAGGTTTAAAGCTTCAATAAAACTCTTGGTAATCTCCACTTGTCCTATCCGGGAGTAAGGATTGATTTCACCCTTTTTAACCTTTGGGCGCTCTGTCAAACCAAAGCCTGGAAGATCAAAAACCACAACTTTTCCATATTTGGAAAGTTGCCCTGTCACATCTCGAAAAGAAAAAGTGCTTGCACCGAATCCATGAATTAACAGTATTGTTCTATCACTGCTTCCGAAAATTTTATAGTGAATACTAATGCCATTTACTTCAATAAACTTCGAATCAGGGTCAACAAGCTCCTCATTGCTTCGATAGGATAACCTTATTGAAACAATGTCATAAATATATACCAAGGCAAAAACTATTACAATAACTAATATTAACCATTTTTTAAATCTCCTGATTCTCCCCATCTACACAATTATATACTTTAATTTGCGTGAAAAAAATATCAACTATCCAAAAATTAACCAACAAATGCCTTTATTTTTTCCACGTAGCTGCCATTTCTCACATCATTGTCGCGGATAAAAAGATAACTACTTACCTTTTTGCCAGTTATACTTTCTACATGCAAAGACAATTTTTCATTTTTTTTGCCCATGCCACAAACCGAAATAAAAACAAGGTTCTTTAACTTATCTTTATTCTCCATAAGAAATGACCTCGCAGCAGGGGGAAGGTTTCCTGCCCATACAGGTGTTAAAAAAATAATCCTTTCGAAACTCTTAATATCGCTTTTAATTGGTCCAATTTTTGCTGTTTTTTTCATCAAGGCATCAAACCCATTTTTGAAGAACATTAAAAAACCATCCCTGTTTACAGGTTCGATTATTTGTTCCATTTCACAATTCATAATTTCTTTAAGCTTTAATGCCACCTTTTCATTCGTTCCGGTTAAGGAATAGTATACGATTAAATTTTTCATTGTTTTCCTCCAGCTAAGTTTATACAAAGTATGAGCACTTTTGCAAAATAAAGCAGTCAAATTTTCCTCCAAAGAAGTATAATATAAAAAATACTAACTATGAGGAAGAATTATCGATGGATAAGAAAAAGAACGACTTTTTAACATTGAAAAACAAATTATTAGAACTCTATTATGAAAGAAAATACAAAGAGGCACTGAAGGTAGCAAAAATGGCTTACGAAAAGTTTAAAGATAGAATTACAGATACTACATTCTGGTTAGCTTGCTTTAATTCACTTTTAAAGAACAAAGACGAAGCAATAATTATATTAAAAAATGCTCTTGATAATGGGATCTGGTGGTCACCGCAATTACTAATGAGCGAAACAGATTTCGATTTCATAAAAGAAGAAAAGGAATTCAAGGAGATAGTTGAAAGATGCAGAGTTTTCTTTGAAGAGGCTCAATCAAAGGCAAAACCAGAGTGTTTATTATTACACGCCGAGAGCTTTGATAATAAAAAAGAAAGTAAACTTTTCATTGCAATACATTTTAGAGGAAGCAATGCAGAAGAGTTCAGTGAATATTTTAAAAAAATTGTATTAAAAAGAGATTATATACTTGCTGTGCCTCAGTCTTCTCAAATTTCTACTCTGAACAAATTTTGCTGGGATAACCATGAGGCTGCAAAAAAGGAGATTTCAGATCATTATAAAGAGATAAGCAATAAATATAGACTAAATGAAGAAGAAACAATTATAGCAGGTGCTTCACAAGGCGGAGCACTATCGCTGGAGTTAGCTTTAGGCGAAAATAAACTAAATATAAAAAAATTCATATCCATTATCCCGGGAATAAAAGATATTTCTTCATATATTCCACTTGTAAAGAATGGAGTAAACAAAGGAATAAAAGGATTCATAATTACCGGAGAAAAAGATTTTTATCTTCCAATGGCCAAGGAGTTTTATGAAGAAGCGCGAAAACTAAAACTCCAATGCGAATTCGTCTCGATAAAAGGAATGGGCCACAACATTCCCGAAAACTTTGAAGACTACCTTAATGAAGCACTGGATTTCTTAAAATAAAAATTGTTTACTATTTAAATTGTTCTACAAAATTTAATATTATCTGATAAGCCTCAACAGGGTCGTTAATGTCTTTGACTTTCTTTTCAAAAGGACACATATCATCCTTTTTTATATTTAATATATATGGAACTTTATTTGAATATTCAAAATTAATATTAAAAGTAGTAAAAGTTGAGGCTGCAGTCTCGCTTAAAAGTTTCCCAAATACCTCTTTTGGCTTCAAGAGCACAAGCAAAAGAGCCGCGGCTTTACCAACAACATTGTCCCCCCAGGAAAGACCATAGAATTTATCAAAATGATTCTCACTGTTTTGTAAAAAATCGATTAAAGGCTTTACGCCACTATTAGAAGAATAAAAAATCTTCTTATCTCCATCAAAAGCAACAAGTTTTATACAGCCTTTTTCGAGTTGTTTTTTTATAAGTTCAACTGTTTGCGACATAATTATCCACCTTTAGTCTATATACTATAAAAGGTATTAAAAACACCTGAATTATTATGCCGGGTATTCCTGTAACAAGTGCCGTAATAACATAATTTAAGGCTCCGATATCCAGGCCGAACTGCTTACCAAAAATGCTCACAAATACTCCCAAAAGCGCTCTGCCTAAAATCATTGAAATAATTAAAGATAAAAAAGTGCTAATCTTGAGGGTATTTTTACAAAATCCAGCCAAAAACCCATAACAAACAAGTTCAAAAGTAATAAAGGGCAGAATTGCTGCAGCAGGCATTCCTGTAATAAGTGAACTTATAAGAGGAATCATGAATCCCAAAGCAAGGCCATAAAATGGGCCGATCACAAGACTTGCAAGGAGCACTACAAAAGGCATTGGCAAGAACATTTTGCCTGCTGGAGCACCGAATGCAAGATGAAAAATCATTGGAAGCACTATCCCCAATGCAAGAAAAGTACCAGACCAGACTAAAATTTTTGTCTTATCTCTCATTCAAACTCTGTTCTAACCTGTTTCAACAAATCAATAATCGGCAGTTTCTGAGGGCATTTTGATTCGCATTGACTGCATTCAATACATAAATCAGCTTTACCTTGTAAACGACTATATTTACGCCTTGCTAATTCAACGTCTCCAAACAACATTGCTTCATTATAAATTGACAAATTTTGAGGTATAAACACTTCATTCGGGCAAGGTAAACAATATCCGCAACTTGTGCACTGGATGGGCGTAAGTTCTGTAAATTTTTTACACGCTTTATCGATTGCTTCAACCTCTTTCTTAGTTAAGTGATTTGTTCCAGACCGTGAGGCATATTCTATGTTCTGCTTCACCTGCTCGAAAGTGCTCATTCCTGAGAGAGCTAAAGATACTTCAGGATGGTTCCATACCCACTGCAATCCCCATTCTACGTCACTTCTTTCAATACCTGTCTCTTCTAAAATTTCCCTTACCAGCACAGGGAGCCTTGCAAGCTTGCCGCCTCTCAGAGGTTCCATTACTATAACAGCCAAACCCTTATCTGCTGCATATTTCAAGCCACGTGTTCCAGCCTGAAAATTAATATCAAGGTAGTTATACTGTATCTGGCAAAAAGTCCACTTGTCATAATAATCAATCATTTCTTTGAAAACAGAAAATTCGTCATGAAAAGAAAAACCAATGTATCCAATTTTCCCCTCTTTTATCTTATTTTCTGCCCAATCAAGTGGGTCAAATTTCAAAAGATTACCCCAACTTTCCTTATTCATTGAATGAAAAAGATAAAAATCAATATATTCTGTATCAAGCTTTTTGAGCTGCTCGTTGAGTTTGTCGTCCATATCCCTTTTGGAGTTTACAAGCCAAACAGGAAGCTTAGTTGCGAGGTACGTTTTGTTCCTGTACCCTTCTTTCAAAGCTTTGCCAGTTAAAATTTCACAGTTGCCACCATGGTAAGGGTAGGCAGTATCAACATAATTAAGACCATTCTCTATGGCATAACGAATCATTTTAATTGCCTCTTTTTCATCAATATTTTTGGAGTCATCTCCTACTGTTGGAAGTCTCATTGTTCCAAAGCCAAGTGCTGAAACCTTGAGGTTAAGCTTTCCAAATTTCCTATATTGCACCTTTCACCTCACCAATATGATCCACACTACTAAATTATAATTGTTAACGTATAGCGACTTATTCCTTTTCAATTAGATAAGAATTTCACCATAACTATTATACTTCGCTACTAGTTCACCTTTTCTATAAATTAATCTTGATGGTCGTCTTCTGAACGCTTCTGATTCATTTTCTGCAAAAATTATATTAAAATCCGCAGGGTTTCCCACTTTAATCCCGTAATCAGAAAGTCTCATTATTCGAGCAGAATTTGAAGTTATCATATCATAAACAATTTTTATTTTATCTGTCGAATTGTACTGAGCTTGATAAGCCATAAGCAATCCATAGTCAAGTGGATCTCCGTTACCAAATATATGAAAACCATCACATATTGTATCCTGCGCACAGCCAACATTAATACCTGCTTCAACGAGATCTCTTACTCTTGTTAACCCCCTTGTCCTTGGCTCAGGATCAACACCCATTATTGCAAGAACTTGAGGGTTTGAACATATGTTAATATTAGCAACTTTCAAGAGCTCAATAACCTTTTTTGCATGTGCATCATTCTGATATGCAAGGGATGTACAGTGTCCCGCTGTAACTCTACCTTGAAAACCCTCTTTAATGGTCTTAAAAGCAGTATACTCTAAAGACTGTGCAAAAGGGTCTTTCATCTGATCCATATGCATATCTATATCTTTATCATAATTCTTTGCCAATTCGAAAACAAAGTCAACATGTCTTTTGGATTCTTCAGTTACCCATTCATGCGTGGGCATACCCCCTACAACATCCACACCTAAATTCATTGCTTCATACATCAGCTTCTCTGTTCCGGGATCTCTAAATATCCCTTCCTGGGGAAAAGCTACAATTTGAATATCTGCAATGTCTTCTGTTTCCTTTTTTGCAGCAAGGCATCCCTTTAATGCTCTTAGCCCTGCAATCATATCAACATCGACATGAGCTCTAATTTTAGTCACACCAAACTTCACTGATTCTTTAATCACCAGAAGAGCCCTTCTTTTAACATCTTCTTCTGTATAATTCCTTTTCTTGTCATGCATAACTTTTATTGATTCTTCAAGACTCTCTTCTACCCCAAATCTTCCCCCGAGTGCAGTAAAAGCTTTATCAATATGCAGGTGAGGATTAACAAATGTTGGTGTCAAAAGATTTCCTTCAGCATCAATAACATCGATTTTTTCATTTTCAATTCTTAAACTCTTTTCAATCCTAATAAACTTCCCATTAGAAATTAAGATATCCGCAGTTTCATCTCTGTCTCTAAGTTGTGCATTCCTGACTGATAAATCCATATCTCCTCCCATTGACTTAAAATTAATATATTATAAAATTAACTATCTTTTTAAAAAACTTTTAAAAGAGGCAGTGATGAAGAAGTTAAAGTTAGTTGTAATCCTTGTCTTAATCGGACTTCTTGGAAGTTTATCATTTTTCTCTGCATGCGCCCCAAAGGTTGAGGAAGAAAAACCAAAATTCAAACTCGCTACTGTAATGCCTGGTTCAATTCAAGATGCCGATTACAACACAATTGGGTACATTGCCACACAGGAAGTAGGAAAGGAATATAGCGTTGAATCAGCTTATTCCGAAAAAGTTGCAGTTCCAGATTCCGAAAGAGTTATGAAGGAGTATATAAGTGACGGTTACAACATTATCTGGGTCCATGGTGCACAGTTCAATGGTTCTGCATTAAAATTAGCAGACGAAAACCCAAATGTGACATTCATAATTGAGGTGGATTCCAAACCGGCAGATGCAGATATGAAACCAAATATATGGTATTTCCACAGAAACTTCCATAGAGGATTTTACGTGCTTGGTGCTTTAGCAGCTTTAAAAACTCAAACCGGAAAGATTGGGTATATTGGAGGAGTTGCACTTCCTTTCACAAACGGCGAAATAAACGCAGTAAAACAAGCTATAACTGATCTGGGTTCAAATGCAAAGCTTAACTACGTTTTTACCGGTGATTTTAACGACACTCTAAAGGCAAGACAAGCCGCAGAAGGATTGATTTCCAGCGGCGTTGATATTATCCTCAGCTCTCTTAACCTGGGTAATTACGGAATATACAATGCCCTTGCTGAATCTAAAACACCTGTTTTTATAACGGTTAAATACACTGATAAAAAAGCTCAGACTCCACAAAATTACCTCACAGCAGACCTTTTTGATTTTAAGGTTCCCCTAAGAGCAGTTGTGGGTAATATATTAAATGGAGAAAAGGGTGGATTCCTGATGCTTGAATATGGTGAAGGTAAGGCAAGATATGCACAGTTCCCCATAAGTAACGTGTCTGAAGAAATTAACAATAAGGTAAAACAAATTGCAGACGATGTTGCCTCAGGCAAAATTCAAGTTATTGAAAAACTTGATGCGATTAACCCTTAATATTATCAGAATTTAAAAGTTAAGAAAAATCATAGGGCTATTGCCCTCAAAAGAAAAGATAAAAGGCTATTAAAAAATGGAGAATGAGGACCTTGTTGAGTTAAGAAATGTTAGAAAGGCCTTTGGAGAAGTTGTGGCCTTAGACAACGTTACTTTTTCGGTAAAGAAAAGAGAGATACATGGACTTCTTGGAGAAAACGGCTCAGGAAAAACGACATTGATGAATATTCTCTATGGCCTTTATTCGCCAGATAAAGGAGAAATATATTTTGAGGGTAAAGGAGTAAAAATTCCCTCTCCCTTCGACTCAATCAGATTGGGTATAGGAATGGTCCACCAGGCCTCGACACTTGTTCCAGAGTTTACTGCAACAGAAAATATTATCCTTGGAACAGAAGGGGACAAATATTCCCTACCACTCGATAGGGAGAGGGAAAAAATCAAAGAGATTTCAAAAAACCTGGGAGTTAAATTTCCTCTCAATATTAAGGTAAAGGAACTCTCAGCAGGAATAAAACAGAAAATAGAAATCATAAGAGCACTTTACAGAGGAGCAAAACTTCTGATACTTGATGAACCAACAACTTCTCTTGTAGAAAGCGAATTTCAAGAGCTTCTAAAATCCTTGAAGGCACTTTTGAATAGTGGTGTAACTATAATTTTTATAACACATAAAATAAAAGAAGCTCTCCAGGCTTGTGACAGGGTTACTGTGTTGAGAAGAGGAAGAGTTCAAGGCATCGAAAAAAGAGAGGATACAAATAAGGAAAAACTGGTCAAATTAATGTTTATGGAGAAAGAAATAAGAGTTACAGAAAGTGCACTTCCAAAGGTAGAACTACCACCGTGTAAAAAAAGTAAAGATCCAGTTTTAATTTTAAAGAACGTGACAGTTGAAGGTGGAGAAAAAAGCATAGGATTGCATAACGTTTCATTTGAGGTGTATGGAGGAGAAATATTAGGCATTGCCTCAGTTTCCGGTAATGGTGAAAAAGAATTGGCAGAAATCACAATTAATCCATACAAAATTAAGAATGGTGACATTTTGATCAGTGGCAAAAGCATAAAAAATCATGAAACCCTTGATGTTTTCGCAAACAGAGTTTTTTATACACCCGAAGATAGAATAAAAGAGGGAGTCTTACCAGAAGGTAGTATAAAAGAGAATATTCTTCTTGGGCATCATGCAAAAGAGCGTTTTATTAGAAATAATATATTTATAAATTGGGAAGAGGCAAGAAAAGCAGCAGTAGATGTAATTAAAAACTATAACGTTATGACTCCTACCGAAGAACTCGCAATCCGTCGATTATCAGGTGGTAATATTCAAAAAGTGATTATAGGTAGAGCATTTGTAAGCCCTATTAATCTACTGGTCACGCATAACCCAACTTCTGGTCTCGATATTTCGACAGTTGAATTCATATTTAAGAAACTTGTTGAAACAAGAAACAGTGGAAGTGCTGTTTTATGGATAAATGAGGACCTTGACGAATTGATGATAATAAGCGACAGAATTGCAATTCTACATAAGGGAGAACTTAAAGAAATTTTTGAAAGAGAAAGTTTTGATAAGTATAAAATAGGCCTGCTTATGATCGGAGGGTAAATTGAAAAAGAGCGTTAAGAGAACTGAGTCTTCAATCATAATAAGAAATGTCTTTGCCTACTTTATCTCAGTTCTTCTGGCGCTTGGAGTCATGTCAGTTATAATCCTTTTATTTGGTTTTAATGTTTCTAAGGTTTTAAAAACATTGTTGACCGCATCGTTTCGAACAAGCTTTGGTTTTCAGGAAACAATTAAAAAAACAATTCCGCTAATTTTTACGACATTTGCTTTTACTTTACCTTTCAAAATAAAATTCTTTAACACAGGCGGTTGGGGGCAAATGCTGTTCGGTGCAACAATGGTTGCTGTGACAGGTTTATTCCTATCCAATTCAGGTATTACTTTACCAACATACATAATTATACCCTTATTAATAATTGTAGGTATTTTAGCTGGTGGTTTCTTCGGCTTAATCGCTGGATTTTTAACTGCCAAATATAATATTAACCCTATAATCTCTACAATAATGCTTAATTTTGTTGGCGTACAATTTCTAAACTTCATCGCAACAAACTCATACTTTAAAGACCCTCTTGAAGGACACCCAATTACACTGCCTCTACCAAAATCAGCGACTCTTGGTTTCTTTGGAGGAATACCCCATTCGATAATTTTCGCAGTTGTTTCGGTTTTATTCGTTTATATCCTGATAAAGAAGACCAGGCTTGGTTATGAGATAAATGCTATTGGTTACAATTTGGATGCTGCTAAAACTTATGGAATAAACTTCCCAAGAATAATAATGCTTACATTCTTTATTGCTGGCGCTCTTGGAGGTCTTGCAGGTACTTTTGAAGTTATGAACATACATAAAAAATTAGTAGAGGGATTTGCATTAACAAGTGGCGCTCAGTACGGCACTTTTGGTATCTTAACAAGCTTAATTGTCGCAGGAAACCCAATTGGTGTCCCATTCTCTGCATTTCTAATGTCAGTATTGCTCGTCGGAGCCGATGCACTTCAAAGAACAATGCAGGTTCCTGTTGAGCTGGTTTTCCTGTCTCAAGCACTGATTGTACTGTTTATTGTAATAATAAGACAGAGATTTGAGAGGGGGAGATAAAAATGTCTTTCATCAACTCATTTATAAGTCAAACTATTGTTTATACTGTTGTTTACACTCTTACAAGTCTTGGTATTGTAGTGAGCGGAAGGGCTGGAATTTTCAACGTTGCAGGTGAAGGAATCATGCTTGCATCAGCCTCCTCTGGATTTTTAGCGGCATATCTAACAGGTAATGCTCTTTTTGGTTTTATAGTTGGAAGCCTAATGGGAGCAGTTTTTGGACTTATAATCGCTTTTGTCCATGAAAAATTTAAGGTTAACCAGTTCATTCTCGGTATTTCTCTCGTTATACTTGGAACCGGCCTCTCTGATTTACTATACAAACTAATAATAGGCGTCAGATTAACAGCTCCGAGATCTCCAGCAACTCCATTAGTCAAAATTCCTTTGATTTCAAGAATACCAGTTTTTTCAGCTTTTTTGACACAGGATGTTATTGTTTATTTTATGTATATTGTATCCATATTTTTATGGTGGTTTTATTACAGGACAAAATTAGGACTTGAAACAAGAGCAATAGGAGAAAATCCAAAAGCAGCTGATGTTGTTGGTGTTAATGTAACAAAAAGGAGATACCTCTCCACAATTATCGGATCTGCTCTTATTGGAATAGCCGGAGCGTACCTACCAATTTCAATAACTGGCACATATACGCCTGATATTTCTGCAGGAAGAGGTTTTATGGCAATTGGAATTGCAATCTTTGCAAGCTGGCGGCCAGAGAGAGCCATTCTTGGGGGATTTTTATTTGCTGCAATTGAAGTAATATCATTCAGGCTCCAAGTCATATCACGGACAATCCCCTATCAATTCCTGCTAATGTTACCATTTATATTGGTTTTAGTTGTAATGATAATATTCAACAAACAGATTGAATTTCCAGCATCTGTTGGCAAGCCATACAGCAGAGAATAAACATAAAAATTCAATTCTACTATAACTCTCTCATACTTATCCCTTCAACTACATTGCAATTTCTGCTTTACTATAAAACCTATTTGTAACTATTTGAAAAAAAGATTCCTGGAGTAAAATTAATTTATGAATAAATTAGAGCACAAAACTTTTTTACAACATTAATTCATAGGATTAAGCAAATAAAAAGGAGGAGAAATGGAAAAAATTTTTCTAGTTGTCAATCCTGCAGCAGCGGGTGGCGCTGCTCTCAAAGAATATGAGATAATAAAAAAATTTCTTGAAGAAGGAAAAATAAAGGTAACTACACTTTTTTCAGAATACGCGACGCACTCAATCAATCTTGCAAAAAAGGCATTTCTCGAAGGATTCGACAAAATAATAAGTTTCGGGGGTGACGGCACACATAACGAGGTATTAAACGGAATTTTTCAAGGTGTAAAAGAAAAATTCAAAAAAGTCATTGACGAACTTTCTGATATCGAAAAATCTCAGCTCCCTTCTCTCGGACTTGTTTCAATCGGATCAGGAAACGACCTAAGAAAAACCTTAAAAATTCCAAAAGATATAAAAGAGGCTCTTAAAATCGCAGTTAATGGAAAGGAAAGGTTAATTGACGCAGGGTATTTTGAATTTAAAAATTCCGAAGGAAAAGATGACTCAAGATATTTTCTGAACGTATTAAGCGGTGGATTTTCAGGAACAGTAACAATGAAGGCCAACCAGGCAAAAAAGACAATGTTCAAAAATGTTATATATCTTAATGCACTTTTAAAGACTCTTCTATTTTCAGGCATCCCAAATGGCTTTCTATTAAATGAAGACGGCAGAATTAATGGTAAATTTTTTGAATTTGATGTTTCAAACGGAAAATATTTTGGCGGTGGAATGTTGGTTTCGCCAAATTCTGAAATCGATGACGGGTACCTTGATATTTCGCTTTTTCGAGACTATACAGGAATTGAGGTTCTTTTTAAAATCAAAAAGCTTTATAATGGCACAATAATAAAAGAGAAAAAGCTCTACTACAAGAAGACAAAAGAAGTCTATATAGAATGCACCCCTAAGGCACTTATAGAAGCTGATGGAGAGGTTCTGGGGTTTACTCCCATCAAGGCAAAAGTCATCAAAAATGCAATAAAGGTAATAGTTGCACAGTAAGTATAAACTTTGCTTGACTTATATTTATTGCAAACTCTTAACCTCTATATCCATTTTTTAAAAGCCACCTCTCAATACCAACCTCTTTCATTTCTTTTATTCTTTCAATAGCTTTCTTGTGATGATCAAGTCCACTTTCCCACTCCTCGAATATCGAACAGGGAAAAGACTCACATTCCGCACAGAATTCGTATTTCTTCTCATAAACACAACACTGAAGTATTTTACAATCAGGGGACCAATGTTCCTCACCTCTTTCAGAACGGCACCCATTACATCTAATCTTACTTATGTCCACATTTTGCTTTTTCCAATATGCCAGTTCGTCTTCAGTTCTCAGATGTATACTGCATCTTGAACAATCAATTCCACACGGGGCAAGCCACCACCGTTTTAGTTTATTCATAAAACCCCCTTATATTAAAATTATATTAAAAACGTTTCTCACATTTTAACCCTTCATGAGCTATAAACCAACTATACGAATACCTAAAAAGGGTTTAAGTCTGAACACTGAAAATTTTAAAAGTGAAAATAGCTTTTTTCTCAGCTTTCTTTAAAATTCTTAAAAACTTCAGAAAACATATAATCAACGGATGGTTTCTCCAATTAATCTTCAACAACCATTTCAGATCCTTTTTGTTTGAACTTCCCGCGGAACGTTTTTTCCTTCAACATCAGATGCGAATCCAGGTCATGAAAGTCAAATGCACCTGTCCCAAGCGAAAAATGTACGCTTTGATTTACACCAATACTTGACTCAGCCATGCATCCTAACATAAGATGCAAATTGGCAGCTTTCACCATTTCAACAATTGCTAAGGCATCAGAAATACCTGATTTCATCAGCTTTATGTTTATATAATCCACTGCTTCTTCACGTATGAGCTCAAGAACATCATATTTTGTATGTGCACTTTCATCCGCTGCAACAGGAAATGGTGAATTAAATCTGACAAACTTTAAACCAGCTATATCGCTTGCTACAACAGGCTGTTCAAACACTGATATGTCTATTCCAAGGCTGTAAACCTTTTTCGAAAATTCAACTGCCTGTTTTGGAGTGTAACCCATATTCGCATCAACTACATATTTTGCACCCTTTGTTACCTCATAGATACCTTTCATAGCTTCAACATCTTCTTGAAGATTTTCTCCGACTTTAATCTTTATAAAATTAAATCCATCCCTGTATATTTCCCCTGCTTCTTTTACACGATTTTCTAAGATATCTATTGAAACTGTTTTATCTGTTTCAATAGTATCCTTTGCGCCCCCAAGCATCTGATAAACAGGAATATCAGTCTCAACCGAAAATGCATCGAGAGCAGCATATTGAATAGCTGCTTTTAAACTCGGAGTTGCAAACATTTTATCAGTAAGGTCAAAAATCCTTCTATAATTTCTTACATCTATTCCCATGATTGTTTCCCTTATAAAATTCTGCATCTCAAAAAGAGCCTCAACCTTTTCTCCATTGACTCTGAAAGACGGGGACGCTTCACCATACCCTTTTGCACCGTTATCAAGAGTTAATTCCACTTCGATATTTGTCGTCCCGTTAGAGATACTTCCAACAATATGAAACGGTTTTTCATAGCTGTATTCTTTAAGAGTAAATTTTACATCAATTATCTTCCCCATTTAATTCCCTCCTATCTTTGTAATTCCTTAAAGGTTTATTTATTCTATTCAAAATTTATGATTTTTCTCAAATACCGCAACTACCATTTTAACAAAAAATTCTTTTATCATCGGGGTCTTTACAAATAACTTCAGGTAATTTCTCAAGGGAATTTCTCTATAGTACACTAAAGATAACTTCGCATCTGGATATATAGATTTAAATTTTTTTACGGTCATTTTATTTATGTACGAAAAAAATTCTTTACCATTTTCATCCTTTGAAATCCTGAATCTCACTCTTTCTTCGCCATCAGGCAGGTTTTTTGCCAGATCTTTATAAACACCAATTAAGGTGACGTCGTCAAAAAAAATCTGCACCCAGGGAATACCTATCAAGTCACTTAAATGAGCGCCATAAGGATGATAATATGGCGGGAAATTAACATACAATCTGCCTTTTGGTTTTAAAACTCTGTGGCACTCATTAAGCATTTCAACTGGTTTTGACAAGTGTTCCATCGCATCATTCATCACTATCGTATCAAAAGTCTCATCTTTAAAAGGAAGGTTTGATACATCTGCTAAAACAAATTCAAATCTATCGGTAAGATTCTTATCAATGGCAAGAGCAAGCGATTCCTCTTTATATTTTGAAACGACATCAGTTCCATATATTTTTTTCACGCCACATGATGCATAATAAAGCGTTTTACCTGCGGCTCCACAACCAATATCTAGAACAGTTTTATCTTTAAACATTTCTTCAACCGTAGAATATTCCAGAAAAAACTTAATAGTTTCTGCTCCTTTTTCAAATTGCCACTCAGCATATGTTTTTACACCGTCTCTTTGGAGATTAAAAGGATGAACAGGCAAACGAAACAATTTATTTACTGATTTGCAAATATTTTCCTTAAATTTTCCCATATTTAATCGTCTTATTCCCAATTATAGTTTATTTATTATTTGCAAACGTAGAAATTATTTCATATTACAAATTTGATTTTAGAGTTAACCGTGGAGGATAGGTCATATTAGCTTCTGAATGTTCTTGTTTTAATATGTAATCTCTTTCATATTTCTGTTTATTTTAAATCTTTGCATCAGTATTCTCAAGAACTATATAAGGGACATATTTAATTTATTGTTATTTATTTCTTTATATATTTATTTCTTCTATCTTCGATTTCCTGCCGGGCTTTGTCAATAATTTCAAATATATCCATTTTTTCTACGCCTGACTCAAACATATTTTGAAGTGTATCGGAAATATTAACAGAATATTTTGAGCCGTCCATCTTTCTCGTTAAATGCCCTTCATCAATAAGCAATCTCCTGAGCATTACATGATTTATTCTGGCATTTTTATTAACTTTTTCAAGCCACGATTTTAATTTATCATTTATCTCCTTCTCAGAATACTCCCTTCCGGATTCAAAAACCAAAACAACACTTTTTAACAATATATACCTATCCTTGATTTTCCTTGGAAGGTATTCCAGATTACTTCTGACACATAGATCTATGAGTCTCTTTTTAAATTCATCACCTGTAATTTTTTCCATTTCCTGCACCTCCAGATCTTATTATTTACAGAAAACCAATCAAAATATAATAGCATAATAAGAATTAATTACTCAATTTTTTTAAGTCAGGCTTTTATATTTCAATTAACTTTAACATTTTTATAGCAATCGCTCCTACGATCAGGTAACATAAGATGGGAAGTGTAACTATTTAAACTGAAAAGCAGCTTTCACGAAGTTAAACTTTTTTAAAATTAACTCTTTGTAAAATGGTGATTTCTTGAATAAGGCTAAGCGTACCATTGGTCGAAACAATGTTATAAAATGTATTCTTATGCCGAGCCTTCTCTTTACGTCTTTTACATAATTCCTCAAGTTCCTTGTCTGATAATGCAAAAGTGATTGGCTTTCAGATGTATCAAGCCAGTCAACAGGAAATTGAACCTTTGAAAAAAGTTCCTCTGGAAGCATACCCACAGTCATTGCATTGAGTATCTGCTCAATCATATCGCCATAATAAAACTGACACTCTTTACCACCGCCGATTAAAAGAGTTTTACCCCAGACATTTTCATTTTCAACAGCATTAGCAATCGCCAAGCCTACGTCCTTTGTGTGAACAAATTCAATGCGGTTATTAATTGGCACATCAAACATCCCTGGGTCAAGCTTAATTGCAATTGGCATAGTTGCAGCAAGCCTGAAGATACACCAATTCAAGTGAGAATGCCTTATCGTTTCTTCACACTCAATTTTATGTTGTGAATAATTTTCAACTGCATTTACAGGGTCAAAAACGGTGCGGGGAGGTTTCTTATCCTGAGTTCTTCCATAAATGTGCAGAGAGGAAGTAAAGATTAATTTTGGAGGCACTACAGATTCCTCCATTGCTTTAATAAGGTTTCGTGTGCCTTCTACATTTACCATTCTTGCAAACTCTGGCTCTTTTTCGGATTCTTTACCTGTTATTGAAAGCTTTGGAATAATAAAGGCAAGGTGGACAACAACATCTATACCCTTTATTGCATCCTTTAGCGCTACAGGATCACAGAGGCTGCCCCAGAAAACTTCAATTTCGTTTTTATATTTCCAGGTAATTTTTTCATTCCTTTTGTTTTTCAGGTCAAAACATCTTACCTTATGCCCTTTTTTGATAAGTTCATCAAGGGCACTAATTCCAACATTTCCAAATGCACCTGTTAATAATACTTTCATATATCACCTCTTTAAAATTTTAAGGGTAATTTCAAATTATTCTTTTGAAGCTTTCTCTCAATTCTCTCCATCAGAATCAATAAGTTCCTGAAGAAGAAAGCCGATTGCAAAAGAAATTATCACATTTGCAGTAACTTTTAAGTCGACTTTTTTAAAACTCCCTTACTTGACCCCGGCAGTTAAAACGGTTTATCTACGTCTCCGAATGAGATTGAGCACTAAAATAATGACTGCGATGACAAGAAGAATCCAGATTAATCCGCCAAAGGTATGGGCAGTGATTAGGCCCAAAAGCCATAAGATCACGAGGATCACAAAAATTGTCCAAAGCATTAATGCTTCCTTTCCGCCAACAAGAGCTCCGACTCCGTACTACGCCGTTTGTTAATTTAATTGTACTTTATTTTCAGCTAATGTCAATAAGGGTTGAAAATATTTAACTGTTTAAGAACCGAGGCTCTCCATAATTGAAGAAAAAGAGGAGGCTTTCCACCTAAAGATATTGTGTCAATGGGGCAAACTTATCCGTTAAGGGTGGATTTTCACTTCCACTTGCTATTAGCAAGAAAAAGATTGCACAATAGCAACAGAACAAATTTATCTACTACACACAAACAAAATGAAATTGTAAGACAGTAAAAAATTCAGGTTCTTTCAGGTCTGCTTAACCTTCTTTTAACTGTTCCCGAATTTAGCTCTCGTAGAGCATCTGATGCAATCCATTTTGCACTTTTTGAATTCAATTTATAAATTTTCTCTGCTGTTTTTATTGCAAGCTTATTCAACCTGAGATTGCGCTTGCCAATTTGCCTTAACGCCCAGTTAACAGCTCTGTTTACATATTTTCTATTATCTATCGATTCTTTCTCAATTATCGGAAAAAATTTCTCATATAAATCATCATCAGCTCTTCGACCATGCATTGCAAGGCACGCCATCAATACAAAACCTGCCCTTTTAACAAACTCTTCCGCTCTTGCACTCCATTCAATTGCTTTGTCAAATGCAAATGAAGTTCTAATAAAAAGAGCTGCACATGCCCCATCACAAATACCCCAGGAATCAAAATCCTCAGCCCAGTTTTCCATTTGCTCTTCTGTAACTTTAGAAGGCTCGTCAATTAAAGCTGCGATAATACGAGCCTCATGAATTCCACTTTCCCAAAGTTCCAATGCAAGTTCATGGGACTTTCCAATTTCCCTTGCAATTTTTCTTAATTTGGGTGTTGAAATACCAAAAATTTTAACTGAATTAATGCCGGCCTTTTTCATTCCTTCGATTATTCGTGAATCAGAGAGTTCTTTAAGTCTATTTAACATCTCTTCAGATTTCATAAATAATTCCTTACCTTTCACCTGAGGCAATGAATATGCTAACACTTGCATAGTCACTACCTGAAGATGATTGAGCGCAGCAATTTTCATTCGCACATTCAACTTTTACATTTCTTAACCCTGCTTCAATGAACCATTCTTTTATGTCTTCTCTGTTAAACCCAAGCCACCTGTCATGCTGCTCTGTCCTTAAGAACTCAAAATTATGTGAGTCAAGATCTGTTATGATGAGTTTCCCGCCGGGTTTAAGAATCCGTACCATTTCCTTTATTGCATCAGAAGGATTCTCTACGTGATGGAGACACATATTCAAAAATACATAATCAACTGATTCACTTTTAACAGGAAGGTTTTCGGCTTCTCCTACATGGTAGTCAATTCTATTTGAATAAGAGAATTTCTTTTTCATTTCATTTATCATTTCCTGAGATTGGTCAACCACTATAACATTTACACCCTTCTTTATAAGGCCCTCTGTCATAAAACCACTTCCTGCTCCGACATCACAAGCAACCTCTCCTTCAGCTACTCCTGCAATTTGCATTGCTTTTTCTCTCAAACTCTCCGAAAAGAAACTCTCTCTCAACCTGTCCCATTGAGAAGCAATCTCATCAAAATATTTCTTGCTATCTTCACTTTCCATAAAATGCCTCCTACTCTTTAAATGATAAAAAATTTTATAAAAATTCTATAGAAAAACAAAATAAAGATTTTTAAATTATTCGAGCGGTAGTAAAAGAAGAATTGTTATTTTTTTGTCTCCCCTTAAGTAAATATGGGTATGTCTTTATCTTAAAATGAATCCGGGGAACAGAAAGGATCGCTATATTCTTGGATTATTTTAAGTTCTTTTTGCTTCTGTAAAATTCTCGTGATTGCCTTACCGTGAATCCTGTCGTGCCAGATAAATCTCCTCAAAACCTTCCTGAGCGTCCATGATTCCTCATCTATATAATAAACAAGCGAATTATTGGATTCATAAAAGATTTTAGAAAACTCTAAAAGACACATTTCCCTTATCTTTAAAAAGTCAGTTTCTTCTTCAGAAAATCTCAACTTAACCCTTGAAAGATAGTAGTACTGGGTTCCGTTTACATGATTAAAAATTTCTCGAATGGTTTTCGGATTTTCACCATAAAATGTTTTTCTTCTCCTTGGCTCATCAATCCAGTCTTTGAATGCTGCATTTTCATAAAGAGAAAAAAACGTCTCTCCCGAATACTGAACGAGGTTCAAAAGCTCTTTAAATTCCTTATCATTTAGATACTCCCTATCAGCATCAAGTAGAATCTCGTTATCAGCATCTTCAACCATAAGGTCACTGGAATGCTTTTGAACAACACGAAAATCAAATTCATGCTGTTCTAAATCGCCGAGCCATTTAAAATACGAATTCGCTTCAATATTCACCTTTGATAGAGCTTCACTTTCGGTTTTACCTCTCACAAAAGCACCGGGCAATTCAACTATAAACCCAATAAACCCTTTACCGTTGGTTTCAAACGCGACAGAAAGAGTATTAGGATAATTCATCGAGTAGTATGTGATATTTCATTCTATAAATCAAGCCTTAAAAGAGGAAATTCTGGATCGTCTTTATAAATCCTGAACCCACTTTTAATATAAAATTCGAGAGGTCCTGAAGGATTTTCTGAATTGCTCTTTCTTGCAAAGGTCTCAACAATCTTTACATCTCTTGACTTTAGATCATCGATTATATCGCTCAAAAGCCTCTTACCAAGTCCTAGATTCCTGAAATTTTTATTGCAGATAAACAGGCATGAAATAATTACAGCATCGTTATCTGGACGTCCTGCATTGTAATTCATTAAATTAGGGAAAACCTTTGGGGGTGCAAATTGGGCATAGCCAACAGATTTTCCATCGACATAAATGAGTTTTCCGCAATTGCCAAACTCTTTCCTCACTTTGCTCAGCCATTTTGACTTCACCCGAAGAATTAAATCCTTGTTTTGCTTCTCAAGACCAATGAACTCCTCAGGGTATTCCCAGTAGATACAGTATCGAAAGCTTAAAGGATAACTATTCCATTCTGGAGCATCTTTTAAATTTTCTTCTGTGAGATTGTTGATCTGAATTTTCATTTTTTAAAACTCAATATGAAAGCCTGTCATTACATTACTTCAATGATTTAGCAAGTTCTTTTATGTCAGATGTAAGAGAAAAATTCCCATCCGAGCCTGGTTCAAATTCACAGGTTTTTACAACAGCATCGAGGTTAAGCGCACCATAAATATGCGGGTAATATTCATATCCACCAGTCTCAAAACGAATTTCAGCCTTAACCTTAGAAGAATCAATGCAGAGTAAAACTAACCCTCTTTTATTTTTAAAATTAGCGTTTGCTACAGTAATTATCTGGTCAAGGGTAGAACAATGTACGAAGCCTTCAAAAGTCAAACTTTCAGGGATATATTCCCCTTTAGATAATGCCTTCCCCCACTCTTCACGGTTTGCAATATGCAAAATTAACATAATACCTCACCTTCTCACTTAATTTTACCGCAAATTTGATTTTTTATTCCATATTTTTCACAAATTTTTAATGTACTTTCATTAAGCGCAATTTGATACTCTTTCGAAGGAGCAAAGAAAATTCTATATAGACTTTTATATCTCGGTAAAAGGTCAGGATAATAATTTTCAATAAATTTATAATAAAGTATTTTTGAATCATATGGTTTTTCACCAAATAGGGTTAATCCTCCCACAAAAACAAAATCCGCATCATAGTCCTTTGCAGTTTTAACCATTATGTCGAGCTGCTCTTCTGAATCTGACAGAAACGGCAGAACAGGAATAAAATTTGCACCTACTAAAAAACCCCGATCCTTGCATTTCTTTAAAGTTTTAAATCTTTCAAGAGGAGCAGGAGCCCCTGGCTCAAGAATTTTAGCAAGTTTCTCATCAAGCGTTGAAATTGAAAAAGAAATGATTGCCCCTCTATTTAACCTCGGTTTCAAATCGTAAGGCAATATTGCATTTCTATCGATTTCACCAAGAAGATCTAAATCCCTTAAAACCAGATTTGATTTAGTTGCAATCTCAACAGGAAACCTATATTTAAGGATTATTTCAAGTATTCTTCTTGTTAAATTCAACCTCTCTTCAATGAGCATATAGGGTTCTGTTGACGACGATATAGCAATGATACCGTATTCGCCTTTCGACGTCCTTCTTTTTAATTGTTTCTCAAGAAGTTCAGGAGCATTTAATTTGGCCGACAATTTTTGTGTCATATTTTCCCCATACTTACTGCCTCTAATATAGCAGTAAATACAGTTATACGAACAACCCGAATATGGATTCAATGAGTAATCATCAAGAAACCAGTCATCTCTCTTTTTATGTTTATTAAGAATTGACTTTGTTTTTATCTCATTAATCATCTGCTACTTAAAAAACTACAGACCCTACGGGTTGTCTTATTACTGTCCTAATTTTCTCCGGGGCTGTCTTTCTTGGGTCGCCCAGATATATTTCATGATGTTTCCCTCGCAACTTATAGCCCTTATCCTTTATAAATTTATGAAGTCTTTCAATTGTAGGTGCTTCAGCAGAATAAGGTCCAATATACATGATTTGAACTGATACTCCCTCGTCGAAATTCTCAAATCTTACCTTGGGAAGCATTAACAGTTTCTTTTTAATTTTAACCTGCTCAATGGCTTCTTCAAAGAATTCTTTATTTACAAAATCGGGCTGCATTATCATCGAGGTCCATTTCCATTTGTCCTTATTTTCTATACTAAATTTGCTCATATCTTCCATCCACCATAGCCCCTCAAGAGGCATCACAACATAGTCGATCGCTTTTTTCTTTTTTACAATAAATTTCATGGAATAAGAGACAGAATAAAGGGTTTCTATTGAATCCATATACTCTTTAGATGTATTTGGGTCACCCGTTCCATCGATCATAAGAAAGTTCATCTTCGGAATTTTCACAATTCCAATCTCTGTTGAAGAAGGATTGTATAAATTCTTAAAATCTTTTTTTAAGTCAACTTTTTTCACGTTATACCCCCTTTTTATCAATACATTCTTTTTAGTACTCTTAATACATTAAGAGTTACCCATTTATTTGGTTCACCAATCTTACCTAAGGATGCGTGCATTCTACCTCCTGGAGTTTTATCAAGATTCCACCTTCCACCATCAGCCTGTTTTTTAATGAGGACATCAGCCGCATCCTGAATCCGCCCATCACTTGCATAACCAAGCTTTGTAAGAACAAGAAGTCCCCTCAAAATATCATACCAGAATACGGGAAAATTAAAATTAAGCCAGTAAGAGTTAATTACCTCAAAATTATGATGATCAGCTTTGTAAAGGCGATGCATAAGAAAAAATTGTGCACTTGCTTCAATGCATCTCTTCATTTCATCAGTTCTTTGTTTCTCGGGAATCTCCGAAAATGCTTCGAGGGTAGCTATTGTACCAATAAAACAAGAATGCTTATCCTTTATATGTGCACGCCAGTAAGGACAAAGCCATCCACCATCGCTGTTCTGCACATTAATTAGCCATTGAACTGCCTTCTTAATTCTGGAATCTTCTTTATAGCCAAGCCTGAAAAGGGATGCTACAAGATTCCCAGTAAGGCACGTTATTTCGTTTTCCTTTATAATCTGCTTTGACCAATTATCAAAAAGAGGTACAGGTTTCCCTCTTTTTTCCTGCTTATTCTTCCACCAGAGATATTCTCCCATTACTCCTTCTTCTTTAAATATTGTAAATCCGCCGTCTTCATGCTGGAATTTGAAGATAAATTCACAGGCTTTTCTTACATTATCATTTTCTATAGAAAGGCCAAGTTGTGAAAAAATTATAATCTGCCAGTAAGTTGATTTATATTTCGGAAGATATGGAGTATCAGGGTTTTCCCAGTAACCACCTTCCTTTTGTTTGGAGAAAATCTTCTTGACAGGGCCATATTCAGGAATTTCACCCTTTGTTCGTATAACATCTGGGTCATTTTCACCTTTTTCAAGTAGCTGCGTAAGAGTAAGATATCTCACAGAAGGATTGTCTTTTTCAAGTAACCAGCCTGACGGGTCCTCATTCAAAACAGATTTCCAATTGCTCATCCTGGCTCCTAATATTTTTTAAGGCATCATATATTTACCAGCTCAAGTAGTACTTCGTTTTTTCTCTGGCTTTTCCCCAAGCAGCTTTCTCCTTTTCAAACACTTCTCCGACATTCTTATATCCTAAATTAATTCCAATATTGTCACACAATTCCAACAGCTCTTCTCTAACATTTTTTGTCTCCTTAGCCGTTCTGAGTGATTCTAAAAAGGGTTTTTTGATAATACTGAAAAATTTCGACTCGGGGATAAGATCGCTTTCAAGATAATAGAAAAGCCATTTAGGAAGATAAGGATGAAATTTTTTATTCTTCGCATAGATCCACAAAATTATATTTTTGGATGCCCTTATTAAGGTATCAGCAAGATTTATTTGACTGCCACGTTTTTGCCACATCTCATAAAAGTATACAAGGTGAGTCTCTACACCCTTTTGATATTTTGACAGGAGTTTTTTCTGCTCCCAATCCGGAAAGACTAACTTTTCTTTAAGTAAACTCTTAATTCTACTATCTGTATCGAACAAGATTTTTGAATTTTCCCTATCCCATCTTGCATCCTGAGACCAATACTTTGAAGGAGATTTTTGATTCAAAGCATTCTGGTATGATTCAACAGGTGTGTCTATTTCAATCCCTTTGTATCTTAAACCGCCGACTGCTATATATTTTGTGATCTCATCAAACTTTCTCTCATCAACATAAACTATTAGATCAAGATCCGAATAATCATCACAATAACCACGCCCAATACCACCAACTGCGAGAATTCCTACAACTCCTTTAATCTTAGAAACCTTTTTAGACACTATTTTAGCAGCTGTTAGGAATTCATTGTATCTGTTTTCTCCTTTGTATTTTAATTTTTTCATATCTCCTCTCCCCCCTTTAAAAATATCCTATGCTATAAAAATTGATTTATTTTTAAAACAGGCTAACTGCTTGCTTCATTTTAGAGATTATATCTACTTCAAAAGGGCATCTTTTCATACATACACCACACTCTATACACCTTGAAGCATCTTTAGAAAGATGTTTACTTCTTGACATACTAGTACGAATCCGTCCAGGGTAATAAAAATTAACCTTTTCCTGATATTCTTTATAACCTTCTTTCCCATCCCCTTCTATTAATACCCTGTCAACCATCTGAATGACACGGCCGATATCAATTTCTTCGGGGCACGGAAGGCAGTGGTTACAATAAACACAATTACCTCTGAGGTCTTCTTGAAAATCTGATATAATTGAACTGAAATCTTTTTCTTTAGTAGTCACAGTTAAATATTGCAGGCTATCACTTAATTCCTTCAAATTTTTTACGCCTGCAAGAGCAGTTGTAACTGGTTTTTGGGATAACACATAACTTATACATTTAACAGGCGTTAAAAGTTTTTCATTTCGTTTATTAAAGAATCTTCCTCCTGCAAAAATTTTCATTGCAGTAAGTCCCACACCTTTTTTTATGCATGCCTCAAGCACTTCTTTCCTTCCAGGCATAAGGTTCCATGCAATATTAATGGGAAACATAAGCACATTAATAAGTCCTTCCTCAATAAATCTAATCACTCCAGATGCTTTATGTCCGCTGATGCCTATAAATCGCGCTTTACCTTCCTTTACAAAGCGAAAAGCAAGCTCCATTAACCCATTGGATTTCATTATTCTATCATAAGATTCTGTTTCATTAACCATTTGCATCATAAGAATATCCACATAATCAGTTTGAAATCTTTTCAGCAAATCATTAAAAAGATTTTCATTTTCCTTAACATCACGGGTTAAACGGTACTGCCCATTCGTCTCTGCACATCCAATGTGACCAGTAATCAGAACTTTATCCCTGTATCCCTTAAAAGCAGCACCAAAATTATCACGGTATTCGGGAAAGGCAAAGACAATGTCGAAATAATTAATTCCATTGTCTATTGCTTCATGGACAACTGAAACGACTGTTTTTGTTGACTTTCTATTTAAATATTCTGTGCCCAGCCCTATAACACTTGCATTGAGATTTGTCTTACCAAGTTTTCGATACTCCATCTAATCTCCTTTGATATATTATAAAAAGATTTGAAAAGTTATTATCATACTTCTTAATCTGCAGTTACTTCTATTTATTCACATGGCATCACCTGCTAAGTTCAGATCTTTTCCATTTCAATGCCTAATGACTCTATCCCTTCCCGCCCTTTTTCGGTGATTTCATAATCTTTTTCTTCTTTCCTCACAAGCCAACCAAGGTCAAATAAACGTTCCACAAGTAACGCTCCTAAATACGCACCTGTATGTCCATAAATATTTCCTCCACTTCTTTCGATACAGACACTTATTATTTTTCGTTTTGAAGAACGAAGCTTATAAATATCAATGCCAAATGTTTTGAATTCTTTCCATCCCTTTTCTGTAATATCATAATCTTTTCCTTCACTGCTTCTCTTTATCCATTCTTGTTCAATAAGAAACTGAAAAAGTGCTTCACCTAATTTGCCTCCAAGATGGTCATAGCATGGAGAGACCATTTTTCCTTCTTGGGATTTTTTCTCACCCATTTTATTCCTCCTGAATTTATTTAAGCCTATACTAATTTAATATTTTTTATAAAATATTTAACTTCCTTTTCTGTATCATGATTTTTTCAAGCCAGTTTCTCGCACTCTTTTCAATTTGTTAAATATAGAGTCCTTAGCGTTTTCATTAAAACGCCTCCTCAATTAATTATAATTAATTTTAATATCAATTAGATAATAAAAAGGTTAGTTATAGCAAATCTTATAAATTCATATTATGTCATGGTCTCAAGTAAACTATAAGAAATCGGACACTTATATTATAATAGAACTATTATGAGAAGGCTATTATATTTGCATGGAGTAAAAAATCTTGTTTGATGGATTTTCAGAAGACACAATAAAATTCTTAAACAATCTTAAGATAAACAATAGCAAGGCGTGGTTTGAAGAAAATAAAGGTAATTATCAGAAATATCTACTCAAACCATTTCAGGAACTAGCAAATAACCTTGGTCCTTTTATGCTTTCTATTGACCAAGATTTTTACATAAACCCTAAAAAAATTATCTCAAGGATAAACAGGGATATAAGATTTTCAAAAGATAAATCTCCGTACCGCTACAATATGTGGATAACTTATAAAAAAATGTATAAGGATTGGGAGTCAAAGCCTTCTTATTTTTTTGAGATATTCCCTGATTTTTATCACTACGGAATGGGTTTTTACAAGATTCCCAGAGGAGCAATGAATGAACTTAGAAGGCAAATCATTGAAAAGGACAGAGAATTTATAAGGGTAAATGCTCTGTATAAAAAGCAGAAAGTATTTATGATGGCTGGCGAAAATTATAAAAGAATTCTGGATAAATCACTTTCAAACGATTTGCAAGAGTGGTACCAAAGAAAAAATATTTACTTTGTGTGCAAAAGACAAATTGACAATCATTTATTCAGCAAGGACTTGCTTACTGATTTGATGTTTTCATTTGAACTTATAGCTCCTATTTATAATTACTTCTCAGAATTAGGAGGCAAGACCATATATAACAATTCAACAAAAAAGAGGTTTGAAGGTAAAATATTCAAGGCAAAATATAATATGGATAAAAGGAGGTAATTTAATGGAATTTCAGAAGGGGAAAAAATTAGCCATATTTGGGGCATCAATTTTAGTTTTTAACACTATAGGGAGTATTGTTTTAAATTACCTCATAAGAGGGTTTGAAATAGGCCTCAGCGAAGCAGTATCTCAATTAAGGACAGTTATTTCAAGTTTAATAGATATTGCAGGATTGCTTCTTGTTCTTATTGGCGTTAAGCACATCGTAGAAGAAATAAAGAGAAGAGAGATTTATAAAAATCTACTCGCAGCATTTATCATATACATAATTAGCATTTCAATTTCTATTTTATTCACAGGGTTAACAGCCAGATCTACCAACAGTTCAGCTCTACTGACCATGCTGGTGCCCTACTTATCTCTTTTATATTTTATACTATATCTTATTTCCCAGGGAGTTCTTATACCAGTTTCATTTGTAAGACTTGGAACTGCATTTAACTCGATTATTTTAAAAATTAGCGGGACTTTACTTTTCATTTCGGCAATTCTTCCACTACTGTCAGGTTACATATTCGCCCCCTTATACAAACTATCCAGCACATGGATATTACAACTGGTAATAATCATTATCCAATTAATCATCACAACAACCTATATACTTCTTCTGTTAGGTTTTGCTTTCTTAAAAATGCCTGCTTCAACAGAAATCAAAGGAACAGTTCAAGAGTGAAAGAATATGGATAATTCTAATTTAAAAATGTATAATTCTCTGGCTGAATGGTGGCCTGTATTATCTGCTCCCGAAGATTATTATGAAGAAGCAATGCTCTTCAAAGACATTCTGCTTAGAGCCGATCCATACACTAAAAATGTTCTCGAATTAGGAAGCGGCGGGGGTAATAATGCCTCTCATATGAAAAAATATTTCAATATAACTCTTGTTGACCTTTCCAAAGACATGCTCGGAGTCAGTAAAAAACTAAATCCTGATTGTAAACATTTTCAGGGTGATATGAGAAATTTTCGAATTAATAAAATATTTGATGCAGTATTTATACACGATGCAATCATGTATATGACAATTGTCGAAGACCTTGAAAAAGCATTAATAACAGCCAATTTTCACTGCAAAGTGAATGGCCACCTTCTGGTTGTGCCGGATTGTTTTAAGGAAACTTTTAAACCATCCACAAAACATGGAGGTCATGATAAAGATAACAGAAGTCTTCGATATCTGGAATGGAGTTTTGATCCAGATCCTTACGATAACAAATTTGAAACTGATTTTGTGATCATGATGAAGGAAGGACCAGGTAAATTAAAAATAGCGCACGATCATCATACAGTCGGCATTTTTTCTAAAGATACCTGGATTGAGTTATTTGAAAATGCAGGGTTCAAAGCTAAAGTGATACCAATCAATCTCAATAAATTAGAGCCAGGAACTTACAATGGAATTCTGGGAGTTAAGGAACGAAACCTATAAAGATGAAAGAGCATGTTGTCAACTTACTTTTTGGCAACTGCCACAAGCCTCTTTGCCCTGTCGTCATAAGGAGCACCTTTAAGGTCACCATAAACTTCAACCTCACCAAAATTACACTCTTTAAAAAGATTTATAAGCTCAACTGCAGAATAAAGACGAAGAGAAAATTTCACTTCTTTCCTTTCGTCGTCTTTAAAGATTATCCAGCGGGTCTCAATACCACTCCAATATTCTTTGAGCTTCCTCTCTTCTAAAACAAGTGTACCTTCAATCTCATACCAGTCTCTTTCTCTGAAAATCCTTGAGAGAATCTCTTTTCCTGTCATATCTATGAGGAATTTACCACCTTTTTTAAGGGATTTATAAATATTCCAAGCTACTTTTTTATCATCTTCAAGCTTCTCAAAATAACCAAACGATGTAAACATATTGATCACAAAATCAAAAGAATCGGGTCTCACAAATTTTCTCATATCATCATGGACAAATTCAATCTTTAATCCCTTCTCCTTTGCTTTTTTCTTTGCCTCGTCAAGATATTTTTCTGTTAAATCAACTCCTGTTATTTTGAATCCCCTTTGAGCAAGTTCGAGAGAGTGTCTTCCCACTCCACAACACAAGTCAAGAATACGAGAGCAAGGTTCAGGCTTCAAAAGAGAAATTAAGTCATCAATTTGCTCGGCTGCACGCTTGAGGCTCTCCTCAGGGAAAAGGATTTGATAAGATGCATTCCAAAAATTTTCATCTTCATACCAGTACGCTGTCATAATTCCTCCTTTCAAGATAAAGAATCACAAAAGTAATTCTATAAATAATAAATTACGGTTCATTCCACTTCCATTCCTTTATTTCTGGCATATCATCAAGGTACTCTTGAATATATATACTATGCTGAGCAAGCCTCGCTTCAAACTCATCATCAAGACTTCCATACTTTGACCTGAACTGAGGTAAGTATTTGAGGGCAAGCATTGCAAGATGATATCTGCTCATATTGTTAAGCACGACCATGTCAAAAGGTGTTGTAGTTGTTCCTTCTTCCATATAACCCCTTACGTGAAAACGTGATGGGTTGGGACGACCATGGACAAGGTCATGGATCATCCGCACATATCCATGAAATGCAAAGATTACAGTCTTATCTTCTGTGAAAAGGTCAGAAAAAGCTTGAGGATCAAGTCCATGAGGGTGGTAAGCAGGCGGTGAAAGAGTCATAAGGTCAACAACGTTAACGACTCTTACTTTAATTTCTGGAGCATATTTTCTTAAAAGCCATGCAGCAGCGACTGTTTCAAGGGTAGGTATATCTCCTGCTGCAGCAAGAACTACATCAGGATTTCCCATGTCATTGCTTGCCCAATCCCAGATAGAAGCACCTCTTGCACAATGCCTTACTGCGCTTTCCATGTCAAGGAACTGAAGGTGAGGCTGCTTCCCGGCAACTAATACATTCACATAGTCTCTGCTGCGCAGAGAGTGATCCATCACCGAAAGCAGACAGTTTGCATCGGGCGGGAGGTAGATTCTAAAAACAGTACTCTTCTTATTTATTACCGTATCCATAAAACCAGGCCCCTGATGGCTATAACCGTTATGATCCTGTCTCCATGAGTGAGAAGTAAGTAAATAATTAAGAGACGCAATAGGTTTTCTCCATGGCAACTCTCTTGACATCTTAAGCCATTTTGCATGCTGGTTAAACATTGAGTCAACTATCTGAGCAAATGCCTCGTAGGTTGTAAAAACTCCATGCCTCCCCGTTAAAAGATATCCTTCAAGCCAACCTTCGCAAAGATGTTCTGACAGAACTTCCATTACACGCCCATTGGGTGAAACATGGTCATCAATTGGAATAGTTTGCCCCACAAAGCATCTGTCTGTAACCTCAAAAACTGCACCAAGACGATTTGAAGAGGTTTCATCAGGAGAAAATAACCTGAAATTGTCAGGATTCATCTTTATTACATCTCTGAGATATTCACCAAGTTTTTTTGTTGCCTCGGCATTAACCGTCCCCGGGGATTCTACATTTACTGCATATTGAGTAAAATCTGGGAGTTTTAAGTCATCAATAAGCGTGCCTCCATTTGCAGAGGAATTTGCCCCTATCCTTTTTCTCCCCTGTGGAATAATATCCTTCAATTCTTCCATTATTCTTCCTTCACTATCAAAAAGTTCCCCTGACTTGTAACTCCTCATCCAGTTTTCAAGAATTTTAAGATGATCGGGATTCTCCCTTACATCTACTATTGGAACCTGATGCGAACGGAAAGTGCCTTCAAGAGGCACTCCATCTAACTCCTTAGGGCAGGTCCATCCTTTTAGGGTTCGAAGTACTATCATTGGCCATTCGGGTTTGCTTTTAATTCCATTTTTTCTTGTATCTTCTTGAATATCTTTGATGTCGCTATAAGCACAGTCAAGAGTTTTTATCATCTTTTTATGCATTTCCAAAGGCTCTTCGCCTTCAACAAAATATACCCTGTAACCATAGCCTGAAAATATTTTTTCAACACTTTTATCATCGGCACGACCAAGAACAGTAGGTCCAGCAATTTTATATCCGTTAAGATGAAGTATCGGGAGAACAGCTCCATCGCGAATAGGATTTAAAAAATCAATGGATTTCCAACTTCCTTCAAGAGGCCCTGTCTCTGCTTCTCCATCTCCCACAACACAAACAGCAAGTAGATCTGGATTATCAAAGACAGCTCCAAAAGCATGAACAAGAGAATAACCAAGCTCTCCTCCCTCATGTATTGAACCTGGAATATGAGGTCCTGCATGACTCGAAAAGCCTCCAGGCGTTGAAAATTTTCTGAAGAGCAACTGCATCCCATAAATATCCTGTGTGAGCTCAGGGTAAACTTCTGACAGAGTTCCCTCAAGATAGGTATTTGCAAGAATTGCAGGTGCACCATGCCCAGGACCTACTACAAGAAGAATATTCGTGTCAGTATCAATGATAAGGCGGTTCAGGTGTACATATATGAAATTCAAACCAGGAGTTGACCCCCAGTGTCCAAGTAGTCTTGGTTTTATATGTTCCGGTTTTAATGGTTCTAAAAGAAGAGGATTTTCTTTAAGATAAATCATTCCGACAGAAATATAGTTCAAAGCTCTCCAGTATTTATTTATCCTTTCGATTCTCTCATCGGTAAATTTCCCCATATAAACCTCCATTAAATAAGACTACCTTAATTATCTATCCTGCGCCGCCGCCTGAGCCACCGCCACCCCCGCC